>Ga0193730_1000476_pt1 | contig 11484 bp, 9 predicted proteins | sample U1a1metaG_FD_144919 | JGI IMG/M metagenome (GOLD analysis project Ga0193730, IMG submission 144919) | Soil microbial communities from a riparian zone of the East river system, Colorado, United States - U1a1 | ecosystem: Environmental > Terrestrial > Soil > Riparian zone | place: USA: East River...
GGCGGGCCTCTAACCGCGACAGCTCGGCCTCGCGCGGTGCCAGCGCGGCCACCGCAGACTCGCGCGCTTCGACCTCGGCGAGCTTGCGCTCTGCAGCTTGCTCGCGCTCGGTAGCGCTCTGCTCCCGCTCGGCCAGCTCCACCTCTGTCGCCCCGACCCATTCACCGCGCTCGTCGACCTCGATCAGCCGGGCACTCACCTCGGCCTGCATGCTCTCGAGCTCGACGAGCTGGCGGCGGCCGGCCTCCACTCGGGCCTCGGCGTCGCGGACGAAGCCCTCCCTGCGCCGGAGATCTTCCGCCGCTTCAGCAAGCGTCTGCTCGCGCTCGGCCAGTTCCGCTTCCTGTGCGGCCAACTCCGTCGAGCGCTCGTCGACCTCCTCCCACAGCGCGGCCACGCGGGCGCTCCGATCTTCGAGCTCGGCCGCGCGCTGGCGCGTCGCCTCCTCGCCTCGCCGCTCGCGCTCGGCAAGCGCCTGCCAGGCAGCCTCCAGTTCCGGGTTTCGGTCGGGCACGCTTGATAGTTCCCGCACCGCCCCGCGTACCCTCCCTCAAGGCCATGGCTGGGGTCAGACCCCGGCCTGGCTATTCCGGACTCCCTGCGACAATGGGGCTCGGCGGGGTGCCGGAGCGGTCGAACGGGGCGGTCTTGAAAACCGCTGGCGGCCGAAAGGTCGCCCGTGGGTTCAAATCCCACCCCCGCCGCTTTTGTTTATAGACGAAGCAGGTCCTGGTGGCTCAGGGTGTGGAAGTAGCCGTTCGCTACGTCCCCGCAGCGCCGAGGTACGGCATCGAGTTCGTCTGATGGGGTTTAGACAGGCAAGCGCCAGCGCCGCCAGAGCCACCACACGCCCGTCAGGGCGCCGGCGGCGAAGGCGTAGCCAATCACGAGGTCGACGACGTAGTGGTTGCCCGTGTAGACAACCGCGAACGACTGAGCGAGCGGATAGATGGCACCGACCCCGAGAGCCCACCAGCGCCAGCGCGTCTTCCAAGCGATCGTGACCACGAACAGGAAGCAGAGGAACGCGTACCCCGCATGCAGCGAAGGAATCGCCGCGTAGGGATTCGGGTCGATCAGCCTCGAGACTGAGATCGAGTGGTAGCCGTGCGCCCCGGACGGGTCGGGCGCCGGATTGTGCGGGATCCGGATCAAGCCAGGCAGCAGGCCCTTCTCCCCCGCTGCCCACGGTGGCGCCGAGGGGAAGAGCAGGAAGGTGACCGCGCCCGCGAACGAGAGCGTGATCATCGTCGCCGCGAACCGGTAGAAGAGCGACCGGCGCTTGACCCAGAGGACGAAGGCGAGCAACGGAGGGACGATGAAGTGAAGCCGCATCACCGCGAGCACGACGTGGTCGTACCATTGCTGCGTTCCCGTCCAGAGCCAATCCTGGAGCGATTCGGAGGGAACGGCCCCGCCGAAGATGAACTTGTCCGCGTCCAGTTGGGGCAGGTAGTAGGGATGCGGGCTCAAGAGATGGGCAATTCCGCGAGACTGCGCGTAGATCACGAGCAACACGGCGAAGGGAACGAAATCGAGCAGATAACGACGTCCCCGGCGCAGCAGGAGTGCGGGAACAAGGAGCGCGAGCAGATAGCGGTCGGGCGTCAGCCCGAGACCGAACAGCCACACCGCGAGCGCCAGCGCCGCGACGAGACCGCCCGCCGCGAGCAGCGCCGTGCGGCGATCCAGATCCTCGCGCGGTGCGCCCCACTTCTCGGCGGTCTCGCGGTCGCCCTCGCCGTACTCGTACGGCTTCCCTTCTGGAAGGCTCCACTCACCGCCGACGAGGGGGGCTACGCCGAGGTCGCCCGGCTGTGGAGCCACGGGGCGACTCTCTACAGCGGTGCCTGGGTCGACCGCCCGCAAGGTCTCATAGTCGTTTTTCGCGCTATCCATTTGGTCGGCGGCTCCCCGCTGGCGATGCGCGCAGCCGCAGCGGTAGTCGCAGCGCTCGTCGTCGCCGCGACAATGCTGCTCACCCTCCGGCTGGCCCGCGGCAGGATAACCGCGGTTACCGCCGGCCTGCTGGCTGCAACCGTTGGAGCCTCGCCGTTCATCGAGTCGTTCACTCTCTCGGGAGAGCTGCTCGCGTCGCTGCCGGCCGTGCTGTCGCTCCTCTGCTTCTGCGTGTACCTCAACGGCCGCGAGCGCGGCTGGCCAAACAACAGACTGTTACTAAGCCTCGCCGGCGCCGGTGCGCTGACCGGGGTTGCGGTGCTTATCAAGCAGTCGGCCTTCGACGCCGGGCTGGCTGCGGTCGTGTTTTTGCTCTGGCGAGAGCGGAGGCGCGGTCTCGTGCCCGCAGCCGTGCTCGTCGCCGGCGCGCTCGTGCCCGTCGCGATCGCCGCAGCGAGCGCGGCGGGGCTAAGTGATTGGCTCTACGCGGTCGTCGGTTACCGGTTTGACGGCGACTCGCTCGTCACCGGATCGCTCGCGGGCCGGGCCAATCAGCTCTGGCTGTCGCTGCCTCCCGCCGGCAAGGCGCTCGGGCCGCTCGTCTTGCTCGCCGCGGTCGGCTGGCGCCGCTCGCCGCTGCTGGCACGAATCTGGCTCGGCGCAGCGATGCTCGGCGTCCTCGGCGGCGGCAACTTCCATCCGCACTACTACCTCCAGTTGGTGCCGCCGCTCTCGCTGCTTGCTGCCGTAGGCGTCCGGACGCTCTGGCTCTCCGCGCCGCGGCCCGCGATCGCCGCGGCTGCCGCCGCTGCCGCGGCCACGTTCGCCCTGGCGCTGCCGGTCGCCTTTGCCACCCCCACCGAGCAGGCCAAGACGATCTGGCCGCGCGACCCGCACCTGATTCACGACGCGGTCCTCGCGCGCTACGTGCGGGCGCACACGGACCCCCGTCAACGAATCCTTGCCGTCTGGGCCGACGCCGACCTCTACTACCTCGCGGCTCGCAGGCCTGCCGTCCGCTACCTCTGGTCGAGCAACGTCGCCACGATTCCAGGAGCGCTTCAAGCCGTCCAGCGCGCGCTCGCGACGCGACGTGCCGAGCTCGTGCTGGTCGTCCAGCCCGTCGCCAAGCTCGACCCGACCGGGCGCACGGCGGCCTTCCTCCGCCAGGGGTACAAACGCGTTGCCCGAGTGGGCGGCGCGACGATCTACCGGAGCAGGAGCCAGAGGAAGACGATCGCGACGAGCAGGCCGAGCGCCGCGACGTAGCGGACGACCGCGTAGTCGGGCGGTGCCGCGAGGACACGGACGACGACCGCCTCGCGCGAGTCTTCGGTCACCGGTAGGCGATCGCCGTCGGCGACGCCCGGAGGGACCAGAACCTCGGCACTCTTCCGGGTCGTCGTCACCCCTGAGCCGTCGCACTCCGGGCACGGCACGCTCGCGAACGTGCCACGGCCTGAGCAATGGGGGCACTCTTCGATCTGGAGCAGGCGTTCGCCGGCCGCGAGCGAGCTCTCGACCTGGCGCCGGCCCGTTCCGGTGCAGCCGGGGCAGGTCATCGAGATCGCGCCGGGCGCGGCGCCGTCCCCAGCGCAGGCGCCGCACGGCTGCGAGTTCGTCCAGCGCGCCTTCCGGCGAACGCCGCGCTCTGCCTCGAACTCGTCCACCAGGACCTCGGCCACCGGAGGCGACCGGCGGCGCAGGAAGGCGCTCGCCGCGCGAGCTCCCTCGGGCGTGAACCAGCCGTTACCGCGGCCGCGGTAGCCGAACCGGTCGTAGAGAAGCCTGGTTGACGACTTCGAGAGGACGCCGTACGCCTCGGTCAGCTCACGGAACTTCTCGGGCGCGCCGGGATCGCTCGAGACGTCAGGGTGTAACGAACGCGCCTGCGTCCGGAAGGCCTTCTTGATCGTCTCCGCGTCGGCGTCGCGGGAGACGCCGAGCACCTCGTAGTAGTCGGGAGTGGCAGTCGTGGGGAGTCTCCGGTCCAACCTTCGTTGTTCCTCAACCGACGGTCGGCGCAAACCGAATCCGTCCGGGCTCGAAAATAGTTGTATCGACGTGCGGTTGGGGGGACTGCTTTGGCGAGTCGTTGCAAGCGCCGTTCTGGCGCTGGCTGGCGTGGGCGCCGCCATTGCCGCCGGTCCGGTCGGAGCGATCGACTTGCCGAGCCTGCCGACGGCCACGGTGCCGACGCTGCCGGTGACGACGCCGACCGTCAGCCTCCCAAGTCCGACTCCGCCCCCGCCGGCGGTCCCGCCGTCACCCCCACCCCCGGCCCCGCCGGCACCGCCACCGCCACCTCCGCCGCCCACGGCCACACCCCCTCCGCCGGCCCCACCGGTATCGTCCGCCTCGCCGTCTCCGGCCACGCCGCCTTCTGCAGCCGGCCCATCGACAAGCGGGGAGCAGCGCGCGCCGGTGGGTTCGAAAAAGGCCCCGACCCAAACCGGTCGCCTTCCGCGCGTCAACAGCCGTGACAGCTCGACAGCGCTTCTCTCCAGGCTCGGCGGCGAGCCGACCCAAACCTCGGCCGCGGGCAAGACCGCCTCGGCTCCGGAGCACGCCGCGGCGCCGGGCACGCACGACTCCGGCTTGCTCGGCGCACCCGTCTCCGCGATCGTGCCGAGCTCCCGCGAGACGCAGCTCGCGCTGCTGATCGTTCTCGCGGCCGCAACTTTCCTGCTCGGGATCGGCGCCGTCCCACGGCAGGTGATCCCGCATCCAGGTGCCGCAGCGTTCATCGCGCGATACCGCCCGCTGGTCGCGGCCGCGGGACTGTTCGCACTGACAGCCTTCCTGGTTTCGTACTTCGTCGCCTAGGCGCCCGCAGATCCCCCGGAAGGGGGGTCAAATATCGCCTCGATTCGCAAAGGATGCGACACGTGGCGCGAGTGCCTGCGGCTCTCTCCGTGCCGCCTTCCGGCGGGCTTCCGGGGACCGGAAACGGCCTTCCGAACGGCCACGACCTCGTTGACTCGTATCGCCGGCTTGCGGACGTCTTCCACCACGTCCTCTCCGAGCACAGCCTCGACAATCTGCTCGACCGGATCGCGGAGACGCTGTCCGACTTGATCCCCTACGACACGCTGAGCATCTTCCAGGCCAACGAGGCGCAGACTGTGCTCGTGCCGGTGCTCGCCCGGGACCGCTGGGCCGACGAGATCATGCGCAACCAGATCGAGTTCGGCACCGGCCTGGCCGGCTGGGCCGCGGAGCACCGCGAGCCGGTGCTGACGAACGCCGCGCACCTCGACCCGCGGATGATGGTCGTGCCCGGCACCCCGCCAGACGAGCGCGAAGCGCTGATCACGGTGCCGCTGATCGCCCGCGACTCGGTCAAGGGCGTGCTCAGCATCTACCGCCTCGGCGAGGACGCGAACTTTGACGACGAGGAGTTCGAGCTCGCGAAGCGCTTCGGCGACGCGGCCGCGCTTGCTCTGGACAACGCTCAGACCCGCGCACGGCTCGAGCTGCAGGCTCAGACCGACTCGCTCACCGGCCTCTACAACCACCGCTATTTCCACGAGCACGTGCGCTCCGAGCTGACCCTCGCAAGCCGAAGCCGCGGGTCCGTGGCGCTGCTGATGCTCGACATCGACGACTTCAAGAAGGTCAACGACATCTACGGACACGGCGTCGGCGATCACGTGCTGCAAGAGCTCGCGGAGCAGCTGAAGGCAGCCGTGCGTGGCTCCGATGTCGTCTGCCGGCTCGGCGGCGAAGAGTTCGGCGTTGTCATGGGCTCGTGCGGGGCCGTCGACGCCGTCGGGCTTGCGAAGCGACTGGCTGAACGCCTCACGGAGCTCGATTTCGGCCCTGTCGGCAAGATCACCGTCTCCGTCGGGGTCGCCGAGGGTCCGGAGAACGCCTCCAACCCCCGCGAGCTGATCGCCTGCGCGGAAGCAGCGATGATGACCGCCAAGGCACGGGGCAAGGATCTGATCGTGCTCTTCGACGACTCGACCTACGAGCGGCCCGACTCGACCTCCGTAGCGAGCTCCCGCGTTCGCTCGATCGCCCATCTGAAGATGCTCCAGAGCCTGGCCGGCAAGCTCAACAGGCTCAACGACGTCCGCGAGATCGGCACCACGATCGCAGACGAGCTCCGGGCTTTGATCGATTACCACAACTGCCGCATCTCGATCGTCGAGGGGGACGAGATCGTTCCGATCGCCTTCCGAGGCGTCCTCTCGTCGAGCGGTGATAGTGAGGTTGAGATTCCGCGCTCGAAGGTAGGCGAGGGAATAACGGGCCACGCCGCCGAGGAGCGGAAGTCGCTCCTGATCGGCAACGCGCTCGACTGCGACTACGCGGTCCTGATTCCCGGCACCGAGCCGCTGGAGGAATCTCTGCTCGCCGTGCCCCTCTGCTACGGCTCGCGCGTGATCGGAGTGATCGTGATCTCGAAGCTCGGTGTCGACCAGTTCGACGAGGACGACGTTCGTCTCCTGGAGGTGCTGGGCGGTCACGCTGCAGTTGCGCTCGAGAACGCACGGCTCTATCAGTCGCAGCGACGTGAGGCAGAGCACCTGAAGGAGCTGCTCGAGTTCAGCCGCGAGCTCGCATCGGCGGAAGGACTACCCGAGGTGCTGCACCGGATCGTCGAGCTGTCCGCCGCGACCCTGGGCGCCCCAAAAACGTCGGTCTGGCTCCAGGACGTTGAGACCGAAGAGCTGGTCCCCGCAGCGGTTTGGGGTTTCGAGGGAGCAGAGCGCGAAGGCGGGCTCGCTCTCAGCCTCGATCCCGACGACATTCAGGCGATCGCGGAAGGAAGCGGTCCGTTCCTCGTCCACTCTTCGCCGCGCCCGACCGACGGCACAGCGGGACCTGACGACGGAACCGCCTTTGCGGTCGCACCGGTCAAGCTCGACGGGGGCCGACTCTGTTGCATCGTCGCCTCGATCCCGCCGGACGTTCAGGACTTCGGCGACGACCAGACCGAGCTCCTCGCCGGGCTTGCGCACCAGGCGAAGCTCGCGATCACGAACGCCGGCAGCTTCGAGAACCTCGAGGCGACCTTCGTGTCGACCGTCGAGGCGCTGGCGAATGCCCTCGAGGCGAACGACGAATACACGTCGTCGCATACTCGCTGGATCACTGACATGGCTTTGAAGGTCGGCAGGACGCTCGGCTTCGACCCAAGGCAGCTCAAACAGCTCGAGCTGGGCGCGCTCTTCCACGATATCGGCAAGATCGGGATCCCGGCCAGCATCCTGCTCAAGCCCGGGCCGCTGACGCCTGACGAACGGAAGATCATGCAGCAGCATCCGGAACTCGGCGCGATGATCCTGGCGCCGATCGAGCGTCTCTCCGAGGTGCGCTCGATCGTCCGGAGCTGCCACGAGCACTACGACGGCCGGGGCTATCCGGACGAAATCTCCGGCGAAGAGATTCCCCTGGAGTCGCGGATCATCCTGGTCTGCGACGCGTTCCACGCGATGACGACCGACCGGCCGTACCGGAAGTGCTTGCCCGTTGAGGAAGCATGCCGGCGGCTGCGCGAGGCAGTCGGCACTCAGTTCGACCCGACGGTGGTCGAGGTCTTCCTGGGGCTGCGAGGCGAGCTCTGGTCTCCGCCGGTGACTCCAGAGCGGCTCGCCTCGTAACATCGACCCCGTGAGGGTGCGATGGATCGGCCGCCACTTCGCCGGCCGTTGATGGCTTCAGGCGTGCTTCAGATGCTTGACAAGGCCGGCGCCGAAACCGATGTTCGGCCCGCGCTCGCTCTGGTCGCCGCACGCGACCTGGTGATCGAGCCGAACGAGCTCGGCCCGCCCCTGAGGCGAGCGATGCTCCTCCTCGCCGCAGGCGGCGACCCACAACGCGAGCTCGAGCTGGACGGGCGCGCGGTGACAGCGCTCGCAGCAGAGCTCGACCGGCCCGAGCGCCGCGCCGAGGTCAGCCGCGGGCTGGAGGCCCTACGCGAGGAAGCCGCGGGGCTCGCAAACGTCTCCCCCGCTCTCGAAGAGCTGCTGCTCGATGCCGGCCTAGCATGGAGTGCCTACGCGTGCGCCCTGCTTGCCGACGAGCTCGAGTAAGGAGGGCTTGGCGGGACACAGTCTGTGCCGTCCCGCCAATCCCTCCTAAGGCTCAGTCAGCCCCACCAGAACGCCGACGCGATGACGACGTAGAGCCCGACGAGTACAACGCCTTCCGGCCAGGTACTCTCGCCGTCGTAGACGACGACCGCGGTGACGAACGCCGCGAGGAGCAGAGAGACCGCCAGCAGAGTCGGGAAGACCAGGGTCAGGCTCGTAGCGAAGAAGAGGCTCGCGAACAGGACGACCGGGGTTAGCGCCAGCGCCACCTGAAGCGAGGAATTCACGATCACGGCGATGGCGAAATCCGGTCGATTCCGCATGGCGAACTGGACGCCGACGACGTTCTCCACGGCGTTGCCGGCGATCGCGACGACCACCAGTCCGGCGAATGTCTGGCTCATGTGCAGCGACGACGTCGCCGGTTGCAATGCCGAAACGAACCAATCGCTGACAAATACCGCTCCCGCCGCCGCCGCCGCGAGCACGGTGATCGTCGCCGCCAGCGGCCACCTGGTCGGCTCGGGTTCCACAGCGTCCCCCGTGATGAAGATCCCGAGCGTCGAGACGAAGACGATGAGCAGGACGCCGCCGCAGATCAGGCTCAGAGTCTGCTCGTGCGCCGCGGCCGGGGAGTGCAGGGTGTGCGCGAAAGTCGGCACCGAGAGAATTGCGGCTCCGAGCAGCGTCAGCGTCGCGATCGTCCTCGCGCGCGGCGAGTCGAACCGCTGCACGCCGTTACGGAGGCCTCCGGCGAAGAAGGCAAGCCCGAGAACCAGCAGGCTGTTGGCGAGCACGGAGCCGATCAGCGCCGCCTTCACGACCCCGACGAGCCCCTTTTGTAGCGCGAACAGCGCTACGAAAAGCTCCGGGAGGTTGCCGAGCGCCGACTGGATCGTGCCGGCGCCGCCAGCTCCGAGCCTGCCTCCAAGCTGCTCGGTCGCCGTTCCCACGAGCCGGGCGAGTAGCGCCAACGCCAGGGCGGCTGCGACGAACCGCAGAACCGCGTTCGAGCCGGCGAGGTCGAGCGCTCCGGCTACCCCCACCAGAACCGCGGTGACCACGATCTCGGCCTGCTCTCGCCGCGTCATGCCTGCTCGCACCGCGCGACGCTATCAACGAGGAGACCGCTCCCCCAAAACGAGGGATCGGTGAGGCTACAGCGGCGCGCCGGCCGGGCCGATACGCAATCTATGCGGCCGAACCTGCCTAAGAAAAAGGTGTCCTTCGTGCGTACACGAGCGCTGGCATTTCTTCCCGTTCTCGTTCTCGCGGCGACGCTCGTCGCCCCTGCTTCGGCCTCTCAGTTGATCAATCGCGACGTTCGCAACATCAAGCTCGCGGTCAACAACAAGGGCGAGGCGCTCGTCACCTACCGGACCGTGCGGGGCCGGACTCAGCACGTGCTCGCCTGGGGCGCTATGAACGCGCGACAGCCGAACCGGACCCTCAAGCAGTACCGCTTCAAGCTCGACTACGCAGGCGGCTGGGGCAAGTACCGCAAGCGTTACTGGAAGACGTTCGGGAACAGCTGCGGCGCGTACGACGGCCCGGCGCTCGCGTGGCAGGTCACCGCCTGCAAGGCGTCCGACGGCAGCTACTGGGCCTTGCAGAAATGGCAGGTTCAGCTCCCGAACCTCGGCTTTACTCCCTGGACGGCCGGCCGCCGCCAGTGGGAGCTGCACCTCTCCCACTGGACAACCTCGCTCGCGCAACTCGAGGTCTGGCAGGACTGGATCTACAGCGGCCGCTTCCACCACCTGTTCGGCCGCTACACGTACATGGGCCAGCCCGTCTACGGCTTCGGCAGCACCCACTTCGGCGCGCCGACCGACGGCTACGGCCGCCTGCTCTTCCTCGACACGCATAACTCCGCCTACGGTTCCGGCTGGAAACGTGAGAACTCGTTTCTGGCCCACAACCCGAGCGGTGTCTTCTGCTACGGCTTCTTCAAGCACAACGCCGGCGCCGGCGGTTACGCCCACCCGCCGGGGGTCACCGGCATGCGCCCGAAGGGCAACGGGGACATGTACCGGATCACGGCCCCGGGCCCAGGTGTCACGCCCGACGTGATGTGGAGCGACTCCGGGCTGCACGACTTCAGCGCGCGGAACGCCAGCGATGTCGCCTTCGAGTCGGCGATGAACGCTCAGCTCGACAGCATCCTCAACGGCGACAAGCTCTGTAGACAGCACTAGTCTCGAAGGCGTTCAGACAGCTCATTGCCACCGGCTTTGCCGGCCGGGTTTAAACGGACGCCCGGGCAGAGCCCGGACATCCTCTAGGTCGGCGTCGCAAGCGAGCGCCTTAGAATCTCGCCGCCGTGGTCGGTGGCGATGAGCTTCGCGAGCTGATGCGGCGATTCCCGGCGGGAGTCGCGGTCGTCGGCGTCTCGCTCGACGGCGAGCGGCTCGGGCTGACGATCGGGACGCTGATTCCGCTTTCGCTCGAGCCGCCGCTCGTCGGCTTCGCCGTCCGCCGGGAGGCGGCGCTGCACGAGCTGCTCCGCCGGTCGGGAAGCTTCGGCCTCAGCCTGCTGGCGGCCGGTCAGGAAGCGAACGCGCAGCATTTCGCGCGCGGTGTGCCGCCGATCGCGATCTGGGAGGGCATCGACGTTCGCGACACGGACGGCCCGCCGCTGCTCGATGGAGCGATCGGCTGGCTGACGGGACGGGTCTCGGCCGAGGTGCCGGCGGGCGAGGACACTTTCTTCATCGGCGAAGTGCTGTCCGTCGAGGAGGGCGTGCGCGCCAGGCCGCTCGTCTACGTCGACCAGGGCTACGTCAGGGCGTGACCGACGGCGAGGCATTCGCTTGCGAATGCCGTCCAAGAGGACCCGCCGACGTGGCGACGTGTCCGCTAAACCCGGTCCCGCAGCGGGAGAGATCGTCAAGACTGACAGCGTGATCTCCGCGATCATCTTTGACCTGGATGGTGTGCTCCTGGACAGCGAGCAGGTCTGGGACGAAGTCCGGGAGCAGCTCGTGCGCGAGCGTGGCGGCCGCTGGCACGAGCAAGCGCAGCGGGAGATGATGGGCATGAGCTCGACCGAGTGGGCTCGCTACATGCACGACCAGCTCGGTGTCCCCGATCCGCCGGAGGAGATCTCGGCCGAGGTCGTGCGGCGTCTGGAGGATCGTTACCGCGAGCGGCTGCCGCTGATCGAGGGCGCCCTCGAGGCCGTCGAAAGGCTCGCCGCCAACTGGCCGCTCGGGCTCGCGTCGTCGTCGAACCGCGAGCTGATCGACCTCGTGCTCGACCTTGGCGGGCTCGCGCGTTTCTTCCGCGTCACCGTTTCCTCGGAAGAGGTCGCGCGCGGCAAGCCGGCGCCGGACGTCTATCTCGAAGCGGCGCGGCGGCTGGGAGCCCCGCCGGAACGCTCCGTCGCGATCGAGGACTCGGAGAACGGCATCCGGGCTGGGAAAGCAGCAGGAATGCGCGTCGTCGCGATTCCGAACCCGCATTTCCCACCCGCCGAGGAGGCGCTCGCACTGGCCGACGTCACCCTCGGCTCGCTCGCCGAGCTGGGGCCCTCTACCCT
>Ga0193730_1000477_pt1 | contig 11481 bp, 8 predicted proteins | sample U1a1metaG_FD_144919 | JGI IMG/M metagenome (GOLD analysis project Ga0193730, IMG submission 144919) | Soil microbial communities from a riparian zone of the East river system, Colorado, United States - U1a1 | ecosystem: Environmental > Terrestrial > Soil > Riparian zone | place: USA: East River...
GCAACTGGCATCCCTTGGCGCCTCAAGGATGGTCGGGTATTCTGACCGGCGGCTCGATTATTTTCTTCACCTACATTGGTTTCGATTCGGTCTCGACTGCCGCTGAAGAAGCCCGCAATCCACAACGAGACTTGCCCATCGGAATTATTAGCACCCTGATCGTTTGCACCGTTCTTTACGTTTCGGTCGCGATTGTTTTGACCGGAATCGTGCCCTGGCAGACGTTGCTCGACGATGCTGCCCCGGTCGTGAACAGTTTGAAGAAACTTACTCTGGCCACCGGCTCTCCTACACTGCATTGGGTCCGCCTCGGAGTTCTATTCGGCGCCATGATGGGGATGATTTCTTCCTTGCTGGTATTCCAACTTGGGCAGGCGCGGGTCTGGTTCGCTATGTCGCGTGACGGATTATTGCCGCGACTTTTCGGCCGTGTCCATCCGCGATTCCGAACGCCTTCCACCGCAACCTGGATTGCTGGCTTCGTAGTGGGAGTGCCGGCTGGGATTCTCGACATTGGCACACTCGCCGATCTTTCGAACATCGGTACGCTTTTCGCATTCGTGCTGGTTTCAGTAGGCGTGATCATCCTGCGCTATCGTGATCCCGGTCGGCACCGCGGATTCCGTTCTCCCGGAGGAATCGCTGCTCCGGTGCTGAGCGTATTCTTCTGCATTTTGCTGATGTCCGGATTACCGATCTTAACGTGGCTACGATTTTTCGGTTGGCTGGCGATTGGACTGACAATTTACGCTCTCTACAGTCGGCACCATAGCGAGTTCACCCGTTAAACATTTCACAATCTGAAATCAACAAAATAATCAACAATCATCAATGATGCAACCGGTTCCAAGCTCATTCATCCTTTCCCTACCAAAGGCTGATTTGCATCTCCATCTCGAAGGCTCGATTGATCCCGCGACCTGGCTGGAGCTGAGAAAGCGGCACGGCAAGCCCGGTACAGTTTCAGAAATCGAAAAGCTCTACCAGTATGAGAATTTCCATGGCTTCTTGATGGCCTTTAAGGCGGTCACCGAAGACCTGCAATCTCCCGATGATTACGAGCTCATTACGTATCGCCTGATGGAAAAGCTGAAAGCGGAAAACGTGCTGCATGCCGAGGTTTACGTTTCCGTTGGCGTGTGCCTGTGGCGCAAGCAGGATTTCGACGCGATTTTTGAAGGGTTAGAGCGCGGCCGCGAGCGAGGCCAACAGGAGTTCGGCACTTCATTGCTCTGGATTTTCGATGCAGTGCGTCAATTCGGATCCCTGGAAGCACAGCGCGTAGCTGAGTTCGCAGTCCGCTATCAGGGCCGCGGCGTCGCCGGCTTCGGAATTGGCGGCGACGAGCAGAAGGCCGGCCCCGAACTTTTTCGTGATGTTTACGCTTATTGTGCAAAGAACGGATTGCACCTGACCGCTCATGCAGGCGAGAGTGCGGGGCCAGACTCAATTTGGGGCGCGTTAAATCTTCAGGCTGAGCGGATTGGGCATGGCCTGACCGCATGGCATGATTCTGAACTAGTGGAAGAACTCTCGACTCGGCAGATTCCGCTGGAGATTTGCTTGACCAGCAACCTGCGTACTGGTTGTTGTCGCACGCTGGGCGACCATCCCGTGCGCAACTACTTCGATCGCGGCATAATGGTTACACTCAATACCGACGATCCCGCCATGTTCTCGACGTCGTTGGCACGGGAATACCAATTAGCGCAGAGCACGTTTGACTTCACCAATGAGCACTTGCGGGAATTGGCGCGGAATTCCTTTGAGGCATCATTCCTTCCCGCTGAAAAGAAACTGGAATTCCTGAATTTGTTTGACGCGGCCGCACCCCGAACTTAGAAAAGACCTATGCCTCAACACATTGGCATCGTCGCATGCAGCGCAGAGGGCGCGGCGCTCTGTTATCGCACTATTTGCCTGGAGGGAGCGGAACTGCTGGGCCGGCACGATCATCCAGAAGTCTCCATGCACACTCATTCCCTGGCGAAATACATGAATTGCATCTACGCCAACGATTGGGCCGGGGTGGCGGAGTTGATGATTTCATCTGCGGAGAAGCTGGCGAAAGCAGGGGCCGATTTTCTAATCTGCCCAGACAACACCATCCACCAGGCCTTCGAATTAGTGGCGCACCGCTCACCGCGGCCGTGGCTGCATATCGCGGAGGAAGTGGGCAATGAGGCTAAGCGTAGTCACTACAAGCGGCTAGGTGTTCTGGGTACACGCTACCTCATGGAAGGTCCAGTGTATCCGGGAAAGTTGACCACGGCAGGGATCGAATTCCGGATTCCCGGTACGAAAGAACGGGAAAAGATCAACCAGATTATCTTTGACGAACTGGTGAATGCTCAGTTCCTGCCGCGCTCCTTAGCCTATTTCATCGAAGTCATCCGAGCCTTGGGCGACGAGGGCTGCGATGCGGTGGTGCTGGGATGCACAGAAATTCCGTTGTTGGTTACAGCGGATTCCTCTCCACTGCCCACGCTTGATTCAACTCGGCTGCTTGCTCGCGCCGCGCTAAGAAAAGCGGCCTCGAATAGTTAGCCAACAGTGGCCAGCGTTCCCCGTTCAACCCTGAGATTCCACCGACCGATGTTCAAAATGTCCCCATCAGCCAAACCTGTGATTTAATAAACAAGTACGAACAATGCCTTCCCGTCAGACTATTCTGCGCCGTCGCATGAAAGCGCTCTTCCGCAGCATCCGCGGAGTGCGCCAAGTCGTACGAGCGCTGGTTTCTACCGACCATCCTCTGTTGGCGCACATCATTCCGATTCGGCGTTGTAATCTTGCTTGCGAGTACTGCAATGAGTACGACAATTTTTCCAAGCCGGTTCCCGCGGAGAGCATGTTCCAACGAGTCGACAAGCTTGGCGAGCTCGGAACTTCGGTCATTACTATCAGTGGTGGCGAACCTCTACTCCATCCCGAGTTAGACGAGATCATCCGCCGCATCCGTAAAAACGGCAGTATCGCGGGACTGATCACGAATGGATACCTGCTTACCGCCGACCGTATTGAGAAGCTAAATCGCGCTGGCCTGGAGTGGCTGCAAATCTCGATCGACAATGTCACGCCCGACGAGGTCTCAAAAAAAAGCCTCAAAGTTCTGGATAAGAAACTGCAACTCCTCGCCGAACACGCCGATTTTCACGTGAACATTAATTCTGTAGTGGGAGGGGGCGTACGCAATCCCCAGGACGCTTTGACCATCGGAAGACGTGCCTTGGAGCTTGGATTCAGTTCGACTATCGGCATCATTCACGACGGCGGCGGACAACTGCAGCCTCTGGGCGAAGAAGAGCGCCGCGTTTACCACGAGATGAAAGCCATGGAGAAGCGCAGCTTCACGCGAGTGAACTCTTTCCAGGACAACATTGCCCAAGGCAGGCCGAACCAGTGGCGTTGCCGAGCTGGCGCGCGTTACTTATACATTTGCGAGGACGGACTGGTTCACTACTGCTCCCAGCAGCGTGGCTATCCTGGGATTCCGCTGGAGAAGTACACCGTCGCCGACATTCGCCGGGAATACGTTACGGAAAAATCATGCGCACCGCACTGCACGGTTTCTTGTGTACACCAGGTGTCGATTTTCGATTCGTGGCGCGCCCCACAATTTCCCGCGCCGGAAGCCGCTTCGGAGCCCAGCGGTCTGGTGCACATCCAGTAGTCTTACTCGCCGTATTTGCTGCTGAGATACTTGGCGACTTCGCCCTCAAGTTGCCCGTAATCAGAGTGGAGGGTGGTGCGTAGTGCAGCCTCTGTGGAACTACCCTGGCCGATTCTTTCCAGGATGCGATGCAAGTCGCTCATGCCATATGTATCACTAATGAATTCCACAGTAGCAAGGGACTCATCGTAAGCCAGCAAAGCCTCTGCTGGCGAAAAGCGCATGAAGCTGCCTTCGAGTCCGTTGAATGGGATTTCCTGGTGTGCACGGTATAGAGCGGCCAAGCGGCGCCCGCGAGAGGCGACTGACTTTGGCTCCATGACCTGCGCAATGCCCTCATGCAGCCATTGCGGGCAGCGTCCTCCGGAAATCTGATTAATAAAAGAGTGCGCCAGTTCGTGCTTGAGCACGCGTGCCAGTTCGGGTGTCACCGAACTCACACCCTCGATTGGGATTCGCAATTTGCCGTCATTGACGGCAGAGCTCCAGGCAGGGGCTTGCGTAACATCAAAAAACGCTTTTTCCGTATACAGAACCACGGGAATGCTGTTGCGGATATTTCCCCCAAGATCGCGCGATAGATCGTCATATGCCGCTTCCAGAGTGGTAGTCAATTCGCGGCGCAATGACTCCGATGTCTGCTTGCCTTCATAACGTAAGGTGAAGTGGCTGGTTTCCCGCTCCGAGAAATCAGCTTCCGCCTTGGTTTCCCGTTCCGCCTTGTCGAGATATTGCTGGACCACGGCATCCGGCCGGATTTCCAGAGACCGTTTCCATGTCCGGATGGCGTCGCGATTGCGATCGGCGGCAAACTGCGCGTACCCCAGAATATCCAGTGCATCAGGAGAATCAGGCGCGGCTCGTACAGCGCGCTCCGCGTAGGGTAGTGCCTCCCGGGCGTTTCCAGTGCGCACCAGCAAAGCGGCGTAGTAATTGAGAATCGTGGGGTTCGCGGGATCCGAGCGCAATGCGGTTTCGAGATAAGGGCGCGCCTTGTCGAAATTGCCCTTATCGAATTCATATTTGCCGGCAGCAAAATATCCGGCAGCGGTCACGCCCAGGTCGGTTTGTTTCTGCAGGTCGGCTAGAGCATCCACATCCACCTTATCGTCGTGGATAATCCTGTTAGTGACAACGGCTTCATTTTTCACACTGTCAGTGGGTGCAAACGCCGGCATGTCGCTCGAACTGTTACCGGAGTTGCCTTGGCGGACGCCGCCGCTTTCAATTCGTTCTACCTTCGATTTTGGAATCGCATAGGAGTTGTCGCCAATTTCGTACTCGACGCGAACGCCGTTCTCCCGGGTCTGGTCGGCCCAGATCGTGTGACCGTTCTTCAGGTGGATGACGTCCGCCGGCGCACACACCGCGGCCAGCATCGGCAATAAGAAAATGATGACAGGTGCCCGCACTAGGGCGCATTCTAGCAACAGCAAGAACCTCAGCGTAGGTGACAATGGTAATCAGAAAGCTTCGGGGAGCCTCGTTAGTAGCGGTGTGTCTGGCTCTGGGTATAGGCGCCATCACGCCCGGGCGAGCGCAAAATGCTCCTAACACCGAGTCCAGCCCACAGGCGGCGAAGCCGACGGCGCAAGGCCTTTCTGCTGAGGCTCTCTACCTTCAGTTGCGTAGTGTCGGCTTGGACAAGTCGCGGGTCTACCGCATCCGGGAAACTTCCTTCGATCGGGCAGCTTTCCATATCACTCTTGACGATGGCACCATCGCCTTCACTGAGGATGTAGCTGGCCGCATCACTGGCGCTTTCTTCGAGGGAGATGGAGAAGTGCTGCTGGTTCCACCCGATAAGGCGGAACGGGCTTCGATGGCACTGTTTACCGGTGCGGCTATCCTCGAAGAAAGGTTCGTCACCGCATATTTCCGCTTCAATGATGAGACTTTCGTGGAATTGCAGCCCTCGCTCCGGCCCGCCGACAACAGTTCGGAATTCGTGTCGCAGTGGAATGAAACTACGCGTAATCTCGCTCAACCGGATGCTCTTCGATTGCTGTTGAGCTTCAGTCAATTCCTGCCCGTAGCCGGGCAAGCGCAAGTCTCCAGCGCGGAGCGTAACGCCATCAGCAACGAAGATCGTATGCTGCACGCGCGCCTTCAAGGACGGAGGCTTGGAACCTTCGATCTTTACTACGACGCGGCCGCAGCCGAACAGATCTGGGCCGGCCAATTAAGAACAGCGGAGGGAACAGGCTACTTCGATGTATGGACTGCATTTGCCCTGAATCGCGCGGCACAGCGCCCCCAGGTTGTAAACACGGTTACCGGAGAAGTCGGCGGCCCGGATGCGATCAGTTGTTCCAGCTACCAGATCAAGACCGAGGTAAAGACGCCGACCAGGCTCGACGTAGAGGCGTCACTGCAGATGGAAGTGCGCCAGGGCGGACAACGTGCACTGTTGTTCGAACTCTCGAGATTTCTTCAAATTAAACAAGTCGAAGCGGATGGCCACCCACTCGAGTTCATTCAAAACCAGGCGCTTGAGGGCACGCAACTGGCACGGCGCGGAAATGATCTGGTCGCTCTAGTCTTCCCTCAGCCTCTGCAGACGGGACAACGAATCGAATTGCACTTCGTATACGGCGGTGAGGTCCTGTCCGAGGCCGGAGGCGGGCTGCTCTACGTAGGCGCACGCGGCATCTGGTACCCCAATCGGGGACTGGCCATGTCCAAATTCGACCTGGAATTTCGTTATCCGGAGAATTGGACCCTCGTGGCGACAGGCAAGCGAGTGGACTCACTTCCAGGTGCTTCTGCCGATCGCCGCGGTTCTTCCGCGACGTCGCCAGGAGAGCAAGTTTCGCGCTGGATTTCGGATCACCCCATCCCAGTCGCCGGATTCAATCTGGGGAAATATGCGCGTGTAGTCGCCCAGTCCGGCAGCGTCACCGTGGAAACCTATGCGGCCTCCGCCATGGAACGTGCGTTCCCCAAAAACGAGGTTGAAATCGATCCGGCTCCTCTTCCAAGACGTGGATTGCACGCCGTGCCAGTGCAGGTACTTCCCCCGCTGCCACCATCTCCTTCGCGGAATGCACAAACCGTGGCAGACGCGTCAGCTCGCGCCTTGCAATTCTTCGGCAGTCTCTTTGGGCCGTATCCCTACAGCAGTCTTGCCGTTACGCAAATGCCCGGCGTAGTCAGTCAAGGCTGGCCGGGGCTTATTTTTCTGTCCAGTTATGCTTTTCTTACCCCAGCCGAGAAATCGCAACAACACATGAGCCCGGTAACTAAAACCCTGAGTGAACAAGTGATCGCGCACGAAACCGCTCATCAATGGTGGGGCGACGCGGTCCTGTGGACCGGATATCGGGATCAGTGGATCATGGAGGCTCTGGCCAATTACAGCTCGCTCATGCTTCTTCAGTCGGAAGATCCATTGCAGTTTCGCGCAGTGATGGCAAAGTACCGGGAAGATCTGTTGGAAAAGAACAAAGAAGGACTGCCGCTGATGAATGCTGGCCCCGTCACCTTTGGCGCGCGGCTCTCGTGTTCCCATTTTCCGGCGGGCTATGAGGCCATCAGCTACGGCCGCGGTACCTGGCTCTTCCACATGCTCCGCTCCATGATGCGCGACGCCGAAACCACGCCCGGCAGCCGTCGCCGAGGTACCGCTGAAACGCAAAGTGCGGAAGAACCTTTCATTCGGGCTCTGCGCACGGTACGCGAGCGTTATGAGGGAAAGTCCATCACGACTCGGGAACTATTGCGAGTGTTTGAAGAGCAGTTGCCGCCTTCGCTTTGGTATGAAGGCAAGAAATCGCTGGATTGGTTCTATCAGGGCTGGATCAACGGTACAACGATTCCAAAGTTGGAATTGCAAGCCGTGAAATTCGCAGACAAAGCAGGATCAACTTCTATCAGCGGAACTATTCTGCAAAAAAATGGAACGAATGAACTAGTCACGTCCGTCCCCGTGTATGGCTCAGTTGCAGGCAAGATGGTCCTGATCGGAAGGATTTTCGCCGACGGGCCCGAAAGCCAATTTCGTCTGACTGCACCTTCCGGCACGCGAAAAATCGTCCTCGATCCTAGCCAAACGCTCCTGACGCGAGTCCACTAAGGGTCACTCTTACAGGACGACTCCCCGGGAGTTCAGGGAGGCATTTCAGTCAGCGTTGTGACCGCGTGATGGTTCTTGTTTGACGGCAGAATCTAAAGCGCCAGAAGGCAACGGCATTGAGGGCCTGCTGGAGGCCAGAATTACCACGGCCCGCAATCGCACCACCGCGGTGGAATGGATTTGAGAAACTCGCGATTCCCCCACCCCCAGCTTTGCTCCCACCTCTTTCATGGTCAATTCCTGGAAATAGTAGAGCACCAGGACCTGTCGCTCCTTCTCTGGCAGTTCCGCAATGGCGCGCGCCAGTTGCTGCTTCATTTCACCCCGCAAGCACATAAACAGCGGGGTCTCCTGCGGATCGTGTGGAATGGAGTCACATAGATCTTCTTCTTTCCCGTCGAGATGGGATTCCACCCGGAGGCTTCCCACTTCAAGACCGTCGATTTCGCCGAGTAGCAACTGCAAGCCGCGGAGGTCCAGGCCGAACTCCGCTGCCAGTTCAGGTTCGGTTGGATTGCGGCCCAGTTCGGAACGCAGCTTGTGGTGAGCTTCTTCCAACAGCCGCGCTTTGCGCCGCAAGTCTCGCGGACTCCAATCCATTTCCCGCAAGCTATCCAGAATCGCACCCCGGATGCGAAACTTGGCATAAGAGCCGAATTGAACATGTTTGTTGTGATCGTACTTATGCAAGGCGTCGATTAAGCCCACCACGCCGGCGTGCACCAGGTCTTCAAAAGGGACGTGCCGCGGCAGATGTTCGTGGATGCGGCGCGCAATATAGCGTACTTGCGGTAGTTGATCCATTAACAGACGTTCCCGCTGCGCTTCATCCTGCCAGGCCGTGTAAGCTTCTGCGCTCAATTCCATTGTCATTTCCTGCTTCGATTCTAGGCAGGGACAACAGTCTTGAGCCGGAATTGAGCCTCGCACGAAGGGCGCTAGTCTTCCGAAAAAGAACGGATGCGGAAATGGAACGGCACAGCTTCGCTGGTCGCGAAGCCGCGAAGCGGCGGAATAATGTAGCCCACGGCGTAAGCCGTGGGTCTGCGACAACAAAGGGAGAGCCACAACGGAGCGAAAGACTCTGCCACATACGTCGGCCAACATCCTTTGGGCTAGTTTCTGTCGCCCCTTCGGGGCTTACACATGGGTGGGATTGTTTCCCACGGCTGACGCCGTGGGCTGTATTATTCAGCCGCTTCGCGGCTGTTTCGCCTCCCAATATCGGGGCAGCAAACCGGTCCAACTCCACCTAAGGCTGCCGTAGTTGTCGCCCGGAACCTGCGCTGGCACTCACGCGTCTTTCATCATGGCGCAGATAATTGTCAGCAGCGTTCGAGAAAGGATTTCCGTCCGTTGGATGTCTGGAACAAGCGAACTCTGATATCTCTGGCATTTCCCGCCGGCATCCTGCTGCTTGCCGCCGTCCTATTGCTGGAAACCGGACTTGTGCCGCTCGCTTCTTCCGTAATCGACTTCTACTACTACGCTGTCTTTCTGTCCGGCATACTGCTGGCCTGGCGCTTTCATTCCAGCCGCGTTCTGTTTGCGCTCATCACTTTGCTTCTGGCGCACCGCGCACTCGAGTTCTTTGCAGGCGGAAGCATGAATTCGAGCGGTCCTGGTCGCATTGCGTTCGAAGCGATTGCGTTTCTCTTGCCGGTGAACTTCGTCATCCTCACCGCCGTGCGTGAGCGCGGCCTGGTGCTTCCCTCGATTGCGTTCAATTTTTGTTTATTGTTCGTCGAGGCCGTCTTCGTCGCCATCCTCTGCCGTCCAGGACAAACCATCGGTCCTGCTTTCCTTCATTCCTCGTTCCTGGGGCAAGACCTATTTCGCTGGACTATCATCCCACCACCTGCATTGCTGATGTTCATCTCCGCCCTCGCCATTCTGCTCACCCGTTTTCTGCTTTATCGCAAGCCCGTGGAGAGTGGCCTGTTCTGGTCGCTGGCTGCTACGTTTTTAGGCTTGCAAGCCGGAGGCTTGGGGCGCTCATCGCGAGCCTATATCGCCACCGGCGGTTTGATACTGGTCAGCTCGATCATCGAGAACTCCTATCTTCTCGCGTATCACGACGAGTTGACCGCCCTGCCGGCCCGTCGCGCCTTCAACGAGGCCCTGCTTGGATTGGAAGAGCCTTATGCGGTCGCCGCGGTAGACATCGATCATTTCAAGAAATTCAATGACACATTCGGCCACGAGACTGGAGACGAGGTCCTGCGGATGGTTGCCTCAAGACTGGCCCGTGTAACTGGCGGGGGACAGGCATTCAGGGTCGGCGGAGAGGAGTTCTCAATCCTTTTCCCCGGGAAGTCCCTGGCGGAAACCCTCCCCCATCTGGAGTTGTTAAGAACGGATATAGAAGCCTCCACATTTCGCCCGCGCGGCGGCATCGAGCGCCGCGTTACTCCGCGAGGTCCGGATCGAAGGAATGTTCGCCGAAAGAGTATCCGTTCCCGCCCGACTCCGACTCAAAATGAGCAGCTTTCGGTCACCGTCAGCATTGGGGCAGCTGCACCCGCGATCCGAACTCAGTCGGTAGAGGAAGTCATAAAGTCCGCGGATAAAGCCCTCTATCGGGCCAAGCAATCCGGACGCAATCGTGTGGAGACCGCGACATCCGGGGTCCGATCCTCACGTTTCAAGGGCAGCCTTGCCTGAAAATTACGACGCTGAAACGGCGAGATTCGTGATTCTTTGTGCCCTCTGCGATTACTTCGCCAATTTATTGCCATTGCAGGCCGTTCTCGAAAGCTCGCTGGAGTTTTCGTATCTGAACACCAGAAATTGAAGTGTCTCGCATCGAACACAAAAAGGCGTAATTTACATAACTTTACTGGAAAGGCGGTTTTCTTTATTAACCGGCAGGTTATAAAATCCTAGACACGCATTAAAACTTGGGCAACTGAGAGAGGGCGAACCGTGGGCGATAAGGGTCTCCGGGACTGGAGGGAACTCGCGCAAAAAGCCGCAGACGAGAAAGATCCCAGAAAACTCCTGGCCATTATCGAAGAACTCAACCGCGCCCTGGAAGACCGCGAAAATCAAATTCGCGGACGCTTTACCAAGCCTGGTCGTTCCGCTGTAGGTTCAGCTCAACCGCCATCCAAGCGTCTTCTTTTCGTAGATGACGAACCCAGCATCCGCTTGACCCTTCCTCCCGTTTTGCAGAATCGCGGCTTTGAAGTACGTAGTGCGGCCAGCGTCCCCGAGGCCTTGGCCGCGATCGAGAGGCACAAATTCGATATTCTACTTTCTGATCTCAATCTCAGCGAAGAAGGAGACGGATTCACCATCGTGCACGCCATGCGTACCGCGAATCCGAATTGTGTCACCATCCTTCTTACCGGCTACCCTGCTTTTGAATCTGCCGTAGAAGCCATCCACCACGAGGTCGACGATTATTTTGTCAAACCTGCGGACCTTGAGTCCTTAATCAGCACCATGGAACGCAAACTCGCCGCCCGCCACGTCGTTGTCGAGGAGTGAGAGTTTTTTCGGGGCGCCGCTCAGGAATCAAATCAGGGATAATCTGCTAAACTGTCGCCAGCGAGAGAGCCGGAGAGGTGGCCGAGTGGCTGAAGGCGGCGGTTTGCTAAACCGTTATAGGGTCTAACAACTCTATCGAGGGTTCGAATCCCTCCCTCTCCGCCAGTAGAAAGCAGTTCCAACCAGTGTTGCACCAGTCGTAAATCGGAACGTGTTGTTTTACGCGGCAATTAGTGTCCCT
>Ga0193730_1000478_pt1 | contig 11469 bp, 10 predicted proteins | sample U1a1metaG_FD_144919 | JGI IMG/M metagenome (GOLD analysis project Ga0193730, IMG submission 144919) | Soil microbial communities from a riparian zone of the East river system, Colorado, United States - U1a1 | ecosystem: Environmental > Terrestrial > Soil > Riparian zone | place: USA: East River...
GTAAAGAATCCAAATCGAGCGTTGTCGATCTAACAACGTTGAAGACGACTTCGAAAATTGATACCGGGCAAAATCCAGACGCCATTGTTTACGAACCACATCATGGTGAGGTCTATGTCTTCAATCACACTGGAAATTCGGTCACCGTTATCAACTCCAAAAACGCTAGCGTCTCGGCGACGATTCCGCTCGGAGGAAATCCAGAATTTGCCGCGGTAGATGAAACGGTCGGGCGAGTTTACTGCAATATCGAAGACAAAAGCGAAGTCGCGGTAATCGATGCCGATAAGCATGAGGTCGTCGCACGCTGGTCGCTCGCACCGTGCGAAGGACCAAGCGGAATCGCTTTGGATGCGGCACATCATCGTTTGTTCTCGGGCTGCCACAACAAAATGATGGTGATGCTCGATACCGAAACCGGAAAGGTCGTCGATACTGCTCCGATTGGAGCTGGCGTCGATGGCTGTTCATTTGACGATGCGGAGCAGCTCGCGTTCGCCTCTTGCGGAGACGGCACGACAACAATCGCGAAAGAAGTAGCGCCAGACAAATTGACAGTGCTTCAAACTTTGAAGACCGAGCGCGGCGCGCGAACGATGGCGCTCGATCCCAAAACGCATCGGATATATTTGCCGTCAGCACAGTTTCAACCGCCACCGTCTCCCTCTCCTGGCACGTCCCCGGGGCGACCCAGCGTTGTGCCCAACACACTAAAGCTTCTCGTTTACGGTCCCTCTGAATCTGCGAAACATTAGAATGTGCGACGATTAGCGATTGCGATGTTGGTCGCAGCGGTGGCGCGCATTGCATTTGGCCAAGGCGGTCCGCCGATGATCACGGACGATCCGGGCACGCCTGGAAACGGAAAATGGGAAAACAATCTGGCGATCATATTTGAACATCGCCCGAATGAGACCTCGATCGACGTGCCAGAGATCGATCTGAATTATGGAATGGGCGAGCACATTCAACTCACGTTGCAAACTGCACCGGTACTCTTGAAGCGCAGCGGTCATGGGCTGATCGGTGGACCAGGCGGGACTGAAGCCGCGGTGAAATGGCGCTTCTTCGATGAGGCGACGAGCGGTTTCGATATGTCTATGTTTCCGCGCGTCATTTTTAATATCGTGCAGTCATCAGTACGCCGCGGTCTCGCTGAAGACGGCACACGGTTTCAAATCCCATTTCAAGCCGCGAAGACGTTTGGCGGTTTGCACCTGGATGCTGAGTTCGGTCCCCGAGCGAGCACTGTTGGCCGAAGCGAATGGTTATATGGGATTGTCTGCGGTTTTGACGTTGCCAAACAAACGATGCTGATGGCAGAGCTTCATGACGAATCGCGGATGAAGTTCAGCCGCGACGTGCTCACGCTGAATTTCGGTTTGCGGCATGAGTTTACCGAAAACTACATACTGATTGTGTCGATGGGACACGAGCTTCGGTCGCCCGATCAACCGACAGCGCTCATTGGCTATTTCGGGATGCAATTCGTTTATTGAACGAGATCAGTGCGCTTTTGAAGCGGGCTTTTGCGGGAAGATCAGAATCAATACGACGATCACCACGAGGAGCGCGAGCGATGCGGTGTAACGGCTCAGCGCCAACCCGCCATTCGCGATCGGCTTGTCGAGAAAATCGCCAATGGTCGCTCCGAGCGGACGAGTCAAAATAAATGCAACCCAAAACAGAATGACGCGGGAAAAGCTCGTGAGGTAGTAGAGAAGAGCAGTCAACAAAAGTAACCCGCCGAAAACGGCGGCCGCGCCGAGATAGCCCATTTCATTTGTGTCGGCAACCCAATCGCCGAGCGCCGTTCCCAAGGTCTGGGAGAACATGATTGTCACCCAATAAAAAATTTCGACCTTCGGCGTACTCACCGTTTCGATCGATATGCTCCCGGTCGACCAGCGCCAGATCAGAAGCGACGCAATCACACAGATGAGCAAGATAGTTGAACCGCCGGTGTAGCCGATGCCGAGCGACCGTGTGCAATAATCGGCCAGGGTCGTGCCGACCGTCGTCGTTGCGACAATCGTTAACCAGTAAAGGAACGGGTGAAATTTTCTGGCCCTGATCTGCACCAGGACTGCGAGGACAAAAATGACGCCAAATACTCCCGTGCCAATAAGATAGCCGGTGCCCTGCGCCTCAGGGGTCGTTTCGCCGAGCCACGACATGGTGACAGCGTCGCCGCCGGTTTCCCCGAGCGTTGTCGCGAGGATCTTAACGATCCAGAACGCAAGCGTAACCTGCGGAACCTTAATGGCGATTTCCTCGAGGTTTGAATCACGTGCGTGCATTAGTTTTTGGGTTCGGTTAGCCGCAGCCCCCGCGATGACCTTCGCGACGCGGCGCAGATTCGGAGCCTGTAATCTATAATCGGCGCCGGTTCTGTGAAAGGGCCGTTTAAGTTGTTCGCAATGCACCCAAACAAAGTGGGATCGTTTCGACGTTGCGTTCAATATCCGTGGCACGTGGGAATTGAATGCGCACCGCAATCACGCATGCGATGACATCGGATTGCAGCTTCTTACAAAATGATCACAAATTTGATTTCTACTTGCGCAGCAAAAATAAACCGATCATGGCGAACGCGATGCCAACGATTCGCTCCCATGATGGTGATTCGCGGAAAAACAAGATGCCAGCGATGGCCATGATCGCCGCGCCGCCAGCCAAAATGGCTGGAACCGAAGAGAGCGGACCGCCTTTTTGAAAAAGAACGAAGAATGCAATTGTCCCAGCGCCGACGCAGATACCGGTAAGCAGAGAATAATTGAACCCGGCTGCGCTGAATTTTTGATTCCACCGCCCGCTGAACCACAAAATTCCCAGATAAATTAGGATCAAGAACGCAGCGCTGGCTTCGACAACCAAACCGCCGAGTCCTTCGCCAATGCGTTCCGCAGCCATGCGGGTGAAGATTTGATGTGCGCCATAAAGCACAGCCGCAACGACTGCGTACCAGAACCAAGCCGCCATAAGACAAAGTGTAAATCGGCAATTGAATCGCGCGAGAGTATTTAACCGATTCGCGTACTCAGCGCGCTTTTTCGAATGTGAGCTTAAGACCAAACCCTATAAAAATAGCGCCCATTGCACTGTCGATCGCCATGACCACACGACGTTGCTTTAGCCAGCTCGATAGCCATTCAGTTGCGTTTGTTAACAGCAAAAACCAAAGGAGGCCTTCTGCCGCGTGAATTAACGCGAGGAAAATGCTGAACGACCAAACCTGTACGCCTGGCGGAATGAATTGTGGCAGGAAGCTCAGATAGAAGACGCCAATCTTTGGATTGAGAAGGTTCGTTAACAAGCCACGTCTCAACCATAGAGAACCGTCTCCGCCTTTATGTTCCTGCAAGACTGGTTCAGCCGTGCTGTGTGCAGAAGTGCCGGCGAATGGGCGAACAAACAATTTGATTCCCAAATAACTCAGATAGATAGCGCCAACAATTCGGAGCATGTTGTAGGCGAAACTGGAAACTGCCAGCAGTGCGCTTAATCCAAAAGAAGCCGCTGCGCCCCAAAGCAAACAACCGAAACAGATGCCTATGCCGGCGAGCATGGCCCGTTTCCCACCCTCTACGGCAGCGGTTCGCAGAACCAGAGCCGTATCCAACCCCGGAGTGATGGTCAGCAAACCGGCGGCTAAAGTGAACGAGAGCAACGCTTGCCCAATAGTCATAAAGTCCCGGTTCGTCGTTGCATTCGCTCTTCTAGCAATCTCCTAAAAAACAAGTTGGCGACGCGTCGGATTCGATCAAAATGAAATTTGTTGCAGATTGATTGCAAAGTTTCAAGAGAACTCTCGATTCCGCTCGACATGACAAATATTCGGATTGCAGCTCTGCTCTGTTTTCTTGCCGTCGCACTCGGTGCTTTCGGGGCTCACAGTCTCAAGCAAATACTTGAAACGCACGGAATGCTCGATGTCTGGAACAAGGCTGTGCTTTATCATTTTATTCACGCGCTTGCGCTCCTGGTGCTTGCGCTTTTCGGCGCTGCGAATCGAAGCACATGGTGGTTACTGTTTGCTGGTATTTTCATTTTTAGTGGCAGTCTCTATGTGATGGCGCTGACAAATATCCGGTGGCTGGGAGCGATTACGCCCATCGGCGGTCTCTGTTTTCTTGCAGGCTGGGCGTGGCTCGCGATTGCGCCGCGCTCGTAGGCCGCGTTCAGGGCGAAGAGATCCATCCTTGCCGCATGACACAAGAAGTCTGTTCCGGCTGTCCTCTTCTGATATACTACTCACTCGATGTTTAGCGGACTGTCGGAAGCAGAGCGGGCTGCCATCACGGCGCTCGTATTTGTTGGAACGTTTTTTGTCGCGCTCTGGGCGGGTCGCTTCCTCAAGCGGCGTGCCGGAGTACGACTTGGCCTGCTATTCCGGCTTTTCTGCCTAATCCTGGCATTCTATGCGTCCATTAGCATTTACGGTGTCCATGCATCCTGGCGAAATCATGTCGGTACAGCTGTAATTCTGTTGAGCACGGCGCTGGTGGTCGCGCTGTTGAACCGATACGTTTGGGATTTTTATTTCGAAAAGAAACGGCACACGCCAATCCCGCATTTTCTTCGTGAAGTCGTAGGCGGGATCATTTTTCTGATCGTATTGCTGTTGATTCTCAGTTACGGCTACCATGCCGAAGCACAGTTGAAAGGGCTGCTCGCGGGTTCCGGAGTAGTTGCAATCATCCTTGGCTTCGCCGGACAGAATCTCTTCGCCGGCATTATCGGAGGCGTATCGATCCAGATTAATCGCCCGTACAAAGTAGGCGACTGGTTACAGGTAGATGACCGCTTCGCCGAGGTGATGGAAATCAACTGGCGTTCGACGCGATTGCGCACCAACGACGCCATTTACCTCGACATCCCGAACAACGTGATGGTGAGCCACACTATCGTCAATCTTCATTACCCGACCGAGGTCCATGCCATGCGGATTCGCGTTGGGATTGAGTACAAGAATCCGCCTAATCGCGTGAAGGATACGCTGTTCCGAGCGGCTTCGACGGCGGAAGGCGTCCTGCCCGAACCGAAAGTAAGGGTGTTTTTGGTCGACTTTGCCGATTCGGCTATGATCTACGAGATCAAATTTTATATGGGCAATCACGCCCGAATCAACGAAATCAACGATACCGTTCGCACCAACGTTTGGTACGAGCTCAAACGCCAGGGCATTACCATCCCCTTCCCGATTCGCACGTTGCAGGTGGAACGCAAAGCGGCTGCATCAACACACGAAGAATACCAGGAAGCCCGGGCGATTTTGCGCTCGGAAGCTTTGTTCGAGTGCTTGTCGGATGAGCAGATCGAGAGCCTGGTGCAGCAGTCCCAGGTCAGTCATTTTGGTCGCGGCGAGCGTGTGATCCGGGAAGGCGCCGAGGGCGACTCGATGTTCGTGTTGTTGAGGGGCACAGCAGAAGTGTCGATCTCGAAAAATGGCACTTCCATTTCCGTGGCTACCTTAAAGGCGCCCGATTGTTTCGGCGAGATGTCTCTTCTCACCGGCGAACATCGAACGGCAACGGTGCGCGCCCAGAGCGATTGCCAGGTGATGGAGATTGGCAAGCCAGTAATGGCAGAGCTGCTCCGCGCTTCGCCTGATTGCCTCGAGCGGCTCAGCGAACTACTCGCCAAACGGAAAATGGAAACTGAAGGTCTGCTGAAAGAGGCGGTTTCCCACAGCCAGAGCGCAAGAAAAGAGCGCGAATACAGGGCCACTTTCCTGCGCCGTTTGCAGACGTTTTTCGAATTGTAGGCAGTTGGCTATCCCCCGAACGTAACCCTGGTCGTCATCCCAAGATCGCCGCACAGACGGCAAAGGACATTCCTGCTTTACTTTGTGCCTCCGACCTGCCTGGGTAATCAACTGGTCTATGTGGGATCCTTTTGCCGCGGCTGCGGGATCAGGATAACAGCGCGCACTCAGAAATAACGAATTGCGACCGGATAAAAACCTACTAAACTCCCCAACTTTCAGCCGGAACGTTCATGAGCATTTTACTTGGCCTAACGATTCTCGATTCGGGCGTGCCACTGTCGATGGTATGCGCCGTAATTGGGTTGGCGTTTGCCCTCTGCTTGATCGCGATCGTGAGCCGCTCCTCGGCCGGCAACGAAAAGATGCGTCAGATTGCGGCCGCAGTCCAAGAAGGCGCAAAAGCATATTTGAATCGGCAGGTCATCACCATCAGCGTGATCGCCGCGATTATCTTCGTGCTGCTTTTCATTTTCAAAGATCATCCCACGGCGATTGGTTTTGTAGTCGGCGCGTTTTGCTCCCTCGCAGCCGGTTTCATTGGAATGCGCATCGCAGTGATTGCGAATGTGCGTACGACGCAAGCGGCGACCCACTCGCGCACCGCTGCCTTGCGCATCGCGTTCAACGGCGGCGCGGTAACCGGTTTGCTCGTGGTCGGTCTTGCACTCCTTTCCGTCTCGATCTTCTATACGCTCGCCAGCAAAATCGTCGGAAATGACATGGCGATTCGCAGTTTGGTGGGACTCGCGCTCGGGGCGAGTTTGATTAGCGTGTTCGCGCGACTCGGTGGCGGCATTTATACCAAGGCCGCCGACGTCGGCGCCGATCTCGTCGGCAAAATCGAGAAAGGCCTGGAAGAAGATGATCCCCGCAATCCGGCGACGATTGCCGATAACGTTGGCGACAACGTGGGCGATTGCGCGGGCATGGCGGCGGACGTTTTCGAAACTTATGCGGTCAGTCTGATCGGAGCCGTTCTTGTCGGCGCGCTGACGCTGGCGGGAAATCCAGCAGCGGTTGTTTACCCATTTGTGCTCGGCGGAATTTCTGTGCTCGGCGCGATCTGTGGTGTCGTGTTCGTCAACGTCGCCAACGGCAAACCGGCGAATATTCTCATGGGCGCAGTGGTTGCCAGCGCGATCGTCTCCGCGATTTTATTCTGGCCGACCACACATTATTTGTTTCCAAACGGTCTAAACATCGCCGGCGAGATGCGCACACCTACACAACTTTACTGGGCGTCAGTAGTCGGCTTAGTCATGACGGCAGTCGTCGTGGTCATTACCAATTACTACACGTCGATGCATCACGCGCCGGTGCAAAAAATTGCGCGTGCCTCGGAAACCGGCCACGCCACGAATATCATCGCCGGATTAGCGGTCGGCCAGCACGCCACTGCGTTGCCGGTCGGTTTTATCGGCATTGCCATTCTGGTCAGTTTTCATTTTGGCGGCCTTTACGGAATCGCAATTGCAGTGATGTCGATGTTGTCGATGGCGGGAATTGTCATCTCGCTCGATTCGTTCGGACCGATCACAGACAACGCAGGCGGCATCGCGGTCATGAGCAATTTGCCGAAAGAAGTCCGTGGTGTAACAGACGAGCTCGACGCCGTCGGCAACACGATGAAAGCGGTGACCAAAGGTTACGCCATCGCATCGGCTGGATTGGCCGCCCTCGTTTTATTCGGCTCGTACGTCGAGGAACTCAAAACGCACGTCACGCGAAACGGCGAACCGTTCGTATTCCAATTTTCGCTCACGGATCCGAAAGTTATTATCGGGCTTTTTATCGGCGGACTTTTGCCATTCATCTTCACTGCGTTCAGCATGGATGCGGTCGGCAAAGCCGCGGGCGCAGTTGTGCGCGAAGTACGGCGTCAGTTGCAAGCGAAACCGGGAATCTTGACGGGCCAAGACACGCCCGATTACGGCACATGTGTGGACATTGTGACCAAAGCAGCGCTGCGGGAGATGATTGTGCCCGCGCTTTTGCCGGTGGTTTTTGTCGTGGCAGTCGCAATGATTAAGCCGCTGGGGCCTGTCGTGCTCGGCGGTTTACTTGTAGGCACGATCGTCACCGGATTGTTTGTCGCCATCGCCATGACCAGCAGCGGCGGCGCATGGGACAATGCGAAAAAATTTATCGAAGAAGGAAATCTTGGCGGCAAAGGCTCTTTCGCGCATGCCGCATCGGTAACAGGCGATACTGTCGGCGACCCCTACAAAGATACCGCTGGTCCTGCGATCAATCCGATGATCAAAGTCGTCAATATTCTGGCGATCTTGATCATCCCGATTTTCTTCTAGAGCGCGGGCGCCACGAATTCCCTGCCATTGTAGGCTAAAAACGCTTGGTTTCGTCAAAAGCGCGTGGCAAAGTCGGGCGCTCTCCACGCCATGCCTAGCGTTTCAGCCTCGCCCACACGACTCAAGTTTTGGGGGACGCGCGGTTCCATTTCGGTACCGGGCCAGGGCACACTGCGCTACGGCGGCAACACCACATGCGTCGAGCTGCGCGCGGATGGCGAAATTATCGTGCTCGATGCCGGTTCCGGGATTCGTCCCCTTGGGCTCGCTTTGGAAAAAGAATTCAAGTCGCAACCGATAAAGCTCTCACTGTTGATCACGCATGCTCATTGGGATCATATTCAGGGATTGCCCTTCTTTGCCCCAGCATACGAGAAGAAAAATGAAATCCGCGTGCGCGGCTATGACGGCGTCGATATGGGCTTTGGCGAAATCATGGCTGAGCCGATGAAGGCGCCATTTTTTCCCATCGCGATGCGCGAGCTTTCCGCCACGATCGATATTAAGAAATTAACCGAGATGGAGTTCTCGGCGGGCAAAGTGCAAGTGCGCGCCAGGTTCGTAAATCATCCAGGCGTTTGCGCTGGTTATCGCCTGTTCACCAGTGCCGGCTCAATCGCTTTTCTGCCGGATCACGAGCCCTACCGATTTTTACACGCTGCGAAGGCTAATGACCTGAGTCCGGAAGAAGCGAAAAAGACTGCGACAGAGGAGCGAATCGGTCTCGTCGAATTTCTTCAGGGCAGCGATATTCTGATTCTCGACGCACAATACACCGACGCAGAGTACGAAAATCACGTCGGATGGGGACACGGTTCGGTTTCCAGCGCCGTTTTGCTTGCCCTCGACGCCAAAGTCCGCAGGCTCCTACTTTTTCATCATGACCCAAGTCATGACGATGGAATGCTTGATGCCATCGTGGACGATGCGCGGCAACTAATCCGCGAGAGAGGAAAACACCTTGAGGTGGACAGCGCACGCGAAGGCGAAGAAGTCGTTCTCAGCAACTGACAGAAAATCGAAATCCGAATCCCGAATATTGAAACAAATCCGAATATCAAAAGTCCAAATCGCAAAAATCCGTGAAAACACGCTTTGCCGTTTTGATCATTTCCGTATTTTCTGAGGTTGTTTAGGATTTCGACTTCGAATTTCGGGTTTTCTGATCTGCTCTTGCCTCGTAGTGTAATGGTAGCACTAGAGACTCTGAATCTCTCTGTCTAGGTTCGAATCCTAGCGAGGCAGATTAAAAGTGACGCCACCTGCGGGTTGCGCTCCAATCGCGCAGAGCATCGAATTGAGCGCCATGCGTATCAAGAGAGTCCGTGCGTAATCGGCGCGTTTTTACCTGCATCCAAGTGGTGCCACCAAACAGTGATGTACACCATTCCGCCGGAATTTACGTGCGTAACGTGGCGAATTTTGCTGATCCGCTCGGTTTTTAGCCAGTTGTTGATTTCTTTTTCTACCTCGATCTCGCTGCCCTTAAATATGGTCATCTTCATCGTTGAACGATTCTGGCGGACAGCTACCGCAACCGCAATCCCGGCCCGCTTAAAACGTGACGACCCAAGACGCCAACTGCCGCATAGCGGCCAATGACGGGCGCTGCAAAAACCAGTTAACACGCAAATCCCGCCTCTGCGTCTTTCAGCAACCGCTAAACACAACCGATGTCCGATGGCCGTCCGCTTCTTTGACGGCGACCTAAAGGTTGATCAAATCCCTGGAATCCCCGTGCCGAGTTCTTCGACTGAGACGAGGGTTCGGTCGTTTGGTTTCGGACCGGCTTGCTGACGTTTACGAAGCCACGTCACATTTTTGGGTATTACGTGGCTTCCCTCTACAAGTGTGCGTATCCTTCCGAGCTTTGGATCGAACACACTGACGTTAGCAGGAAGTGCTGCCAGAAATTCACAGAAATCAGGCACTCCATTGTATTTGAATGCTGCCTCGCGCACAGCTTTCGCCGTTATTGGGCGCCGGGTATTTCCCGTTCGTGAATCGCGATCCTGAACAGACAATTGTGCGGGTGCCGATTCAGGATAGGGAAAAGGAGCAGGCGTGGGTAGGACCGATGATTCGGAAATGGTCGGGGGCGCCGGAATGCGCACGGTTTCTTCATACGGATAGTCACCGGGGACTTTCATGGTCGGGGTCGCCGATTCAAGTTCCCCGATCGCAAAAGCAGACATGATCATTAGTCCTCCGGCGATTCCGATAATTTCGATTGGTGTTGTAGCGTGGGTTCTTCTCATATTGGAGCAATGGCTATTTCCGTGAAACGGCGTGATTACCCGGTGACTATCAAACTGCCCCGAATCACACACCGTGGAGAGGACGAGAGAGTCCGTAATTAGAAACCATTCACTGGATCAGTCAACCCACAATCTGCATTGATCACTCCGCAAATTCATGATTGCCTCAATATCGCAACACGAAAATTAATCGGGGACTCGACAACCGAGAAAGACTGTGCGAAACAAAACGCTTTCCAACCCCGGAGAAAAACTTTTCAGATGGTGCATGGTGCATGGAGAGACTCCATGACCGCCCTTTTCAAGATTTTGTGGCGCATGAAACACACCGTCTGATCCCCAGGTTCGAGAAGGATGCAGCGGACTGGCGATGACCTCACCGGAATGAATGCACACTTCTGACTGCTGTCAATCGATGTGAGTCCGCTCGGCTTCAGTCAGCGCACCCGATGGTTAATAGTCACTTCACAGTGGATCACTCACCTCCTCTACCGTGCCCCGAGCCTCGACGAACCTGGCCGCGAATCTCGCCGCCGCCGAAGTTTGCTGTGTGCATGTTGGCATAGGATAGACCGTCGCGCACGGCTTCCAAAGCGGAGTCGAGATCGCCCGCGTTAACGCCCTGGGTGGTGGGCCCGGTGACATTTGCTGCCGTGATGGTTCCCGTGATGGTTCCTTCAGTTGTCGCCGGGCACGCCGGTTGACCGCCGCCGCCACATAGGAATATCATGACGCCCCCCGCGACCTTGCCAGGTGCGAAGTGCAGGTGGGCCACGCTAAGGGGCGATGACAAGTCGGAGAAGGTTAACGAGAACGTGATCGTGCCCTGCTGATTCGTCATCTCGAAGTCGGCTGTACCAGCGGTATTAATGGGAGGTACCTCCTCCGCTCCGCTGAGCCTTGCGGAAAAACGCTCCGTGCGCTGGTTGGCTAGAAGCTCCGCCTGCGAGTACGCTGTCGGCACAGCAAGCACACTCGCAGCCAGCGCGGCTAGTGCCCAAAATCCAGTATTAGTATTCATAATGAATTCCTCCTTGTTTGAGGCTAGGAGGATTTTCGTGTTGTCAAGCGCAGCCAACCCTCTAAACCGTATCGGAAAAGTAACGCGTTTGTTACCTTTCGAAGGGCTTCG
>Ga0193730_1000480_pt1 | contig 11426 bp, 8 predicted proteins | sample U1a1metaG_FD_144919 | JGI IMG/M metagenome (GOLD analysis project Ga0193730, IMG submission 144919) | Soil microbial communities from a riparian zone of the East river system, Colorado, United States - U1a1 | ecosystem: Environmental > Terrestrial > Soil > Riparian zone | place: USA: East River...
AAAGCCAGGCGATGAAGCCGGAAACATGAAATTTCCCAAAGTCAGCGACGGCGGCAGCACGTCCGATAGTGGCGAGATTGCCTTTGTCCACGTAGTGAAAGTTCTTGCGTGGCTCATGCTGCAAATCACGTTGAATGTTCTTCGCGGTTGCCGTTCCTTCTTGCATGGCTACGGGCGCGACTCCGGGAAGCAGCTTGCCGTGTTCATCTTTCAGGGCAGCCAGATCGCCGATGACAAAAACTTCCGGATGCCCAGCAATACTCAAGTCGGGATTTACCAGCACTCTGCCGGCGCGATCGACTGGAACGCCCAACTTTTTTCCGAGAGGAGATGCTGCCACACCGGCGGCCCACAAAATAACGGCTGCGGGAATACGAGCTTCGCCCATACGGACGCAGGCTGGCTCCACCCCAGTGACCAACGAGGAAGTCTGGACTTCCACTCCCAGGCGCTGCAATTGCTCCACAGCGCTTTGCGACAAGTCCTCAGGATAAGCTGGCAGAATGCGCGGACCCCCTTCCAGCAGCAGAATGCGCGTACGTTTGGGATCGATAGATCGAAATTCGTTGGCCAGCACATTGCGGGCGATCTCGGCTAGCGTGCCCGCCAATTCCACTCCCGTGGGTCCGCCGCCAACCACCACGAAGTTTAGAGGCAGTTCCTCTACGCCATTCGCAGCGCGGCGCTCGGCCAACTCATACGCCAGCAGAATCCTGCGGCGAAGTTCCAGAGCATCCTCAATTGTTTTGAGGCCGGGAGCGAGCGGCTCCCATTCATCATGGCCGAAGTAAGCATGGGTCGCACCCGCAGCCACTATCAGATAATCGTAGGGAATTTCTTCATCGGAAGTCTTGACCACGCGGCGTGAGAGATCGAAGTCTTCAACTTCCGCGAGCAGGACCTGGATGTTGGGACGTCCGCGAAGAATCCAACGGATAGGCGCAGCAATTTCCCCAGGAGAGAGGCCCGCCGTCGCGACCTGGTAGAGCAGAGGCTGGAAGGTGTGGTGATTCTTGCGGTCGATCAGCGTGATGCGAACCGGGGAGCGAGCCAGCTTCCGTGCAGCCATCAGCCCACCAAAGCCGCCGCCAACAATAACCACGTGCGGTGTAGTTTTCTCCATAGGCTCCAGTTAACACCTCTAATTTATAAGATTCGGGGGAGCGGGGAAGGAACCCGGAATTTCTGATGGTTCCTGTAACTGGAGCACACTTCCTTTTCGGGAGATCGACAGTAACGCCTTGTCACCCCAAACCAATGGAATCTATCTCTCTTGATGGGTATCATTTCTGCCATGGAGAAGAGCAGTAGTCGGTTCCGCACGCTTCTGCTTCTGGTATCGGCGGTACTCGTAGCTTTTGGGCAACCCACAGGTGCTGCTTCTCGCGGCTGTACTATTGATCGCGAAGAGCGCAGCGTCCTGACCACCATCCTTCAGAACATGACAGGGCAATCTCGGTCAGTACTAGTTGTCGAAAGCAGAACAGACAGCTCGCACTTTGCAAGAATCAGCCTGACTGATCTGCTGTCATGTGAAGCAACTTCAGACTTGCCGTCACAAGTAAAGGCGGCTCCGAGCGGAAGCACGTTATTTCTGTCCAATCCCTCGCCAATCATTCCGCCGAGAGAACAGCACGAACTCGAACAGGAATACAACGCCAAGCTGAGCGAGCCTTGCAGTATTCCGGTAATGATGAAGGGTTCAAAACAGCTTTTGTTTAAGACTCCCGCGCAAGTAGACGAAGTGCTCTCAGGCAGCGACTTCAGTAAGGGTTGGATAAGGTTCCACCAACTGTTCGGCAAGAACGCCGAATTAGTCGTGTTCTCCAGGGTGGCATTTGATAAAGCCAAACAGTATGCACTAGTTCACGTCAGCTCGGGCATTTCAGCAGACGGCGGCGATGGAGAACTCTATTTGCTCAGTCGCCAGAACGGGAACTGGGCTATAAAGCGAACGTTCGTGACGTGGGCTACATAGGATGCGCATTTTGGAGGCGTCTGCGCGAGCGGTAACGGTAGCTGGCGAAAACAGGCCACTACACTCAGGATCAGGATTCCTTGTATAAAGCCAATGTTGGCGCGGTCCGAGCGCTTAAATCGCCAGGCTGAATTGTGGCGTCTCTAGTAAACTGCTGCGGGCTGGCTCTCAGCTCATGTTTTCCCCAAGAAGTGTGAAGGGGAGATCGCTTTAGTTCACGGCGCACCAGCCTCGACTCAACCGGAGCGCTAGAATCGCGGTCCGCTTGACATATCGCGTTCCATCTATATCATAAGTAAGCGTTTACTTACTTATGGCGACAGCTCAAGTTCGTTATTCAGCGGCGGACCGACGGGAACAGATTTTAGAGGCCGCGACACAGCTTTTCGCCCGGCAGGGATTCCAAGGCACCACCACCAAACAAATTTCCGAACAGACAGGTGTGACCGAGGCTCTTATTTTTCGCCATTTTGCATCCAAGGACGAGCTTTACTGGGCGGTCATCGAACGCAAAATCACTGCCGCCGCACCCGGGAAACATATGAGAGAACGGCTCAGCGGTGGGGGCACTCATTTGGAAATACTTTCTGGCGGGGGTTCCTGGGAATGGTGGTTTATCACTCCTGGATCCAGGAACTATTTGGGGGAAAACGTTATCAGAATTTTTCCGTCCAACAAGTAAGCAAGACTCTGGCTGAGGTATGGCTGCAAGGCATGCTGTCTGCCCCGGAGATCGCATCTTCACAACGGGCAGCCAAATTCAATAATGGTAATCGCAGAAGACAGGAACCGAGCAATCATGTTGGCTAAAACACCTCGTCGCGGCGCATCGGCGGTTCTGGCATGCGGTGCTCTGGCATTACTTAGCTCGTGTAGCGGTACCAAAGCCGCCCCGCCGAGCAATCCGACAGTGCCGGTTACGGCTGCAGAGGTCGAGCAGAAGAACGTCCCATTGCAGGTCAAGGCGATCGGCTCGGTGGAAGCCTATTCGAATGTTTCCATCAAGACCCAAATCACCGGCGAGCTGACTGGAGTCTTCTTCAAAGAAGGAGACGATGTAAAAAAAGGCCAATTGCTGTTCACACTCGACAAGCGGCCGCTGGAAGCTGAGCTGAAAAAAGCAGAGGGAATGCTGGCGAAAGATCAAGCGCAGGCGGCCAACGCTCAAGCCCAGGCTCGACGTTACGAAGCTTTAATGGCTTCAGGAGTGGTCTCCAAACAAGAGTATGACCAGATCCGGTCCAATGCCGACGCTCTCGATGCGGCGGTGCGCGCTGACAAAGCTGCAGTCGAGAACGCTCGCGTCCAGATTCAGTACTGCTCGATCTATTCGCCGATTAACGGGCGCACAGGTCCGCTAATGATCCATCGCGGCAACATGATCAAAGCCAATGACACTCCCTTTCTGGTCAGCATCAACCAGGTGCAGCCCATCTACGCCACCTTCACCGTGCCAGAGCAGTACTTGAACGAAATCAAGAGATACGCCAGCGGCGGAAGGCTTCCCATCAAAGCTTACATTCCGAATGACACACGAGGGCCTTCCATCGGCCAGCTCAGTTTTATCGACAATACTGTGGACCAAGCGACAGGCACGATCAAAATAAAAGGAGAGTTTGCCAATCCGGATCGCCGGCTGTGGCCAGGCCAGTTTGTGGACGTTGTCTTAACTCTTGCCAATCAGCCGAAGGCGATCGTGATTCCCTCGCAAGCCCTCCAAAATGGACAGCAGGGACAATTCGTTTTCGTAGTTAAGCCTGATATGACGGTCGAAACCCGCCCCGTGATTGTTAGCCGAAGCAGTGACGGACAATCTGTGGTGGATAAGGGACTCGCTCCCGGCGAGCGAGTGGTGACGGACGGGCAGTTACGATTGGTGCCGGGAGCCAAAGTCGAATTGAAGCAAGCTGCGGTCGCTCCATCAACGACAGGAAGCACAGGGACTGCGCAGAACTCCCAGAATCCCCGAGCGCAGGGAGATTAGTAGTCAATGAACGTCGCCGAAATCTTCATTCGCCGGCCCGTGATGACCACCTTGGTCATGCTGGGGATCCTGATGTTCGGCGTGATGGGCTATCGCTTGTTGCCGGTAAGCGATTTGCCCAACGTAGATTTTCCCACCATTTTGGTTTCGGCAAGTCTTCCTGGCGCGACACCCGAGACGATGGCGTCCGCAGTAGCGATGCCGCTGGAAAAGCAATTTTCCACCATCGCCGGCGTGGACTCGATGACTTCATCGAGCTCGACGGGGTCAACACAGATCACGCTCCAATTCAACCTGAGCCGAAGTCTGGATGCCGCCGCTCAGGACGTTCAGTCCATGATTGCGAAAGCGGCGCGAGATCTTCCGCAGAACCTCCCCAGTCCGCCTTCGTATCAGAAGGTAAATCCGGCGGACGCGCCGATTCTTTACCTGTCGCTCAGTTCACCCACTCTGCGGCTCTCCGATGTGGACGAGTACGCGGAAACGCTGATTGCGCAGCGCATCTCAATGGTGAGTGGCGTTGCTCAGGTCAGCGTCTATGGCGCGCAAAAGTATGCGGTTCACGCCAAACTCGATCCCAAGGCTTTGGCTAGTCGTCAGATTGGAATCGATGAAGTCACCACAGCCATTCAGAACGGCAATGTGAATCTGCCTACCGGGACGCTCTACGGCGCGCACCAGGCTTTCGTGGTGCAAGCCAGTGGTCAGCTCAAGAAAGCGATTGACTACGAACCCCTGATCGTCGCCTATCGGAATGGCGCTCCAGTTCGCCTCAAGGATTTGGGTTCGGTGGTGGATGGAGTTGAAAACGATAAGACTGCGAGCTGGTTTTTTGACTCCAAAGGTTTGCGGCGCGCCATCATTCTGGCGATTCAACGCCAGCCCGGAACCAATACCGTCGAAGTAGTGGATTCGATCAAGGCGCTGCTGCCCAGTTTCCGTACCGTGATGCCTCCGTCGGTGGACGTCGCCACTCTCTATGACCGATCAGTCTCGATCCGCTCGTCAGTGAATGATGTCAAGTTCACGTTGTTTCTGGCGCTGGTTCTGGTGATTCTCGTCATCTTCCTGTTCCTGCGAAATTTGTCAGCCACAGCGATTCCTAGTATGGCGCTGCCGATGTCCATCGTGGGCACGTTCGCCATCATGTATTTGCTGGGATACTCCCTCGACAATCTTTCACTGATGGCATTGACGCTCTCCGTGGGCTTCGTGGTGGATGACGCCATTGTCATGCTGGAAAACATTGTGCGGCACATGGAAATGGGTGAACCGCCCATGCAGGCCGCTTTCACCGGCGCGCGGGAAATCGGCTTCACAATTATTTCCATGACGCTGTCCCTGGCGGCGGTATTTATCCCGGTGTTGTTCATGGGAGGCATCCTGGGACGCTTGCTGCATGAGTTTGCCGTGACCATTGGCGCGGCGATTCTGGTTTCTGGCGTGGTGTCACTCAGTCTCACTCCCATGTTGTGCAGCCGGTTCCTGCGAGCCTCGAAGGAGGCTGAAGCGCATCACGGGCGTCTATGGTCGTTGTTCGAACGATTTTTCGATGGCATGCTGCGAGTTTACGATCGCACGCTGCAGTTCACGTTGCGCCACAGAGTCGCGACCATGGCGCTGTCAGCCGCTGTCGCGGTGGCAACCGTCTATATGTTCTTTGTGATTCCCAAAGGCTTCCTTCCCGATGAAGACCAGGGCCAGATCTTCATCTTCACCGAAGGTCCGCAAGGTATTTCTTTCGACAGCATGGTTGAACATCAGTTGGCATTGACTCAGGTCGTGGCCCAGCAGCCGTGGGTGGATTCATTCATGTCGACCGCCGCTGGAGGCAACGCGGGACGGATTTTTCTTCGCATGAAGCCACGAAACGAGCGCAAGTCGGCGATGGAGATCATTCAGGAGTTACGTCCGAGGCTGGCTTCCGTTCCAGGGATCAACGCTTTCCCCCAGTTGCTGCCCCCGATCCGCATTGGCGGCCAGCTCACAAAGAGTCAGTACCAGTTCACACTGCAATCGCCGGATACGGCCGAACTCTATCAAAACGAGCCCAAGCTGGAGAACCATCTTCGCAGCGATCCCCAACTTCGGACGTTGCTGCAAGACGTGACCAGCGATTTGCAGATCAAGAATCCACAGGTCAACGTAGACATCGATCGCGACAAAGCGTCCAGTCTCGGAGTTAGTGCCCAACAAGTAGAAGACGCCCTTTACAGCGCTTACGGACAGCGTCAAGTTTCGACTATTTACGCGCCGAATAATGCTTATCGCGTCATCACAGAACTGGAAAATCAATATCAGCTCGATCCGTCCGCACTATCGATGCTCTATGTCCGTTCTACCAACGGACAGCTGGTGCCGCTGAATGCAGTTGCCAAACTCACGCGGACCGTCGGGCCGCTAACCATCAATCATCTGGGACAATTGCCCGCGGTGACGATTTCATTCAATTTGCGTCCAGGAGTGTCATTGGGAGATGCGGTCAACGCCGTCAACAAAGCGGCACGGGATATGCTTCCCGCAACCGTCAGCACCAGTTTCCAGGGCACCGCGCAAGCCTTTGAGTCTTCGATCAGCGGATTAGGGCTACTGCTATTGATGGCGATCCTGGTCATCTATTTGGTGCTGGGCATTTTGTATGAGAGCTTCATCCACCCGATTACGATTCTTTCCGGATTGCCGTCCGCGGGTTTTGGAGCGCTGCTCACGCTGATGATTTTCCATCTTGACTTGAATCTCTACGCGTTCGTGGGCGTCATCATGCTGGTGGGTATCGTGAAGAAAAATGCCATCATGATGATCGACGTGGCCCTGGAGAAACAGCGCGACGGCGGCGAATCGGCGCAGGAAGCCATCTATCAAGGGGCACTGCTGCGTTTCCGTCCCATCATGATGACCACGATGGCGGCGCTTATGGGTACGTTGCCAATCGCTCTGGGATTTGGCGCAGGAGCAGAATCGCGGCGCCCGCTCGGACTGGCCGTGGTCGGAGGATTGGTCTTCTCGCAATTACTGACTCTTTACATCACGCCTGTTTTCTATACTTACATGGAATCTTTCCAGAACTGGTTGAGGTCATTCCGAAAGCGGAAGACGGTTGAGGATAAAGACAGAGATTTTGAGCGGGAGCCAGTATTTGCGGGGAAATCCGGCAGCAAGATCGCTTGATCTCTGGGTCTCCTGGTTATAGTGGGCCGGACAATTTCGCCGTTTCCTAAAGGTCGTTAATCCCCTAGCTCTTGGCGGGATCTGCTGCGCTTGTGGCAAACTATTCTCCGCGATCACATGAAAAAAGGCACGAAATTCGTTTCTGGCTTGGGGTGTTTGCTTGCGGTCTTGGCACTCCTGGTGGCGGTCCTGCTTTACCCGCGAGCCAATTGGCTGTTTTTTTTCGTGCTAGTCGGAATCGCAATTTTTCTCTTGAATAGTCTGTTGGCGAAAGATCCTACACCGCAGGCTTTAGCCGATGAAATCGAACGACTGCTGACAGGGGAGTTGGGTCGGTGGGATGTTGATAATTTTGAGCACTTGGGAATTCGAGACCCTCAACTAAGAGAACTTTGGAACGAAAGTATGAAGGTCGGCGGTCCCCCAGAAGAATGGGTACGCTTGGATCAAGGACAAAAACAACAGTTGCGAGAGGTCATTCGTGACCTCAGAAGATTGGGTAAAGCGCGAGACGCCGGGACCGGACAAGGGCGCCCCTGCTGACGCCGGGCGCGGCTGACCTTAAGTAGTGGGCATGATTGCTTCTTTCTTGTGCTTGATTGTCAAAAACGGCATTTACAGAATTTGTCGAGTCAATGGTGCCAGGCGATTCATGAGATACCTTGATGGCTTTGAGTTCCAGGCCACAGACTTGCTTCGGACCACCTTGGGCCAGGCAAACAAACATTGCGGACCGGAAATGTCCCGCAAGTGGCACTTACCTCCTGCGTTCCAAAGAAGATAGGCTGAGCAAAGCTTCTTGAGGCCCCGCACTCCTTGCACAGGAGGACTCAGTGATTCGCCGATTAGTGTGGCTGTTGGCTCTTTGCACGCTCTCGCTTGCTGCTGACGATTCTTCTCAACCCTCACTCACGATCTACAATCAGAATTTTGCCGTCGTCCGTCAGGAATTGCCCTTAGAGCTGAAGTCCGGCGTGAATAGTGTTCGTGTCACCGACATTACGATGCACCTCGAACCCGACTCGGTGATCTTGCGCGACCCGACTGGGAAACAATTTATTCAGGTGCTGGAGCAAAACTACCGTGCCGATCCGGTGTCTGAGCCGCTCTTGCTTTCACTATTTGAAGGCAAAACGATTGACTTCTTAGTGCAGCGTGAAAATAAGCAAGAAGTCATCCCCGGAAAGATCATACGCAGCGGCTATGTGCCCCACAGCCTCATGGCGATGCGTCAGTACGGCGCTCAGTATTATCAGGCACAGATGGCGCAGGGCGGCGCGGAGCAGCCTATCGTTGAGCTCGAAGGCAAGCTGCGCTTCGGCCTGCCGGGAACGCCATTATTTCCGGCCCTCGGCAACGACACGGTACTCAAGCCGACGCTTCAGTGGCTGCTGTCCACACCAAACCCCGCACCATTGCGGGCTGAATTTTCATATGTAACCGGGGGTCTGACCTGGGAAGCCGACTACAACATTGTCGCTCCGGAAAAAGGAAACGCTGTTGACATCGTCGGTTGGGTCACCATGGACAACCAGAGTGGCAAGCGTTTTCAGAATGCTCGTATCAAGCTGATGGCGGGAGACGTAAACAAGATTCAGCCCGAACAAATGTTTGACCGAATGCAGTTCGCAGTTACGGGCGGAATCGGCGGCGGCATAATGACCCCGCCAGTCACGGAAAGAACCTTCGACGAATATCACCTATACACTCTGGCTCGATCCACTACTCTGGAGGACCGTGAAACCAAGCAGGTGGAGTTCATCAGAGCTGGCAACGTTTCCACCACCCAAATCTACCTCTACGACGGGCTTAAACTTGACCCCACTCGCTATAACGGATGGAACTGGGAGAACATTCGCAACGATTTCTCCTATGGTACGGATTCGAATCCCAAGATATGGGTTATGCGAGAGTTCAACAACTCGGAAGCTAACCACTTGGGTATGCCGCTGCCCAAAGGGCGTGTGCGATTCTACAGGCGCAATGACGACGGGCAAATTGAGTTCACCGGGGAGAACGTGATTGATCACACTCCGCGCGACGAAAAGGTGCGTGTCTATACGGGAAATGCCTTCGACCTAACGGGCGAGCGCCGCCGCACCGACTTCCGCCTCGATACGAATCGGCAGACGCTTGACGAATCTTTCGAAATCAAAGTCCGCAATCACAAGAAAGAACCGGTGGAGGTTCGTGTAGTAGAACACCTGTATCGTTGGATCACTTGGGACGTCACGGCAAAGTCGGATCCGTACCGAAAGACGGATAGCAAGACCATTGAGTTTCCGCTGACGATTCCGCCGGATGGAGAGAAGGCGATTACGTATACTGCGCATTACACATGGTGAAGTGGCGCGACCAATGTCGGGCGATTCATGAGATAGCTTCTAGTTCCAGGCCAGCGACTTGATCGGAGATCCATCGCAAAGCGTTGAAGTGCGGGTGTCGCTGGCAACCCAGATTCGTACACCCCCTTACTGGTTTCGATTCCTTATACCCTCGGTCGCAGATCTCATCTTCATCGTTCTTCTCATTGCGTTGATGTGCGGAGCGCTGGCGCCGCGTCTGCTGAAAGATGGCGGAACGGGCTGGCATATTCGCGATGGACAACAAATCCTACTCACGCACTCGATCACTCGCACCGATACGTTTTCGTACACCATGCGCGGTCAACCTTGGTTTGCCTGGGAATGGTTATACGATGTCGTTATCGCAGCGATCCACCAGTGGCTCGGATTGAACGGTATCGTATTCTTTACCGCAGTGGTGATCGCTGCCACATTCGCACTTGTGCTTCGCCTGGCTTTGCACAGGGAAGGGAGCCTGCCTGTAGCCGTGATCCTGATGATGTTGGCGGTAGGCGCCTCGACCATTCATTTTTTCGCGCGGCCCCACGTGTTGAGCTGGCTTCTGACAGTAATTTGGTTTCAGCTGCTGGATAGTTCAGAAACCGCTTTAGAAACCGCTGCTGACGCGAAGCAGGACCGCCGCTTGCTTTGGTTGCCGGTAATCATGCTGCTCTGGGCTAATCTTCACGGTGGATTTCTGCTCGGCATCGCACTGTGTGGCATCTATCTGATCGCTGGATTGATCCGATACTTCTCAGATAAAGAAGATCGACAGAAGATTGGACCAGGGCTTAAACGTCTGGCGGTTGCGAGCCTATTTTCACTCCTGGCTACGTTTGTAAATCCCTACGGTTACAAACTGCATGTGCACATCTATCAATATCTTTCCAACCGCTTCTTAATGAATCACATTGACGAATTCCTCTCCCCAAACTTTCATGGCGTCGCCCAGCAATGTTTCGCGGCGCTGCTGCTCATCACTGTGGCAGCGGTCGCCACCAAGCGGCAAAAGTTGCGGCTCTCACACTTGCTGGTGATGATTTTCGCGGCTTATAGCGGCTTGTACGCGTCGCGCAATCTGCCGGTCTCATCGATTCTTTTGACAATGATCGTAGCGCCAATAATGTCGGCGTCGATCTTCGATACTGACGCCTTGCAAAGGATGACGTCGCGGTTGCGAGCATTGATCTTGCGCGGCAATGCATTTGCAGCTCGCATGACCGACATGGAGCTGCGATTCCGGGGACATCTCTGGCCAGCGCTGGCACTGCTCCTTGGGCTCCTGGTTTGCATACAACATGGAAGGCTGGGTGGGCGACAGGTCATGGAGGCGCAGTTCGACGCCAAACGTTTTCCAGTGCAGGCTGTCGAAGTGATTGCCCAGCGCGGCATCCAGGACCCTATCTTTGCTCCGGATTATTGGGGAGGATATCTAATCTACCGTTTCTTCCCCAACCCAAGAGTTTTTGTGGACGATCGCCACGATCTGTATGGAGAACACTTCTTAAAGGATTACTTGAAGGTGATGCACGTTCAAACGGGCTGGGAAAAATTCTTGAACGAGCGACAGGTGCAGTGGATACTGGCGCCGGGGGAAGGTTCGTTAGCCAATATTCTGAAAGAAACGCCGGCGTGGAAGGTGATTTATGAGGACAGCACTGCAGTACTTTTTCAGAGAGCGAAGTAAATAATTTCAGATCTCAGCTTTCAGTTCTCCGTTCTCAGCAAAGATGTTGAGGGATTGAAGTCAAAAATCAACAATCAAAAATCGACAATCGTAACTCGTACGTCGTAATTCTCTCCCTACCTCGTGTCGATATTAAATCCCAGAATCGCGTTCACCTCAACCGGCTGATCTCCGCGCAACACAGGACGGAATTTCCAGTTGGGCAACGAAGCCAGGACCTTGCCGGTCATCTCGCTGCCACCGGGTTCGAGTACCTGCGCATTT
>Ga0193730_1000481_pt1 | contig 11409 bp, 14 predicted proteins | sample U1a1metaG_FD_144919 | JGI IMG/M metagenome (GOLD analysis project Ga0193730, IMG submission 144919) | Soil microbial communities from a riparian zone of the East river system, Colorado, United States - U1a1 | ecosystem: Environmental > Terrestrial > Soil > Riparian zone | place: USA: East River...
CGTACTGCATCGTCGTGTCGCGCTCCTCGCTCGTAGCGAAGCGCATCGTCTGCGTCAGCTTCGTCCGGTCGCCCAGATCCTCGAACTCGAGCGTCTGCAGGTGGTTCTGGAACGTCTGCACGAGCCGCTCGGGCGCGTCGACCTCGCGGAACTCGCCCTCGACGACGCCGAAAGCGGTTTGGAACCGGTAAGTACCGCCCGGACGGACGTCCATCTCCTCGACGACCGTGCCGTCGCCCCACCATTCCGGGATCAGGTTCGGATCGGTCCAGACGGAGAAGACGTGCGCGCGCGGTGCGTCGAACATCCGCTCGACGCGGATCTCGAGCTCGTTCGGGGTGGTGACGGTGGTGGTGTTCATCGGTCTCCTTTCGTGCGTTCGACGACCTGCGCGAAGCGGTCGAGCCGCTGCAGCCACGTGCTGATGCCCTCGAAGGCGTAGGGCGCGAGCATGCACCTGCGGACACGGCCGACCTTCTCCGTCGTCACAAGCTGCGCCTCCTCGAGCAGCCGGATGTGCTTCTTCATACCGGTCAGCGACATGCCGAAGGGCTCGGCGAGCTCGCTGATCGTCGCGCGGCCGGAACCGAGCCGTTCGAGGACGGCACGGCGGGTCGGGTCGGCGAGGGCTGCGAAAGCGCGGTCGACGGTCGTTGGATACTGAACCATTAGGTTCACCATAGTAGGTTCGGCGCTGCGATGCAATACCGCGCGTGGGCAAGTGGGGCTCAAGCTGCCGTGACGGTGGGAATGTTGGGTGGGTACGGCTCGTTAGTTGCGGAGTCAAGTAAAAAGGAGGAGTCGCCATGGCAACCGCAATCATCGGAATCGGCAACATCGGTGGAACGCTGGCGCGGCATCTGGTCCGCGGCGGGGAGCCCGTCGTCCTCGCGGCGAAGGACGAAGCGAAGGCGGCAGCGCTCGCGGATGAGCTGGGTGACCTCGCGCGCGCGGCCTCGGTCGAACAGGCGATCGCGGATGCCGACGCCGTCGTCTTCGCCGTCTGGCTCGACACGATCAAGGAGCTGACCGCGAAAGACGCGGCCCTCCTGGAGGGCAAGGTTGTCGTCGATCCCTCGAACCCGATCGGGGTCAACGAGAAAGGCGAGATGACGCGGACGCTGCCTGACGACCAGTCAGCGGGGTCCGTGGTCGCCGCGATGCTTCCCACCGATGCGCACTACGTGAAGGCATTCAGCACGCTCGGGGCCGCGTCCCTCGGAAGCGCCGCGAACCGCGAGCCTCGGCGGGCTGTGCTGTTCTACGCCGCCGATGACGACGCTGCGGCGGCGGCGAGCGAACGGCTGATCAGCGCCGCCGGCTTCGACCCCCTCAAGGTGGGCGGCGTGGCCGACGCGGGACGACTAGAGGTTCCGGGCGGAGACCTCCACGAGAACGGCGGCCTGAACGGTCAGCTTCTCGACCTCGACCAGGCACGGGCCGCCGTCGCAGCCGGCCGGTCGAGTCCCATGCCGTAAGGCTGCTTCACGCGGACATCGATCCCGCCCGGTCGTGGGGGCCATCGGTAATTCGAGTCTCGGTCATGACGGGCCTTACCGCTTTGGCTGAGCCAGGTGGACCTTGGCGTCCTCTTACGTGGCGTCGCCGGGCGACTCGGCCGGACCGTAGACGAGGTTCAGCACGCCGGTCTTGAAGGTCTCCGACGAGATCAGCCTCAGCGGCATCGGGGTCTCGCCCTCGTCGAACAGCCGCATGCCCTTGCGAACGGCAATCGGGTGGACCAACAGATGCAGCTCGTCCAGAAGACCGGCGGCCAGCAGTTGGCGGACGACCGAAACCGAGCCGCTCAGCGCGATGTTGCCCCCCGGCTCGTTCTTCAGGGCGGTCACGGCCTCGACGAGGTCGCCCTCGAGCTGTTCGGAGTTCCGCCAGGTGAACTCGAGCTTCTGGTTCGACAAGACGATCTTGCGGGCGTCGCCGAGCGCCTTGGCCAGGCCTGCGTCCTCGCCGCCGGCCTCCTCCCGCTCCGGCCATGCCCCAGCGAAGCTTTCGTAAGTCTTACGACCGAAGAGGACGGTGTCGGCGGCGCCGAGCGTCGCCTCGACGGAGGCGCCCATCTCTTCGTTGAAGTACGGGAAGTGCCACTGATCGGGCGCCTCCACGACGCCGTCGAGCGAGATGAACAGGTCTGCAGTGATCTTCCTCATGGTTTCTCTCCAGGGAGTGGTCGTGCCCTGCGTCATCTCATTAGACGGTGCCGGCCCACCGAAATCATCGGCTGCAAGCGCACGGGAGCCTGAGCGTCCTCGACAGCCCGGTGCGAGCGCCTCGGGAGAGAAGGCCCGCCGGGGCGGGCCTTCCGATGATCGGTCGGCGATGCGTCAGGTGTTCACGGGTAGCTCACCACCGTGACCGGGACGTCCGGGTTGAGGATCGTCGACGATCCGCCGGTGTCGTTGACGACGTTGAGGATGCCGCCAGACCCGTGCGACGGATCAAGGAACACCGTGAGCAGGTTGTGGAGGCTCCCAGGCGGCAGCGTTGCCGGCACCTCGAAGGCGTTGGCGGCATAGATGTTCACGCCCCGGTTGAAGAAGCTGTAGCTCCCCATCCCATACCCGTGGAAGCTGGTGACGGCGTCACCTACCTTGAAGGCGGCCCAGCCGTCGACGCCCGGTGATTCCATCCACGCCGCCTGGCTCGGCGGGTCGTAGGGCATCTCGTTCTGGAAGAAGACAACCGTGCCGCCGTTCCCGTTCCAGATCGTCTCGTACTTCTGGTAGTGCTCGACGAAGAGGCCGTACGCCGTCACGTTGTCGCCGTTGACGACCACGCCTGTGTCGGCAGTGTTGCTGGTCCAGCCGACGCCGTTGCCGTGGTCTGCCCGCCACGCCCAGATGTCGTCGAGGATGACGTTGTTGCTATTGACAACGAGGCTGGTCGTCGCACTGCCCGGCTCCGCGCCGCCGATGCGGAAGAACACGTCGCTTAGGGTCGACGGATCGGACGACTCGTTGTCGCTCCGTGCATGACCGCTTCCGACTTGGAGCAGCACCGGCGAGTTGACCGGCCCCGCGTCGAACATCACTCCCGAGATGAGGATTCCCTTTGCGCGCGCGGTCGTCATGGCCGCGTTCCCGTTCGTCGGGATGAGGGTCGGGAAGCCGAGCCCGAGCACGACGGTATCGGGGCGCGTGACGGAGATGCTCTGGTCGAGGTGGTAGATGCCCGGCGTCAGGAGGAGGTTCCGGCCGGTTCGAAGCGCCGAGTTGATCGTCGCCGCCGAGTCCGACGGCTTGGCGACGTAGAACTGGTCAATCGAGATCGACGTGCCTGGCGTCGTGGCGCCGGCCCAGGTCGTCCCCGACGAGCTCCTCTGCACCGAGGGCACGAAGACGTTCTGGTTTCCGGCAGAGTCGACGTACAGGTACGGCGCCTCGCGCGTGACCGGGCTCGTCGGAAGGGTGGTATAGGGCCCCCCGCAGGACGCCTGAGCGGGGAAGCACTCATTGGGCGCCCCCACGACACCGGAGAACACCTGGTTCCAGACGCCGTTCGTCCAGCCGTCGAGCGCACTGTTGCGGACCAGCCACTGCTGCTGGGAGCCGTTGACGACCGTGCTGCCGTTGAATCGCGAATCGGCGATGAAACCGCCACTCGCGAAGGAAGGGCCGGTGCAGTAATCCATCAGGGTCGCGAGGCCGTTGACGTCGACGCGTCGCATCGGCGACGCTTGGGACACGGCCCAGAACTCGCCCGAGTAGCAGCCGAACTTCGGCGTCTCGACATTGATCGTGAGGTTCGACAAGGAGCGCCAGAAATTGTTCAGGGCGGTGCAGAAGGTGCCGTCGCACTGGTTGTGGACGTAGACCGATCCGTTGATGACGACATCGCCCGGCGAGCGGCCGAGGCCTGCAATCGAGGTGTAGTAGCCGACCTGGAAGTTGAGAGGATCGTCACTGGATCCATATGTGCCGGGCTTGAACAGCAAGGCATAGCGGTCCGTCCCGAACTGGTTCGACACCTGCTTGCTCGCGATCCCGTCGACGGTCGCCTGGATCTCGCTCGTCGGCATGCTCGGGTCAAAGACGATCACGTTCGGTCCGAGGTCCCGTGTAGCGGCCGCAGCCCCGCCGCTAAGCGCGAGCGCAAGCGCGGCGATAGCGGCGATCGAGCCGCATAGAGTCTTAGCCATGCGAAACTCCTCACCTCGACGTTAGGCACCCCGACGACGCGGTGCCCCCTGGCCGCGGGACATCCTATGCCTACGGGGGCGCCGATGCTGCCCAGAACGGATGGAGCCGCAAAGACAGCGGGCACGCGGCCGCCCGACGGCCTCAGACGGTGAGCATCGGCTCCTTGATCCCACGCCGCAGGAGCCACTGGTTGACCGGCCAGCTGGTCACGAAGCCAATCACCATCCCGATCTGCATCATGAACCACTGGCTGGAGCTGTCGATCGGCAGCGGCGGCTTCCAGATCACGTAGTGCGCGATCGCCATCCAGCCAAACAGGCCGACCTCGAAGCCGAGGATCGAGAGCGTGTCCGACTTGATCGCGTCGCCCAGCGGTGCGAGCTGGCCGACCTGGTTGCGTAACGGTGCGATGGCGAAGTACTGGAAGAGGATCCCGAACGTCCAGGCGAGCGTCAGGTCGAGGATGTATTCGGGGCCGAGAGCCGAGCCGATCATCCAACCGCTCGCCCAGACGATCCACTCGCCGCCGATGTCCCCCAGCGCGCAGCCGGCGCCGCAATGGCTGTCCGAGAGCGAAACCTGCCACCACGAGTCGCGGGCGCCCTCGTTCATCCCGGCCGCCTGCATGTGCATCCGCTTGCGGGACATCCTCCGCCCGCGCGCGAAATACGCCCAGAGTGCGATCGGTCCCAGGTAGAGGGCGGTCAGCGGAAAAGCGAGGTTCATGATCGCCATGTGCTGCCAGTTGCCCAGCACGACGATGTCGGCGACGATGACGAGCGCGGACGCGAACCCGAGTCCGAGCGCCAGCCACGCTAGGAGCTCAAACCAGCTTGGGGCCAGGCTCGATCACCGCGTCCGTGACGGCGTCGATCGCGGCGAGCCTGCCCGCGAGCTCCTCGCTGAGTCCGTACCGCGCAGCCAGTTCGGCCGGCTCTGTGTAGCTCAGCTTCGTCTGGTCGCCGTCTGCCCAGACGAGGACCTTGAGCGGCAGGTCGAGCGCCGCGAGCGGCGCGGCCGCCATGACCGGCGTCCCGGCGAGCGGGTTGCCGAAGATGACGACCTTGGTGTCGCGAAGCTCGAGACCGGCCGCCGCGGCCTCGCCGCTGTGGTCGATGACGGCGAACAGCTTGATCCCTTTTGAGTCCAACACGTCTTTCAGGCGAGAGACGGTGTCTTCAACGGATCGGGGACTCTCTTTTGTCGTCATGCGATTACCTCCCTTTCCCTCACTGAGAACAGCCTCGGTACCTGGCGCCCTCAAGCGATGCGATCACGCGGCCGGCGTTGACATCGAACCCGATGTCCACGACTCCGGCGCGCCGCGCTGTGATGATGGTCATGCCGTCCTTCCCAGGTGCGAAGCACGCCCCGCGCGCCTGCCAGTACGCGGAGTAGCGGATCGCCAGCCGGTAGCTACCCGGGCGCGCGAGTGCGAGCCGGACACCGTTCTGCGAGAGCGTCAGCACTCGGGCAGGCCCAGGCCCGGTCACGAGCGGCTCTGGCGACGGCACCGAGTAAATCGTGAGCTGCGCCGTGTGTAGCACTGTGTGTAGTCCGGAGCGGCCACTCCGCAGCAGGGCCGCCTCGGCTCGGGCGCTGTAGTCGGGCGCTGCTTTCGTGAGCACGACGTAGCGTGCCCCCAACCCGTGCAGCCACCGAAGGTACGTGACGGGGCCAAGGTGGCCGTAGAGAACGCCGTTCTGAGGGAAGTCGTCTTGGCGGAACCAGCCGCGGGCGATGGGGATGCCCGCCCGGGGCAGATAAACCGCTTCCCAATGGCCCGCCGTGGCTACCGCCTCGACTCGGTAGGAGGCGGTCAGGCGCTGCTTGAGATACGCGATGGCGGGCGCCCAGTAGGACGGTTCTGCGGCTGCGTCCGAACGACCACTTGCGTAGCTCGCGACGAGCGGGCTGACGTTCCACGACAGCGCGAGGACGAGTGCAACCACTCCAATGCTGCGCGGTTTCCACTGACGGAGGGCAAGCAGAAGCACGCCGATCGGTAGCGCGGCAAAGCGGAGGCGCGCGATGTTCCCTCCCAGCTCCGAGGGGACAATGAAGGCGACGACACATGCGGCCGCATAGACGACGAAGATCGAACGAAGGACCCTGGCCCGGTCGACACCCCAGGTCATCGCCAGACCGATCGCGCAAAAGGCAAGCGCTCCCAGAAGCTCGAGTGACGGGAAAGGGTAGAGCCCGCCGCCCGGGAACGCCCGCTGGAGAAAGACTCCGGCCGCGCCGATCGTCGCGACCGCGAGCCCCGCACGGGTGAGCACTCGGCGATTGGAACGTCCGCCGAGTGCGATTCCGCCGAGCACCAGGGTGAGCAGGAGGAACGCAAGCGGGCTGGCGGCGAGGGTGAGGGCGGCGACGAAAGCGAAGCGCCACAGTCGGCGTCCCTGGATCGCCCAGAGCGCGAGCAGCGCGAGCGCAACCCCGAGCGCGAACGGGAACGCCGCCGAGAGGACGATCCCGGCCCACACGATGGCGAAGGTGCGACTCGACCAGCGCGCCGCAGGACCGAACTCACGGCCGAGCACGACGGCGAAGGCGAGTGCGGCAGTTGCGATCGTCGCAACCGCCAGGAGCCGAATTCCGAGCAGCGCCGCGAGCGGGTAGTACAGGACGCTGTAGGAGATGAAGCTGTAGCGCCCCGCGTACCAGAAGTTGTTCCAAAGGGTGAAGCCGTGCTGGAGGAACACCGTGCGCTGGTACACGTGCGCGGCGAGATCGGTCCCCGGCGGGCCGAGCCAAGCCAGAAGCGCCGCGATGGTCGCGGCCGCGGTGGCCGCCAACAGCGCCTCCCGCGCCAGCCACCTGCTGCTCAGGGTCATGCCAGGTCCGCTAAACCGCCGACGCCGAGGACGACCGCCAAACAAGCGCAGGCGCTCGCGGCCACGAACGTCCAGCGGCGCACGGCGGGCGAGGGGAATGCGAGGAGGAGCCCGCTCGCGATTCCGAGCGTCAAGCCGACTGCGGTCTCGACCGCGCTCAGGGCGATACCGGCGGCCAGTGCCGTCGTTCCATCGGCGCCCCGCGCGTGCAAGACGAGCGCAACCGCTCCGCTCGTGAGGCCGATCCCGGCGGGGGTGAGCGAGGCGAAGGCGGCGACTGCAAGCGCTGGAACGATGACAAGGGCGGCTGCGATCGGCGCTCGCACACCCAGCGCCGCAACGACCGCGGCGACGGCGAGAACGCGCGCGCCGACCGAGCAGACGAGCCAACCCAAACCAGGCAGAGCGGAAAAGGGCGAGCGCCCGACGGCGCGGAAGACGTCAAGCACGCGCGCAAACCGATGCGCCCCCTGCTTCCGCCTCCCGGCCCAGGCGCAGACCACAACCGCGGCGCCCCCGGCTGCGGCGAGAGCGAGCGCCGTCCAGGGCGGGAGCAAACCGCTGCCGGCGGCGGCAAGGACGAGCACGGCGAGCAGGAGCGCGCGAGCCGCTCCGATCGCAGCCGGGATCCCGCTCGCCACCCACAGCCGCTCGCTACCGGTTAGGCCGCGCGAGAAGAGCGCAACCCGAACCGCCCCTCCGACGTGACCCGGCAGCAGCGAGTTGACGAGCGAGCCGATGCCGTAGCGCGCGCCGGCCTCCAGTCGGCCGATCCTGCCGCCGCAGAGGCAAAGCGCAGAGCGCCAGGCACAGGACGAGCAGATGAGCGCGAGCGCAAACAAGCCTCCCGAGGCCCCCAACCAGAGCGGCTGTGCTCCCGAAAGTGTCGAGGCGGCGTGCTCGATCGGCCGGCCAAGTAGCCCAGGCACCGCTACGAGCGAAGCGATCGCGAGCAGGAACAGCCCCGCCGCGGCGAGGCTCCACCACTCGCCGACCGTTCGCGGGCGCCAGGGCACTGCTGCGGTCCGGGCGGTCACGTCGCGACGTCGCGCCGGCGGAAAACAATCCAGGCGGCGACGAGCGGCGGCACCGCGTACAGAACGGACACCCAGATCGTGTGCACGATCAAAGGCCAGTCGGTCGGTGTCATGAAGGGGCCGGGTCGCGACCGAACAGACTGACCGAGCCGGCGTCGCGATGGATCAGGCCAAGCAGCATGCGCAACGTGGTCGTCTTGCCGGCCCCGTTTGGGCCGAGGAAGGCATACACATCGCCGCGCTCGATCGTCAGATCGACGCGATCGACCGCCGTCAACCCACCGTAGCGTTTGACCAAACCGAGGACCTCGACCGGGCGCGCGTCGCCTCTGTCGAGTCCGGAGGCAACACGATCTTTTACCGTCTTGATCACTTGGCTGCTCCCTTCGTGATGGGACTTGCTCTCAAAGGAAGATCGCAGGGCCACAGTCGGGCGGCATCACCGCTGGCAACAGTCCTGCAGGTGGGGCTAGCCCGAAATCCGCAGCCGAGCGTTCCCGGCCAAGAACGTTGTCTGGACAGGCGTGGAAATACCCGTCATCTAGCGCTCTAGCCGGGGTCGCTTCGCTCACGGCAAGGCGCGATTACAGCCTTCGGGTCACTGAGCGGGTCCACTGCCGAGCGTGACGCTCGCCGTGTAACTCGCACCGGACTGATCGACGTACGCGACCCTAATCTTGGCGCCGGGCGTCTGCGTGAGCACGAGCGCCGAGATCGCCGTCGGCGACGAGACGGTGTGGCCGTTGATTGTCGTGATCACATCGCCTGCGGCAAGACCTGCCGAGGCGGCCGGACCGCCGGACACGACGCCGGCTACCAGAGCACCAGACGCGGACGTGCTCCGGCCCCCGAAACCGTAGCCCGGAGCGTTGACGGACTCGATCTGAATTCCGAGGAACGCGGTCGCACCGATATGAACCGTCGCCGAGGCTTCACCCGAGGAAATTGCGTGCGCGACCGACAGCGCCTTCGCGATCGGGATGGCGTACGCGTCCGTCGCGGAGACGTCTCTGAACCCGAATCCCGACGACGCCGCCGTATCCATGCCGGCGACCTGGCCCTGGCTGTTGACGAGCGGCCCGCCCGAGTCGCCCGGCTGGACCCCGGCATTCGTCTCGATCAGCCCGGTGAGCTGCTCGGTGCCACCCGCATCGTCCGTCGCCGTGATCGACTTGCCGAGACCGGTCACCGTGCCGGCCGCGGAACTGATGCTTCCGTCGCCGCCCGCATTGCCGAGGGCCGTCACCGTCGCGCCGACCGGGAGGTTTGCCGAACTGATCGAGACGGTCTTGAGATTAGAAGCACCCTGCAGCTGCAGGAGAGCAACATCTGCGGTCCGGTCATAGCCGAGGACACGTGCCGTGTAGCTGTGATCCGTCTTCGGAACGATGACCTTGATGGTGGTCGCGCCGCTGATCACGTGGTTGTTCGTGAGCACCTCGCCCGACGATGTCAGCACCATCCCGTCCCGGCGGCCGAAGTGCCTTGGTAGGCGAGATTCGTGTCGATGACGACTACGCCGCTGCCGATCGGCCTCGGCGTCGCCGTTCCGTGCGCAAAAGCGAATCTCGCCCCCACTGACGCGGCGAGGAGTCCGACCACGACGAGAAGGACAGCCCTCCTCGGAAGCCTCCCTACGATCTTCATGCCGTCAGTGGTACCCGCGCTTGTTAAGGGCTTCATGAAAGCGGCTGCGATTCATAACTGCTCCTTAGACAACAGCCACCGCGGGCAATCCGGACCGGGGGTTCTTTCCCTCCCCGTTTCGAAGCTACTCGGACCCGTTCACGCGCATCCGGCGCCGTCGGCGCTAGCGGCCTGGAGCCAGCTCAGGAGCGTCGCGCTCGAGGCCGCGGACGAACGCGGCTGGCTCCGAATAGTGCCGGCTGGGCCGCGCGCCGTCGGCGGTCCGCAAGACGGGATGCATCCGCTGAGCATCCGTGACGATTCCGGCCGGTAGCTCCTCGGTGTCGTAGGCGCAGATGAACGACACCGGGAGAGAAGCCATCTCAGTGCTGATGCCAGCTTCGTACCGCTTCCAGCCGGCGACGTCCGCCGCGGCGGAGCTCTGGGGCCAGATCACCTCGGCAACGACCCGCACGCGAGGAGCTCCATTCTCGAGGTGGTCGGCGAGGTAGCGGCTATACCGCTGGAACGCTTCGTTGGGGCTCTGATACCAGGCCACGGCGTCCGCGAACTCGACCTGGGCTGCGTCTCCCCCGAGCGCCTCTTCAAGAACGGTCCGACCCGTCTCTCTCAATACGACGAGCAACTGGTCGCCATGGGTCAGACCCTGCTGCATGAACGCCAGCGTCCCTGCAGCGAGCTCGTCCGTCGACGAGTAGATGAGCGCCTCGTGTCTGCAGCCGTGACCGTGATTGCGGTCGCCGAGGAGATCGCGTATGGCGCCGGCGGACAGGTCGAGCTTGGAGATGAACCCGAGGACGGGGGTCACGGCCACGAGCTCAGCGAGGTCGGACTCGCCACGCGTCGAGGTAAGGATGGTGCTCCTCGAAACCCCGTCGGAAGTCGCGGCGAGCTGCCAGGCCAGGTCGAAGCCGCTCTCGCCGTTCAGATCGACGTCGATGATCGTTACGTCAGGCTCGAGTTCCCGAACGCGCGCCAGCGCTTCGGCCGACGTAGACGCCAAACCGACGACGGCGACCCCCTGACGCTCGAGGAGCTTTGAGGCAGCTTCGAGGAAGTGGGTGGAGTCGTCCACCAGGAGACAGCTGAGAGCCATTGCCAACAGGATGCCAGACGGAATCGCTCGCGTCCTGGCAGTTAGCAGGAATATCTCTGGGGGAGTGCTTATCCCCTGAAATGGGGGCTGGAGCGGAAAGCCGAGATTTAGGGAGCTCTTATCGCACTTTCAGGAGATTCCAAGAATCGAGCGCTTCACTGAGTCTGCAAACACACACGGGGTCCTGGGCCTCGGTCACATCACGAAGGAGTAGAGACGTGCGCTACCTCACGAACATGCTGCGAGTACCCGAGGCGGGGGAAGCGTGAGACGCCCCAGGAACCGAACGCTCGCGGTCGTGGCGGTCGTGGTCGTGCTTGCGGCTGCCGCCGGAGCGTTCCTGCTCGTTCGCGGCAACTCGAACGCGAGCGCGACTACCCGGAGCGGGCGGCCGTTCACACAGCAGGGCGGAGGACTGGCGAACAGCGCCGCGTTCCAGCAGTTCCGGCAGTGCATGACGAACAACGGCGTCACGTTGACCCCCGGACAGCGGCCTGACCCGACCGACCCGACGGTCCAGAAGGCGAGGCAGGCTTGTGCGCAGTACGCGCCGCAGTTCCCACGTCAGCCCAGCGGGTAGTCCGCGGCGCATTGCAGCTAACGGGAACCCGAGGAGTTCGGCCACCGGGGCG
>Ga0193730_1000482_pt1 | contig 11405 bp, 9 predicted proteins | sample U1a1metaG_FD_144919 | JGI IMG/M metagenome (GOLD analysis project Ga0193730, IMG submission 144919) | Soil microbial communities from a riparian zone of the East river system, Colorado, United States - U1a1 | ecosystem: Environmental > Terrestrial > Soil > Riparian zone | place: USA: East River...
TCTAACATGAATCGACCGTCGAGGTTTGACTTGATATCGCGGCCGGCCGCGGTTTCAGTCTTCACGTAGTGAATAATCGCGTCCCTTATGGTAAGTCCCGAGGGCTCAATTTTTTTCGCCTGGCTCAACACTGAGTAATTGCCTTCCGTATCGGAAGGAAGGGTCGCGCTACGCTTCCAAAGGTAATCAATAGACACAACTCTATAGGTTGCGGCCGGGTCGATCTCTTTCTCCTGGCCATCGATCAACAAACGCGCGCTGGCAAGCTGTGGCCGGTTACTGGCATCGTTGACGTACTTAATGCGCGCACCCGCCTGGGCATCGCGATGCGAGACGACCTGTTTCAGCAGGGTCAGGACCTGCGCGCCGGTCAGATCGAATTCGACCAGGGCATTTTCAAACGGCAGTAATTCGAAAATGTCTCGCTGTCGCAGATCGCCTTCGGCAATCGCGCTCTTCCCGCGCAACCCGCCCGCGTTAGTAACCGCCAACACTACTGAGTTGCCCAGTTTCGCTCGCGATTCCGCGAGAATGCCGTCGGCAACAAAGTTGCCGAGGGAACCGGCGCCCACGCCGCCTTTACGCAACTCGCCTTTCAGTTTGCCGATTACGTTGTCGAGCTCGCGAACTTTCGGCGCGTAAACGGCCAACATTTTATCGACCGCTGGATCATCGGCGATCGAAGAGTCAATCAACGTTTCGGTAACGCGAGCGTGAACATCGGCGCCGCCAGCTTGCGCTGGGGAGGTCGGCGGTTTGGCAGCCGGTTGAGCGAGCGCCGGCGCTGCGCCGGCCAACGCCAGGAGCAGCAGCAAAAGCAGTTGCCGCAAACGGTCGCCGGAGTTTATTGGAATAAATGTTTTCATCGTAATCTATCGTGGAGATTTGTCGTCTTGAAAATATAACAAGGCCAACGATCACTTATGATTGACCTGCGACGGAGAGCTTCAATAGTATCTCGCAGCATTGATCCGCGCAATCGTGGAGTGAGCAGCGTCAGCGAGCTGGTTTTAGGTGTTCTTGCTCCCTCTCCCTTTAGGAGAGGGTTGGGGTGAGGACTTACGGAAGCCAACCAGACCCTCTTCTTTTTTCTCCACGTCGCTCGTGTGTATGGAAGAAGGAAGGGGCTCTGTTCGCGTAGTCAGCTAAACCCTAACCGCGGCCCTGTCCCATGGAGAGAGGGAGACAAGACAGAATCTTTTGAAGGGAAACACAAATAGTGGCAACATCAGAAGCACGACTCATGTCCGAGTTCACTAATCCAAGCCTTGAAGTCCTAATCAGTGGCGAGGAGATCCAACAGCGCATTGAGCAGCTGGGCGCCGAGGTCGCGCGCGATTACGCGGGACTCAACCCACTCATGATAGGTGTCTTGAAGGGCGCCTGTATTTTCCTGAGCGACTTGATGCGCGCGGCGGATATTCCGCTCGGGCTTGAGTTCATGGCGATATCAAGTTATGGAGCGAGCATGCGCACGTCGGGCGAGGTCCGCATCCTTAAGGATTTGGACGTGGCCATCGAAGGGCGTCACATCCTGGTTGTCGAAGATATCGTCGACACCGGACTGACCCTGAGTTACCTGTTGGCTAATTTGAAGTCACGCGGCGCGGCGAGTGTGAAGCTGGCGGCCTTGCTGGATAAGTTCGAACGGCGCGAGAAAGAAGTGCCGATCGATTATTTGGGGTTTCAGATTCCCGATAAGTTCGTCGTCGGATACGGACTGGACTTTGCCGAGCGTTATCGGAATTTGCCGTTTATCGCGGTGGTAAAGAATCCGGAAGAGGAACAACTGGGATTGCCGATGAAACCGGCAATTCCTTAGCGACTCGCGTCTCGCCCAGAAACTTAGCGCGGATGGAAGCGTGACGGTGCCGTAAGGAAACGCCTTTGTGTGAAACCTTATCGGGTCTGCAGCAGTTCTCTCAGATCAGTCTCAATTCGAGCGGCGAGTACTTCGGACTCGGACACGCTCGATACGACTTCGTCGCTAAGGCCTCTCAGGGTTTCTTGACCCTTTAGATAGTTCTCATATAGACGTTTGGTTGCGTCCTTCGCAAGATCCGAAGGGGGCGCCACCTCATCCATCACGACAATGAACTCCGCGGGAAAACGGGCGCTCCGCAGTCTATTAGCAGCATTCAGAACATGCTCCAGTTCAAATTGCGTATATCGAATGCGACCAAGCCACTGAACAGTGTCGATGAGAATTGTCGTGTTTGATCCGTGGTTCTTGTCGTAATGCCACCGAAATAGTTCAGAATCTCCACCTCGAATAGTCACGTACTCGTCACGGTGAAGCAAAGGATGCTTGTCCAACTTCTTTGATTGCAATTGCTCTCTGAAACTGCGTACGGGCTGCTCAGCAGGCTCAGGTTCTTCGTCGGGTGATCTAACAACGGTTTCATAGAGATAGTCTCTAACCTCATCAATATCCTCAGCTTGCATCGCCACCTGCAAAGGTCGCGTAAGAATGTAATTTCCCTTGCATCGCGATTGGAGATATTCAAGGAACTCAGGGCTTTCACGCGGTGGCTGAAACATCTTGATCTGTGGCCCATTGATTTCCGCATCGAAAAACTCCCGCCATTTGCGAAAATTCGCATAGTCGAAATCCGGCTTGTCCCCTAATGGGCGAAAGCGGGTCCATAGCCGACACGTTACGCCAGACTGACCTTGAACAAGCACACCAATGTTCTGCGGCTCCATGCGTCGCAAATCAGGGACGTAGCGGATGATCTGATAGAGATAAGGTCGCTCATTCATCTTCTTCACCTCCTCGGTGTCTTAGTGCCGGGAAGAGTCTTTGGTTCTCTTGAATAATTGCTCCCATTCGATTCTTTCGTCGTTCCAAGAATTCAAACAGGAATGCGCGTTCCGTTTCGGTCAGAATCCCTTCGGGCAGATTCTCGATTATGGACTGAATGAAATACGACGGAATCTGAGAAAACCGCTCGCACCAAGTATCTATGTGCTCCCACGAGTTCAAGGCTCCGATAAAGCGATGCGGCTTGTCGAACATGGCCTTCAAATCGTTCTCGACTGAAGTGAGCCGAGCGATCCCGGGCCTAATCTCTCCTGCGGGGCGGTAGAATAGGCTGTTTGCGTGGTCGATTAGCCAGACCTTTTGGTCATCCCCTACTAAAAGATTATCTGTCTTTCGATCGTTATTACAAACAAAAAGATCAAAGCAAATCATGCCGTGCAATTCTAATGGATTCCGTTCAAAGAATCCGGCGATTTCAGCCGCAGTGCCTTCAGGCACAGTCTCACCCGATTCTGTACGCGCGATGAAGTGTGAAAAAGCAAGCCATTCCCCGGTATCTCGATAAAGAAGCACTTCTGGAATTCGCAATCCAATCACGCGCCCCAGTTCACTTGCGACTTTCTCATTTGCGACGCTGTACGGGTACTCCGGTGTGTTACGCTTCCCAACGGTATAAACATAGAATGCACGGGCTCCTGACGCGCCTCCTAACTCGTCCGGTGGAAGTTCCTGAATTAGAGGGTGGTTTCTCAAGCAATGCCTATCCAGCACCGGGTAGCCTTACGAAGCATTCTTTCTAGTCTTCGCCGTGCCATATGTCAACACAGATACACGTTAACTCGATACATAGAGAAACGACCCTGTCTAGTTGTTCCATCATTGGAAGGAGGCTAGCCCTAGAACTGCTTGCCGTAATAAATAAACAGCGCGTTCTTTCCACGGCCGTGGTTCGCGATCGCGTATCCGGTCGTGAGCGCGGTAGTTTTTGAAGTGGTGATCGAAAAGCCCGGACTCACATAACCGAACCGGTTGTCGCCGCTGAACCAGTCAACCAGAAAAGAAACTCTCTTCGCCAGAGGTTGTTCATAACCCGCGATCGCGCCGCCCTTCGTGCGTTCATCTGCTCCGGCGCCCAGTAACGCAAAACCTCCGCCCGTGAACCGCGGACCAAATCGCCCGCTAACGCGCTTGCTTCCCACCAAATAACATTGGCCCAGGGTGTCGGCGCCAGCTCGATGAGTAACCGGCGCATAGAGAACGCAACCGATCGCGGCCGCAGTGCGCGCGCCTTCATTGGAATAGAACCGCCACTTGACGTTTGGCTGCACTTCGATTGGCAACTGCTGGCCAGAGACATGAGTGAATGAAACGTTCGCGCCCACTTCGACGTTGCGCGCAACGCCGACCACCGTGCGCGGAATGTAATTCTGAAAGGAATCCTTTCGTTGCCAGGCGTAGTTGGTGAGAAAGTCCATCTCGACATAGACCTTCTTTGCCGCTACCACGTCAGTCGAGGGCACATTCATAAGTGTTGATTGAGCGGCAGCCTCATAATGACCAAGACCCAAAAGAATAGACAGGCCGCTCAATGCCAGGATTATGCGTTGTTTGTTCATCAGTGAGTTTTGTGGACTAAGGGGTCAGATTTCGCCCGCCAAGTTACGCTCTCTGGCAAGAGAAACGCAAATCGATTTGTCTTCTGGAAGCAATGCCTTCAAAAGAAAAGGGCTATTTCAACACGCGATCCAGTTTTCCGGTAGCAACTTGCCACAAAACAACGGAGGCATTGCCGCTACCGACAGCCAGCGTCGTCCCATCCGGTGAAAAAGCCAACGAGGTAATCGCCAGATCGTGGCCCTTCAACGTTCGGCGAGCTTTCCCCGAGGCCACTTCCCAAATAATCGCCGTACGATCGTCGCCACCGGTTGCCATTAGCGTTCCATCTTTCGAGAATGCGATCGCATTGACAGTGCCCTGGTGTTTCTTAACCTCGAAACTGAGTGCGCTGCTTTGAGAGTTCCACACACTGACGGTCCCGTCCGTTCGAGCGAACGCCAGCGTCTGATCTTGTGGACCAAACCGCAGAGCTGAAATTTCACCGCCGGCCGCTTGGATCTGCCTAACAGTCCCATCACGTGCGTTCCAAACTTTGACCGCTCCGTCAGCCGTACTCGTAGCCAGAAGCGCACCATCAACGGACAACGCGAGGTGCGTGATCTTGTCCTGGATACCTTTAAACGCTTGCCTCGTTCTTAGATCACCGGCGTTCACCAGAACTATTTCACCGGCACAATCAATCGCCAGGATCTGACCATCACCTGATAGGGCAATCGCCAGCGCCTTGCGGTTGCCGAGAGGAACGGTGCGCTGTTCGCCAGTGCCAATATTCCGTATGCGCACTGTTTCGTCGGCTGTCACTTCGGCGGCTATGGCTCCGTTCATCGAAATCTCGGCAACTGATCCGGCCTCGCCTTCCTCATTTAAAGTCTTCTTCGCTTCACCGGTGCGCGTGTCCCACTGTCTGATTCCGCTATCTTCGATCTCGCCGACCACATCCTTGCCGTCCGGAAGAAATGCTACCGCGGTGATACTCTTGACGGTGACCAGGAAACGCCGCAAGGCACCTTCGGAACTGGTCTGTTCATCACTGCTAAGCGAGTATCTGGTCCTCCAGCTCCGCGTTTCGAGTAACTTTACCGTCGAAGCATCGGTTTGGAATGCCATGGTTCCGCCATCCGGTGATACGCAAATTGAACTCACGGTTCCTTCGTCCCTGGCGACCAACTTGCCGAGACTGCCCGTTTGCAAGTCAGCCAGTTCCATACTGGCGTGTGAGTGGTTGTCTTCGTTCTGCAAACCACCAACGAACAGCTGTTGACCGTTGTTCGCAAAAATCAGACTGGAAACGACCGGCGTCGTGAGCGGCAATACTTTTCCTGGCGCGCCGGTGGCGACGTCCCAGGTGCGAAGCTCACTCTTGATATCAGCCTGATTGCCCTGGTGTGAAATCATCGCGATGGCCCCCGCCAGCAGGTGGCCATCAGGAGAGAAAGCAATCGCGCTCAAACGGCCTTTGAACTTTTTTATTTTCAGCACCTCTGCCCCGCTGCTGCTCCAAAGCAGTACCTCAGTCGCATTCCAACCGGCGACGAGACGGCCATCGGGCGAGAAGACCATAGGCCGAAGCGGCTGACGGAACCAGGATAAGAGATCGGATCGCGACGAGTCGCTGAAGAACGGAAACTGAGAAGACGCGAATCCGCCTTTGAGCTTGGCTCTTATTTCCCCGGTGCGCGCGTCCAGTATTTTCAAATCGGAGTCAAGGGTCATCAAGTGCGGTATCAGCGTTGCTCGAGATATACCATCGCGGGTCACCGGTGCGCTCGCTCCGCGGTTGTCCGGCACTACGATTGACGTTGAAACTCGATTCGCAACCAGGCCAAGACGCTGTCCATCTGGTGAATGCATCGCGGCGATACTGACCAGATCCTCGTCTGGTAGTTCGAGCCGCTGCTTCAAATCGCCGGTTAACGGGTCCCACCACTTCAATTCCGTAAAAGATCGCCCGTTGCGCGCGGTACGCTTGTCGGCAATTTTCTCTTGATGGAAACCGCCACTGCCCGTTACCAGGGTTTTCCCATCAGGAGAAAACGAGACGGACCAAACAGCTCCGTCGAACCCCTTAATGGTTCGCAGCAGATGTCCCGATTGGGTATCCCAGAGATCGACGCGATTGTCTTCACGGGAGCCGCGGGCGATTGCCACCACGTGACCGTCCGGAGAAAACTGCATCGCATTCACCACGTCAGTCAGCGTGGTGATCACGCGCGGAGGCCGGCGGGTCTGGGAATATTGAGTTACTGCTACAGCGGAGGCCGCGATCAGTGTTGCGGCAATTTTCCGCGGCAAAGCTGAATCGAAAATCCGGAGTAAATTCACGGGTTCATTCCAGAATCTATGTGGGCATCACACTCTTTAGAAAACTCTCGCCGGCTCTGAGGCCGACTCTAAAATTATCGGCGATCGTTCTGCCAATGTCCGCAAGGGAAGATCGCGTTCCCAAATCTACACCCGCGTGCGCTCTCTTTCCGAAAACAATTAATGGGGCGTATTCCCTGGTGTGATCTGTGCCGGGATAGGTCGGATCGTTCCCATGATCGGCAGTGATCATCAGCAGATCGCCGTCCCGCATCGCGTCTTCGATCTCTGGCCAGCGCGAATCGAAATGCTCCAGCGCGCGCGCATAGCCTTCCGTGTCGCGACGATGACCATAAAGCATGTCGAAATCGACCAGGTTCGAAAAGATCAATCCCCGCGTGTCGTCGTTTAGCGCCTTGATCGTCTGATTGATTGATTGTTCGTTGTTCTTGGCCGTCAAATCCTGCGTCACGCCTTCCGAATCGTAAATCGAAGCAATCTTTCCAATCGACACTACGTCCAGACCATTGTCGCTCAACAGCGGCAAGAGATTGTCGCGCGGCGGCGGGACTGCATAGTCGTGACGATTCTCGGTACGATAAAACGATCCCGGCTGGCCGAGAAATGGACGCGCGATCACGCGACCGACTTCATCTTCGCCGCGCAGGATGTCGCGCGCGATCTCGCAAATTTCGTAGAGACGATCGAGCGGAATAACTTCTTCATGCGCCGCGATCTGAAAAACTGAATCGGCGGAAGTGTAAACTATCGGCTTCTTCGTCTTCACGTGTTCCGCGCCTAACTCTTTTATGATTTCGGTCCCACTCGCGGGCTTGTTGCCGAGAATTCCCGGCACGCCGGTCTTCGCGATGAACTCGTCGATCACAGACTGTGGAAAACCGTTCGGGTAAGTCGGAAACGCGCGTTCAAGAATGATCCCGGCCATCTCCCAATGGCCGGTAGTCGTGTCCTTCCCATTCGATCGGAGCGCGCACTTGCCATACGAGCCACGGGGTTTTTCAATCTTTGGAACGCCTGACAACGGACGTATGTTACCGAGGCCGAGGCTGCGCAGATTTGGCAGCTGAACTTGTCGCGATTCACATATATGACCGAACGTGTCTGAGCCGGCGTCGCCCCATTCGGGTGCGTCCGGCATCGCGCCGATGCCCGCGCCGTCGAGGACGATTAAGGTGATGCGATTGAAAGAATTATTTTCCATTTATCATTTGAGATTTTTCATTTGTCATTGTAAACCGGCGATCAGTCCGGTGGCTCGGTGAGGTTCCATTAGCAGATGATAAATGTCAAATGTCAGATAAAAAATGATTACTGCTTCGGCGCGTAGTATCCATCGCGCGCGCGCACGCTGGCGTCTTTCACACCTCGCAGCTCGACTTTGATTTGGCGAAAGCGCCCGTCACGAGTCTTGTCTGAAGGATAATAACCGAGGCTGTATTGCGTGCCGATTTCATTAGCGACTTGCGCGAAGGCGGCGCTCGCTTCCTGTAGACTGGCCGCCGAGAAATTTTTGCCGCCGGTAGCCCGCGCGAGTTCAGCCATCTCGCGACGCGCCAGATTATAGAGTTGGCGGCTAATGTCCATTCTTTCGAACTGACCCATCCGGCAAAAATCCTGATAGTCCTCGCGTTGGGCGGACGGGACAAACAGTCGGCGAAACCGCTCCAACTGTTTAGCCGAAAGCGTCAGGCGGCCGTCGTCCTGACAGTCCTTCAACAAACGATCTTCGACGTAATCTTCGGTGCTCACCTGAATGAAGTATGCAGCCACACCGGCGCGCGACAGTTTGGTGCGCACTTCAGCAAAATCGGAATTGCTGGTTGAGTCGACGCCGTCGGTCAACGCCACCACGGCCCGACGGCCGCGAAATTGATCGGTTGGTGGATCATGAAAGACCTGATCGCCTATACGCAGCAAAGCGTCGTAGAAGGGTGTGCCGTTGCTCGTTCCCAGATTCGCCACCGCGTTGCGCAAGACGGTGCGTTTGTCGGTCAAGGCCGTCAGCACATCCACCGCAGCGATTGGCCCATTGGTCGAAGGCTCGTTGTTGAAGGCAATGATAGAAATGCGATCGCCGGCCCTGAGCGCGCTAATAAATGCATTTGCGGCATCGCGGATAAGACCGAGGTCCTCGCGGGTTGAACCTGAGGTATCGAGCAACAGCGCAATCTCAAACGGTGCTTCAGTCGTCGCAAAATTCGTCAACCGTTGCGGCTTTCCATCCTCGAACACCGCAAAGTTCTCTTGTCGCAAAGTTGGAACCGGCCGGCCAGTCTTGTCCGTGACGATCGCGGGCACGGTCACGAGTTGCGTCTCAACACGAACCACGTCGCCTTCATCCACTTCTTCGCTCGAATTGCTATTGGTCTGAGTTGCCGGAGCCGTGTTCTGGTTTTGATTGCCGACGGTACGCGGACGCTGCTGCTGATTGGTTGGTTGCTGTTGTAGGGCGGACTCAGCCGAGACAATAGAAAGCAAAAGCAACCCGGCTACCAAAAAGGAGGCCGTGAACGTTAATCGCAGAAATAGACCGCGCATGATTTAAGTTGAGAGTCTGGGTTGCCTAAATATAGTCCGAATCTGACGCAAACTAAAGTTGGGATAACCTCGCTTCTTGACGGTCTTCAAGTGCCTCACTACCATTAGGCTCGATTCGTGACCCCATTCCGTTTGACTTTTAACCAAGCGGATAGCTTGAAATGATTCGGACAAAAACAACCGGGCTTCTAGGTCTCCTTGCGGTTGGGCTCTTGCCAATTTTTGCATCGAGCGAAGCTCCCACGGATCGCCGTTTCTTCTCTCTTCAGACGCCTGTCTCTCGCAATAAAACTGCGGATGATCCTCAGCCCAGTAACGCGCCATTCCCCGGGAAACTCCGTTGGGTTCGAGGTAGTGTGCTTTCCTGGTCTTCTGATTCGCTGACACTGCAGCTGACAAAGGGATCTCTAACGCTCGACCTTAGTATCTCGGCGCAAATTATCCACACAGTCAAAGGAACACAAAAAGTCATCTCAACCGATCAACTCAAGGATGAAGGGACCGGCCCGGACAATGAAGCAAAGCCCGATAGCCTGGCAGTTGGCTCGATGGTCCAGGCACACTACGTCGAGCGACACCATAAGTCCTACGCCATTTTGCTCATCGAAGAAACGGACTCAGCACAATCGCTGAAAAAGTCCGGAAGCAGTTATCTGGGAGTTTTTGTTAATATCGAGTTCGGGGGGATTTATGTTCGGATTAACGGGCGAACGCGTGCGCTTTATCCTTCCCATGAAACCAAATTTGTCGACCGCACCGGGCACCGATTACCGGTGCGAGAGTTGAGAGCCGGCGACACTGTGTTGATTACTTACAGGCTAGATGCTGAGTTTGGCGGCGGCTGCTGCACAACCACGGCGCTGGAGATCCGTCGGCTCACGCTGCGCTGAGGATCTGTCCAATGGTGCCAGCGGATGTTGACTTGTCTTGACACTCTATTGTCGTTTCCTTACCATCAAGGCTCGTTCAGGACTCATTGATTTTTTGAAAATGGGCACGTATGTCAATGGTAGACGGCTTCCCTTACAAGGAAGAGGTTGGGGGTTCGAGTCCCTCCGCGCCCACCAGTCTGAGTTCTCAAATCTCAACATCTGAGATTTGAAAATGCGGAGTCGTAGTTCAGTTGGTTAGAACGCCGGCCTGTCACGTCGGAGGTCGCGGGTTCGAGTCCCGTCGGCTCCGCCATTTCTGGAAGCGGTTGCTTTTCATTTGAGGAGCGACCGCTTTTTCCTTTCCCGTCCCGGTCTAGGTCGTCATTGCAGACTTCTCTGACATTAGCTGTAAGTAGCGATCGGTCACCGTGGTAACTGGTCCATCATCCAGCAGTTGCCCGGATTCAATGAGCAACGCCCGGGTGCAGAATTGCCGCATGGATTGCAAATCGTGGCTAACAAAAAAGATCGTACGGCCCTCACGGCTGACTTGCTTCATCTTTTCCAGGCACTTTTGTTGAAACGCCACGTCACCAACTGCTAACACTTCATCGAGGATAAGAACCTCGGGCTCGAAGTGCGCCGCGACGGCGAACGCCAATCGCATATACATACCTGATGAGTAGTACTTCACCGGCGTCTCAAGGAACCTCTCGACCTCTGCGAAGGCGACAATGTCGTCAAACTTGCGACGCATCTCTGCCCGCCGCATGCCGATGATGGCGCCGTTGAGAAAGATGTTTTCTCGACCTGAAAGATCAGGATGAAAGCCGGTGCCAATCTCGAGCACGCTTCCTACCTGGCCATAGATATTAACTTCGCCAAACGTCGGTTTGATTATTCGCGAAATAATTTTCAGCAGGGTGGATTTGCCCGCGCCATTCCGTCCCACAATGCCGACAGCTTCGCCCGGGTCAGCCTCGAAGCTAATGTCTTTGAGGGCCCAAAACAGATCGCCATCCATCGCGTGATCGCCGTTGCCTGAACCCACAAGAGACTTCATCTTGGCTATCAAGGCTTCACGAAGTGTCGGCGCAACACTCGCTGATCTGCTGATCCGATATTGCTTGCTGATATTGTTGACGGAAATGATCGGGAGCATGATGTTTATAACTTATCGACCAGGCTTTCCTGCCAGCGATTGAAAATATGAATCGCGCAAACAAATAGTCCGAGGGTCACGCCCGCCGAGACAGCCATCGCTCTCCAATCGAAGGGCAAGCCAAAGAATG
>Ga0193730_1000485_pt1 | contig 11383 bp, 10 predicted proteins | sample U1a1metaG_FD_144919 | JGI IMG/M metagenome (GOLD analysis project Ga0193730, IMG submission 144919) | Soil microbial communities from a riparian zone of the East river system, Colorado, United States - U1a1 | ecosystem: Environmental > Terrestrial > Soil > Riparian zone | place: USA: East River...
AGAGGGCCAGCATCAGCTGGCCGCGCAGACGTTCCCGCAGTGGCTGCTGGCGCACGAGCCCCTCGAGCTCGGGAACCAGCTCCGCGTGGCGCCCCAGCGCGAGCTCGGCCTCGATCCGCTGCTCGAGCGCCGCCAGCCGCTGCTCTTCCAGCCGCGCTCGCTCGGCGCGGGCGGAGGAGTCGCCCAGCTCGGCCAGAGGCGCTCCACGCCACAGGGCCAGCCCTTCCCGGAGCAGCCGGGCGGCCTGGGCGGGCTCCTCCGCGCGCGCCGTCGCCACCAACCGCTCGAAGCGATGGAGGTCGAGCTCACCGTCGCTGACCCGGATGAGGTAGCCGGGGGTCTGGGTCACGATCGTGTCGCGGCCGAGTAGTTTGCGCAGCTGCGAGACGTGCACTTGCAGGGCCGTGTGGGCGGTATCGGGCGGCTCGTCGCCCCAGAGCTCGTCGACGAGGTGGTCACGGGACACCGCCTCGTTGGGGTGCAGGAGCAGCAGCGCGAGGAGGGTCCGCTGCTTCGCGCCCCGGAGGCCCAGGATCCGGCCCTCGTCCTCGACCTCGAGCGGCCCGAGGATGCGGAAATCCATTCGCTTCTTGCCCTCCTTTAGCGGGCCTTTAGGACCGGTATAGGGGTCTTTTAGCCCCTTCGGGTCTCGTGTGCAAAGGCCGCATTCGCGGTCGAGACCGAAAGGAGTAGGAGATGAAGCTCTTCAGCAAGTTCATCGTCGGGATCGGGGTACTGCTCGTCACGGTCAGCGTCGTTCCGGTCGCTCTCGCCGGGAATCCGACGCCGGCCGAGCTGAAGGCGCTCGAAATCCGCAGCCAGGGGCTCAATCAGCTGTGCGGCGATCCGACCATGTCGCGCGAGGCCTATCGGGCTGTCTGCGGAAACGTCGGCGCGCAGAGCCACCCGACACGAGCCGTGCTCCAGGCGCTCGAGATCCGCAGCCGCGGGATGGACGACCTGTGCGACGGCAAGCACATCGCCACGGTGTCCGGCTACAAGGCCGTCTGCGGAGACAGTGTGGGGCTCGTCAGCGGTGCGTTGCCCGAGGTGCCGAGCACGACTGGCTTCGACTGGGGCGACTTCGGCATCGGCGCCGGCGCGATGCTCGGTCTCGTGCTACTCACGGGCGGCATCGCGGCGGGCGTCCATTTCAGCCGCAAGAGCGTGCGCCCGCGCCCCGCCTCGTAGGCGCGGTCTCTCCAGGATCCGGCCGGGGCGCTTTCCCTTGTTGCCGCCCCGGCCGGTTTGACCCCGGAAAGTGCGACTCGCTAAAGGCGGCCTGCTGGGAAGTTTTGAGATAGTTACTAAGGTCGAGCGCCCGCTCACCCGGCTCGACCGCTCACGTCGCCGCGGGGTCATGCCCGGCCTCTGCTCGTGCCCATTAGTGCCCCAAACGTCGCCGAAGCGGCTCACGGAGCCAAGCGGGGCGAGCACGCGCGGACCCGCTCGAGCCGTGGAGCAAAGCGGGATTGCGGGCCGATCGTCGTTCAACGTCGCGACGGCCGGCGCGGCCTGTCACGCCGGAGGTCGCGGGCTCGAGTCCCTTCGCTCCGGTCTCGAAGCCGCACCGGCGGCTCTCGCGCCGGCCTCAGGCGTCGGGGTTCACCGGCGCCATGATCGCCTCGAGCCGTTCGAGACTGGCAGCCGGCCACAGGGCTTTCATGTCGTAGTACACCTCGAACGCTGGTGCCGAGTCCGGGAGCATGATCCAGGGCAGTTTGGACCTGGTGAAGATGTGGACGTCTGGCACAACGCTCGAGGGCTGGTCGAGCGTGCCGCCGCGGACGAACCGCATCCCTCGGTGGCCGTACTGGCTGAAGACCGCCACCGCAACGCGCATGAGCCGCCGAACGTTGCCATGGCACGATCAGTGGTCGTCAGAACTGCAAACGTAATCTGCCGATTTGCAGGTCTTTTGGATGGGCGGTACTGGGCTCGAACCAGTGACCCCCAGCTTGTCGAGCTGGTGCTCTCCCAACTGAGCTAACCGCCCCAGTCGCGCGGAGTTTAGCCGAGCAAGAGTTAACCGGACTGGACGCGCCGGCTCGCCTGTTCCTTCGTGCGGGCCACAAGCTCCACGTTGCGCATATCGCTGCCGTTGACGTGTCGTCTCGCTTCCTCTTCGCTGCGGCCGAAAGCGATTGCACGCTCGGTCAGGCGCCCCCGCAGAAGCTCCGGGGGGGCGTCGACGTACCAGACGTCGTCGAGCAGCGGGTGGACATCCCGCCAGCACGGCTGCTCGAGCAGGAGGTAGTTGCCCTCGACGACTACGAGCTTCGTTTCCGTCGGGATCACGATCTCGTCCGGCGTCGGCTCGTCGAGGCCTCTGTGGAAGGCCGGCCAGAGGATCGTCTGATCCTCGTCTCGGGCTCGTGCGAGCGAGAGCACGAATCCCTCGCAGTCGAATGTCTCCGGGGCTCCTTTCACCCTCCGCAGACCCCGCTCGTCGAGCGTCGCGTTGGGGAGGTGGAAACCGTCGAGCGGCGCCACCACGGCGAAGCCCTCTCCCCGCCGTTCGTTGGCGAGCCGAGTCAGTTCCGCTGCCAGCGTCGTCTTGCCGGCGCCCGGCGGCCCCGCGATTCCGAGGAGGAACCGTTTCCCGTGCGCCGCGACGGCTGCGAGCAGCTCGTCGGCCAGCGCTACTCGCTGCTCGAACGGGCCCAGAGGTTGATGTCGCTCTCGGTCGCGTACTTGTCGATCTCGGCCAGCTCGTCCTCGGTGAAGTCGAGCCGTTCGAGCGCGCTGACGTTGGCTTCCAGTTGTTCGACGCTGCTCGCGCCGGTGACTGTGGAAGTCATGCGCGGGTCGCGAAGCGTCCAGGCCAGCGCCATCTGGGCGAGGGTCTGACCCCGGCCGGCGGCAATCTCGTTCAGGGCGCGGATCTTCGCCATCGCCTCGTCCGTGATCAGGTCGGGCGAGAGCGTTGCGTGGCGGCTGGCGCGCGAGCCCTCCGGGATCCCGCCCAGGTAGCGGTCGGTCAGCATCCCTTGCGCCAGGGGCGAGAAGCCGATGCAGCCGACCCCCTCCTCCTCGAGGGTGTCGAGCAGCTCCGGCTCGATCCAGCGGTTCAGCATCGAGTACGAGGGCTGATGGATCGTGAGCGGCGTGCCGAGCTGCCGCAGGATCGCCGCGGCCTCGCGGGTCTTCCGGGCCGAGTAGGAAGAGATGCCGACGTAGAGGGCCTTGCCTTGTCGGACGGCTGCGTCGAGGGCGCCCATCGTCTCCTCGAGGGGAGTCTCCGGGTCGAAGCGATGGGAGTAGAAGATGTCGACGTAGTCGAGCCCCATCCGGCCCAGGCTCTGGTCGAGGCTTGCGAGGAGATACTTGCGAGAGCCCAGGTCGCCGTACGGCCCCGGCCACATGTCCCAGCCGGCCTTGGTGGAGATGACGAGCTCGTCCCGGTACGGGCCCAGGTCGTGGCGCATGAGCAGTCCGAAGTTCTCCTCCGCGGAGCCGTATGGGGGCCCGTAGTTGTTGGCGAGGTCGAAGTGCACGATCCCCAGGTCGAAGGCTCGGCGGACGATCGCGCGGCTGTTGTCGAGCGGGTGATCGAACCCGAAGTTGTTCCAAAGACCGAGCGAGATGACCGGGAGCTGCAGGCCGCTCCGGCCTGAGCGCCGGTACTGCATGTGCTCGTACCGATCGGTGGCGGGGACGTATGTCATTCGGCGCTCCTCTCGCTTGAGTCGTAAAGGGCTTCGATCGTGCGCGCCTGCCCGAGGGCGTCGTCGCGGCCGAGCAGCAGCGTGGCTTCGCCGCGAATCGCGGCGCTTATGTTTTCGAGCTCGAGCCGGTAGGAATTTGCGGGCTCGACGGCGATCGCTTCAGGCTCGGCGCCGGGCCGGCGGAGTTCGATTCCGGGCACGCCGATCGTAAACGGATTCGGGACGAAAATCGTCGCATCGTCGCCGACGATCTCCAGCGCGGCGCGTCGCGGTCCGACGAAAGCGCAGTCGAAATGCCCAAGGACTTCGTCTGCGAACGCAAGCGCCCCGGTGAAGACGATATCGACGCCGGTCGGCCCTGCTGTCTGCTCGCCACGAGCGCGCTCCGGCTCGCCGGCGACAAGCCGGAGGCCGCTGATGCAGTAGCAGCCGACGTCCATCAGCGCTCCGCCGTCGAGACCGGGGTCGAAGCGGGTGTCGCCGGTGCCGCGCTCGGTTGCGAGATCGAAGGCAAACGCGGTGCGGACGACTCGGACCCGCCCGATGACGCCCGAGTCGATCAGCTCGGTCACCCGGCGAGTCTGCGGATGATGCCGCCACATGAACCCCTCTGAGAGGATCAGCCCGGCGGCGTCCGCCCGGTCGAAGGCCTCCTCGACCTGATCGGCATGCCGCGAGAACGGCTTCTCGACCAGTACGTGCTTGCCGGCGTCGAGCGCCTGCAGCGTCCACTCGGCGTGCAGCCGGTTGGGAAGCGAGATGTAGACGGCCTCGACGTCCGGGTCTGCCAGCAGCGCCTCGTAGCTCCCGTACGACCGCTCGAGGCCGTGCTCGCTCGCATAGCTGCGCGCCCGCTCCTCGTCGCGGCTGGCAACCGCGATCACGTCGACGGCAGCGCTCTCCGCAGCCCCGCCGAGGATCGCGTTGTTGATCGCAGCCGTCGAGAGGATGCCCCACTTCACGGTCATGGCACGTCCTTGGTGAGCGCCTGCTCGAGCTCACCACGCGTCGCGCCGGTCATGATCGCGACCGCCTCCGGCATCGTGTGCGACTGCGGGGTGACGGTCGCGACGCGTTTGCCGAGCCGCATGATCTGGATCCGGTCCGCGAGCTCGAACACATGGGGCATGTCGTGGCTGATCAGGATCACGGGCAGGCCACGCTCGCGGACGCGGAGAATCAGGTCGAGCACCTGGCGGGTCTCCTTGACTCCCAGAGCCGCGGTCGGCTCGTCCATGATCGCCACCCGCTGGGCCCATTTCGCCGCACGGGCGACCGCGACACCCTGCCGCTGTCCGCCGGAGAGGTTCTCGACCGGTTGCGCCATTGATTGAACGCCGATCTTGAGCTCCTGGAGGTGGCGCGCTGCCTCGCGACGCATCGCACGTTTCGCCAGCATGCGCAGAGCGAGCCCGAGCGGTCCCCGCCTCCGAGCCTCTCGTCCCAGGAAGATGTTCGAGGCGATGTCGAGTGAGGGCGCGACCGCAAGATCCTGGTAGACGGTCTCGATGCCTGCGCTGCGCGCATCGCCGGGAGTGCGGAAGCGGACGCGCTTCCCGTCCAGGCGGATCTCTCCTTCGTCCGGCTGTAGGGCGCCCGAGAGCGCCTTGATCAACGTCGACTTGCCGGCACCGTTGTCGCCGATCACGGCGACGATCTCGTTCGGATAGAGCTCGAAATCGACGCCGTCGAGCGCGACGACCTGCCCGTACCGCTTGGCGAGCCCGCGCGCTTCGAGGATCGGCTGCTGCGGCTCACTCATAACCGCCTCCGGTGCGTGAGCTGGTCGACCGCGACAGCGAGGATCACGAGGACGCCCGTGACGAGGTACTGATAGATCACCTCGACGCCGATCAGCGTCAGGCCGTTGCGGAAGATGCCGACGATGATGGCTCCGATCAGCGTCCCGATCACCGTTCCGCGCCCGCCGAACAGGCTCGTGCCGCCGAGAACGACGGCCGTGATCGAGTCGAGGTTCTCGGTCGTCTGACCGGCGTTCGGATCGCCGAGCTCGGTCCGAGAGACCAGCAGCCAAGCCGCGATCCCGTACATGAGGCCGGCGACCGTGTACACGCTAAGGAGCACGCGCCAGGTCTTGATGCCGGTCAGCCGAGCGGCCTCGGGGTTGTCCCCGGTCGCATAGACATGCCGACCCCAGGCCGTTTGGGTCAGCGAAAACCAGGCTAAGGCGAAGAGGACGAACATCAACACGACGCCATAGGTGATTTCGGTATGCCCGACCGTGAACGTCCGCCCGAAGAAGAGCAGCTGGCTGGGCAAGGTCGACGCCCCCGAAGTGCCGGGGGGGTACGTCAGGTCATTCGAGACGATGTGGGTTAAGGCGAAGGCGATGTTGAGCGTGCCGAGCGTGACGATGAACGCCGGCAGCCTCACCCCCGTCACCAGCGCCCCGTTGAGGACGCCGAATGCGACGCAGGCGAGGATTCCGAGCGCGATCGCTGTGAGTGGGCTGTAGCCCTGGTCGATCGCGAACTTCGTCATCACGATCTGCCCGAACGCCATCACGGTTCCGACGGAGAGATCGATCCCGGCGGTCAGGATGACGAGGGTCTGGCCGATCGCGAGCACGCCGACGACCATCACCTGCTGCAGTACGAGCGAGAGGTTGGGGCCCTGCAGGAAGCGGTCGCTCTTCAGCGAGAAGAACGCCATCGTCAGCAGCAGCGCGAGGAACGGCCCGACGGCGGGCGCCGCGAGGAAGCGACGAATCCAATCGAGCGGCGACCGGGCGCTCGGTGGCTGGGCTGAGGTTTCCGCGGTCAATCGAGTCCCGAAGAGCTGATCCTAGGACGCCGGGACCCAGCCGCGACCGGAGAGCACGTAGCTGCGCTCCGGCCGCGGTGGGTGTGAGGGGTCTACTTTTCTAGCCCCAGCAGTTTGCGAGGCCGTACCTGACGGTCTTTGATCTGACGCCCACAAGCGCCTTCTTCGCGATCAAGTTCACGCCGGTGTCCGTGTATCCACGTGGCTTGATACCGGTCTTCGCGTACTTGACAACAGCCCCGACCCCTCGTGAGGCCATGAGCAGTGGGTACTGCTGCGAGGTCGCGTCGATGACCCCGGCCCTTACGTTCCGGACGCCGGCGCAGCCGCCGTCCACCGAGACGATCGTTGTTGCGGCCTGCGTCTTGCCGGCGTTCTTCAACGCGGTCCACGCGCCCGCCGCGCTGGGCTCATTGATCGTGTAGACGACGTTGATGTTGGGGTTTTTCTGGAGACAGTTTTCCATCGCTGTTTGCGACGGCGCCGTCTGACCCTCGCCGTTTCCGACGCAGGCGATCTGGCTGTTGCCGCTCTTGATCCCGAATCCCTTCAGGAAGCCGTTGTGTCGCAGGGCTCCCACCGACGACCCGGCGTGCTCGTCGAGCATCCCGATGGTCACCTTCTTGCCCTTCGTCGCTGCGCGGGCGTACTTGCCGATCAGGACTCCCGCGTTGAAGTTGTTCGTCGCGAAGAGGGCGTTCGTCGCGCTTTGCGGAACCGTGGGCGAGTCGAGAGCGATCACGACGACGCCTTTCTTCCGCGCCTTCGCAATGGCGGCGTTTTCGGCCTTGCCGTCCGCGACCGTGATCAGGATCCCCTTCACGCCGGCGGTCGTCATATTCTCGATCGCCGCGATCTGGCCCGCGTTGTCGGAGCTGCTCTTTCCGGCTGCGTACGTGAGGCTCGCGCCGAGCTGCCTCGCCGCCCTCGTCGCTCCGGCGTGCATCTTGACGAAGAACGGGTTCGTCGCATCCTTCGTGATCAGCCCGACCTTGACCTTGGCGCTCTCCGATCCTGTCGTGGCAGACGCGGCGGCGACAATGGCCGACGTGGCAGCAACGACTGCGACGAGCACCGCCGAGAGAACCACCGTCCGCTGGCTGAGGCGTAGCGTCAATCGTCTCTTCGGGTCGCGCATTTAGTACCTCCCCTTTCGTTGATGTGGTACCGATAACACGTTTGAAGTGGCGCAGTCAAGCCTCAGCCCTTCAAATTACGTCCGCCTTCCGGGTAAAGTGTGATACCGCTACCACGAATTCTGATGACCGAAACCTCAGCAGGCGTAACGATCAAGGACGTCGCCAGCCACTCCGGCGTGTCACCGATGACGGTCTCGCGCGTCATCAACGGAAGCGAGCGGGTCCGACCCGAGACACGCCGTCGGGTGGAGGAAGCGATCACGGAGCTGGGTTACGTTCCGAGCCGGCTCGCACGGGGTCTTAGCCGCCGGCGAACCGGAACGCTGGCGGTGATCGTCCCAGACGTGGCCAATCCGTTTTTCACGGCCGTCGTCCGCGGCGCGGAGGACGTCGCCCGGCGCGCCGATTATCGCGCGATCCTCTGTGACACCCGCGCCGACCTCTCGGTCGAACGTGACGCGATCGAGGAACTGATCGCCCACCGCGTGGAGGGGATCGTGATCGCGCCGGTCAGCGACCGGTCGAAGGAGCACCTCGAACGGCTCGCCCGGTTCGGGGTTCCTTACGTCCTCGTCGATCGCACCGTTCGCGGCGTCGAGGCCGACGCCGTGGTCGGCGACAACGCGGGCGGTGCCCAACGGCTGGTCGAGCATCTGGTCTCGCTCGGTCATCGCCGCATCGGCTTCATCGTCGAGGGCGACGAGGTCTCGACCGCCCGCGACCGGCGACGAGGCTATGAGGCCGCGCTGACGGCTGCCGGCATCCCGCTCGATGCCGCACTCATCGTCGAGACGGCGGTCGACCCGCGGGGAGGCGCGGACGGCATGGGCCGGCTGCTCGAGCTCGAAGATCCGCCTACCGCCGTCTTCACCGTCAACAACCTCGTTGCGGTGGGTGCCATCGAGGCGGTCCGTTCGGCCGGGATGGAGGTGCCCGAGGACATCGCCCTCGTGTGCTTCGACGACATCGAATACGCCTCGCGCCTCTACCCGTTCCTGACGGCGATGGAGCAGCCTGCAGAGACCTTCGGGACGCTCAGCACCCAGCTGCTCGTCGAGCGCATCGCAGGTCGCGGTCCGGAGCGGCGGCGGGAAATCGTTCTCCCGCCGGACTTCATCATTCGCAGGTCGTGCGGCGCCCGAAAGGCTGCGGCGGCGTGAGCGTCTTCGGCGGCATCGAAACGGGCGGCTCGAAATGGAGATTCGCCGTCGGCACGGGGCCGGACGACGTTCGAGCGGAGGAGACGATTCCGACCACGACACCGGCCGAGACGATCGACCGTACGGTCGAGTTCTTCGAGCGCACTGGGCCGGTCGATGCCGTCGGGATCGGCTCGTTCGGTCCGGTCGACCGGAATGTGCTGTCGCCGACTTGGGGGCAGATCACGACGACGCCGAAGCCCGGCTGGGCCCATACCGTCGTCGGCCCTGAGATCCGGCGACGACTCTCGGTCCCGGTCGCTTTCGACACGGACGTCAACGCGGCCGCGCTCGGCGAGCACCGCTGGGGAGCCGCCCAGGACGTCGACACGTTCTGCTACATCACGGTCGGCACAGGCATCGGCGGCGGCGGCATGGTCGGCGGCACGCTCCTCCACGGTCTCACTCATCCTGAATTCGGCCACGTCCGCATCCCTCACGACACGGAGCGCGACCCATTCGCGGGCGTCTGTCCCTACCACGGCGACTGCTGGGAGGGCTTGGCGTCCGGTCGTGCCATCGAGGCCCGCTGGGGCCGCCCTGCGACCGAGCTCACCGACGATGCGGTCTGGGAACTCGAGGCCCACTACCTCGCGCTCGGGCTCGTCAGCGTGATCTGCATTCTCTCGCCCCAGCGAGTCATCATCGGCGGCGGAGTGATGACTGCCCCAAAGCTCCTGCCGCGTGTGCACCGCGAGGTGAAGGAGCTTCTCGGCGGCTACCTCGATTCGCCGGCTGTCGGCGACGGGATGGCCGGCTACATCACCCTGCCGCGCCTTGGCTCGCACTCCGGGGTGCTCGGCGCGATCGCGCTCGCCTCGCTGGACGGCGCGAGCCCCGGCTAGCTGACGCGCTCGAGCGGGGCGTAGTCGAGCATCAGGCGTCGCTCCGTGTCCTCGCCGGCGAAACGGACTGTGACGACGCCGCCGGGTTCAATGCGGGTGACGATCCCCTCGCCGAGCGTCTCGTGCCGGACCGTGTCGCCGGTCGAGAGCTCGGGCACGTTCTCTCGTGGGGCGATGCCGCCGCCACCGGCGGACGCGTACGACGACCAGGACGCCGGGCGCAGCCGCTCCCGTTCGACCCCTTCGTCAGGAAGCTCGTCGAGAAAGCGAGAGGGTAGGTTGTAGTTGCGGTTCCCCCAGAGCGAGCGGGCGCTGGCATGCGTGAGCACAAGCCGCTCCTTCGCCCGCGTCATACCGACGTAGGCGAGGCGGCGTTCTTCCTCGAGCGTGTTCTCCTCGAGCGAGCGCGAGTGCGGGAAGATCCCCTCTTCCACGCCGATCATGAAGACGGCGCGGAACTCGAGGCCCTTTGCGTTGTGCAGGGTCATCAGGGTCACGAGCGAGCCCTCGCCGCGCATCGCGTCCTGGTCGGAGTAGAGGGAGATCTCCTGCAGGAAGCTGGAGAGGTTCGGCTCGTCGGCCTGCTCTTGGTACTCGCGCGCGACGCCGACGAGCTCCTGCAGGTTCTCCATCCGGCCCTGCGACTCGATCGTGCGCTCGGCTTCGAGGGTCGTCAGGTAGCCGCTGCCTTCGAGCACTCGCTCCAGCAGATCGGGCACGTCGAGCTCGAGCGCGCCTGACATCAGCGACTGCATCATCGTCCGGAACTCCCGCACTGCCTTCAGCGGCGCCGCCCCCACTCCGGCCTCCTCGCCGAACTCGAACGCCTCCCAGAGCGAGATCCCGTGCGCATCGGCGTAGGTCTGTAGACGCGCCATCGAGGAGTCGCCGATCCCGCGGCGCGGCCGGTTGACGATCCGCTGCAGCGAAACGGCGTCGTAGGGGTTGTCGATCACCTGCAGGTAAGCGATCAGATCCTTGATCTCGGCGCGCTCGTAGTAGCGCGGGCCGCCGACGACCTGGTAGGCGATCCCCTGGCGGACGAGGATGTCCTCCAGCACGCGCGACTGCGCGTTCGTGCGGTAGAAAACGCCGATCTCGCTGCCGTTGAAGCCTTCTTCGACGAGTCCGGCGATCTCGGCGGCGACGAACCGCGCCTCGGCATGCTCGTCCTCGACCTCGTAGACGCGGACCGGTTCGCCCTCGCCGAGCTCGGAAAAGAGGTTCTTCGGCTTGCGCTCCCGGTTGTTCGCGATCACGTGGTTCGCGGCGCGGAGGATCGTGTTCGTGGAGCGGTAGTTCTGCTCGAGCGGAATCGTGCGCGTGCCCGGGAAGTCCTTTTCGAACTCGAGGATGTTGCGGATGTCGGCGCCTCTAAAGCCGTAGACCGACTGGTCCGGGTCGCCGACTGCGAACAAATTCCTGTGCTCCCCGGCCATGAGCTGGAGCAGCCGGTACTGGGCGTGGTTCGTGTCCTGGTACTCGTCGACGAGCACGTAGCGGAACGCCTTGCGCCAGCGCTCGAGCGCCTCCGGGAACCGCTCGAGCACGTCGACGGTCAGGTAGAGCAGGTCGTCGAAATCGACGGCGTTCGAGGCGAAGAGGCGGCGTTGGTACAGCTCGTACGTGTCGGCGACGGTCTGGTCGTAGAACGAGGCGACTCGTGTCTTGTACTCGTCGGGGCCGACGAGGTTGTTCTTCGCGGTCGAGATCTGCGCGTGGATCCCACGCGGGACGAAACGCTTCGG
>Ga0193730_1000486_pt1 | contig 11377 bp, 7 predicted proteins | sample U1a1metaG_FD_144919 | JGI IMG/M metagenome (GOLD analysis project Ga0193730, IMG submission 144919) | Soil microbial communities from a riparian zone of the East river system, Colorado, United States - U1a1 | ecosystem: Environmental > Terrestrial > Soil > Riparian zone | place: USA: East River...
CAGCCTGATCGAGGTCTGGCTCGACGGGACGAAGATCAGCGCCCTGAGCAAGACCGACTCGCTCGGCACCAGCCCGGTCGGCCGCGTCTACATCGGCGACCCAGCGACCGGGCGCACCTTCGACTACGCCTTCGACAACCAGATCGTCTCCACCTCCTCTGATGTAAGTCCACCGACCGCGCCGGCGAATCTGAGCGCGAACGCAGTGGGCTCACTCGCCGTCGATCTCTCCTGGACGGCATCGACGGACGACATCGGCGTCACCGGCTACACGGTCTACCGGAACGGGGCCGCGATCGCCACGGTCAGCGGGGGGACCACGACGTACCGCGACGCGAGCGTCATCTCCGGAACGACGTACACGTACACGGTCGACGCGTTCGATGCAGCGGGGAACCATTCTCCTCGCTCGAACTCCGCCACCATCACGCCGACCTCGGATGTTCAGGCCCCGACCACGCCAACCTCGCTGGCTGCGACGGCCGCGAATCCCAGCCGTGTCGATCTGACCTGGAACGCGTCGACCGACAATGTCGGCGTGACCGGTTACACGGTCTATCGAAACGGCGCCGTGCTCGACGTCGTCGGCGGCGCGACAACCAACTACTCCGACACGACCGCCTCGCCGGCGACGCAGTACACGTACACCGTCGATGCGTTCGATGCCGGGGCGAACCACTCGGCGCAATCGTCGCCGGCGGTTGTCACGACTCCTAGCATCCCAGCCAACGTCTCGCCGCCGACGATCTCCGGGACCGCTCAGATCGGGCAGACGTTGAGCGCTGATCCAGGCCAGTGGTCGGGGACAAGCCCGATCACCTACACGTACCAGTGGCGGAGCTGTGACGAGACAGGCGGCGGCTGCACCAATATCGCCGGAGCGACGTCGCAGACGTACGTACTTGGCGTGGGCGATGCTGGCACCACAGTCCGCGTGGCAGTCACGGGCTTGAACGCCTTCGGCTCCAGCACCGCCACCTCGGCCCCGACGGCCGTGGTAGTCGACCCCGGACCGATCCCCCCCTCGAATACTTCCGCGCCGACGATCTCCGGAAGTCCCCAGGTAGGGCAAACGCTGACCGCGAGCCCCGGGCAATGGTCGGGAACCACGCCGATCGCTTACGCCTATCAATGGCGGAGCTGCGATCAGGCGGGCGTCAACTGCTCTGACATCATCGGAGCAACGGCACAGACCTACACGCCCACCGTGCTCGATCTTGGCACGACCGTTCGCGTCGAAGTAACCGCAACCAATACCGGCGGCTCGAGCACTGCGACGTCGGCCGCGACAGCGGTGGTCATGAACCCTGCACCGATCGCCCCTTCGAACTCGTCGCCGCCGACGATCTCCGGAAGCGCGACCGTCGGCCAAACTCTAAGCGGCGACCCGGGCACCTGGTCCGGGACGCAGCCGATTACCTACACGTACCGATGGCGGAGATGCGACCAGACGGGTGGCAGCTGCCAGGACATCGGCGGGGCGACCTCGCAGACCTACACGCTTACCGCCGCTGACATCGGCACGACCATTCGGTTCGGGGTCACCGCCTCCAACGACGGCGGCTCGAGCACGGCCACCTCGTCCCAGACGTCGATCGTCGTCGACTCCGCGCCCCCTGCCGCGCCGACGAGCCTGGCGGCCACCGCGATTGGCCCGAACCGCGTCGACCTCAGCTGGACCGCCTCTTCGGACAACGTTGGCGTGGCCGGCTACACGATCTACCGTGCGGGCTTGCCAATCGCCACGGTCTCGAGCACTACGACCTACTCCGACACCACTGTCAGCCCCTCGACCACGTACAGCTATACCGTCGACGCGTTCGACGCTGCCCAGAATCACTCCGCGCCGTCGGCGCCTGCCTCGGCGACCACGCCCGCTCCCGGGGACACGACTGCGCCGACTACACCTACCGGCCTCACCGCCAACGTGATCACGCCCACTCACGCCGACCTCTCCTGGACGGCCTCTACGGACAACGTCGGCGTCGCCGGCTACACCGTCTACCGGAACGGAATCGTGCTCGCAAATGTCGGAGCGGGCTCCGCGACTTACTCGGATTTCTCGGCTGCCGCGAATGCGACGTACACGTATACGGTTGACGCGTTCGATGCCGCCGGCAACCACTCCGCGCAGTCGAACGGCGCGACGGTGAAGATGCCGGGGACCGTCTTCAGCGACGGCTTCGAGAGCGGCAACCTTTCGCAGTGGACCGGGTCGAGCGGCGTCACCGTCCAGCAGCAGGTCACCTACGCGGGCTCGTGGGCAGCCCGGGCGACGAGCAGCGGCGCGACCGCCGCCTACGCCTACAAGTCGCTGAGTACGCCGCTGTCCGAACTCTACTATGACGGTCGCTTCAACGTGATCAGCCAGGACGCTGCGACCAGCACCTCGCTGGCGCGCTTCCGCACCTCGAGCGCAGGCGCGATCCTGACGATCCTGCGCCGCTCCGGCAACAAGCTCGCCTACTACAACGAGGTGACCGGCGTGACCACCGTCGGGCCTACGGTCAGCGCCGGCGCCTGGCACGAGCTGGAGGTGCACGTGCTGATCAACGGCGGCTCCAGCCTGATCGAGGTCTGGCTCGACGGGACGAAGATCAGCGCCCTGAGCAAGACCGACTCGCTCGGCACCAGCCCGGTCGGACGCGTCTACATCGGCGACCCGGCGACCGGGCGCACCTTCGACTACGCCTTCGACAACCAGATCGTCTCGACCGCCGCCGACGTCACTCCCCCCACGACGCCGACCGGCCTGGCAGCCCTCCCGCTCGGATCCAGCCGGCTGAACATCACTTGGAATGCAGCCCAAGACAACAACCAGGTCATGGGCTACACGCTCTACCGGAACGGAACTGCGATCGCGACCCTCGGACCCAACACGACCGGCTACGCCTCAGCCGGCCTTTCAGGCTCGACGACGTACAGCTACAAAGTCGAGGCCTTCGACGGCGCCGGGAACAGGTCGGCGCAGTCGGCGGCCGTCTCTGCCACGACGGGGCCGCCTACGTCCAGCGATCCCGTGATCGGCGCCGCCGGCGACATCGCCTGCGATCCGGCCGACGCCAACTTCAACGGCGGCGCGGGAAGCGCAACAGCGTGCCACGAACGGGCGACGTCGAACATCCTCTTCAGCTCCGATCTCGCCGCGATTCTTCCTCTCGGCGACAACCAGTACGAGGACGGCACGCAGTGGAAGTTCCTGCAGTCCTACGACCCTTCGTGGGGCCGCGTGAACGGACTGGCACACCCGGTCCCGGGCAACCACGAATACCTCACGCAGAACGCGGCCGGCTACTTCAGCTACTTCGGGGCTCTCGCCAGCGATCCCACCAAGGGCTACTACAGCTTCGACATCGGCGCCTGGCACATCATCGCGCTCAACTCCGAGTGCGCCAACATCGGAGGTTGCGGTGCCGGCTCGGCCGAGGAGCAGTGGCTTCGGAGCGATCTCGCCGCACACCCGGCGCTCTGCACGCTCGCCTACTGGCACCGGCCGAGATTCTCCTCTGGGATCCACGTCAACGACGACACCTATGCGACCTGGTGGTTCGATCTGTACAACGCCGGCGCCGACGTTGTCCTGAACGGCCACGATCACGACTACGAGCGCTTTGCTCCGCAGAATCCGAACCAGGCCGCGACGTCGAGCGGGATCCGCGAGTTCGTCGTCGGCACCGGCGGCGCGGAGCACACGCCGTTCACGGCGCCGTCTGCGAACAGCCAAGTCTTCAACGCCGACACCTTTGGCGTGCTCAAGCTGACGCTGCACTCGACCGGCTACGACTGGCAGTTCGTTCCGGAGGCCGGAGGAACCTTCACTGATTCCGGTACCGGCGCGTGCCACTGAACTCCGGGGTCGGGGCGGTCGCTCGCCGGGAGCCCGACCACAGGCAAGTTTGCCGAGACCCGGGTCGAGTCTGACGATTCGGGGTCCGCAGCAGGCGCCGTCCACCGTCGCCTCACCCGTTGTCCGAAGCGCTGCTAGAAGTCCCCGTGACCATCAGTTCCCGTGGCCGGGTCTCCTTCGTTCACTCGCGGCTGCCCTCGTCGCGTTCGCGCTACTCGTCCCCTTCGTGCTCCTTGGCCGCGAAGCTAACCGTGGCCGTATCTTCGGCTGGGACATCGAGATCTGGAGATTCCTGCACGTGCACCAGGAAGGCGCTCGAGGCTCGATGCTCGATCGCGCTGTGAACGTTTTGGTGGAGATGGGCGGGGACATCGCGACTTTGCTCCTCGGTCTCCTGATCCTCTCGATCTTGCTGCGCAAGCGGCGGGTGCGCGACGCATTCTTCCTCGTCATTACGACGGCTTGCATCGTGGCTCTTACGCCGTTGTTCAAGGAGGAGTTCGTGCGGACGGGCATGAAGTACTCATTCCCGAGCGGCCACGCCGCAAGGTCCGCGACCGTTGTCGCCGCGGCGGTCGTAATTGCGTGGCCGACGCGCTATCGCTGGCTTGCGGTTGGTCTCGGCTCGGTCTTCACCGCGACGCTCGGGACCGCGCTCGTCTACGAGGACTGGCACCTACCCTCAGACGTCCTCGGCGGCTGGTGCCTCGGAGTCGCATGCGTCGCGGCAGGGCGAGCCGCCCTCTATGGTCCCCTTTCCACGGGCCGCGCGCGCGGGCGAGGTCGACTTCGGACGCTCGGCGACGGTAGGCGCAGCCGGGCCGAGGCTGCGAACTAATGCTCCCGGAGATCGCTAGCGCCGACCAGCCCAGCGCCCGACGCGACGCTACAAGCGGAACCCTGCTCACATGAGGCGTCGACCCATACGCCCAATCGCCGGCGCCTTATCGCTTCGCCCTACCAGAGCCTGTGCCCCGTCGCGCGGAACTTGCGGACGGCTTCCACATCGGGCCACGAATAATACGAGCCTTTTGTCATATCCATGGGCGCTGGTGCGAGCGTTCCCCGTTCGATTGACCTCAACACGTCGAGCAGTACTTCTGCCGCGGCAGCTTTCGACCGCCGGAGGAATCCGTCGAGAGTCTCCGTCGGGAAGATCTCGAATGCTCGCTGCTCAGCGACGTCTCCGGCGTCGATCTCCTCGTTCATGAAGTAAACCGTCACACCGGCGTGGCGCTCGCGATTGGCGAGCATCCAGAAGCTCGGCATGATCCCCCGGTAATGCGGAAGCAGGGCGCCGTGGATGTTTAGGCACCCGACTGCTGGCGTTTCGAGCAGCGGCCGTTTGAAGATCTGCGGACAACTGACGGAGATAATGACATCGAGCTGGCGGCTCGCGAGTTCGGCGACGAACTCAGCGGCGTTCACGTCCCGCACGACCGCGTGGGACACCCCGTGCCGCGCGCATACACGCTTAATCGAATTCCGTGCCACCTGAGCGGCAACGAGCTGTTTCAGTAGCCCTACGACGGCGGTCGCTCCGAACGTCTGGTAGTAGCGCCAGGCCGCCCGCACTGGAGTCTGCCCTTTGTAAAGCGGGGGCACCGAGTAGACGCAGTCGGTCTGTGCCGCGAAATCGCCAAGGACGATCTCGAAGAAATTCGGCAGGTAAATCGGATCAGCGGCTGCGAGAAAGGCTAGCTTCACGTCAGTCCCCAAGACACCAGGACATCATCAAAGCGCCCGAAGCACATAGATCCCAGAAGCAGCCGGATACGCTGCGCAAACGAATCGCGACCTAGTCCTTGCGATACCCGCAGCGAAGTCGGAATGCTCCCGCGATAATCGTCGAGTTCGCTTGGATTGAATTCGTACGGATGGCAGTAGATGATCGGTGGCCGATTTGCTGCCACGATCTCGCGGAAGGCACGCCGCACCAATGCTGGCGGTAAAAGCCGGAAGTACCCGCCACCCCCGACCGGAATCCGCCATCTCCGAACCTCCCAAACGGCGACGGGAACCTCGAGAATGGAAGCGCCGTTTGGAAATTGGATTCGTTGCGGTGCGAGCTCCCACTTAGAGATTCCGTACCGTGGCGTACGCATCGGGAAGATCGACGAGTCGATGGCGAAACCGACATCCGCGAGCGCTTCAAGAGCCCAGAGATTCCGTGCCAGTATCGAGAAGTCCTGGGCGCGGAAGGCTGTAACTTCCACGCCCCCGGCGTCCTCGACCGTGTGCTTGGCGCGCTCAAGCTCATGGCGGAGCTGACGCGCGTTCATCCCGAACAACGGTCGGTGGCTATAACCGTGGCATGCCACCTCGTGTCCTTGGCGGACGAGCCCCTCCACGAGCCGCGGAAACGTCTCTGCGACCCGACCCTGCACAAAAAACGTTCCCTTCACAGTGCATTCGTCGAGTAACTCGAGGATGCGATCTACATTGGCCACAACGCGGTCGGTGATCGGCGCCTCGACATCGACGCACGACTGATACCAGTCCTCGACGTCGACTGTGAATGCAGCCTGCGGCCGGCCGGCCGCAGGTGACGTCATCTCCAGCGCCGCCGAAGACGGCAACTCAGCGCTGGCGTCGATGTCTCCAGGCTTCGCGCAACGAGCCGCCGCTTCTGCCGGACACGTCACGGTGGGGAAGTCTCGAGAGGCGAATCTGTGGCGACCGAGGACTCCGAGTCCACACGAATGCTCGCCACCCCCATGGCTTTCGCGCCAAAGCTCGCTCGCAGGATGCCGAGTCCGTAGGGGATGTGGAAGGCTGGGAAGACCATTATGACGCGCGGGAGGAGACGCCAGGGCTCCCGCCGCCGCCGGATGGTCGCGGCTCCGAACGTTGCGGCGAGGAACGCATACAGGGATGTCTCCGCTGCGACAAGCCAGCGGGCAACGGGAAGGAACGCTGCCGCTGGAGCAAGGATCAGGAGCGACATCACGAAAAGCGGCGGCACGGCGCTGCGCGCGCTCGGGATGCAACGATGCTTCCGAATCACGGCTACCTTCCAGAATCCGTACTGGAAGTACTGCCGGGCGACGTCCCAAAGCGAGCCTCGTGGGATGTAGTGAACACGGATCGTCGAGTCGAGGACGACACGGCCGCCCGCCCGCCTGAGACGAAGCGTGAACTCGTCGTCCTGGTTGCGAAGAAGCGTCTCGTCAAAGAGACCGACACGCGCGAACGCCTCTGGCAGAAAGGCGCCGTAGGTGAGGATGTCGGAGTCGCGCCGCACATCGTGGGACGAGCCGCGCATCCAGCCGATGCCGCCGAACGGGCTATCCATTGCACAGGCCACGGCTCGCTCGGTAGGCGTGCTTCCCTCCGGCACGACGATGCCGCCGACGGCCGACGCTCCTGTCTCTTCGGCGACAAGGACGCAGCGGCGGATGTAGTCGCGGGGGTATCGCGAGTGGCAGTCGAGCCGAACGATCAGATCACCACGCGCCCGCCGTATGCACGTGTTCAGGCCTTGGGAGACCCACCGCGACGGGTTCTCCACGACCTCGACCGGGGTGTCGTGCCGAGCAGCCGCGGTTTGCAGCCGCTGCATCGAGTCGTCGCTCGACCCGCCGTCCGCTACGACGACCTCTATCCTGCCAGCGAAATCCTGCGCAGCGATGTCCGCGATGAGTCCGTCAACGTGTTCAGCCTCGTTGAGCATGGGGACGACGACCGAGACATAAGTGATCGGACTCACCGGCGACCGATCCTCAGGCGAGCTGCTTGACCGCGCCGGCCCCGTTTCCGTTCACGTCCCACGCGGCCACTGCTCGTTCGTAGTCCTCTCGCCGCCCAATGTCGAACCAGATCCCGTCGAAGCGATATGCGCCGACCGGCTGATGCGCTCGAAGAAGTGCTTGGACGAGGTCGGGAAAGTCGAAAAACGTTCCCTCCGGGATGTAATCCAGGACCGCAGGCTCCATGACGTAGATCCCCATGCTCACCGCGGAAATGATCTCAGGCTTCTCCTCGAAGTCGCGCAGCCTCGAGTCTTCATCTATGTGGAGCAATCCGTAATTAATCTTGATCACTCGCTCGTGCGTCGCGATTGTCAGCACGTTCCCGCTCTCGCCGTGGAAGCGGGTTAGATCGGAATAGTCGAGGGTTGTAAGCACGTCGCCGTTCATGACGATGAAGGTCTCGTTGAGCTCATCAACCAGACGCAGAGGCGCTGCCGTGCCGAGGGGCTCCTCCTCGTGCACATAAGTGATTTCGACGTCGGGGTGAAGGTGAGTTTGGTGATCGAAGACGGCGCGAATGAGGTGCGCGAGGTAGCCGACACAGAAGCTGATTTGTCTCACACCGCACGTGGCGAGCTGTCCGACGACAATTTCGAGAATTGCGCGATCTCCTACCGGCATGAGCGGCTTTGGGAGGATCGACGTGTACGGCGCAAGCCGAGTGCCTCGTCCACCGGCGAGCACCACAGCGCGTGTTGAAGCAAGGCTGCTGTTCCCACCAACACGGCCGTTCGCGCCGGGGTCTGAGGCCGCCTTTCCCGTCAGATGGGAAGCTCCATTCGTGGCCGGATTCGTAGCTCCGTGGCCATTCCGACGATTGGTCAGTGCCTGGTAGAGGTCCATTGAGCCTCAAGCACTCCGGGTGGGATCGAGTGGCATGGGCGCACTCCGGGTGGGATCGACTGCCATGGGCGCACTTCGGGTGGGATCGAGTGCCATGGGCGCACTCCGGGTGGGATCGAGTGCCATGGGCGCAGTTCTGAGTGTGCGTGGACGCCTGACTGTCAGTTGACCGGTCGCTCGGTTCACGGCCGCGGCCTTGCCGAGAACGACCGCTGCCACTGTCCAGGCAAGGATCCGGATGTCCATCCAAGGCGAGCGTCGTTCGACGTAGAGTCGATCGAGTCGCATCTTCTGCGGGAGAATCCGTTGGACGTAGTCGTGCAGGCGGTCGTCGACGGCCAGGATCTCGGCTTCGTTGGCGAAAGCAAGTTGCGAGAGGCCGGTGATACCCGGCCGGACGCGCAGAATCTCCGCGTACTGCTCGCGATGCAGATCGACGATCGCTGGATCCTCTGGCCGCGGCCCAACGAGGCCCATCCCTCCGCGCAGGACGTTCCACAACTGTGGGATCTCGTCAAGCTTCGTGTTCGCGAGGAATCTGCCGATCCGCGTGAAGCGATCGTCGTGCGCTGCCGTGAGAGGCGGTCCGGAAACGCCGTCGCGCATTTTCCTGAACTTCAGCATGGCAAGGTGGCGTCCCCCACGGCCGACGCGGTTGCACCGGAAAAACACTGGCCCGCGGCTGTCGAGCTTCACGGCGAGCGCGACAAGGACGATCAGCGGGCTCAGAACGACGAGCGCCAGCGCCGCAACCGTGATGTCGAGCAGGCGCTTCCAGTCGACGGCGCCCAGAGATTCGCGCAGCCTCACGGAGAGATCCGCCTGCGACGGATCCGGCACGCTGCCGCGTCGCGGATGCATGACGCTCACTTGCGGCGCCTCCCCTGACGCCTAGCCAAAAGTCCACCTTGATTTACGCACATAGCGAACCCTTTATCAAGGGGTAGCGGAGATCCGTCGGGCGATTCCAGCCGTCTCGACCACGATCGCCCACGAGCGGTCCAGGCCCCAAAAAGGGGTGCCGCAAGACAGACGATTCCCCCCTGAGAATCGCGCCGCATATGATCTCGCTCTCTCTCCCTGACATGACGCCAAAGGCGTCTATGCTCTCCCCGGCTTTATTTCATTTTTGGCTCGGTTCGTCAAGGTTTTCCCCAAATTGCGGAAGAAACGACTGAACGCGTCCGTTGTAGAGGCGTCGCGCTGGCAGGTGCCGCTGGCGGACGTGCGCGTCGACGAGGAGCTTCTTGCGGCGGTGCGCGACACGGTGGGATCCGGGTGGTGGAGTGCGGGACCGCGAGTGGCGGAGTTCGAGATGCAATTTTCCGGCTACTGCGGCGCCGGTCATGCGCTCGCGGTGTCGAGCGGTACCGCGGCGCTCCACCTTGCTGTCCTCGCGCTTGGCTGCGGACCGGGCGACGAGGTTGTTCTGCCGTCACTGAATTTCGTCGCGGCGGCCAATGCAGTTACAGTCACCGGAGCAAGGCCGGTTTTCTGCGATGTGGTCGGGGACGCCGACCTCAATCTGTCCCCCGCCGACCTCGAGGCGGCGATCCGGCCGGCGACGAAAGCTCTCATCATTTTGCATTACGGAGGCAATCCGTGCCAGATGGACGCGATTCTGGAGATCGCCGAGCGGCACCGGCTACCGATCATCGAGGATGCGGCGCACGCCCCCGGGGCGGACTGGCGCGGCCGTAAGTGTGGGACGATCGGCCGAGTCGGATGCTTCAGCTTTTTCTCGAACAAGAACCTGCCGACGGGTGAAGGCGGCCTCGTGGTGACCGATGACCAGGAGCTCGCCGACCGGATCCGGCTGCTGCGCTCCCACGGCATGACCTCGCTCACATGGGATCGTCACCGGGGCCATGCCAACACGTACGACGTGCTCGAGCCGGGGTTCAACTACCGCCTTGACGAGATCCGCGCTGCGATCGGCCTCGTCGAGCTTCGGAGGCTGGAGGCGGAGAACGCCGCGCGGAGACGCCTGGCGGCGCGCTATCGCGAGCGGCTCGAGGGCGTCAAAGGCATCACCGTCACGTTTCCTGCGCGCGACGACCGAGTCCTCTCTTCTCAGCATCTCGTGGTCGTTCTGCTACCCGAGGATGTGTCACGCAGCGACGTCCAGGCGGCGCTGGTGAAGGAGGGAATCCAGACGAGCGTGCACTATCCGCCGATCCACACGTTCACGCACTACGCGGCGCTTCCACAGAGGCGCCTGCCTCAAACGGAGGCGGTAGCGCGCCGGCTCCTGACGCTGCCGCTATTCGGCCACATGACAGAAGAACAACTTAACCTCGTCGCCGACCGACTCGTCGCAGCAATCTGAGTCGCCGAGCGATCAACGCTCTGAGATAGGGCCGTACCGTCGGAACCCCCCCGGACCTGAGGGGCTCGCGACGAGCGCACTGAGGCGCTTGCTGAACGGAGCGGATGTTGGGCGCTCGACCGATGAGTTTGCCCAGCCGGGCGGTCTTATGCCGTATGAATTGCGTCGACGTCTTGCGCGGGTCGTTCCAGCTCGCTGAGCCCGTGTTCGAGCAGGTGATAGGCGCGATCGAGGTCGGCGCGGAGGCGCCGGGCTGCCGACGGCCCGTGCTTGCCGGCGAGCGCCTGCTTGCGGGCGGCGCGGAAAAGCTGCCGGTGGATGCTGACGAGAAGCCCTGCGGTAATGCGGGCGTCTCGCTCGTCGATGGTCAGCTCCACCCGGAGAGTCTCGGTCAGCACGTGCACGAAGCGCGCCATCACCTCGAGCTCCTTGGCCTGGAGGGCGGTCGATTCTTCGATGATGCGCGCGAAGGTCGCGAAACCGGGGCTGGACAGTCGCGGGCATTCGGCGGCCTGGAGTCGCCGCAGGGCTCCGAGGATCGACTCGCCCTCCCCGCGGCCCGTGATCGCCGCGACAAGTGCCGCCTCCCGCGCGGGCACCTCGTCG
>Ga0193730_1000487_pt1 | contig 11359 bp, 15 predicted proteins | sample U1a1metaG_FD_144919 | JGI IMG/M metagenome (GOLD analysis project Ga0193730, IMG submission 144919) | Soil microbial communities from a riparian zone of the East river system, Colorado, United States - U1a1 | ecosystem: Environmental > Terrestrial > Soil > Riparian zone | place: USA: East River...
CGAGATCCTTCATGATTTCCTCGCTGCCGCCGCCGATCGCGTTGACCTTGACCTCGCGGTAGATGCGCTCGACCTTGATGCCGCGCATATAGCCGGCGCCGCCGAAAATCTGCACCGCTTCGGAGGCGCAGAATGCCATGGTTTGCGTCGCCTGGTTTTTCAGCATGCAAATCTCGGCGACCGGACTTTCGCCCTGGTCGAGACGCCACGCCAGCATTTCCAGCATCGCCTGCGACGCCGCGACCCGCTGCGCCATGTCGACCAGCTTGTGCCGGATGACCTGATGCTGCGCCAACGGCTTGCCAAAGGTGTGCCGCTGCCTGGCGTATTCCATCGCATCGTCGAGACAGACCCGCGCCGCCGCGGTGCAGCCGGCCGCCATGGTCAGCCGCTCGCTGTTGAAATTGTGCATGATGATCTTGAAGCCTTTGCCTTCCTCGCCGAGCAGATTTGCGGCGGGCACGCGGCAATCGTCGAAATGCAGCGTCGCGGTGTCGGAAGCCCACCATCCCATTTTCTTCAAGGGAGTTCGGGAAAGGCCTGATGTATCGCCTTCGATCACCAGCAGGCTGACGCCGCCGGGGCCCGGACCGCCGGTACGCACGGCGGTCGTGATGTAATCGGCGCGCATGCCGGAGGTAATGAAAGTCTTCTCCCCGCTCACCACATAGAAGTCGCCGTCACGGCGCGCGGTCGTGCGCAAGTTGGCGACGTCGGATCCGCCGCTCGGCTCGGTGATCGCGAGCGCCGAGATCTTCTTGCCGGAGAGGATCTGCGGCAGCACGCGCGCCTTGAATTCGGGGCTGCCCGCGCGCGCAATTGGCGGCGCGCCGATCGAATTGCTCTTCAGGCTGGCGCTGACGCCGCCGGCGCCGGCCCGCGCCAGTTCCTGCACGGCCACGATCCACATGAAATTATCGACTTCGGTGCCGCCATACTCCTCCGGAAAACCCAGGCCCAAGAGCCCGATTGCCGCGGCCTTTTCATAAAGCTGCCTCGGAAACCCGCCCGCCTCGTCCCATTCATGGGCGTAAGGCTCGATCTCCTTCTCGACAAAGCGGCGCACCACGTCACGATAGGCCTCGTGTTCAGCGGTGTAGAATGGGCTTGCCATTCGCTTCGCTCCCATATGCTTTGCTGTCGAATACGATGGCCGGATTCGCGCAAGGCAACTTGCGTCAAGTGGCTGGCAGACCGTCATTGCAAGCACACGACCTGTTACAGACGTGCATTAGCACCCCGCGGCGCGGCACGCCCGGGATTTTGCCAGAAACATTCCGCCCTTGAAATAGAGGGCGTGGGGAACGCCGGGTGCCCGTGGCACCCGCAGCCTCGTGTGCGCTTTGCATTGGTAGAAATGCACACGAGTAAACGGGTACCCCGGAATCACCCGACGTTCCCGCACGCAATGGTTTTAACGGTTTCCTTCGTGCTCTCCCCGGTGACCGGGCTTTGTTTGCCACCGTCGCCTGCGGATAGGTCTTGTCTAAGCCCGGTCGGGCCGACGCGACTCCGCAAACTTGACGCCAGCGTCGGGGCGTCAGGACCACACGACTTCGCCGTACGCTGCAACATCGTTCGTCAGCGCGCCGTTTGATCGCTCACAGGCCATTTGCATGACCCGCCCTGCAACCACGTTGCGCGCCTAACGCTGCCGCGTCCACCGCATCCCATCCCGCGTCTCTGACGATCATGACACGCCCCTCTTGTGGGATGGGATGACGAGAGTTCTAGAATTGATTTGGGGTAATTGGGAACAGAAATACCTTTCGGAAAATCAGAAATAAGACTCGACACAGCTAGAATCAAAAGACCGAGTCGCTCCAGCAACTCACACTTTTTGCCGCGGTTTTTGGCAGGCGGGGGTGGGAAATCGCGGGCGAACGCGATTGCGTACATGCCGGCTACGCCGCGATCGGCCGCGTCACCAACGGCGCCTCGCGGCGCTGCGACGAAGCCAAGGCCGGCCACATTGTGGTCTCAAGGCGCGTCTTCGGCATGGTCGAGCCCTGGGTCGAAGGCAATTCGCTCGAAGAGCTGCACCTGAAGGAGTTCAATCATCCGGTGCTGGCGGTGGAGATTTTGCGTTGGCGGGAAGAGGCGGAAGAGGTCGAGGTCGCGGCGGCTGAAGCGCCTTGGCGTTTGAAGCAGGAGTTCGTGATGCCGGCCTCGTGCCGGGCATCTTCCCGGAGGCCCGCAAGGGGGTCATTTTACCATCCAGTATCCCAGGGTACACTTTCAACTTCATCGAGCATCACGACCGCCGAATCGTGCACGTATTGATAAGCTAGCTGCTCCATTGGCTGAGGTGCATTCACAATAATTATGCCATGGATAGCAGGCGTTCCCACCAGACGTAACCGCTTGCCTAGAAGAGCTGCGTGGGCTCGTAAGTATTCAACTCTCCGCACATGGCGAAGCAGCTTATCGGGTTTATTGTTTCTTATCTGACCTCGATAATCTGACAACCGCAGTGCTGCTTCTCCGAGTGTTCTGCAGAGCTTTAAGTCCTTAGCCTCACATACCCACACAATCGTTCCGTCTACGCTACAGGCTAGAACGTCAATGTCTCCGAGTCTCTCGACTTCGTCGGTCTTCTTTTGATTCAGGCAGGCCCAAGGCTTGACGGAAGGAGAAGCCTTTAAGGAAGCTTGAATCCCTTGCATTGCAATCTCGACGAACAGTCTGCGGTTGTAGGGTCGCACATCAGCCGATAATCGCGACGTACTGTCTTCGACAAACTCTCTTAGAAAGGCCAGGCAATCGACCTTGCCAATGATTTTCACGCCTTTCTGACGCGAACGCACATGCCAAGCAGCACCGCATTTTGCAAGTGCTCCTGCCGACAGGGGAATTGGATGGAATGGCCCTGTGAGACCGTTTGCGGAAAGTTGGTCGATTACCCGCTCAACCGCAAACGCGTGTCTATGTCGAAAATCAGTCGAACCAGCTGCCGTCAAAACCAAAGCATGCAACTCTTCCAGAGTTCGTTCGATGCCGAATAGGCATCGAGTTGGCTCTTAATACACCATTCGCTGCCATGACGCGGGCCATGCTCATGGAAAAGTCCCTATCGACACCATGAATAGCTCTCAGAGCCCTAGCCGATCGTCGCCAGTGGCCTTCCTCGGCTAGCCTCCTAAATGCCTCAAGGATAAGTTCTGTGTGAACTGATGCCTTTTCCCACCCTCCCGAAAAAATTAGGTACTGGCCGTATCTTGTGGGTAGGGACTCAACGAAGAAGTCTTCGATTGGGTCTTCGAGACGGGCGACGCGACCAAGCTCAAGTTGGTTGTTTAGCAGGTCGATGATTTCGGCTCGCTTGAGGCGGCGATGGCCATTTCCGGCACCAAGAATAATACGCACGGCGTAATCCAAGCGCACCTGATGGGCTTGGTAGCTTGGGTCCGTCATCAATCCTGAAAACACCTCGACCGATCTAAGTGGATCTAGGGAGGCTACTAACCCAGCCATTGTCTCTGAGTAGTTTAGAGCTTCGTTTGGTGTTTGAGCTGGAGCCATCCGAGCGAAGAGCTGCTCAATGTCAGGTAATTCGCTCGGCTCTTTTTCATCGCTCATAACAAGAATTCTACAGGTAACCTCCCAACCTGTACAATTGTAGGAGCCAAACGGAGGACAACTAGAAAAATAAATACGACGCACGTGAGCACGGCGTGCTGCCCCAAGGTTGGCGCAAGTTCCGGCTTCAGTTGCCGGGCTGATCTCCGCGCTTACAGCGTCTGCTCAGTCCCCGACTTCACTCAATCACTTCATCAGCCGTGGCCACCAGCGAAGGCGGAACGAATAGACCGAGGGCTTTGGCGGTCTTGAGGTTGATGACCAGCTTGAAACGCGTCGGCTGCTCGATCGGAAGATCACCGGGCTTTGCGCCTTTCAGGATCTTGTCGACGTAGCCAACCGCGGGGCACTTTTTCCCTTGGGCCCTGACAACAGGTGCGCATATTAGAACATCGCCAAGCAGCATCATGTGTTCGGATCGTGAATGACCAAAAGCGGCAAGGGATCAAAACAATGAGTGAAAGCAATATCGAAGGTAAGCCATCTGCATTCAACACAGCTGATATCACCGCGTTGTCGCACCTCTATCGCGGCGAGCTGTACCGCAGCACTGTCTGGCGTACACGCCTCGATACAACGACCAATTGGGCGGTCCTTACAACTGGTATTGCATTGTCGCTCACGTTCAGCAGCGAATCTGCGTCCCCTCTACCGTTGGTACTGGTAGGACTTTTGGTTGCTACCTTCCTGCACATCGAGGCCCGGCGTTACCGCTTCTTCGATTTTTGGCGCATGCGCGCGCATGTCCTCGAAGTGTATTTCTTCGGTCCAATTCTTCGCGGCCATGGCGTCCAGGTCGAGAATGGCTGGAACGATATTCTCTACCAGGATTACCGAGCCCCCAACCTTCATATCAGCTATCCTGAAGCCGTGGGCCGCAGGCTCCGGCATAACTACAGCTGGATTTTCGCGATCCAGGTGACCGCCTACATCGGAAAACTGCTCATCCATCCGGCGCCGGTCGCCTCACTGCAGGAGTTCTGGACGCGAGCAGCGATTGGGCCCATTCCCGGTCAATTCGTCCTTCTCGCCGGACTGGCATTCCACGCAACATGGATCATGATAGCGATTGCCACCTATAGAGGCCGGAGGGGCGCAGGGCGCGCGCGACCGCAGAATTCCGAGAGGGACCGGCTGCTCGATCTTGCACGAGGATAGGGGTAAATCTCGCAAGCGCGGCTGGCGACACCGCTGCGCTCATCGTGCGTTGGTTCACCTGGCCTCGACGCGCGTCGCGCCTAATGCTCGCGCCTCAGTCGCTGCGCCTCAAAGCAATCCGGCCCCCGCGTGATCGCTGAATAGTTCCGCATCGCGGACATAACCCGCGCAGGGTGTCGATCGACTTGTGTCCGGACTGGTTCATCATCTCAGAGGTCGCAGGTTACCGGTCCACAGGAACCAGCGCGGTCACGCCCCAATGAAATCAAGGTTTCTCCTAAATCGTGCCGGTGATTCCTGCTTTTCAGGCCTCGATAGCAGGGTGCCGATCAACAAAAAGCAATAAGAAGCTGATGCCGGGATGCCCGATTCTGCGCTTAGCATGGAGGCATCGCCGATGGCGACGAACGATCCTATTCCTCTCTTTCTCTCCGATCATAGCGAAGAACCCGAGCAGCCGGTTATCGGAAAGGACAGAGCGGTTATGTCGTCGCGAATCGTCAAGACAAGTATTTTGGTTGTAACGGCGGCGGCGATCGTTTTCGCGATTCTATTGGGGGGAAATCCACTCGTGCTCGTTGAGAACGCGATGGCTTCCCTGGTCGCCACATCGACGCCTCAGGATGACGCCGGTCAGTCGATGCCATCAATTCAATCAACCGCCGATGCTCAGGCTTTGCCGCCGGCTGCAAGCGAGGCGCCGACAGGCAGCGAAAAGGCTGCCGCTTTTAAAGCTGCCGCTTATAAAACTGCCGATCAAAGTCAGACTGAAATCCCTCAGCCGTCCGCCGACGTCTTGTTAAATAAGTTCCAGGCTTGGGCGGCCGAGGCAGATGCACGGCCGCAGGTACGGCCCGCACAGCCTGTACAAGAGGAAGATGCACGGCCGCAGGTCCAGCGCGTAGAGCCTGTGCAGGATGCCCAAGCGCAGGTCGTACAAGATGCCCAAAATGCCCGGGCACAGGTCCGGCACGTGCAAAAGCAGCGACGGGTCCGGCACGCGCAAAATGCCCGAGTGAGAAATGCCCGAGCACAAATCCGGCGCGCGCAAAATGCACGAGCAGAGGCCCGGCCCGAGCAAAATGCCCAGGCACAGGATCGGCCCGTACAGGATGCCCAGCCACCCCAGCCACCGGGGTTCCTGCAAAGCCTCGGTCTCAGCAGATGACGCTGTAGCTTGCCCACCCCCGCGGCATCAGCACATCGCTTTAAAGCAATCGGCCTCCCGCGCGATCCTTTAAGGTTCCGATCATTCCGGCCGCAGCCGTCGTCGTTGGCGTGAGCGATCGGCAACTTCAATTGACGCGATGCACTCTGCTTCCGTGCGCGCGCAACACCGACTTCGATGTCACTGCAGGTCCGGATTTGTGGCACATAGTGCCTCGCCGAATCGTGCCTGCATTGAGCCGGTGGCAGCTTGGCCGAACTTCAGTTTGTCGACCTCCACGACGGATGGATCGGCGAACGCCTTTTCATCTCCGCTCGACTGCACGGCTTGATTTTGATCGCCCACCCTTGCGAATGCTCGCTCAAAGGCCACCGCACCGAGTTTGCGTTCGCAATCGATGACCCACACCGCGTCACGTGCATCGATATGCCGGCCATCAGGTAGCTGCGCGCCGCCGAATTCATAGAGGCGCACCGACGCCGCCCGGTACTTGCCGATTGTTCTGACGCTCCCGCTTGCGAAATAGAGCCCACGCTGCGGGCTTTCGAGAAAATGCTTCCATCCGCTCTTTGCCGGCAAGCCTTGCACGCCCAGCAACTCCCCGTCGCACAGGGCCGTGACGAATCGTTGATACATGCCCTGGGGGGATGGTTTCAGGTCGCTGGTTTTGAACCCTGCAATCGCGGTTGGTGGCGTCCCATCCTTCGCGACCTCGGTAATCCGCGTCGCAGCCAGTTGGCGCAATCGACAATCCACGATCAGTGCAAGGTCGATGGGGCCGTGCGCGTCGCTTTCGGGAGGAGTTTCCTTCACCGTGACGCTCGTCAGATCGCGCCCTTGTGCGCTGAATCCAACCACCGTCGCAGGATAGAACTCCAGTACCGATCTGCCCGCGCCATCAAGGGCGAAGGGGGACAGCGATGCCGCACTTGCCGGCACGCCATGTGCCGCGAGCGCGAACATGAGGACAATCAGCCGCTTTATCATGCAAGCCCACCGAGGAAAAACGCACCCCATTCGGTGCCTTTGAGCCATTTGGCTTCACTCACTGTCTGGTTCCGCATTTCAGAACGATCGGGTCCGACTTATGCGGCGACGCGCTAGGAGCTTGCCTTTCGCCTAACTCATAAGTGCAGCGAGGCCTTTTTTGGGCGCGTCTATGGCGACTCGATCACCGCCGACGCAAGGGGCGACCGATTGCCGGGCTATCCGACCAACGCCGCCAATCGGGTATCGATTTGGGTGCGCAGCAAGCCGAAATCAACCGGCTTGGTCAGAACGCCGGCCGCCCCGCGCGACAGAGCGTTCGCTTCGGTGTTGGAATCGGCGTAGGCGGTGATCATGATGACCGGCACATCGGGCCGCATCGCCTTGATCCTGGGCAGCATTTCGAGGCCCGTCATTCCCGGCATGTTGATATCCGACAGGATCAGGATCAACTCCGCTTCAACGTCCTCGATCCGCCGCAGCGCGTCCGAAGCGGAAGCCGAGAAATCCAGAATAAACCGCCCCGCCCGCAGCTCACGGCGGAACTGCTGACGAAAAAGAGTTTCCACATCAGCCTCGTCGTCGACAACGAGTATCAGCACGCTCATTGTTCGGCTCCGGATATTCGTTCCACGGTGTGACGCGGCAAGGTGACGATGAATTCGGTGAATTCATTCCCCGTTGTCGCGAAACCGAATTTCAATTTTGCTTTTCAGGCTTTTTGAACATGGCCCTGAGCGTCGGCTCAGGGCCACGTTCGGCCGCGTCGATCCGCCTTTTTGCCGCGGCGCGTTGTTCTCGAATGTCAGATTCCATCTTCGGGTTGTGCATCAGGACCCGCAAGCCGGGTGGCAGCAAAAGGATAAGCCCGCCGACGGGCCGCAAACGTGAACGGCCTCACATTTCGCTGAATTTCGGATCCAGGCTTCAGTTCCAAGGATCGTGAGTTCCGACAAACGATACGACAGCGCTGCTCACTTGACCTCCGATGACCCCAATGAGCAAACTCATTGCACAGTATTCAGTCTTGCTCATTGCACAGTATTCAGTCTTGCATGCGTTCGCTGTCGGCGCATGCTCGCGCGATGGCAGATCAAACGCGGCAAAGTTCCATAGACGAATTTCAGTGCGCCCGGTGCGGCGCGGTCTACGATGTTGCCATTACCCGCCTTGCTCTCCGTGCAGAATACGATGTGATCTGCAATGTCTGCCAAAAGGTCATGAACGAGTGGCACGGAACAGTGGGCCGTGCGTATAAGCTGAAATCGCAGCCTGCCCATGCGTAGCCAGCGTTGATCTGCATCAAATCATCCATGGCAATGGATCCCTATTTATTTTTAGTCGTCGGCAAATTTGACGGACTGAGTTGCTGCGTTTCTGGTGTGAAGGAGTTGTTCGATGAATTCTCGCAAGACGCCCGCGCTTGCTGAATTGCCGCCAAAACGGAACGTGGCCACCGATGGCGGCTCTCCCGGCCCGATGTCACAGCAAAATACCGACGGCTCCGGCAGGAATGGAATACACCCGCAAACAATGCCCCAGCTGGTCGGCTTTCGTGATCCCGCTGCACGAAAGCACGAAGGCGCGGCATCGACCGCAGCAGTGCTCGCTTCCGCCGCGTGACGCTCACGCGATCAATCGAACCCGATCCGCGAAATCAGTCCGAACTTGGTGCGCCGTATATGGCCTCACTCGCCAGTCGCAAAGATTTGCTGTGGGGAGGGCTGAGATTGGAATGGACTTTTCGGCCGTTCGATTTCAGATTTCGCGCATGGGACAACCCAACCAGACCAGGCTGTGTCCGCAGTGCGGCTCGCCGATGGTGCTTGCCCTCCCGTCCGGGGGTGAGGGTCCGCGCAAGCTGCAGTGCTTCGAATGCGGCCGCCCCGATCCCCTCAAATCCGATGCGATCCAATGGCTTAAGGGTGAGCTGCAGCCCCCGAAATAACAGCGTCTTGAGCGGGATGACCCAGATCGGTCCTCATTGAGTCGCTTTGCGCCTCAATGAGGATACTGTCCCTTGTCACCGCCCCCCGTATCCGGCTTTTATCGGTGACAGAGAGTGCTGCACGCTCCCGCCAGTCGGAGGGAACTCATGCCAGACATCGCCACTTATAAATTCGTCGATAGGCTTCGCCCACCCTGCTCCAGATGCGGCAGGCCGCTGCTGTTGACCCGCATTGAACCGGAGGAAGCCGGCTTCGATCTGCGCACCTACTATTGCGCACTCTGCCAGGACAACGAGATCGTCGTCGCAGCCATCTGAAAACACAGTTCCAGCGCTTGCGGAATCATTAAGTTCACAAGTGGACATACCGGCTCGTCATTTTGGCGTATGTCGCGCTCGCTCACGGGCGGACGCATGTCATGGAATACAAAGGAGTGGAATACTCCGTCGTTCAATTGACCGAAGACAGGGTTTGGCGATGGGAGGTCAGGTTTGGCGATGGCAAGCACAAATCCGGTGTGACTCCGGTCGGTCGGGCGGTAGCCATCAAACAGGCCAGATATGAGATTGATCGCGCCCTCAAGGACGGGGAGTAAAGGTCGCCTCGGTTGGCGGCCGTTTTCGTAAGCTGCCGACCTCTTAAGTACGGTGCCGGACAGACACCGCTATGGATCTATGAGTGAGATTGGGGTTCCACCAAACACGGATGGTGGAAGGGCGCGGGGATGGCAGAGTACCGAGCATATACCATAGGGCGCGACGGGCATTTTATACGAGCGAAGGCGCTGACTTGCGCCGATGATGCCGAGGCGATCGCCAAGGCAAAGCCGCTTGTCGATGGCCACGATGTTGAACTGTGGAGTGGCGAACGGCTCGTCACGAGGCTGGAAGCCAGCACCAAGTAATCTCGCGCGGTGAGCCGTTTTGAAAAGGGCTTATCGCAGGCCGTGCGCTGGAATGACGCCGGCGGAGCCGCTCCCGCGCTCCATTGCCGCTTGGCCCCCAAGCCCGCGTTCTGATATCGAAGACCCCCGAAGACGAGACTGGATTGCCGATGAACCAATTTGCCGGGGTCAACCTTTTGCCAAGAAAATGGCTCGCCCCTGTCGTCGCCGGGCTATTCTGCGTGGCGTCGCTGCCCTGCTTGGCCGCCGAGGAGCCCGATGTGCCCAAGGATGGCCCCAAGGGCGCCGCGGTCACCGTGCTCAAAGCCGCAAAGTCGTGCTTCTCCAACATCGTCGAGGTTTCCGGCATCCTGATTCCGAAAGAGGAAACCTCGGTCCGGCCGGAGCGGCCGGGGCTGAAGGTCGCGGAAATCATGGCCGACGCCGGGGACACCGTGACCGCCGGCCAGACGCTGGCCCGGCTCACCCTGCCCGAAGGCGGAACCCAGCAGGTGCAGGCGCCGGTGGCCGGGCTGATCTCCGCCTCCACGGCCGTCGTCGGCGCGCAGGCCTCGGGCAAGGGTGAGGCGCTGTTTTCGATCATCGCGCGCAGCGAATTCGATCTGGTTGGCCTGGTGCCGGTGCGGGACATTTCAAAACTCGCGGTTAACCAGACCGCGCGGATCAAGATCATCGGCGCCGGCGAGGTCGACGGCAAGGTGCGCCGGGTGGCGACCACGATCGAGCCTAACAGCCAGCTCGGCCAGGTGTTCGTGTCGGTGACCACCAACCGGCGCCTGTTGGTGAACTCGTCGGCGCGGGCGCTGATCAAGACCGGGCAAAGCTGCGGCGTGTCGGTGCCGCTCACCGCCATTCTCTATGGCAGCGCCGGCACCGTGGTTCAGGTGGTGCGGCGGCAGCGGGTCGAGACCCGGCGGGTCGAGATCGGATTGATGTCCGGCGGCCAGGTCGAAGTCCGCGAGGGCCTGCAGGAAGGCGACATCGTGGTCGCCCGCGCCGGCGCACTATTGCGCGAAGGCGATCCGGTGCGCCCGGTGACGGCCAGCGCCGAGGGGAAGTAGGCACAGGCAACCTATCGTCGTCCCTGCGAACGCAGGAACCCATCGCCCCTGGCCTCAAAAGTGAAAAAAGGCCTCTGCTCCAGTGCCGAAAACGAAGCTCCGCGCCGTATGGGTCCCTGCGTTCGCAGGGACGACAGTTGAAACGGCAGTGAACGAGACTCTAACCGCCGGCCTTTTCGGCGGTTTCCTTGGCGCCGAAGCTGACGTCTTCGGAGAGCGACGACGACACCGTGGGGACCTGTTCGCCTTCGGAGGCGCGGGAGATCGCGGCGCGGGTCTTGTTGAAGACGGTCTCGATGCCGGCTGCTGGCGTGTTGAGATTGTTGAGCAGCTCGGTCATCAGCACGCTGTACTGGCCGCTGGAGTCGTCGGCGACCTTGCCGGGCGTCGCCGAGGTCAGGATCAGCGCGTTGTCGGGCGCGCTGATCGGCGCCAGGCCATGGGAGTATTTGCGGAAGCGGCGCTCGTAGGGGTTACGCCGGGAGGCATCGACCACGACCAGCTTGGTGCGGGCGCCCTGCTCCTTCATCAGGTCGAGCACGGATTCAACGCT
>Ga0193730_1000490_pt1 | contig 11288 bp, 3 predicted proteins | sample U1a1metaG_FD_144919 | JGI IMG/M metagenome (GOLD analysis project Ga0193730, IMG submission 144919) | Soil microbial communities from a riparian zone of the East river system, Colorado, United States - U1a1 | ecosystem: Environmental > Terrestrial > Soil > Riparian zone | place: USA: East River...
GCCATTGACGGTAATGATGGCGCCCTGATCGCTGCCGAGAATGATCACGTCGCCGTTGTTGGGATTGACCCAGACGTTCTGATAATCGTCACCGCCGGGCGCTCCCCGAAACGCCGTCCACTTCTTACCCCCATCGATCGATTTCCAGGAAACAACGCTGGCCGAATAAACGACGTCGGGATTTTTTGGATCCACACGGATGACCGCCAAGTCACCACCGCCGATGCGGCCCGCGGGTCTTGGGTCTGTTGTGATCCTGGTCCAGGTCTCACCCGCGTCATCGGATCGATAGATGACCAGACCGGGATTAAGAGCGATCGAAGCAAACAATCTATTAGGCGTGCTGGGCGCGATGGCGATGTTCGCCTGAATGATGTTTTCGGGTAAGCCTCCACTTAACTGTCGCCAGGTCTTTCCGTTGTCAGTTGATTTATAGACTCCGCCACCGGTGCCGTTCCAGGCTGCGTTTTCCCAGGGGCCCTGCCGTGCTTCCCACAGCGCTGCGTAAGCAACATCCGGATTTGTAGGATCAAAAATCACATCGGCGCCGCCTACGTTCTCGTCTTTGTAAAGAACTTTCTCGAAAGTCTTGCCGCCGTCGGTCGATCGAAAGATGCCGCGCTCCGGATTGGCCGCGTACGGATGTCCCGCCACCGCCACGATGATGCGATTCGCATCGCGGGGATCGACGGCGATCTGCGGAATCTGTTGCCCGTCGCGCAGGCCAAGATGCGTCCAGGTTTTTCCCGCGTCGGTCGACTTATAAATACCATCGCCGACAGAAAGATCGGGGCGTTGCAGACCTTCGCCGCTGCCGACATAAATGATGTTGGGATCAGACGGCGCGACTGCGATGCAGCCCACTGAGCCCGTCGGTTGATCGTCAAAGATTGGCGCCCACGTTGCGCCATAATCATCCGTCTTCCAGACGCCACCGTTGACTTGCGCGATGTAAAAAACGTTTGGCTGTGAAGGCACGCCGGCGACTGCGCGGGTGCGCCCTCCGCGGAATGGACCGATGCTCCGCCAGTGCAACGACTTGAATAGATCGGGCTTGAATTGTTGAGCCGTCGTTGCGGAATACGCAAAGGCGATGAACGCGAATACGAAGGCTAATAGGACTCGGCTGCGGACCGGCATTAATAGAGAAGTTTTCATGATAGGTTTGTCCGAAGGTCTTTTAAACGAGTGTAGGCGCTGCATAGTATCGAATCGCTTTTGATTTGTCATTTCGGATTTACTCCCTCTCCCTTTGGGAGAGGGCTGGGGTGAGGGCTTAACGCGAGAGATAGTTGATTGTTGTTTGTTTGGTCGTTGCCCACAGAGGCCAAAGGAAAATATGTCGTGGCGCCCGCGAGCCCCTCTCCCAGAGGGAGAGGAAGATTTCATGTCAGAAGCAACGTGTTATCTTTACGACCACGATGAAAGTACTCGTTATCAATCATGCGGAAGTCGAAAGACTTCTTCCCATGAATGAATGCATCGACGTCATGGAGAAGGCATTCATCGCGCTCGCGCACGGAGATGTCGACCAACCATTGAGGACAATCTTTCGACCGGGAAAGGTCAAAGGCGTTATGGCAATGATGCCGGCGTATCGCGGCGGCGATGCTCCCCTGTTCGGGCTAAAAGCCATTTGCGTATTTCCCGGCAACGCAGCGATCGGAAAAGATGCGCATCAGGGTGCGGTCGTGTTGTTTGATGGAACGACGGGAGAGCCACTCGCGATTGTGAACGCCTCAGCAATTACCGCGATCCGGACTGCGGCCGTAAGTGCGCTCGCAACCAAGTTATTGGCCAACGAGGCTGCATCAACGCTCGCGATCATTGGGGCCGGAATCCAGGCGCGCGCGCACCTGAGTGCAATCGACTGCGTGCGCAAGTTGGGACAAGTTCGCGTCGTTGCACACCGTTACGATCGCGCCAAGGAATTCGCCGACGAGATGAAGTCGGAAGTGGGCTGTCCCGTTGAAGCATTCGAGACCGTTCAAGCCGCGGTCCAGGATGCAAATATAATCGTCACTGCCACAACATCGCGCGAGCCTGTCATTCGGCGCGAATGGATTGCGTCCGGCGCGCACATCAATGCTATTGGTACATTCTCACCAAAGGCGCGCGAACTCGACACCGCCACCATGGCTTCGGCTTCGCTGTTTGTCGATCGTCGCGAGTCTGCGTTCAATGAAGCCGGCGACTATTTGATTGCCGCAAGTGAAGGCGCAATCGGACCAGACGCCATTCGTGCCGAACTCGGCGAAGTACTAATTGCGGAACATCCCGGTCGACAATCCGCTGATGAAATTACCGTCTTCAAATCGCTTGGATTAGCAATGGAAGATCTGGCGGCGGCTGAGTATTGCTATCGAAAAGGTGAAGGGCTAACCAGCGGAACCAAGGTCTCGCTTTAAGACAAAGAGGTCGAGAATCAGGAGATTCGGATCGTGTCTTAATGGGCCGTTGACGTGATGGAGTCAGTATCGAGATTCTCACAAACTTCTACAGACGGTGTCGGCGCTCCTTAATCTGCTATCGGGCCGCAGCTTGAGCGCGCCCACGCTCCAACCATTGCGCTCCCAGTAGGTGCCGTCTGAATACTCGACGCGATTGATGATTACCGCGGCGCGGAAAGTTTTCCCGGCATCCTTTCCCGAACTCTTCACGTTAACGACCTCGCTGGGCCCAACCAGACTAAAAATCTGCAAGTCTTTTTGCCGCTCAGGTTTGATTTCGCCACCGCACAGGAAAGGGCGCTGCGTTACGTTAGCGGCATTCCCAACCTCGATGAATCGATACTCCCAGAAAATGTTTTGAATTAACTTCGGGCTGACGTTGTGGATTCTCACCTGATACAAATAACCGTCTACCGGCTCCGCTTCCCGCGATTGCTGCACGATGCGCTCAAGTTCTGATGCGCGCGCATCGACCGTATCCGCATTCGGATCTCGCATGCCGGCGGGGTCGTTTACTCGCTTCTGTCTTTCGAAGTTCCGGTTGTTCTTGGTCATCGCGGGTGCGGGCCCAACGGCGGACTGCACAGCTTTATCGCTTGATTGACGTTCGCGCCCCCAGCTGGCGCTGACGATCACGACTGGAATTTTTTCATCATCGGGCGCATTGGTCTGCGCGTACGCAGGAGTACAAAACAGGAGGAATAGCAGGAGCAACAGGAACTTCATGATTTCGCCCTCCACCAAAACGTAACCCTGGAGCGAGCGATAAAGCTCGGACCGACCCAATAAACTTACGGAAAATGTAGCTCACCTACTGAAACTTTACAATGGTGGTCCATCACGTGACTGAGGCGTGCCGTCAGTCACATCATGGTTTGTAATACAGCTCCGCGCTCCGAGAAAAACCGGTTTACAGAACCGACTCCGGCAGGGTATAACTAACAATACAAAGAGTCCCCCGGCTCCGCGTTCTCGAACCCCCTGAATAACAATTTATCCCCCGTTGCTGCAGCAGTAATGCCGCTTGATGTCGGCGTATTGTATGAGAACGACGAGTTGCATGTTGGTCATCTGCCCACTCTTCACGAATCTGAAACCTTCGGAAGGAAAAAACCATGAGGACCGAAACCCGAACTACGGACTCGCTTAACGCGAAGCTATTGCTGAAAACATTGATGGCGTTCAAGAAGGGCGACTTTTCCGCGCGTTTGCCCGGTGAGTGGACCGGCGAAGCCGGCAAGATTGCCGACACGCTGAACGACATCATCGAGTTGAGCGATAAGACGGCGCGCGAACTGGAACGGGTCAGCCGCGTCGTTGGCAAAGAGGGCAAAATAAATCACCGCGCAGCAGTCCCGGCCGCCGCGGGTTCCTGGTTGCGACTGGTCGATTCGACCAACCTCTTGATTGACGATATGGCCCGGCCCACCAGTGAAATGGCGCGCGTAATCGGAGCCGTCGCCAACGGCGATCTATCAGAACGCATGGCGCTTGAAGTCGAGAGCCGGCCACTCAAGGGCGAGTTTCTGCGGACCGTTAGAATCGTGAACTCGATGGTGGACCAGCTTGGTTCATTCGCGTCGGAAGTAACGCGCGTGGCGCGCGAAGTCGGTACTGAAGGCAAGCTCGGTGGTGAAGCGAAGGTCAAAGGCGTCGCGGGCACCTGGAAAGACCTGACCGACAGCGTTAACTCAATGGCGAGTAACCTGACAAGCCAGGTGCGAAACATCGCGGAAGTTACGACGGCGGTGGCGAACGGCGACCTTTCAAAGAAGATCACTGTCGATGTGAAGGGCGAAATTCTCGAATTAAAGAACACCATCAACACGATGGTGGACCAGCTGAATTCGTTCGCGTCGGAAGTTACGCGCGTGGCCCGTGAAGTAGGAACCGAAGGAAAGCTTGGTGGCCAGGCATCCGTGCCCGGCGTCGCAGGTACCTGGAAAGATTTGACCGACAACGTGAACTCGATGGCCGGCAATCTTACCGGCCAGGTCCGCAACATCGCCGAAGTGACAACCGCCGTGGCGAACGGTGACCTTTCAAAGAAAATCACCGTTGATGTGAAAGGCGAAATTCTTGAATTGAAGAACACCATCAACACGATGGTGGACCAGTTGAATTCATTCGCGTCGGAAGTCACGCGCGTGGCCCGTGAAGTAGGAACGGAAGGAAAGCTTGGCGGCCAGGCGTCTGTGCCCGGTGTTGCCGGAACCTGGAAGGATCTGACTGATAACGTGAACTTCATGGCCGGCAACCTGACTGGCCAGGTAAGAAACATCGCCGAAGTAACGACCGCTGTGGCGAACGGTGATCTTTCCAAGAAGATTACCGTGGACGTGAAAGGGGAAATCCTTGAGCTCAAAGACACTATCAACACAATGGTCGACCAGTTGAATGCTTTCGCTTCGGAAGTGACGCGCGTGGCCCGCGAAGTCGGCTCGGAAGGAAAACTCGGCGGACAAGCAGATGTGAAGGGCGTCGCCGGAACGTGGAAAGACTTAACGGACAGCGTGAACCTGATGGCCGGTAACCTCACGGGCCAGGTTCGTAACATCGCAGAAGTAACTACCGCAGTTGCGAACGGCGACCTCTCGAAGAAAATCACGGTCGATGTGAAGGGGGAAATCCTTGAGTTGAAGAACACCATCAACACGATGGTGGACCAGCTAAACGGATTCGCCTCGGAAGTGACGCGTGTGGCGCGCGAAGTAGGAACCGAGGGTGAGCTCGGCGGCCAGGCTTACGTGCGCGGCGTCGCAGGCACCTGGAAAGATTTGACCGATAGCGTGAATTCAATGGCCGGCAACCTTACGGGCCAGGTGAGAAACATCGCGGAAGTTACGACGGCCGTGGCGAACGGTGACTTGTCAAAGAAGATCACTGTGAGCGTCAAGGGCGAAATTCTCGAATTGAAGAACACGATCAATACGATGGTGGACCAGCTCAGCTCCTTCGCCTCGGAAGTAACCCGCGTGGCGCGCGAAGTGGGTACCGAAGGACGCCTCGGCGGACAAGCGCAGGTGATGGGCGTCGCCGGAACCTGGAAGGACTTGACTGACAACGTGAACTTCATGGCCGGCAACCTTACCGGCCAGGTTCGTAACATCGCCGAGGTAACCACCGCCGTGGCAAACGGAGATCTTTCAAAGAAGATTACCGTGGACGTGAAGGGCGAGATTCTTGAATTGAAGAACACCATCAACACGATGGTGGACCAGTTGAATTCGTTTGCGTCTGAAGTGACCCGCGTCGCGCGCGAAGTAGGTACCGAGGGGAAACTCGGGGGCCAGGCCGACGTGCCGGGCGTCGCGGGGACCTGGAAAGACTTAACCGACAACGTGAACTCGATGGCCGGCAACCTGACTGGCCAGGTAAGAAACATCGCTGACGTCACCACCGCTGTCGCCAACGGTGACCTTTCCAAGAAGATCACCGTGGACGTGAAAGGCGAGATTCTCGAATTGAAGAACACCATCAACACGATGGTGGACCAGTTGAACTCGTTCGCGTCTGAAGTAACGCGTGTGGCGCGTGAAGTGGGAACGGAAGGAAAACTCGGCGGCCAGGCTGATGTACGCGGTGTCGCCGGGACCTGGAAAGACTTGACCGACAATGTGAATTCAATGGCCACGAACCTGACCAATCAGGTGCGCGGTATTGCTCGCGTGGTGACAGCCGTCGCAAACGGCGACCTCAAACGCAAACTTACGGTGGAAGCGAAAGGCGAAATCGCTGAACTTGCCGACACCATCAATAACATGACTGACACGCTGGCGATCTTCGCAGACCAGGTGACTTCAGTCGCGCGCGAAGTAGGCGTGGAAGGAAAGCTCGGCGGCCAGGCCAACGTGCCGGGCGCCGCCGGAACCTGGCGCGATCTGACGGACAATGTGAACGGTCTGGCGGCCAACCTGACGAACCAGGTGCGCGCCATCGCGGAAGTATCAACGGCGGTGACGAAAGGCGACCTCACTCGATCGATTACGGTCGAGGCGCAAGGCGAAGTAGCGGCGTTGAAGGACAACATCAACGAGATGATTCTCAATCTCAAAGACACTACGCAGAAAAATACTGAGCAGGATTGGTTGAAGACAAACCTCGCTCGCTTTACCCGAATGCTGCAAGGGCAGCGCGACATGAAAACGGTCGCGCAGATGGTTCTCTCCGAACTGGCGCCGCTGGTCGAGGCGCAGCAAGGCGTTTTCTACGTTAACAGCAGCGACAACGGCCAACCGGTGATGAAACTGCTCGGCGGTTACGCTTACAGCAAGCGCAAGAATCTCGCTAATGAATTTCTGCCCGGCGAAGGCCTGGTGGGCCAATGCACGCTCGAGAAGGAACGCATCCTTGTCACTAACGTCCCTTCGAACTACGTGCACGTCAGTTCGGGCCTGGGCGAAGCGGCGCCAAATAACATCGTCGTGCTGCCGGTGCTCTTCGAGGGCGAAGCCAAAGCGGTAATCGAGCTGTCGACCTTCCACACCTTCAGCGATACGCACCTGACGTTTTTGGATCAGTTAACTGAGAGTATCGGCATCGTGCTCAACACGATCGAAGCCAACACCAGAACTGAAGACCTGCTGCTGCAATCGCAATCGCTGGCTGCCGAGCTGCAGAGCCAGCAGGATGAACTAAAGAAGACGAATGAACAGCTGGAACAGCAGGCCGAATCGCTGCGTGAGTCTGAGGAACTGTTGAAGAGCCAGCAGGAAGAACTTCAGAAGACCAATGAAGAACTGCAGGACAAAGCCGCTCTGCTTGCGCGGCAGAAGGCTGAGGTCGAAGCCAAGAACCGCGAAGTTGAAGAAGCGCGCTGGGAAATGGAAGAGAAGGCCGAGCAGCTTGCGTTGACTTCGAAATACAAGTCTGAGTTTCTCGCCAACATGTCGCACGAACTACGCACGCCGCTTAACAGCATGCTCATTCTGTCGCGGCAACTTGCCGAAAACACCGATGACAATCTCAGTTCGAAGCAAGTGCAGTTCGCCGAGACAATTCATTCCTCCGGCTCTGACTTGCTTTCGCTAATCAACGACATTCTCGATCTGTCCAAGATTGAATCCGGAATGATGGGCATCGAGGTCTCGGATGTTTCGCTGGATGAGGTTACTGAACAGCTCGAGCGTAGCTTCCATCAATTTGCGCAGGACAAAAACCTCGGATTTGTAATCGAGCGCGACCAGGATCTTAGTCCTACGGTAGTGACCGACGATAAGCGCTTGCAGCAAATCCTGATGAACCTGCTTTCGAACGCGTTCAAGTTTACAGAGGAAGGCAACGTCGTCATGAGGATTGCGGCCGCGCCCCGCGATGAGAAGTACTATCTCGAATCACTGAACCGCGCCGGTGAAGTGATTGCCTTCTCTGTTAGCGATACCGGCATCGGCATCCCCGAAGACAAGCAACGGATCATCTTCGAAGCGTTCCAGCAAGCTGACGGCACCACCAGCCGCAAGTACGGCGGCACCGGGTTGGGCCTGTCGATTAGTCGCGAGATTGCCCGCCTGCTCGGCGGCGAAATTCGCGTCAACAGCGTGCCGGGCGAAGGCAGCACCTTCACGCTTTATTTGCCGCGGAACTACATGCCGACCCGCAGCGCGGCCGGCTCCGGGAATGCGAAGGCCCCGAAGGCGATTTCTGAAATACAGGCCGCCTGGACGCCGGCCGAAAGCGTCAACAGCGGAGTGTACGGCTTGAACGGCAACGAACTTGCCGTTATCGCCGACGATCGCAACGCAATTGAAGACGGCGATCGACCGGTGTTAATCGTCGAAGATGATATTCCGTTTGCCAACATTCTTTTGGATCTCGCGCGCGAAAAAGGATTCAAGGGTTTGGTAGCCACAACCGGACAGATGGCCCTCGCGCTGGCGACTAAGTTCAATCCCGCGGCAATCACTCTGGACATTCGTCTACCCGATCGCGATGGTTGGACCATCCTCGATCGTCTGAAGCACGACCCGAAGACCAGACACATTCCGGTCCATATCATCACGGTAGAAGAACAACGGCGCCGCGCGCTCCGGCACGGAGCTTTTCGTCACTGGCTAAAACCAATGAGCACTGAACAACTGGCCACGGCTTTCGATCAGATGACTGAGTTTTCAGAGCGCGGCCCACGCAAACTGCTTTTGGTTGAGGACGACGCGGTCCAGCGAATGAGCGTCGTTGAGCTGATCGGCAACGGCGACGTTTATACAACAGCAGTGGCCACGGGCGAGGAGGCGCTCAGCAGGCTCACGGATGAAAAGTTCGACTGCATGGTCCTTGATTTGAAGCTTCCGGACATGACCGGCTTTGAATTGATCGAGAAGTTGCAGAAGGATCCGGGCCGCTCTGACTTGCCAATCATTGTTTACACCGGCAAGGAACTTACCCGTAAAGAGGAAATGCAACTTAAGCGAGTTGCCGCGTCAATCATCATCAAGGAGGCTGATTCTCCCGAGCGACTGCTGGCAGAGACGGCATTGTTCCTCCATCGAGTGGAAGCGAATCTGCCCGAACCCAAACGGCGAATGCTCGAGCAAGTAAAGCGAAAGGACCCGGTGCTGTCGGAGCGCACGGTCCTGATCGTGGACGATGACGTGCGAAATATTTTTGCGCTGACAAGCACCCTGGAAGGCTACAACATGAATGTGCTGCACGCTGAGAATGGTCAGGAAGGAATCAAGATCCTCCAGGCGACCGACGGGATTGAGGCGGTGTTAATGGACATCATGATGCCGGAGATGGACGGCTATGAAGCGATCAGCGCGATCCGTCAAATGAATCGTTTCAAGCACCTTCCAATCATTGCATTGACGGCGAAGGCGATGAAGGCGGATCGAGATCACTGCCTGGAAGTCGGCGCCTCGGATTACATCTCAAAGCCCCTGGATGTAGATCATCTCCTGTCGTTATTGCGAGTTTGGCTCTCCCGTCAGGATGAGGGAAATGAATAATTTAGCAACTGAAGAACGCATCAACATTTTGATGGTTGATGACAGTCCGAGGAATCTGTTGGCGCTGGAAGCGATCCTGCGTGGTCCCGATCGCAACTTAATTCCGATTTCCTCAGGCAAGGATGCGCTGCGTTATCTGCTCGACAACGAAGCTGCGGTGGTTCTGCTTGACGTCTACATGCCGGGTATCGACGGCCTGGAGACTGCGCAGCTGATCCGCGGCCGCGAACGATCGCGCGACACACCGATCATATTTCTCACGGCCAACAGCACAGGTGTGCGGCACCTGACTCGTGGCTATTCGCTCGGCGCCGTTGACTATATTGTTAAGCCGGTCGAGCCTGACATTCTGCGATCGAAGGTCGCGGTGTTTGTCGATCTGTTCAAGAAAACCAGGGAGATTAAGCGCCAGACCGAGTTGCTGCGCGATCAAAATCTGCAACTGGAGAACGCGAATCTCCATCGCTTAAATCTGTTAATCGAGCTCGGTCATCAGCTGGTGGCCGAACACGACCCGCGGCAAGTGCTCGCAAAGTTTTGCCGGTCGACCCAGCAAATCGTTGACGTAGAACAGGCAGCCGTCGGGATGCTCGACCGGAGCCGGGCGCTCCTTGAATACTTCTCGAGCCGCGGTCCGGACAATGAGTCTTATGAATGTCATGTTCCGTGCGAACTGCAACAAGCCCTGGATTGCGTCGTATTCGAGCAGCGGACGTTGTGTCTGAATGAAGGAGAACAATTCAACATCGGCGCAACGACGGTTGAAGCCGCGCAATCTTTTCTGGGTGCACCAATCCTCTCAGCGCTCGGCGTGTCAGGTTGGATATATCTACTAAACAAAAAGAATGGCGAAGATTTCACGGAAGCGGACGAGCGACTCGCCGCCACGTTGGCGACGCAAGTCGGCGTTGCATACGAGAATGCGCGGCTCTACACCGACGCCGAGAATCATGCGACTGAATTGGGTCTGGAGATGGCCGTGCGCAAACAGGCCGAGGAGGAGCGCGCCCGTTTATTGGTTCGCGAACAGGCCGCTCGCGCCGAAGCTGAACTGGCGAATCGCACAAAAGATGAATTCCTTGCGACCTTATCACATGAGTTGCGAACGCCGCTGACCGCGATTCTTGGTTGGAGTCACATCGTACGGCAGAACAAGCTGGAAGAGGGGCAACTAACTCGCGCGCTGGAAACGATCGAGCGCAACGCACACGCGCAATCCCGCTTGATCGATGACCTGCTGGACGTCTCGCGGATCATTAGTGGCAAGTTGCAGATCGACATGCGTCTCGTCGATCTGTCGACAGTTATCGAAGCGGCGATTGAGGCAGTGCGTCCGGCCTTTGAGGTCAAGGACATCAAATTTGAGGTTGACCTTGGCTGGCACGCTTTTCCGGTAATGGGTGACGCCAACCGTCTGCAACAGATCTTCTGGAACCTTTTTAGTAATGCGGTGAAGTTCACTTCTAAAGCGGGACGAGTAAACGTGAAAATCAGTAGTGAGAGTTCTCATGCGTGCGTCTCGGTCTCTGACACCGGCATCGGCATCAAGCGCGAATTCCTACCTTATATTTTCGATCGATTTCGACAAGCAGATGGATCGACCACGCGCAACCATGGCGGACTTGGACTCGGCCTGGCAATCGTTCGGCACCTGGTGGAACTTCACAACGGCAACGTCAGAGTCGAGAGTGACGGCCGCGATCTTGGATCTACATTCACCGTATCGTTACCCGTTGCCCAGCCGGGGAGCATGCGATCTCCTGGTTCCCTGGCGCTGACGGAAAACAAAGCGATACCTGCGCTCGCGGGAAACATCCTGGACGGTTTTCGGATTCTGGTCGTCGATGACGAGCCCGATTCGCGCGAGCTGGTGGCGACGATTCTCAAGCGCTCG
>Ga0193730_1000493_pt1 | contig 11255 bp, 9 predicted proteins | sample U1a1metaG_FD_144919 | JGI IMG/M metagenome (GOLD analysis project Ga0193730, IMG submission 144919) | Soil microbial communities from a riparian zone of the East river system, Colorado, United States - U1a1 | ecosystem: Environmental > Terrestrial > Soil > Riparian zone | place: USA: East River...
GTCCCTACCAAATCTTCAGATCCTCCGCAGGGCGAACCGGTTGTTCGCCGTCTCCCATAAGCGCAGCCTAACGAGTTGCTGATTGAGCCGATTATCGATCTTCGGCCAGAGGGCGCGCACAATATTCTCTCCAGTTGAAGGGGCGTTGCGGAAATCCTCTGTTTCCAGATCGAGGTGCCGGTCCCGCCACGGTTCCAGTGACTCCTGAATAGCTTTCCTGAACGCGACAAAATCATAAAGCGTTCCACTGCGCTCATCGTACTCGCCGCCGATGGTCGTTTCGGTCAGATAGCCATGGCCGTGACCGAGCGGATTGTTGCATTTGCCGTAGAGCTTCGCGTTTTCCGCGTCGGAAAGAGTGACGGCACGTAACCGGTGTGCCGCATGAAGTGCCATCCGCATCCCAAGAAACACCGTTCTGTTCTTCCACACCTCGGCGAAGAAATCTGCGCGTTCGTGCAGGCGTACGCGATCCAGTGGCGTCATCGTGTTTGCCCGTTGGTAGATGTACTCGGCCAAACTCTCTGTTGTCATAGGATAATTGGCTAAACCTGCAACGTCTTCATTGAGATAGCGGTGGTCGAGTTCGTCCTGCAAAGCGTGCAAACAAGGATCGATCGCATCGTAACGAACCAGCGGCCGATCTTGAGCGCTGAATGGTTTAGTGGATCGGTACGTCAGCCGAACGCGATAATTATGCCCGTGAATCGCAATGGCCGGCCCAAACAAGCTCGCATTTTCATCAGCACTTAATTGAGGCGACATGGTTTTGCGAGCAGCTGAAAACTCGAACCAATAGTTCGCCTCGCAGGCGCCATTAGAATAAAAGGTTGCGCTTCGCTCGGGCGACTCAGTCAGATGACAGGCAACAAGTGTCGCGACGTTGTCAGAGAATAACGGCGCGACATCGATGTAGAGTTGCCGTGCAATATTTTCGGCAGTCGGCGGAACGGCACGGAAGGAAGGATTGTCTTCGTTGAGGAACTTGTGGTCGAACCGCTCCCGCACAATCCTGCCGGCACGCTCCTTGATTTCGCTGATGTTAATCAGCATTCCCGTAGCAGGGTCGACAGGACCGGTGAAAACGAAATATGCGACGTAGTTGCGACCGCTCCCGTAGCGCGCATTCGTTTCGGGACCAAACACCGCCAGATTTTCGTCGTCGCTCCAACGGTCGACGTGCAAGCGGCGGGAGGCCGAGAATTCGAGTCGTTTGCTGACGGTCAGGAGCACGAAGCAGCAAACACGCTGCAAAATGATCTCGCAACAAATTGTAGGCGGTCTCTGCTCGATGGCTACGCTGGCGTCTGATACATACGCCCCACAGCTAATCCTTCAGCAGCGAGAGAAATTCGGAACGCGTTCGCGCGTCTTCCTTAAAAGTGCCCAGAAGACAGGAAGTCTTCATGACGGAGTTTTGTTTCTCAACGCCCCGCATCATCATGCAAAGATGCTTCGCTTCCACCACCACGGCCACCCCCGACGGCTCGAGACATCTCATCAGCGACTCGGCGATTTGAGTGGTGAGATTTTCCTGGATCTGCAAACGACGGGCAAAAACATCGACAATCCGCGCCACCTTGGACAAGCCGATCACTTTGCCGTTGGGAAGATAAGCCACATGCGCACGGCCGATGAAGGGAAGCAAATGGTGCTCACACAGCGAATAAAGCTCAATGTCTTTGACTAGAATGATCTCACTCGCCCTCGACTCGAAAACCGCTCCGTTAATGATCTGATCGAGATTTTGCCGATAGCCTTGTGTGAGAAACTCTAATGCGCGTGCCGCACGATCGGGCGTGCGCTGGAGACCTTCTCTCTCAATATCCTCCCCGACGCTTTGAAGCAGTTCCCGGTATGCGTCCGCGATTCTGTCGAGATCTTTCTCCCCCAGACGGTTGCTCTCGCGCGTGAGTGGTTGTTCAGTTTCGAGATCGGAATTACCGCGCTGAATCATAACTGTACCTAAGGTTAGCCTAGCATCGAGGAGCGATGGTCACCACACGGTGGGCGAACGTGATCTGGCTAGTCGAGCCAGCTCTTGGGATAGTTCGGGTCGTCTAGCCCAAGCGATTCCTCAGTGAGTTCGAGCGTATGTTGCGTGTCGAACATTACAGCCAATTCTTCTGTGCGCGTTGCATTCTTACTCGCGACGATCGTCCCCGGATGCGGCCCGTGCGGAATCCCGCGTGGATGCAAAGTGATTGAACCGCTCTCGATCCCCCGCCGTGAACCAAAATTCCCGCGCACGTAAAAGAGAACCTCGTCCGCCTCGACGTTGTCGTGCACCCACGGAATTTTTACGGCTTCCGGATGCGTATCGAGCATGCGCGGCGCAAACGTGCATACCACATATCCGCGGATCTCGAATGTCTGATGAATCGGTGGCGGTTGATGGAGCGTGCCGGTGATCGGCTCGAAATCCTGTGCGTTGAAAGTGAACGGGTAGAGATAGCCATCCCAGCCGACCGCATCGAACGGATGATGCGCCAGCGTCACCCGCGTGAGTCGCGATCCATCCTTTACGAGAATATCGACGTCTTCCTCCTTATCGACGGTAATTATCTCGCGAGGACCGTGAAGATCGCGCTCCGAGTACGGCGCGCCCATTTTGATTTGGCCCTCATGATTCAGGTAACGCTGGGGGATCCGAACAGGACCGACTGATTCAAGAATGAGATAATCTTCCTCTTCAATTTTGTCCGGTACCAGCCTGTAGGTAATTCCACGCGGAATGACAATATAATCCTCAGCGCGATAAGGCAGTTTGCCGAAAACAGATTCCATCACGCCGCTGCCGTGAAACACAAAAATGATCTCATCCGCGCCGCCGTTTTTATAATATTGAAACTTGTCGTACGCCTTCGCAGGCTTGGCGCGGTACGCGATCAGATCCTGATTAAACAACATCGGAATGCGTCCGGTGTAGAGATCGCCACGCCGCGGAATATCAGCTGTCTTCAGGTGATGATGTCGCAGCGGACTATCGGCTACTTTTTTCGGTTCCCAATACTTGATCAACTCGACATTGCGCACTCGCGTAGGCGGCCGCAGGTGATACATGATCGAGTACGCCTCGTCGAATCCCTGCGTCGTGAAAACATGCTCATACGCGATGCCTTCGTTCTTATAGCTCGGCGTCGATCCATTGCGATGGAACCAGATGTGATGTTTTCTCGGCACTTCTCCCAGTCTTTGATAATACGGCATTGTCGCTCCTCCCGTTTACAAATTGCCTCTTGCGGCTTGTTCGCGTTCGATAGCTTCGAAGAGTGCCTTGAAATTGCCTTTGCCAAAGCTCTTCGCGCCTTTGCGCTGAATAATTTCGAAAAACAGCGTCGGCCGGTCTTCTACTGGTTTGGTAAAAATCTGCAGCAAATAACCTTCATCATCGCGATCGACAAGGATCCCCAACTTCTTCAATGCATTCAGTTCTTCATCGATGTGACCCACCCGATCGAGGAGCGTGTCGTAATAGGCGGTAGGGATCTGCAGAAATTCAATGCCCCTCTTTTGTAGGTCCGTGACTGTTTCAATAATGTTTTTAGTCGCCATGGCGACATGTTGGACACCTTCGCCATCGTAAAAATCGAGATACTCATCCACCTGCGATTTCTTTTTGCCTTCCGCCGGTTCGTTAATCGGAAACTTCACGAAACCGTTCCCGTTGCTCATCACCTTGCTCATCAGCGCCGAGTATTCGGTGGAAATGTCTTTGTCGTCGAAGCTCAGGATGTTTCGAAACCCCATGACCTCTTCATAAAACTTCACCCACGGATTCATCCGGCCCAGAGCGACGTTGCCCACGCAATGATCCACATATTGCAAACCAGTTCCGGGCGGATTGTAATTCGACTCCCATTTGCGAAAGCCCGGCATGAACGGCCCGTGATAATTTTCGCGCTCAATGAAGAGATGAACGACATCGCCGTAGGTGTGGATTCCGCTCATCACGACCTCGCCATGCTTATCTGAGAGAGTCTTCGGCTCCATGTAACTCTTGCCACCGCGCTTGGTTGTCTCTTCCCATGCCGAGGTGGCATCTTCCACCTTCAACGCCAGCGCCTTGACGCCATCCCCGTGCTTGTAAATGTGATCGGCGATTGGATTATTGGACCGGACGGGGGTAGTCAGGAGCAAGGTCAACTTGTTCTGCCGAATCGCATAGCTGGCGCGATCTTTCACCCCGGTTTCCGGCCCGGAATACGCCAGGCTTTGAAACCCGAATGCGGTCTTATAGAAATTCGCCGCCTGTTTGGCGTTTCCAACATAAAACTCGACGTAATCGGTGCCGTGCAGTGGGAGGAAATCTTCCTCGGTTACAGGTGTCTTTTTAGTTTTTGGAGCAGCAATTGTCGTTGGCATAATGACCTCCTAATCTCTCGCGCTGAATGCGCGAGCTAAATATAAGTTCGACAGCAGCCAGTCGCAAGGACGCGTGGCGCTGTCACCTCGCGCTTGTCATTCCGAGCGAGGTCGAGGAATCTCTGGACGCTTCCGTGGTGAGGTCGAAAATAGTGGAGTGCCATCTGGTTTTGCTGCGCGCCTATGCTGCCGCTTTGGCTCGTATTTACGCTATATGTTGCAACCGCGGCGCCAGATGAATCGTCGTGATGATGCAGCGGGCGCTACCGCCACCAAGTTCAATGGTAGGAAGTTCAAGCGGCACCAGACGCACGTAGCGCGTTAATCTTGCGCGTTGTTCTCCAGTCAAAGCCCAAATGGCGCGCTTAGACAGCACGAGCAGTTTCTCGCCGTGCCTATCATGTAATTCGATCGCATTGCCCGCGAAGTTCGCAATCTGATCCGGCGACACTTCGACAATATCTTTGGCACTCCGTTCCAATTGCGCTCGCACCTGTTGCCGCTCGGCTTTGTTTCGAATCGTCTCCAAACCAATCAGCGCGAACGCAGTTCCAATGCACATCATTACGTTGGTGTGATAGATTGGCCGGCCATCAGAGCCAATGCTCGTGAAGGTGACCGACTGGTACCCAAAATCATTGGCAAAGCGGCGGATCACCTTCGGATTGGAGCGATTTGAGAGCGAGACATACGCAATTTTGTTAAGGTGATCGAGCACGAGACTACCGGTGCCTTCAAGACAGTAGCCTTGCTCCTCGAATGCCGAGTAGTCGACAACTTCGTTGACACGATATTCTTTGCGCAGTTCACCAACGATGTCTTGGCGACGCTCCCTCCGCCGCAGCGCCGAATACATCGGGAACAATGCGATCCGCCCGTCGTGATGCGTTGAAATCCAGTTGTTCGGGAAAACCGCGTCCGGCTTTTCCGGCTCGGCCGTGTCCTCGAATACGTGCACGTTCACGCCAGCGGCACGGAGTTTTTGTGCAGCTGCGTCGAATTCCTTTCGCGCGACCGTGCTGAGCTCATCAACACCGCAATCGAGCCGACCTTGAAACGCATTGTCGGCCGCCGTCTCTGGGTTCGGATAAAACCGGCAAGGCCGGATCATTAGCACTGAGTTGGTACTTTGCGTGACCACAACGCTCCGCGTCATCGCAGTTGTCGACTCTCTCTAATCGCCGAAGGAAATGTCCACATCACGTGCGGTCTGCACCATTTCGCCGTTCGGTGGAACCAGTTTGAGGCGATTAACAGCTTCCGCAATCGGCACCTGGCGTACCTGATAATTCTGATAGCTAACCATCGATCCAAAATGTCCTTCGTTGGCCAGTTGCACGGCTTTCACGCCGAAACGAGTTCCCAGAATTCGGTCTAATGTCGTCGGGGCCCCTCCACGTTGCAGATGGCCAAGAACGACGCAGCGTGTCTCCTTCCCAGTGCGCTTTGCAATCTCGTGCGCAACGATTTCACCGACTCCGCCAAGGCGAAATTCGCCGCTTTCCACATCGCGTTTGACTTGTTCGCCATGTTTTGGTCGCGCGCCTTCAGCGACCACAACAACGCTCCCCAGATATCCAGCCGCCTCACGCGCTTTGACCACGCTCGCGATTTTGTCGAAATCGAATGGAATTTCGGGAATCAAAATAATATCGGCGCCGCCGGCGATGCCACCGTGCAACGCGATCCAGCCGGCGTGGCGACCCATTACTTCGACCACCATGACTCGCCTGTGACTGGTCGCCGTGGTGTGCACCCGATCGAGCGCGTCCATTACGACTGCGACAGCGGAATCGAATCCGAACGTCGTTGCAGTGGCTTCGAGATCGTTGTCGATTGTCTTCGGAACGCCAATGCAATTAATACCGGCTTCCTGCAATTGCTGCGCGGTCACCATCGACCCATCGCCACCGATAATGATCAACGCCTTTACATGAAGCTCGTCCAATATCTTCTTGGCGCCTGCAATGATGTCAGCAGGCACTATGGTCCGGTTGCCGGCACCGACCTTGGCAATAAAATGACCGCGATTGGTCGTGCCGATGATCGTGCCCCCCAGCGCCATGATCCCGTTGATGCTTTGACGATCGAGAATGGCCTGATTGCCGGGTGGAAGAAGTCCTTCGAATCCGTCCCGAAAACCAACTACTTCCCAGCCGAGCTTCTCAGCCGCGAGTACAACACCACGCAAGACCGCGTTAAGTCCCGGGCAATCGCCGCCACTGGTTAGAACACCAATCCGTGGCTTCATCTGCGCAGACGCTCAATCAAAGCATTTTCTTTGAATCAGCCACGCGACCGCCGGCAGCCCACTGGTCGTACAGCTGCCAGCCACGTTGCAAAAGGGCTGTTCCTTCACCGAATCGATTTGTGCTGCCCAGGAGCACGACCATCAAATGACGCGGATAAACCGTTTCCATTTGACCTTGGCGAACAACTTCCGCCTGACGATTGGCATAAAGAATCAAACAATCACCGGATCGCGCCGTGCGACCTGTTTTGACTCCGTCGATACCCATCTTTCCCAGGAGATCGTTTGTATTCCGAAGCATGTAATTTATTCGACGCCCGGCTCGATCGAATGAGATTTGGCGTTCCTTTTGCGACACGTAAAAGCGGAAGCTGGCTTTGTTCATCGCGTAGCGAGTGAGACGCGCCATGTCTTCGGCTGTCGAATACGGTAGCGGCTTGACCTTGTAATCGACGCCGTGTGGATTAACAAAACGCGTGCGGTCCATCTTCAACTGTTTGGCCAGCGCATTCATCTGGGCGACAAACGCATCAACTGGCGTGTATTTCGAGCTCGCCTGACCGGGCGCTAGCGACTCTACCTTTGAGCCGACGTGGTACGCGAGCGTGTAGGCCGCGATATTATCGGATTGAACGAGCGCAGCGTAGAGAAGATCTCGCAGGGTGATGTTATCGCCCGGCTGAAAACCAATGTTGTTTTCAAGGGTGCCGACAAACGCCTCCTGCGGAATCGGGACTGTCTGGTTAAGATCGCCCGATCTGCGTTCCGACCAATCGAGCACCACACTCGCAGTGGCGATTTTTGTGAGGCTACCGACTTGCAGTTTTTTCCTCGATTCCTGCTCTTCCAAAATGTAGCCCGTTTGCGCATCGGCAATGAGATATGCCTCTGCGGCGGCCGCCGAGCGGAGAAGCGCCGCGCTGGTGAGAAACAGGGAGAAAACGATGAGAAATCGACGTGATAAATGCATAAACACCCTTGAACCGGAGCACCTTAATCGACGTGTTCTGATTGGCAAACGCCTCTCGAGACGGGTGTAGCGTCTATGGTGGATCAGTTTCTCCACAAAACGATGGCTTCGAATCGCCGAAGGCGCAGGCGTTAGGCGACAGATCCTAATGATTTGCCATCGCAAAGAGGAGTCGCCTCGGCGACCGTTCCCGCTGGCTCACGCCTTCTTCTGCGGCGTTCGAGCGCGACTCAGCAGTAACCGCATGAGAAAATAAATAATGATTGCCGAAGGGACCGCGAGGAACATGGAGCCAACAAACGCCGGCCAGAATGTGGGCCAGACCACGCGTGAAAATACATGCCAATGCATGTAATCGTGCAGTCCAAACTGGCGAAAATGAACACGCTGCGCTGGCGGCCGCTGCAAACTCCAGCAGCCCAATTGATATTCGGCAATATAGATCGCGGGCATTGCCCAGATCACGAGGTCGTGCAGGGTCACCGCAATCGCAGCTGCAATCTTGTTGCAACGACAGACCCACGCCGCACCGATCGATAATAAGGTCTTTAGCGGATAAAGCGGTGTGAACCCGAAAAAAATTCCAATCGCCGACCCAAGAGCGATGGAGTGCGGCGTGTCAGCAATTGTCATCAGGGTCATGTGATGTGCCACCAGCCAGTGTTTCAGCCGCGCAAGCGACCTCGGTAATCGCGATTACTTGGTGTGGCTCCTGCACTTTCAGTATTGATTGAGCCTGGCGAAGAAAAGCCGTACGCCCAACGCCGAATACCGATATCTAACGAAAAGCGTGTTCTCTATTCGGGTGTGGCAATAATGATCTGACTTCAGCATTGGACGTTGAGCGTTTTTCTCGTCGATGATTCGCTTCGCACTGACGAACTTGGTCAAACTAAAACAATTCTGCTGTCTCCGGTGGGGTCTTTACGATTTGGCCCAGTGCCTTGCGCAAACGAAGCGCCGCGTGCGGCGCGTAATCGAGATTGTTATTGTTAAAAACGACGTGCAATTCGCGCGCTTCGCTCGCCAGCTTCCTGCTGCGCTGTGCCACTTCCGCGATTTCATTCTCGCTGTAATCGTAATCGAAACGCGCGGCTACTGTTTTGCCGGTTATATAAGCGTTCGCGTTGCGTCCATGCAGTCGCAAATATGCGACATTCGAATTTGTCACCTCATCCACGTCTGACGGCATGACCATGAAATGATCCGATTCGGGCGCGTCCAAGTTCACAAAAACTGCATGATGCTTTTGCAAAAAATCCATTGTCGCTTTCAACTGATCGCCAACTGCCCAGTTGCGGTTTCGAAACTCAATCGCGAGCTCGTAATCGCTCAACATTTCGATCAATGGATCGATCTCGACTAGTTTGTGTTTCCGTGGAGAAAATACCGGGGAGAGTTGCAAAAGAAAGACACCAAGCTTTCCCGCATCGCGAAAAATCGACGTCGCGCGCAAGAAAATCTTGACCAGTGCTTGTTGTAAATCCGGCGTCGATTTCACGCGTCCCCGGGCATCTGTCTCTGCGCGTCGTTGCAGGGCAGGCGGCAAGAGCTTTGCCGGTGTCGAGTGAAAGGACAACAGTTGGTGTAACTTTACGTCGAATGTGAAATCATCCGGCGTGGCCGCGCACCAGCGCTCCACCATTCTCGGTTCCGGCACGGAATAAAATGTCGAATTCACCTCGACCAGGTCGAAATGCTGCGCATACCATTGGAGCCGCTCGCCGGGTGGCATCTTTTTCGGATACCAGCGCTGGACAAAGCCAGGATCCGACCAACTGGCTGTGCCGACGAGAATTTTTTCGGTCTCGATTTTGCCAGAAGATCTTGTGGTCACACATCAACCAAGTCACACGCGGCGGCTAACGCAAATAGGATCGCCGTTTGACCTCGCTTCCGTCGAATAAGTCCTTTTTCGATTTGCACAATGTCGATATCGAAATTATTCTCGAAATGCGGGGTGGAGCAGCCTGGTAGCTCGTCAGGCTCATAACCTGAAGGCCGCGGGTTCAAATCCCGCCCCCGCAACCAATTTTTTGATCTCGTCGGATTAACCGATTCGCACTTGCCGCCGCATATCGCGCAGGCAAGATTCACACTCCGTAACCGAGAGGGAAAAGTTCCAGCGTAGCTCAGTGGTAGAGCGGTCGGCTGTTAACCGATTGGTCGTAGGTTCGAATCCTACCGCTGGAGCCAAAATTTCTGGGACGAATTATTGACTTCATACGGCTATCGATAAAGTCACGCGCGAATGAGGAGAACGTATTCGAATCACGCACTGTAACCGATCGAATTCAACCGCTGTCGTTATTACGGGTATCTGATGGGCATTCGCGCGCTGCTTAGACAAATCTACGCCAGCAAATTTATCGGGCGTGCGCTGCTTGTATTTTTCACCATTGCGTTTTTCCTAGGGGGCGTTCAGCTGCGCCGATGGATCGGGGAAAGCACAAGGCACGTGCGTTATCAGCACGACATCGTCAACGCTTTTTATTGGGGCAGCGAGACCATGAAAGAAGCACGTCGGTTATCGCCCGACGAAGCTTCTGCTAATTCATTGGCGGGATTCAGCCGCGGTTACCTGGCGCTCTACGACCGGGTGAAGCATCAGGCGTACAACAAGGATTATGGTCTCGATTATCCGCCGCTGCGACTTCTGGTCATGGCAATCTGGGCAAGAGAAGTGCGCAACCAGTTCCCGGGCGTTGACGACGGGCACCCCAAGCTGGTGAACCCATTGTTGAAGATCAATCTTCTATGTGAACTGCTTTCCGCGGTGGCAATCTTCTTTCTGGTTCGCTTTTGTCTACAGCGACAGTCGCGCGCAACACAGTCCTCTCTGCTTTCCAGCTGGTCGGTACAACATCGCGCTTCAATCTGCGGGTTTGCCGCGGCAAGCGTGGCATGGCTTGAGCCGTCCATGATTCTTGACGCGCATGGATGGCCGCAATGGGACGTATGGATCCTGCCGTTTTATCTGTTCGCTGCCCTCGCAGCGCTGAAAAATCGCTGGTTCGTGTGTGGTTGTCTGCTGGCTACAGGCGCAATGTTTAAGGGCCAACTGTTGTTCGTGGCCCCGTTTTTTGTGCTTTGGCCGTTGTGGCAAAAAAGATGGAACCGCGCGCTGCGTGTGCTCGCAGGATTCATATCCACGGCGGCACTGATCGCGTCGCCGTGGCTTCTACATACGCCGGCTGCGTGGATCGCACTTCTTGCTGTTACCACCGCTAGCTCATTATTAGTTCTGCAAGCCAGGTTGCCACATCGAGCCGCGTGGATCAGCGGCATAACGGGGTGTGCCGCATTTGTGATTGGCGTTTTCACAGGTGGAAGCTTCGCGTGGCTGCGAGTCGGTTTTCTGTATGGCAGCGAGCATTACCCATTCCTTGTCATCAGCTCGTGTTACAATCTTCCGTCACTTCTCTCCAAGGTTGGCTGGTCGTTGAAGGATCCATTTTGGTCGGTTCATTTTGGATTTCTGGATCTCCATGTCACGCTGCAATGGACTCTGCGGCTGCTCTACCTTGGTGCACTGGCAGTATGCTCATACGGCGCCGCACGACGGGTCCGCGATCGCGACGCTCGGGTCTTGATTGCGATCACCGCTCCGTGGCTGCTGATGTTCGCGCTGCTGGGTCAGATGCACGAGCGCTACCTCATGTGGGGCGC
>Ga0193730_1000497_pt1 | contig 11193 bp, 10 predicted proteins | sample U1a1metaG_FD_144919 | JGI IMG/M metagenome (GOLD analysis project Ga0193730, IMG submission 144919) | Soil microbial communities from a riparian zone of the East river system, Colorado, United States - U1a1 | ecosystem: Environmental > Terrestrial > Soil > Riparian zone | place: USA: East River...
GTCGACCACGCCTGCCTTCGACCACCGAAACATCAATACGCTTTATCCGGGATACGGAGCTGGCACGGCGAGCCTTCCCCTCTACCGCGATGCCGGTCCGTCCTCTCAGCACCAGATCGTCTACTACTGCGGCTATCACCGCGCTGCGAACCCGGCAACGGCTCTCAGTCTGCCCAACTGCCCGACAGGGAACTAACCGCCTACTCGATCATGCGCTGCCGGGCGCTGCGCTTCTGCACCTGCGGATACCCCGCCGGGCGAGGCCACTTCGCCAGCACGCGTCTATGCTTGAGTTAAGAGGCGCAATGACGCGAATCGCGAGCACCGCCGCGCAGAGGAGCCCGGCGGGCGAAGCCGAAAAATCGGAATAGCACAGGAGCGCTCCGAATCCCGACGCCTGAATCCCGAGCCCCCGAGCCCCGCGGCCCCAGCGAGGAGCCTCTAAGCCCTGAGCTTGCGCTCGTCGATCCGGACGCGGCGAAGCGAGCGCGACTCACGCTGCCGGACGTCGTCCCCACAGACACTCGAATCGCTTTGCGGCGTGAGGTGGCAGAGCCAGGGCCGCCCGCTCAGGTGGAGTCTCGGCGCGAGTCCGGGCGACCTTTGCCACCCGCGGACAAGGAGATTCGCGATCGGTTCGACGGTGAACAGGCCTCGAGGCCCCCGCGGGTTCGTACCGGCCTGCGCATGGGTGTCGCGAGCTTCGCCGTACTTGGAGCCGCGGCGGTCGCAGGGTGGGCTGTCGGCATGCGGGTGTTCGATGTTCAGAGTTCGTTGACACGTGGCGCACCACCCTTCGAGGCGGCCGAGCGAACCACGCCGGTACCGGCGTTTACGCCTTCGGCGAAGGCACTTCCGCAGACGAAGGCCGTGACTACGGGGGCGCGACCGCCCGGGCGAACGCCAACCAACACGATCCGCGCAGGCGGGTCCAGGCATGAACAGACCGCCCGCTTCCACCTGGTCCCGCGGCTGAGGATGATCCCGGACTTCGCCTGGGCACCGACCAAGAACACCGGCGGATATCGCGTCGAGTTCCGCGCTGATTCGAAGCTCGTGCTACGCGTGCGCACTCGAAACGCGCGACTGCCTATGGCTCGTGCACGGCTGCGGCCCGGTAGTTACCGATGGCTGGTCTGGCGGCTAGATCATCGCGGAGTCGCGGTCGGTCATGCGCTCGTTGACGCCACGGTGACGATCCGCTGACGTCGGATTCGCCCGCGCATCCTCGTAAAACTCGGGTTAGCGTTGGGGGCATGTTCGCGAAGGGGCTTGGAGCGACGCCGTCTCCAGCGATCATCTCGACCCGAGCGCTCAGCGCTCGAATGCACCGAGGTCAGGACGGCCGCGGGAAGAACGCACTCGACCGTCGAAGTCAAACGGCATCGAGTACGCCAGAATTGCTCGATTTATACCCGGACTGCTGTGTCGCAACCGGTAATCGGCGGCGGAAACGAACCTCGGGTCCGCGAGGATCGATCGTCGCTGCAGCATTCCGCCCCGCGGGAACCAAAAGGCGCCGGTTTTGTTCGCGAAGACGAGGTTTCGGAGCGCAAGATTCCCGCTCCCGACTGTCTGCTCCCAGTAGCTTCGGATCCCCCAGCCGGCGTTGTCGGCCACGACGTTGTTGACGACCAGGTCGCGGTTCGACGACCAACTTAGCTCGCCCCCGACGATTACCCCAGCCAGGCCGTTGGCGACGATCGTGTTCTGTGTGACGATAACGTCATTCGCTTCTGGCGCGATCTTCAAGCCAACGGCGAGGTTCCTGACGACGAGGTTGTTGGCGATGAGGCCCCGGTTCACATGGCCGAAGTAGACGCCGTGGTCGAACCGATCGTGCGTTCCGTTGCCGCGAATGTAGTTGCCGATGATGCTGACGTCGGAGGATAGGTCGCCCTCGTCGCCGACATAGATGCCAGACAGGAACGAGTCCTGAATCGCGTTGTTGAGAATCTCGACATGGTGCGCGCCCGAGACGTAGATCAGCACGGAGCTCTTGTTCGCCGGCGTCCGGCCTCGGAAACGAAGACCGCTTACGCAGAAGTAGTCGCCTCCGACCTTCAGTCGTCCGGTGATGACCGGGCGCTCGCGGGGAAACGCACGCAGCGAGATCGGAGCGTCGGCGGTACCGCTTCGCCCCTCGATGGCCCAGCCGGGATAGGTGCCCGAACGCAGGTACACGGCCTCTCCGGCGACGGCGGCATCGAACGCTCGGCTGAGCGTTTTCCAGGGATGCCGGAGTCTGCCTGAGTTGCTGTCGGAGCCCCGAGTGGAAACGTACCGGCGCTTCGACGGCGTGCGGCTGCACAGTCGAGCCTGCGCGCGAAGCTTCGACGAGAAAGCAGCGAGCCCGGGCGACTTCGATCGCTGCGCACCTAGGCTCGATGAGCTTTCAATGGTTCCTGCAGCGGCGGCCAAACTCAGGGCGATCAACGCGGGTAAGAAGGCCCTGCGCCGAGTCCGAAACGATTGCGCTCGTGTGGACACGCGAAACGTCCAGGAGCGTAGATCCACGACGGCTAGTCACCTCCGGTCTTGTTGAGACTCTCGTCCGCAGCGAGCTTGGGAAGCGCGACGGCCATCCCGATGATGATCCAGAGCGGTCGCCCCGTTTCGGACGAGAGGAAGATTGATGCGACAGCCCAGCCTACTAAGCTGATGAGCAAGGCGTTGGCGATGCGCATCGTGGACATCGCACCCGCCTCACGGGCGGCCGCGGCCGAGCGCTTGATCGCCAACGCAGTCGAGCCAAGCAGCCCTAGGAATAGCGCAAGTCCCGGAATGCCGAGTTCGGCGAGCGTGCCGATGTAAGCGCTGTGCGCCTCTAGCCCGCGCGGGCGCAAGAGAAAATTACTGAGATCAACCCCCGGAGTCCGCAGCATCAAGTCGTTCGCGCTCGGCTCGAAGGCGCCGTAGCCCAGACCGGTGAAGGGTCGTTCCCGAATCGAGGTATCCGCCGCGCGCCACGCATTCAACCGCCCTGAACCAGTTCTCCCCTGCGACGTGAAGATGGCCTCGACTCGCTGCGAGAGGGCTTGCGACGTCATCTTGTAGGCACCCACGACACCGACGATTAGGCAAAGAACCACGATCATCTTCTGGGTCGGCGAGCGGAAGAAATTCCGGGCAGGCAGCGCGACCACGAGAAGGACGACTGCTCCCAGAGCAATGAGGCCGCCTCGTGAAAGCGAGGAAAAGACAGCTGCGATGATCACCAGCAAGACCGCGTAGAGGCTGAGGCGTAGCCAGCGCGCCCGGACGTCGGCGGCGAGGGCGAGCACAAGAGGTAGAGCGACGATCTCGACCATCGCGAAGTAGTTCGCGTCGCCCGTATCGGTGCCCGCTCGACCCTGCGAGGTCACCATTCCGTAGATCCCAACCGCGAATGCGACAATCGCAAGCGTGTAGAGAACGCGGTTCATGTCGCGTCGATTCGCGAGCAGCACGGCAAACGCGAGCATGTATGAGATCCCGATTCCCACTGACGCGAGCTGCGTCAACGTGCTGCCTATGTGAACGGACCAGAGGCCGCTGGCGACCGCCCAAAGTGCGTACGCAACAGCCCACCTTAGTGGCGAGCTCGCTCCAACACTGGCCCCACGCAGTAGCGCGAGGATTACGAGAAGGAGGGCGATAGGCGCGCAGATGCGGCCGATCGTGACTCCACCTACGGTGATGACCTGTGCGAAGACGCTTGCCACAAGGGCGATCAGGATGATCGGCGGCCGCGGAACAACCCACATCAGCAACGCCAGGGCCGTTCCAAGCGCGAGCGCGTCGGTGAGGGCGACCGAGGCCGCCACACCAATCGCCAGGCCTGAGCCAGCTCCGATCAGAATCCAGACGCCAACTGGGGGAACGACCGGCGCTGGTGGTGGAAGTGAACGCGTAGCCGACTGGACGTTCATTTCGCGACGAGAGGAAACAAGGCAGAGAGTGCGACCGTGTGCCGCGCTTCGCATGGTACTGTTACCGCGCTTCGGCGCGGGCCATACTCAATGGCTCGCTTTGACGCGTTTCCGAATCGAAGCCATTGGACTAGGGTGGGACCGTGCCGGAATCTCATCCTGGCGCCGGCCGTGGACACATCGCGGAGCTTGCGGCGATCATTCGCGGAATGTCCGTGGCCCTCCTCGGCAGCGTTGTCGGCGGCGGCCTCGGCTTCATATTTCTCGTGGCGATGGCGCGGTTGATAGACCAGCGCGACTTCGGCCTGCTCGTCCTGGCTGTGAACCTGCTCGCGACTGCCGCCGCCGTCACTGTCGCAGGCGCAGACTACGCGACGATCCGCTACGTCGCGGCGGCGAGAACTCCTGGGGCTAAGCGAGGGGCGATGATGGCCCCGATCCGGCTCGTGATGATCTTGAACATCTGCGTCGCGATCACGGCCGCGGCCTTCGCGGCTCCGATCTCGAAGAACTTGTTCGGGCAGCCGGCCTTCACGAGCATCCTGCGCGCCGCTGCTGTCGCGCTCCCTTTGACCGTGCTGGCGCAGATGTTCTCGGCGTGTCTCAGCGGTTTGGAGCAGGCGCGTGGCGAGCTGGTCCGCAAGGTCGTGGAGCAGACGGCCCGGATCGTCCTCGGGGTACTTGCGCTCTCGCTCGGTTTCGGCCTCGTGGGCGCGACTCTGGGCATGGCCGTAGCTGCAGCGGGGACAGCAGTCGCCGTCGGCTATGTGCTTTGGCGCTCCCTTCCACGCGGGGGCACGACTGAGTTTATCGGCGGGCGGGTCGTGATCGGGTTCGCGTGGCCGCAGGCAGTCGGGAACGTTGCGACGCAGCTCTGGGTTGTTGTTGCGATAGCGATCCTGTCGCGCTCGACTGACGCACGGACGGTTGCCCTGTTCGGAGCTGCATTTGCCATAGCCCAGCTTCCGCTTCTGGTGTACAACGCGTTTACGTACCGGTTCTCTCCCGCGATAGCTCGGCTCTCAGACCGAGGTGAGAATGAATCTCTCGACCAACTGCTCAAAAGCGTCACCCGTTGGGTTGCGATCTTCGCGGTGCCGCTGTTTGCCGTGGCGATCGCGCTCCCCGGACCACTGCTCCAGATTTATGGCTCGAATTATCGTCCAGCTGCTCTCGCGCTAGCGATCATGACGGTCGCAACGCTCCTTAACGCACTGGCGGGACCGGTTGAGCGTGCCCTGATAATGACCGGACGCGTGAAGCTCGAGATGGTCACAAACTTGGTAGCGACCGTTGTCGTAGTTGGAGTCGCCTTCGTACTGACGCCGCGCTACGGGCTGCTCGGGGCTGCACTGTCCGTCCTGCTTTACACGATCGTCCGGAACGCGGCGAAGTCATACCTGGTCTACCGGACCATGAAGATGACGCCTTTGAGTATGTCTCTCGTCCGCCCTTTGGCGGCGGCCGCCCTCGCATCCGCCGTCACCGTGGGGATCGCTCGAGTGACCGGGGCCGGAGACTCTCTACTAGGCACGGCCGCGCTCGGCATCCTTCTGATCGGAACGTACGTGCTCATTCTGGTGCGTTTCGTCGGGATCTCGCAGGCGGATCGTCGAACTCTTGAGCTCGCCTTCCGCCCCTCCGCGACGGCAAAGCTCCCTGACGCGACGGCGGGCTAAGGTCGGGGGAGGGTGCCCGTCTCGTGACAAAACGAGAACGGCCTTCGTCGACTACGCCTGCTCGACCGGAGATGGAGAAGCACGAAGTCACTGCCGACCGCGGTGCATCGCCGGGGACGGCAGGCGACCTCGCGGTGTTTTCGCTCACCGAGGAACTGGCGCCTGCGGTCGCCGCCCTCCACCTCGCAGCGTATGCCGGATACCTGAATGTCCGTCTTGGGGAGCGCTATGCGACGGCGTTCCTCGACTGGTTTCGATGCGAAGAGCGCGCAATCGCCCTTGTGGCGCTGGACGGAGCGAAGGTCGCCGGATACGTCGTGGGGGCTCCAGGCGACCTGAAACGCGCAAGGAATCGGGCGCTCCTTCCCGTCGTCGCGCGCGAGGTTGCGCGGCGGCCCTGGCTCGTCCTGGACGGTCGATTCCGAAGAGCCGTGCTGGCTCGGCTGAGGCTGCTCTTCGCCCGTTCGCGCCGAGAATTTGCGGACACGCACCTGCCTCTTCCGCGGGTTGACCTCGTGTCGATCGCAGTCAACCCCGCAATGCAGGGACGTGGATGCGGCCTGCTCCTTATGCAGGAGTTCGAGGCGCTCGCGCGGGCGCGAGCGATGCGATCCATGCGGCTGTACGTCAAACCCGACAACACTGCAGCGCATCAGCTTTATAGGCGGAGCGGTTGGAGCCCCCTTGGAGCGTCAGCTGGGCGCGAGCGGCTTATTCAGTACGCAAAGGTCCTACTGAGCTGAGGTCGTCGCAGGTCTCAGTTTCGGGCGGCGCGGGAGCCGGATCGGCGCGCGAGCGCCACTGCTCGCCAGGCGTCGAACCAGAAGGGCAGCGGATCGCGCCACGAGAAGACAGCGTCGACCTTTCGACCGCGCAGGGAGTTGAGCCACGCACCGACGCTCAGCTCATCCCGTCGCCAGTAGTAAAAGGCCGAGCGGATGTCGCGGCCGAAATAGATCCACTTGACTCCCACGAAGGGCTGAGTGAGATTTTCCTCGGGAAGCGGCAGATCGAGCACGTCGCAGTACATCGCGTACAGGAGTTCCACGCCGGCCGCCTCCGCCGTCGCGGAGCGACCGGTGGGGCGGCCGACGTTCGGTTCGATGATCAGGTGCTTACCCGTCTTCGCGTCCCTTTTCATCTCGAGGTAGGCCAGACCCCAAAAGCCGACAGCCGCGAAGAGGCGTACTGTTTCCTCGACGACGACGTCATTGCGACATTCGATTGCGAGCGAGCCGGCGCCTGTCTGCGGAGGCCACTGACGAATCTTCCGCGTGACGAATGTCACCAAGGGCCTCGCCTGCCTGTCGAAATAGCAGTTGCAAGTGAAGTGCTCGCCTTCGGTGCCGCTGATCCACTCCTGCGCGAGAAGCGGAGTCGCTAGCTCGCCCACCTCGTCGTAGACGGCGAGAAACTCCTCGCGCGTCCGCACCTTGTATGCCTTGTCACGCGCGTGTTGGTCCCACAGCTGGGTCTTGAGCGGTGGCTTGATGACACACGGAAGTGTCAAAGAGGCGGCAGCCTCTTCTGCGTCTTCGCGGCTCGCCAGGAGCACCGTCCGCGGAATCGGTAGTCCCCGGTCTTCCGCGTAGGCGTAGAACCTGGCCTTGTCTGTCAGCAACTCGACGACGTCGTTGTCGGGCAAGGCGATCCAATAGGCGTTGTCGAGCTCGGTGCGGTGGCGAGAGATCGTCAGCACGCTGAGGTCCGTGCAAGGCACCAGCACCGCCTTCTGAGCAAACGTGGACCCCAGCCCTTCTAGTGCTTGGATCAACGCGTCACTGGTCGTGTCCGCCTTGACGATCCTTTCGCAGACCCGGGTACGACAGCAAAAGTGGCCGAGGTCGCTCGCGACGCCTACAACCGGGATCTGGTGCCGTGCGAGGACCCGCGCAGTCTGCAGGCCGGTGATGCTGTCGAGCCCGATGACTACGGCCGGTGGTCGTGACGTGGCCAGCCCGGTGCGCTTCAGCGCGGTCCTCCTCGCGAGGGCCTGATCCTCGTCCGCAGGCCACGCAATCTGCGGCTCGACGGCGCGTCCGGCCGCAGAGACTCTTGGAAGGTACGGATGACGCTGACGACCTCCCTTGTAACGTCATCCGTTGACATGGCAGCGTCGACGACTACGGCGTCGGGCAGCAGTTGCCGGAGGGCGCGATAGTCGGCCCGCTTCTTTCTCAGCCGGTCTAACGATCCCTCTGGCTTTCGCGCGAACAAGACCTCCGCCGGTGCATCAAGGCAGATCACCAGATCGGGTTTGGGGTAGAGGTGCTGGAGAACAAAGCCGTGGATGCGCTGGGACAATCGGCGCTCTTCTGCGCCAGCGTTGATCTGCTTCTCGTAGAAATCGGCAAAGAAGTGCCGGTCGAAAACCACGACGGTGCCGCGCCGTGTGTAGTAGGCAGCGACGGCTTGCCGATACCACTCCTCCGCTAGCCAATTCGTCAGGCGAACCCCGGAGCGTACGGCTGCGGCGAACCGGCCGATCAGGGTCTTTGGCGGAGCTCTGAAGGTTTTGAGATCCGAGCTCGCGTTCGGGTCCGCTCCCTGCATGCGGCGTCGAAGCAAGAAGATCAGACGCATGTGCGGCAGCATCGTGCTGCTCGAGTAGAGGTTGACTCCCATGTAGATCGACTTGACTGGGAGCGCGAGTTCCGCTTCGAGCCTTCTGCTGACAGTCGTCTTGCCAGCGCCGTCCGGACCGATGAGTGCGACTGTGAACACAGAGACCTTCAGCTGAGGATTGCCGGTTCCATCGCCGCAAACAACTCATCGACCGGAGCTGGGAAAGGGTGGTAGACGACGTAGCTGTCGGCCTCAGCCAGGACGCGGACGAGGATCGTTCGCTCAATGTCGCTCGCGTGTTCGATCAGGTCGTTGGGCTTGCTCGGAAACGCGAAGCGGAATGCGAGATAGTTTGCGAGGAGGCGCCGACGCTCGGACTGGAGTAACAAGACGAGCCGGTCGGCCAGCCAAGCGCCGTCGACCTGCTCAATGAGGACGTCCCGGCTGTCCTGAGCGATCGCCAGGAACGCCTTGTCCAGTTTTCCACTAGAACTGCGCCTGCTGAATAGTCGATCCGGCGAGACCGGAACATACGCATCCTCGGCAACCCGCGCGACCCGATCGGCCACCTTTCGGAGGGTGGTGGGCGCGCGGCTGCCGCCGATTGCGGTTGCGACGCGGCCGAGCACTTTCGACGCACCGAGGTGCGAGAGCTCCCGCCAGTTCGTCTGCTGGCGGTAGTCAGGCAACTCCTCCAGGTGCCAGGCGCGGAGGCTGACAGGTTCGGGCGATCCGTAGAGACGATTCCCATCCGAGCTGAGGTAGACGTGATCATCGGCGATGAACTCACCGCCGCCGCGCATGAACGCGAGAAGGCTTGACGTTTTCCCGCCTCGAGCCCAGCCTGCGACCAAGGTCCCCTTGCCGCGGTACGTGAATGCGGAAGCGTGGAGGGCGACTGCATCCTTGGTGAGCATGGCCACGTTCACGATGGGCCGCAGGAGGGGTACCGTGGGGAGACCGGACCGGCAAAGAATCTCGCACGGTTGTCCGATGAGGTCGAAAGGGATCCGGGCGGCAGGCGCTCCTCCGGATCCGTCAGCCATCACGAAGAATGCATCCTCCGTGAAGCCGGCCTCCTGCGGCTGAACGTAGCGGAGCACGCCGCTTGTAGGAAGCTCGTGCGCGAAGCGAATCGTGATCTCCGGCTCGCGATCAAGCGTCTTCTTCATCGTTCCGATGTCGGCTTCTACAGCGGCGAGATCGTGCGAGGATGGATCGACTAACCGAATGCCGACGAGGCCGTGCAGGTCGTAGTCCACGGTCGACGCCGCCGTCGAAGCGGGTGGCCGAATCACGGTTTTCACGGTGCGTGGGCTCACGACTTCCGGACCGTGTTGAGTCGCCCGAGCGCGGCCTGCCGCAGTTTCGCTCCCTTCTTGGCCAGATCTCGCGCTCCGGATAGCGCAGCGAAGCGCGACATCCGGAAGAACGGCACCGAAACCTCGAGCGGCCCGTACTTGCGCTTGTACTCGGCGCCGCCACCCAGGTCGCACCATTCGATCCCGCGAGATTTCCAGTACCTCATCGCGTACCACATCAACGACTCGTTCGGCCGAAGAATCTGGTACTCGCGAAAACTCGCCCCGCCCCAGAAGTACATCGTCCTGTTCATTGCTGGGAAGATCCCTGTCGCGATGCACTCACCTTTGTCGTTGCGAGCGCGAAGAAGCAGGAGCCGCCCTGTCGGCTGGAGGTGGCGGATCAGCTCCGCAACACGGTCTGTGTCGTATGTCGGCACGAGGGACTGTTTCGCGAACACGTCCTGCAGTTGTGTGTAGTACTCATTTGCGAACTCGAGATCGTCGGCCTCCTCGATCGACACGCCGACATTCTCCGCCTTTCGAATGCAACGGCGGCACGCACTCGTCATCCGAGCGAAGAGGTCGTCCTCTGATGGACGGAGGTCGACCTCGAAGATCGTCTTCGGGCTATTAGCGAACCCAATCCCCTCGACGTCTTCGACCTCGAGGTGGCGGTCGCGCAACTCGATGTGCATGCAACGTAGGCGATCGAACGCAAAAGGCACCAGTGCTTCGACGGCGGCACGACGCGAGACACCTGCACGCAGGTTGAAGCCGAGGTACGCGGTCGTCCATCCTCGGAAGGGGCTACCCAGGATCCGGATCCCGTAGGGCCGCACGATTAGCCCCGTGAACAAGCCGACAGTTTCGCCCTCGTCCTTAACACTCGCGAGCACGGGGTTGGCCTGCTGGGTTTTTGCGGTAAACGAGACCCACTCTCGCGTCTGATAGACGTTCCGGTCGGGAAAGCTGTCGAGTGCGTCCCAATCGACGCGATCAGGATCGACGCGTTCGAGCTTCAGCATAGGATCTTTGCGCCAAAAGCGACAGGGGCCACCCGCGACCTATGCGCCGGCCGCATCAGGCCGGTTCCGCATACTGGCCGCGTCCTTGCGCGCGGTTCGGCCTCACGTCGCATCGTTCTCACACCCCTCCCAATGTAAGCCCTCGTCCGAAGGTTCTCCTCAAGCCTGGCCATCGCTTGAGCCTGAGGTCGTTTTGTTGCAAGATAACGGCGAAAAGCACGGTTTTCTACCTGGGGCACGTTTCCTGTGCGAGCAGGTTGGGAGGGGAGCACAAAGTTGTCCGACTCTAGGGGCACCGGTGAAAGCACCGGACGGCTCCGATCGCAGTCATCCAGCGCGGGCGGGGGCTTTGGCTTCCGCCGACATCTCTGGCGCGCGCTAATTCTTCTCGTGTGTTCGGCTGCGCTCGGCGTTGGACTGAGCGCGACAACGGCAGGTGCCGCAGGTCTCGTCTTCAGCGACGGCTTCGAGAGCGGCAACCTTTCGCAGTGGACCGGGTCGAGCGGCGTCACCGTCCAGCAGCAGGTCACCTACGCGGGCTCGTGGGCAGCCCGGGCGACGAGCAGCGGCGCGACCGCCGCCTACGCCTACAAGTCGCTGAGTACGCCCCTGTCCGAGCTCTACTACGACGGTCGCTTCAACGCGATCAGCCAGGGCGCTACGACCAGCGCCTCGCTGGCGCGCTTCCGCACCTCGAGCGCGGCCGCGA
>Ga0193730_1000499_pt1 | contig 11178 bp, 7 predicted proteins | sample U1a1metaG_FD_144919 | JGI IMG/M metagenome (GOLD analysis project Ga0193730, IMG submission 144919) | Soil microbial communities from a riparian zone of the East river system, Colorado, United States - U1a1 | ecosystem: Environmental > Terrestrial > Soil > Riparian zone | place: USA: East River...
ATGAAAGTCAACGCCGATATATATTGTCTCCATAGCGCCTCCTTTCAGTCTCCGTCAAAGAGAGCCTTGAGTTTACTCAAGGCGGGGAGGCGCTGCTTCATAACATCAGTACCGGAAGCGGTAGCGACCGGGTAACAAACGTGCTCATCTTGATTGTATCGATCAATGCGACCCGGTCGCTACCACTCCCGGTACTGACCTCATCTTCGCATTGAAGGCACCCTTCGAATTTCAGTTGGCGGATTCGTCCCATCGTGATAAATATCGCCGGACTTTCGCGACTGTCACTTATGCCCTGGTCTCAAGTTTACGATCCGCTCGGTAACGTTCTGTTATCAACTGCGTTTGCAGCGCTCCCTATCGTTGTGCTGCTGGGAAGTCTCGGCGTCCTTCGTCTCAGAGCACATTACGCAGCGATGATTGGTCTGGCGACCTCATTCGTTGTGGCGGTCGTGTTTTTTCGCATGCCGATCGGGATGACTGCCGGCAGCGCGGCTTACGGGACCGCGTACGGTTTGTTTCCCATCGGTTGGATCGTCATCAACGTAATCTTTCTTTATCAGTTAACGCATGAATGCGGATTGTTCGCGCGACTGCGTCACAGCATCACCGGACTGACTGAGGATCGAAGACTGCAACTGCTGCTGATTGCTTTCAGTTTTGGCGCCTTCATCGAGGGTGCGTGCGGATTCGGAACTCCGGTGGCGGTGACCGGAGCGATTCTGATCGGCCTGGGTTTCTCGCCGATGTCGGCGTCGAGTCTTTCGCTGCTCGCCAACACGGCTCCGGTCGCGTTCGGCGCATTGGGCGCGCCGCTAATTGGATTGCAAGGTGTTACGGGGTTGGATCTGAAACAACTCAGCGCGATGGTGGGACGTCAGCTCCCTTTTTTTTCATTGATTGTTCCGTTCTGGCTGATCTGGGCCTTCGCAGGGTTTCGGGGAATGATCGAGATTTGGCCGGCGATACTGGTGGCCGGCGTGGCGTTCGCGGTGCCGCAATTTTTGGTTTCGAATTTTCATGGTCCATGGTTGGTTGATGTAGCGGCCGCCTTCGTCTCGCTTGCGGCGCTTACTTTGTTTCTGAAAGTTTGGAAGCCGAAAAGAATCTGGAGAGCCGGCGACTCAACCCTAGCCGCAGAGACAGAGAGTCACAGAGATGATTCAAAGAAAAGCCAAATCCACGATGATGGGAAGCAGCCGATTCATCCTTCGTCTTCCTCTGTGTCTCCGCGTCTCGGTGGCAATCTTCGTCCGTGGCTGCCCTGGATAATTCTCAGCGTCGTCGTCTTTGTTTGGGGCTTGCCGCAGACCAAAACATTTCTTGATGGAATTGCGGCGCCGAAGATTCCGATTTACGGCCTGGATAAACTCGTTTCGCGGGTGCCACCAGTCGTCGCGAAAGCAACGCCTGAAAATGCGATCTTCAACTTTAATGTGTTATCAGCTTCGGGCAGCGGCATTCTGTTGGCCGCGATCATCGCGGGCTTTGCGATGCGCTATTCAGTTGGTGGAATGTTGCGTGTCTATTGGCGGACATTGAAGCTCGTACGCAATTCGCTGCTGACGATTGCAGCGATGATGGCCATTGGTTTCACTACGCGATACTCGGGCATGGACGCGACCCTCGGTCTGGCCTTCGCGAAAACAGGTTTGTTCTATCCCTTCTTCGGAACGATGCTGGGTTGGATGGGCGTCGCGCTAACGGGATCGGACACGTCATCGAATGTGCTGTTTGGCAGCTTGCAGAAGATCACTGCGACGCAACTCGGGCTGAGTCCGATTCTGATGGGCGCGGCGAATAGTTCCGGCGGCGTGATAGGAAAGATGATCGATGCGCAATCGATTGTCGTCGCAAGCACGGCCACGCGTTGGGAGGGACACGAAGGCGACATTCTGCGACACGTTTTCTTTCATAGTTTGGCGCTCGCCGCCCTGGTCGGGCTATTGGTTCTGCTGCAGGCTTACGTTTTTACGGCGATGATTGTGAAGTGATGTGGCGCGATATGATTGACTGAGAAATTATCGACACTTCACGACGAACCATGCGTTTAAGTGGAAGGTGGCACGCGCATCTTGCGCGTGGATTCACGGGCGGGACGCCCGTGCCACTCCGCAATACGAGTTTCTAAAAGGAGCAACCATGGTACGCAATCGAAAATTCACCACTTTGATTTTAATTGTGAGTGTTCTCGCTTTGGCCTCGATAACTGAGTTCGGCCGGTATGCTTTGCAGGCAATTCAAGCGCAAACGCGACTGCCGACACAGAGATGGGAATATTGTACGGTGAACATGATTACGCCGGGCACCGGAGGCTGGAAAGCCCAACTCTCTCACGGGGGAGCGATCGAAAATGTCGAAAGCGACCTTACCGGGATATCGACCTTGAATCGTCTTGGGATGAACGGGTGGGAGCTGGTGAGCGTCGTTCACCAGACCGGCAACTCAGCAGAGTATTTCTTGAAACGTCCGATGAGATAGTATCGGGAGATAGTATTTCGCAGTGAACCCAAAATAGTTTTTTCAGGAGGGAGCCCATGCCTCGATTCGTTCTGCTTTTGTGCCTGTTACTAGTTGTGTGCGCAGCCGGCCTGGCTCAGGCGCAAACCAGGGCGCGTGTGCCAATGATGTCGAATGTCGATCCTTCATTCTTCAGTGGATTGCACTACCGGCTCGTTGGTCCATCACGCGGCGGACGCGTGACCACGGTTACCGGTGTTCCGTCTCAGCTCAAAACTTTCTACATGGGCGTCGCCAGCGGCGGTTTATTTCGCACGACGGATGGCGGCGTAACGTGGGTCCCTGTCACTGACGGCAAAGTCCCATTGGGATCGACTGGTTGCGTTGCCGTCGCCGATTCTGATCCGAATGTGATTTATCTCGGCACCGGGTCAGACGATGTGCGCAGCAATGTCTCAACCGGTCGCGGCATGTACAAGACGACAGACGGCGGACAGACATGGAAGTTCATCGGGCTTTTGAATGCCGGCCAAATCGGATCGGTGCGCATTCATCCGACCAATCCAAATATTGTTTGGGTCTCAGCCCAGGGCGATGCCTTCAAATCGAATTCCGAGCGTGGCGTGTTCAAGACAACTGACGGCGGACAGACCTGGCGAAAAGTTCTGTTCATCTCTGATCAAATCGGCGCGATGGATCTGGAACTGCAACCGGGAAATCCGGATGTCGTCTACGCCTGGATGTCGCGGCTCGAGCGAAAGCCCTGGACAATCATCAGCGGTTCACGCGACGGCGGCTTCTATAGAAGCTCTGACGGTGGCGAGCACTTCACGAAAATCACAAATGGACTGCCAACTGAATTGATCGGGAAAGCGAATCTCGCCGTCACTGCAGCCAAACCCGATCGAATTTATGCGCTCGTGGAGGCGAAGCCGGGCGCGGGACTATATCGATCGGACGACGCCGGGCAAAAGTGGATTGCGATGAATCCACAACCGGCGCAAGCCGCTTCCGGCATGATCCAACGACCGTTCTATTACGTGGCGCTCGGTGCTGATCCGACAAACGCTGATGTGGTCTATGCGGGGGCGGAAAATTTCTACAAATCGGCGGATGGCGGCAAGACGTTTTCGGTTTTTCGCACGCCGCACGGCGATAACCACGATATTTGGATCAGTCCGAAAGACGGAAACATCATTATTCAATCGAACGACGGCGGAGCGAACATTTCGTTCGATGGCGGACGTACGTGGTCAACTCAATTGAATCAGCCGACCGCGGAAATTTATGGAGTCTGGCTTGACGATCAGTTTCCATACAAGCTTTACGGCGCCCAACAGGACAACACGACGGTCATTATCTCGAGCCAGCCTGACGCGCAGGGCCGTGAAGATTGGCGTGCCGGGCCAGGGTGTGAGACTGGCCCAATCATGCCTTATCCGAAAGATCCGAACATCGTTTACGGGTCGTGTAAGGGACAGTACGGCGTGATGAATTTGAAGTCGGGCCAGGAAAAGAACTACTGGGTCGGCGCGCAGTCGCTATACGGAAATCCGGCGAGCGATTTGATTTATCGATTTCAGCGGGTCTCTCCGATGGCCACATCGCCAAACGATCCGGAAGTGCTTTATTACGGTTCGCAATACCTGCATCGTTCGCGCGACAAGGGAGTGACGTGGGAAAAGATTTCACCCGATCTCACCGCGCATCCGTCGTGTTGTCAGGGCGCGAGCGGCGAGCCCATCACACGCGATGTTACCGGTGAAGAGTTTTACTCGACTCTATATGCGATCGCTGAGTCGCCATTGGAAAAAGGCGTTATCTGGACCGGCTCAAACGACGGGCCATTTTATGTGACGCGCGATAACGGGAAGACGTGGACCAACGTGACGCCGAAGGATTTACCCGAAGGCGGTCGCGTGCAATACATCGAGCCGTCGCCGCATCGGAAGGGATCTGCTTACTACGCCGCATATCGTTATCTGCTGGGCGACTATCAGCCGTACATTTACGCAACGGACGATTATGGCAAGACCTGGAAACGTCTGACTGATGGCAAGAACGGAATCCCGGCCGATTGGCCCACGCGCGTGGTGCGCGAAGATCCGAATCGCGAAGGCTTGCTTTACGCGGGGACAGAATTCGGCATCTTCATCTCGTTCGATAACGGCGCGCATTGGCAATCGTTTCAATTGAATTTGCCGAACGTGCCCGTGACCGACATCAAACTTCATCACAACGATCTGATCGTTTCGACGCAGGGGCGTGCGTTTTGGATCATCGACAACATTAGCTCGTTACATCAATTGACAGCTGATGTCGCTGCTTCTTCACCTTTTCTGTTCAATCCCAGAGACGGATACCGCACCAGGGTTAGTCCCACCAATCTGGGACCGATTATCGAATACTACCTTCCGTCCGGAACAAACGATCCGGTGACAATTGAAATCCGCGATGCGAATGGAAAAACAGTCAATGCCTACAGTAGCGATGCGGCTGCAACTCCAGCCCGCGGCGGACGCGGAGGTGCTGGTGCAGGCGATACGCAACCGGAGGATCCGGATGCGCCCGCAGGCGGACGCCGGTTCGGACCACCAGCCCCGCGAGTAACAAAAGTCGCCGGACTGAATCGCGTCGTTTGGGACTTGAGAAATCGAGAAGGCGTGACAGTTCCGCCGGGTCGTTACCAGGTGATTTTGAAAGTCGGCGTCCTGGCAAAGTCCTGGGCTGAATCTCTGAATGTGCTCATCGATCCGCGCGTCGCCGAAGACGGCGTAACGGTTGCCGACTTGCAGGAACAATTCGAGCACAACATGCGCATGCGCCAAATGGTTACCAATGTGAATCAGTTAGTCGCGCGGGTGCGTGACGCGCAAACCAAAATGCGCAGCGCTTCGACCGTGGACAATGATATGGCGGCGAAGGTCAGTGCGCTCGCCGCGAAACTCTTGACTGAACCCATTCGCTACAGCAAGCCTGGTCTGCAGTCGCACATCACGTATTTAGCGAGTATGACCGCGAACGTAGATCAAAAAATCGGGCGCGACGCGATCGAGCGATATGCAGTGCTCAAGAAAGAGTTGGACGAGCTGCGGGCTGAAGTCGATCGCGTGTTGGGGCCGGCGGCGATCGGTAATGATCGGTGAATATAAGTCTCAGTTGAGATGATGGAGTCAGTACCGGGAGCGGTAGCGACCGGGTCGTAATTGCTGCTATCTGGTCCTTTGATACCTGGCGACCCGGTCGCTACCGCTCCCGGTACTGACCTCATTCACTAAAGTCGGTACTCCCACGCTCGTGGCCAAGACATCAAGACAGTAACTTCGTCAGAAAATCCGGATGAATGTGCCAACTGAGTAAGCCTGCCAACCCCATCAACACGCCAAAGAATGTCGGCACCATCGCGATAATAAAGAGCCAGCGCTTTTGTGTCAGCGCGGTCACTGCCAGCAAAGAGATCGCCAGGGCCAGCATTGCGTCAGAGAGATCAAATTGATCGTCATGAAAGTTTAGCGCGTTGTAAGTCTGATCGGCCTTGTCTGCATCGGCCTGTTGCACCTTCTTCTTTTCTTCCTGGTCCTGCGCCAATGCCTGATATGTCTTGAGCTGATCCTGGATAACGCTCTGCGCCTGTGGTGAAGCCGACGCCTGCAGGGCTTTCAGTTGGGCCACAGTTGAGTTCGCGACTTCTTCGCGAATGTTGCGCGCCTGGTACCACGAATAATTATCGATCTTGTCGGCCTGTGCCTGTTGCATTGCCTGCACGATGTTGTCGTCCTTCACCTTGCAAATGCCCATGAACGTGGCCAGCAAGGCTACCGAAATTGCGACCCAGGTATTCAGTCGCGCGCGCGCCGCGGCCGTTTTGTCCTTATCGCTCGGTTTCTTATCATCGTCCTCTTCGACGAATTGCATAGGATCGGGATCCATAGAGTTACTCCTTAATATTCAATGGTGAAATGCGCAGATATTAACATGAGTTTTACCGTCGTTTGATTTTCCGTGACTCCGTGATCCCTCCGTGTCTCTGTGGTGGAAATCATCCAGTCAAGAGCACACCATAGAGACACGGAGATGCCACGGAGACACAGAGAAAATGCTAAATGACAACGCGGCGATTAAAACTCTTTTCAATATTCCGACTTAGAGTAGAATAGCCGCCGCCGTTGCCACTTCGATTTTTAAAGGAAACCTTATGCGATCACGTCTGTTGCTGTCCCTGGTTGTTGTCGTCTGTTTCTTCGTTCCAGCCCACGCTCAGAAGCGAAACATCACTGAGAAGGACTTATTCAATTTTGTGTGGATTGCCGATCCGCAGGTTTCGCCGGATGGATCGCGCGTTGCTTTCGTGCGCGTGACTGTCAATGCGAAGAAAGATGGATACGACACCGCGATCTGGACGGTCACGACTGCGGGCGCTGAGTCGCGTCAAATGACGGCCGGCCCCAGAGATTCAACGCCCCGCTGGTCGCCCGATGGGCAATATCTTTGCTTTGTGCGAGCGCCGGAAAAAGACGGCCGCGTCGAGCCGCCGCAATTGTTCATGATGTCGATGCAGGGCGGCGAGGCTTTTCAATTTACTTCTTTGCCGCGCGGAGCGGGCGGTCCGCAATGGTCGCCTGACGGGAAAATGATCTCGTTCGGCAACGGTGCGACCGCCGAAGAGATCGCCAAAGCTGCGCCACGGCCAAGCCCACAGCCTTCAGCGAGCCCGAGCCCGGCTGCCAGTCCGGAGCGCGAAAGCGACGTGCGGGTGATCACGCGCGCGGTTTATCGCAACAACGATGCGGGCTATCTCGATTTCAAACATCCGGGGCACATCTGGGTGGTAACGGCACCGCACACGGGCGATGAGAAGGTTACACCGAAACAATTGACTAACGGTCGTTACGCCGATGGCAATGTCACCTGGGCCAAGGACAGTTCGCGAGTTTATTTCACGTCCGATCATCGAGACGAGCCTTACTACGAACTGGGAATGACTGACATTTATTGGATTCCCGTTACCGGTGGGCAGCCAACAAGACTTACTTCGATCGACATGGGCACGGGAGCTTTTTCGATTAATCCCAACGGACAGCAGATCGCTTTCTATGCATCTACGAACAAGCCTGTGCGCTCCTACACTGAGCCTGATCTTTGGGTAATGGATCTTAAGCCTGATGCCCAGCCGCGCAATCTCACCGTGAATTTTGATTTTGATTTAGGCGGTGGAGTGGGTGGCGACAACACGGCGCCGCGCGGTGGCGGCGGCTTTCCACCTGTCTGGTCGTCTGACGGCAAGAGCATCGTGGCCCTGGTCGGTAAAGAAGGAAAGGCGATGTTGGGCGCGTTCGATGCTGCAACCGGCGAAGAGACCGATGTGACTTCGAGCAACGAAGCCATCGTGAGTTATCGCGCCACGCCCGATGCGACAAAGTTTGCGCTGCTGATTTCCACGCCCACGAAAATCGGCGATCTCTATTGGTTTGATAAGTCCGCGGGGACGCGCAAACAACTGACGCACACGAACGACGAGTTGTTTTCGAAATTGAATCTCACTGAGCCTGAAGAGCTGTGGTACACGAGCTTTGACGGTAAGAAGATCCAGGCGTGGATTCAAAAGCCGCCTGGTTTCGATCCTCATAAGAAGTATCCGCTGATCCTGAATATTCATGGCGGGCCGCACGCGGCCTACGGATGGGTCTTCGATCACGAGTTTCAGTGGATGGCCGCGAAGGGCTATGTCGTGCTCTATCCGAATCCGCGCGGCAGCACGACTTATGGTCAGGACTTTGGAAACATCATTCAGTATCACTATCCCGGCGATGACTATAAAGACTTGATGATCGGCGTCGACGAACTGCTGAAGCGCGGATATATTGATGAAAAGAAAATGGGTGTGACCGGCGGCAGTGGCGGCGGGTTGCTGACGGATTGGACCGTTGGTCATACAACCAGATTTGCGGCCGCGGTTGCGCAACGCGACATCGCCAGTTGGGCCGACTGGTGGTACACGGCGGACTTCACTCTGTTCCAGGCGTCGTGGTTCAAGGCCGCGCCGTTCGACGATCCGGAAGATTTCAAAGCGCGCTCTCCGATAACTTACATCAATAACGTGAAGACACCGATGATGTTCATCCTCGGCGAAGCTGACTGGCGCACGCCGACGTATTCCGGCGGCGAAGAGATGTTTCGCGCGCTTAAATATAAGAAGATCCCGGCCGTCATGGTGCGCTTTCCCGGCGAGACGCATGAGCTGTCGCGTTCAGGCCAACCATGGCATCGCATCGAGCGGCTCGAGCACATCGTCGGCTGGTTCGATAAATGGCTGATGGGAATGCCGAAGCCTGAGTATGAAGTAACGGGGAAGTGAGAGCAGTAAGCAGCTCGTAGTGGGCGGCCACGTGGGAAGTGAGGTCAGTACCGGGAGCGATAGCGACGGGGTAACAATTTCGATATCTCGATTCTTGCGATTAGTGCGACCCGGTCGCTATCGCTCCCGGTACTGACCTCAAAGCTCCTGGAATCTCAAGGCTGCTCAAGAAACTCGCGAATCAAGCGTTGCTCTTTTTCATCCTTGATGCGCGTGAACAGTTTGGTTCCAAGTCTGGTGATGGTCTCGGCCTTATCGAAGGGCATCTTGTCGTAGACTTTTCCGCCCTGGAAATGGCATGGCTGGCAGCGGGCCTGAAGGATTGGCTTGATCTCGGTGTCAAAGTTGGGCTTCGTAATCGGCGTGATTGAATTGACCGTGGTCAGATTAACCGCATGCGCCTGCGACTTTGCCAGCTGACATCCTGATAACGAAATGGCAAGAAGCATCAGCGATAGCAGCGCGCGCATGCGGTCATGCTACATCACATGAATGTTCTTTAAAAGAATGACTGAAGCAAAAAGAGTTTCTCATGCGTCTCTGTGGATCTCCGTGCCTCTGTGGTGAGCATTTACTGACATAGGTTCACCACTGAGGCACAGGGATCCACAGAGCCACTGAGATAAGATTTCGCGCACAACTAATCTGAAAGGATTACACAAAACTTAGTAATGAATCACGATCTTCCAACACCCTCGCTTGGCCTGACTTCAGCAGAAGCCGAAGCCGAATTCGATCGCTTGCAAAAGAAACTCGTGCCGCTTTGGCAATCGATCCAATCGTTCAATCAGGACGAGCAGACGATCGTAATCGTCCCGTCGCTAACGATCGATTTCGAATGTTCGAGTTCCGAATTGCAGGCTTACGAAGAGCGCTTTCTCTTTCTGCTGTTGCTGTTGCGGCAACCGCGCGCGCGTCTGATTTATGTGACGTCGCAAATGATCCAGCCGAACATCATCGACTATTATCTCGATCTTTTGCCGGGGGTCATTTCCAGTCACGCGCGCAAGCGTCTGTTTTTGATTTCGCCCTTTGATGCATCGACCCGGCCATTAAGTATCAAACTGCTCGAGCGTCCACGGCTGATTGATCACATCCGTTCATTAATTATCGATTTCGATCGAGCGCATCTGGTGCCCTACAACACGACGACGCTGGAGCGCGACCTCGCCATCAGGCTCGGCATCCCGATGTATGGCGCTGATCCGAAAACATTTTGGCTCGGCACCAAGAGCGGCAGCCGACGAATCTTTGCCGAAGAAGGTGTGCCTTATCCGCTCGGCGTCGAAAATCTCTCCAGCATCGATGATGTGGTGGTGTCGATTTCTGACATGCGGCGGCAAAAGCCTGAGTTGCGGCAGGTTTTGGTGAAACTTAATGAAGGCGTTTCCGGTGAAGGGAACGCGCTCGTTAATCTGGAGGGTCTCACCTTTCCCGGAACCTCCGAACGCGATCTTATATTTGATCGTCTGCAGGCGATGAAGTTCGAGTTGCCCGGCGTCACCTACGAAGCTTATGTGAAGAAACTAAAAGACCGTGGTGGCATCGTTGAAGAGAGAATTATCGGCGAGGAATTTCGCAGTCCCAGCGCGCAGTTACGCGTGACGCCTTTGGGCGCGGTCGAAAGGCTTTCGACTCACGATCAGGTCCTGGGTGGCGCCTCGGGTCAGACGTATCTTGGATGTCGCTTTCCTGCCGACCCGGGCTACGGTTCATCGATCATGCGCGAAGCCGGTAAGGTTGGCGCGCGGCTCGCGCGTGAAGGTGTGGTCGGACGATTTGCGATCGACTTTGTCACAGTGCGTGAACCGAGTGGGGACTGGAAGTCTTATGCGATCGAGATCAATCTGCGAAAAGGCGGGACGACGCATCCATTTTTGACGCTGCAGTTTCTCACGGACGGCGCTTATGATGCTGACAAAGGGATCTTCACGACGGCGCTGGGCCAGCAGAAATGCTTCGTCGCCAGCGATCATCAGGATTCGCCACTTTATCGCGCTTTCACGCCCGACCATCTATTCGACATTGTCGCGCGTCACAACATTCATTTCGATCAAACACGTCAGACGGGCGTCGTCTTTCACATGATGAGCGCGCTCGGCGAGCATGGTCGGTTGGGAATGACGGCGGTAGGCAACAGTCGCGATGAGGCGGACGCGATGTTTGCTAAGGCAGTTGAAATACTCGATCAGGAAGCGCGGCTGGCTCTGAATCGGGAGACTGCGGGTGTAACTTCCTAGGCACACGACGCGATCGCGAAGATCGATGCGTCGTTGGAGAAGCACAACTGAGGTTCGTTAGCCCAACCCACAACGGAATCAGTTTAACCTTCGAACTCTGTGGTTCCATGTTCCTGCAGCCAC
>Ga0193730_1000501_pt1 | contig 11143 bp, 7 predicted proteins | sample U1a1metaG_FD_144919 | JGI IMG/M metagenome (GOLD analysis project Ga0193730, IMG submission 144919) | Soil microbial communities from a riparian zone of the East river system, Colorado, United States - U1a1 | ecosystem: Environmental > Terrestrial > Soil > Riparian zone | place: USA: East River...
TTTAAAAGTCATTGGACTAGGCCAGTGGGCGACACAAGCGCACCTTAAGCGCTTTCGGTTAGAAGCCGAAGCTGCTGCGAGCCTCGACCACCCGTGCATCGTTCCAATCCATGAGGTGGGCGAGCGCGATGGGCAGTGCTACTTCAGCATGAAGTTCATCGAAGGCGGCCAGCTTGATGAGGTCGTTAAACAATCGCCGATGTCGCTTCGACAGGCAGTGGAGCTCATCGTGAAGGTGGCCCGAACTGTACATTACGCGCATGAACACGGCATCCTCCATCGTGACATCAAGCCGGGAAACATCCTGCTCGACGGAAAAGGTGAACCACATCTTACCGACTTTGGTCTCGCCCGCTTAGTCGAATCAGAGAGCACGATTACCCGAACGGTGGAGGTGTTGGGCACACCTAGCTATATGGCGCCGGAACAAGCAGCCGCCAATAACGCCCACTTAACCAGTGCGACAGATGTGTACGGACTTGGTGCGGTGCTTTACCAGCTTCTAACCGCCCATCCGCCCTTTGCCGGAGGAACCACCTATGAAACGATCAAGTTGCTGCTCGAAACCGAACCGCGGCCAGTGCGCATCTGGAACCCAAAGGTAGACCGCGATCTTTCCACAATTTGCTTGAAGTGCCTCGAGAAAGACCCACAGCGCCGTTACTCTTCGGCTCTTGCACTGGCAGAAGATTTGGAACGTTGGCTAAAGCACGAACCAATCCAGGCTCGGCGCAGCGGAAGTGTTGCCAGAGGGAAAAAATGGCTGCGACGAAATCCAACCCTTGCGGGGATCGTGGTGTTATCGCTCGCCCTGATAGCAGCGGTCGGCGTAATCGTTTGGAAAAGCGAGCTATTTCGCCGTCCGCCGACAGCTGGAATCGCAGTGCTTCCGTTCGAAAATCTGAGTAACGACAAGGAGGACGCTGCCTTTGCGGACGGTGTCCAGGACGACCTGTTAACCAGGCTGGCGAAGATTGCCGACCTCAAAGTCATCAGTCGTACCAGCGTGATGGGATTTCGCGGCAAGCAAAATACTCGCGAGATTGGCGATGCGCTGGGCGTGTCCCACGTGCTCGAAGGGAGCGTTCGAAAGACCGGAGCGTGGCTTCACATAAACGCGCAGTTGATCGATGCGCGCACCAATTCACACGTCTGGGCAGAAGGATACGATCGCGATTTGAAAGACCTGTTTACCGTCCAGAGTGAAATCGCGCAAAAAGTCGCTGAGCAACTGCGCGCCAGAATCTCACGCACTGAGAGACTGGCCATCCAGCGCCCACCAACCGCCGATCTAACAGCCTTCAATCTCTATAGTCGCGTCAAGAATCTCGTCCTAACCTGGAACTCAAGCGCTACCGATAGAAGGAGCCTGCTGCAGGCAGCCGACCTGTTGAATCAAGCTGTTACCCACGATCCAACGTTTTTCCAGGCGTACTGCCAACTCGCCTGGGTTCATGATGAGCTTTACCACTTTCGTTTCGACCGTACTTCCGAGCGTCTGGCTTTGGCCGAGGCAGCCATCGAGGCAGCATTTCGCCTGCGTCCCGATGCGGGAGAATTACACGTCGCACGTGCGGGACACCTTTATCGCGGATACCTCGATTATGATGGCGCCTTGGCTGAGTTGGAAAGCGCCCGCGAGACACTGCCCAACGATGCTCGGTTATTCCAGTTGAAGGGCTCGATCGAGCGTCGGCGCCCGGGTGGTAATCAAGAAGAAGCGTTACGCAATTTCGAGCGCGCAGTCGATCTCGACCCGCGCAATGTTCTGTTGCTGCAGCAGACCGCTTTCAGCTATGACTATCTTCGGCGCTATCCGGAGGAAGAAGCCACAATCGACCGCATGTTGGCCATCGAGCCAAATGACGTCGAGACGAAACTCGCGCGCGCATTCGTGGAGCTGGACTGGAAAGCAGATACCCGACCTCTGCATCAATCGATCGATTCAATTCGGGCTGCGAATCCCGTCGCGATTCGAGATATCGCCGGTGAATGGCTCACCTGCGCTTTGGCCGAGCGCGATGCTGCTACCGCTGCCAATGCTTTAGCAGTGCACGGTGACAGAAGTCTTGGTAACGACGTGGTAAAATATAGCCCGCGTTTTATGGAAGGTCTCATCGCTCGGCTGACCCAGGACGATGTCAAGGAACGCGCCGCTTTTACTCTTGCACGTGCTGAGCAGGAGAAACTGGTTCGCGCCCGTCCTGATGACGCTGGCGCTCTATGCGTGCTTGGTTTAATCGACGCGGCCCTGGGGCGGAAAGAAGAAGCGTTGCGCGAGGGCCGGCACGCCACGGAGCTGCTGCCGGTAGAAAACGATGTGCTCAACGGCACGCGTATGATCGTGGGGTTAGCTAGAATCGCTGCGTCGGTTGGTGATAAAAATCTCGCCTGCGAACAACTCTCCGCCGCTATCCGCCTTCCGAGCGGCGCCGTCACTTATGGCCAATTGAAACTGTTTCCATGGTGGGACCCGCTACGTGGCGACCCGCGCTTCGAAAAAATCGTCACCTCTCTCGCCCCCAAGTAGCATAACCTGTAGTGGCAGGCGTGCCGCCTGCACTGTCGTCAAGCAAACGATGCGGCTTGCCCCCATAGTCGAGTCTTACCAGGGCCCGCGCCGGTAATGCATCCTCGCATCCGTGGTTTTTAGAGTTTCTCCAACTTTCCGCGTAACGCGTCGGAAAATTTTACGAAGTACATCAATGAACGGTCAGAACTGACCTCTCAATAACGAGGAGTCAAAGAAGGCCACAACAACAAAGAAATAAAATGAATCCACTGGCTCAGTTCAAAAAAATATCAATTCCGCCACTTCGCATCGCACCGGCCTTCGTCGCACTTACCGCGCTGACGATCATGCCGGCCCTGTTAGGGGAAGGCACGCAGCATCGGGACCCAGGGCCTCCGGATGTAACGGTGGCAGGAAACTTTGGACGTATGTTCCGGAATTTGCCACCGTTCGCGCCGCCAACGAATGCGGTTCGCGACGCTCTTATGGAGCTGGGCAGTCTGGGTGGGATTCTGGATGCGAACGACGATCTGGCAGCGGGTCCTGTCGCGCTGATCGTGGATCCCAATCTCAGTCTGATCAACCGGAACAATCCAACGCACACCGCTGGCGTGACCTTTTTCGGTCAGTTCCTTGACCATGACATGACGTTTGACCTGACCTCCCGGCTCGGGTTCCCCACTCAACCTATAAGATCACCCAACGCGCGCACTCCCTTCTTTGATCTGGATTCTGTGTACGGCGGCGGACCAGGCGGTAACCCGGAGTTATACCAAGCCGCTGACCCGATCAAGTTTCGAGTCGAAAGCGGCGGCCAGTTCGAGGACCTGCCGCGAGATCCGACCAACAACGCAGCGATTATTGGTGACCCACGCAACGATGAGAACATGATGCTCGCCGGCCTGACTGGCGCCTTTCTTTTGTTTCACAACCACGCAGTGGATCTCATTCGATCGCAGAATCCGTCAATCCCCGACAATGACGCTTACCTCCAGGCGCACCACCTCACCGTCTGGCACTACCAATGGATGATCCTTCACGAGTTCCTGCCGCACATTGTCCCTCAGCCGGTGATAGATGATGTTCTGGCTAACGGTCGCCATTTCTATAACCCGTTACATGACGAGGCGTTTATTCCAGTAGAGTTCCAGATCACTTACCGGTTCGGGCACAGCATGGTGCGGCCATCTTACCGCGCCAATCTTCATGGCGATAACGGACAGCCATTCTTTGGTTTGATTTTCGACCCGGAGGAACAAGGCACCGCTGACCCCGTGGACTTGCGTGGTTTTGCCAGAGCTCCCAGGCGCTTTATCGGCTGGCAGACTTTCTTCGATTTCGGAGGCGTCTTCAGTGCCGATGTACGGCCCAACAAAAGAATCGACACAAAGATTTCGACGCCGCTCTTCCAGCTTCCCCTGGAGACCATACCCAGCGGGACCCCACCGATCTCGCTAATGCAGCGCAATTTGTTAAGGTGCGTCACATGGATGCTCCCGTCCGGTCAGCGCATCGCTAATGAAATGGGCATCCCACCACTCAGTAACACCGAGCTGGCTGAGCTACAGTCGATCCGTCCTTCGTTTGTTACTTCGACGCCGCTCTTCTATTACATCTTGAAAGAAGCTGAGCTGCGCGAGGACGGACTACGTCTCGGTCCTATGGGTGCACGGATCGTGGCCGAGGTATTTGTTGGACTGCTCCAGCTAGACCCTGATTCCTACCTTAGCCTACAACCCAGCTGGGTGCCGACACTGCCGACCCACGACGGAACGCCGGAAAGTTTTCGCATGATCGACTTCCTGACTTTTGCCGGTGTGGATCCAACCAGCCGTGGTCAGTAGCCTTCGGTTAATAAAGCAGGCGTTTGACAAAAACGTGCCTACAGGAAAATTGCGAGCCTCGTAGCGCGCCCGGCGTTCGCGCCCCTACTTTTCGCGGGCGGCCTTGACGATTTGAACGAAGCTGCGCGGGTCGAGGCTGGCGCCGCCGACAAGCGCGCCGTCAATGTCTGGCTGGCTCATGAGCTCGCCTGCGTTCTCCGGTTTAACGCTGCCGCCGTACAGGATGCGTACGCGCTCCGCGGTCGTGTCGTCAGCCATTTGGTGGCGTGCAAAGTGTGGCGAATGAACGCGTGGGCTTCCTGCGCTTGAGCAGGCGTCGCATTGCGGCCGGTGCCAATCGCCCAGACCGGCTCATAGGCGATCACAGTTTCCTGCAATTCCTTTGGACTCAAACCGGCGAGACTGCCACGCAACTGGATCGATAGTATTTTTTCCACATTGCCCCTATCTCGCTGCTGGAGCGTTTCCCCAACACAAACGATGGGACGCAGCGTCGCCTCATGCGCGGCGCGCACCTTGCGATTCACGATTTCGTCAGTCTCACCAAATAAAGTACGGCGTTCGCTGTGCCCGAGCACGACGTAATGCACAAACAAGTCGCGCAGCAACGCAGCGCTGATTTCACCGGTAAACGCGCCACGCTTCTCCCAATACATATTTTGCGCCCCCACTTTTATATTTTGCGCCTTGCCGAGTGCTTCCATCACTTTTGCAATCGCAGTGAAAGGCGGCACGATCACCACTTCCACATCGGTGATGTCACCCAAATCCAGCAGCATCGACTCGACAAATCGCGCCGACTCGGCTTGCGTCATGTTCATCTTCCAATTAGCGGCAACGATTTTTTTTCTCATGTGATTTGATTCCTGGCTGCGGGCTCAGAACTGAAAATAAATGAAGGGCGTGTAGTGCGGCGGAACAAATAAAAGGACGACCGCAAAAGTGCAACCATAAGCCGCTGCGAAGACTGGGACAGGCCAGTGTCGCCATAATTCAGCAAACCATCGGCGAGAATTGAGCCAATGGATCAAGGCGAGTGCCCCAACCACCAGGAGCAACCATCGGTGGAAATGTTCGTTACCACCGCCGTGAAACAGAATGAACTGCTTTAGTATTGTTCCCGTACTACTGAGGTCATGTGCGCGGAAAAAGATCCAGGCAACGCATACCGCATAGATCGTAATCGGCCACGCAAGCCAGCGCATCGCCCGCGCAGCCCACTTGCCGAGCAGCATCGTGATCATGACATTGCGGTAAGCAAACCCGCGCGAGCCGCGATTTCCACCCAGTGGAATGTAGAGATAATCGCGGAGCCAGCTCGAAAGACTAATGTGCCAGCGCCGCCAGAAATCAGAGACGCTCCGGGCAAAATATGGAAACTGGAAGTTGTTCGGTAATTGATACCCAAGTAGGCGGGCAGCCGCGATGGCCATGTCTGTGTACCCGGAAAAGTCGCAATAAATCTGGATTGCGTAGAACAGCACGCCAATCCACGCGCTCGTTGCCGTGAAGTTCGCCGGATGAGCGAAGTAGCGATCGACGGTCGGCGCGACTCCATCGGCGATGCACGCTTTTTTAATGAATCCCGCCAGGAATAACATCACCGCGCCACGCACATCGACATTGGAAAACTTCTTGGCCGCGACCAACTGCGGCAGAAAGTACACTGCACGGACAATCGGTCCCGCTACCAGTGGCGGGAAAAAACTGACGAATAATGAAAGATCGACAAAATTCGAAATGGGGCGCTGCTTACCGCGGTACACATCGATCGTGTAGCTCATCGAGTGAAACGTGTAGAAGCTAATGCCGACCGGCAGAATGATGTTGAGCGTGTTCACGCTCGTCGGTAAACCGAGCCAGGCCAGAAACCCGGACGCCGAAGAAATAAAAAAGTTAAAGTATTTGAAAGAAGCCAGGACGCCGAGATTGACGCATACGCTGGTGGCGATCCAGAAGCGCCGCCACGCCGGACTTTCACTACGTCCGAGCATTTGTCCGACGATGTAATCCACCGTCGTGGACCCGAGGACTAAGAATGTGAATTTCCAATTCCAAGCCGCGTAAAAACCATAGCTGCACAGGAGAAGCCAGACCTTTCGCGCGGTGTTATTGCGAATCGCCCAGTAGACGATGAACACGAGCAGAAAAAACCAGAGGAAGCGAAATTCAACGAAAGACATTCGAACAGAGAATGGGATGTGAACTTAAGCTGGCAGCCATTGATTGGATCACTTGATGCCACCTGCTCGCGCAAGCTCCACGAAATTCGCCGCCACAATACGCGTGAATTCGTCCGCTCCTGATTTAGTCAGATGCTGCCCATCGCGACGTACGCTGCTGCGAAAGAGGCTCGGATAAGCTCGAGGGTCATTAAACGCCATCACAACGCCCGGCGCCCCTGTACTTTCGGTGGCGATGTTAATTTGCGTTGTGCTTGGCGTGAGCAAAAAGATTGGCGCGGCTCCAATATTCCTGACTTCTCGCGCGCATTGCAGGTAGGCTTCCGCGGCATAAGCAGAAAGCGGACGTGTCCTGGCTTGTGCCATCGCAGCCGCGAGCCCACGCTCATACCCTTCGGCCTGGCTGGGAGACATTCGATTCGGTCTGGTCACGTAACCATCGCTTGCGGCGCCGAGGTAGCTTGCGCGACGTTCCGTTGTGTTGCGACTCAAGAAATAGTCCAGAACATCACCTGCTCTTGCGACGTTGGTATAATTTTTTTCAAACTGCCCCGCATAAAATGTCAGCAGACTGCGCGTGCTTTTCTCGCCGTTTTGGCGCAGCATAATATCGCGAAGTTTCGCGGGATTCGGCAGCCAAAGCGGATTAGTGCCGGCCTCGGTAAGTTTTCGTAAAAGGAGAGATACCCGCTTCCAGTCGGCCCAGTAGAGCGCACGTCGGCTGGTCTGGTTTTCGGGCGACCACTTCGTTTGCAGTTCATCGTATTCAATGAAAACCCATCTCAAATTGCGCGGCTTCAGGTTTAAGATCTGCTCAAGTAGATAAGCGGTTTCCGGCAAATACATACCGCCGATGCCGAAGTTGAAGCTGTGCGTCGGCATCCCGCTCTCGCGAGTGACGCGATCAAAAATAGCGGGTGAGATCTGAAAGTAGACGCGGCTCGATCCAATAAAGAGTGTGTCAAATTCGTCCTTGTGCGCAGCGAAAAATCGGAATTTTTGCGAGACGCCGCCGTCGATTTCTGGAAATGGCAGGATCGCGCGCAGACCGATGCATGTTATAAAGAATGCGGTTGCGCCAATGGCTGTATTAGTCAGTGCCCAAATAACAGTCTTGCCGCTGCTCGGTTTACACGGCGCCGGAGGCTCAACGTGAACCTTCGAAACGGGCTCGCGGATTGGCACAGCTTATTTCCTATCGCTTAACGCCGCGACGCCAGGCAGCTCCTTGCCTTCCAATAACTCCAACGATGCGCCGCCACCGGTAGAGATAAACGTCATTTTACCGGCAAGCCCGGCCTGTTTCACCGCGGTTACAGAATCGCCGCCGCCAATGATTGTCGTCGCACCCGATTGGGCAAGCGCTTCTGCGATTGCAATTGTTCCCTCGCCGAACTCGGGAATTTCGAAAACGCCCAGTGGTCCGTTCCACAGAATCGTTTCGGCCTTGGCAATTTCTTCCTGGTAAAGTGCAATCGTCGCCGCGCCGATGTCAACTGCCTGCCATCCATCACTGATCCCATGCTGCCGCGAGAGTCGACTTGTATTTCGCATGTTTGCACCAGCGCGAATTTCGTCTGCTTCCACTGCGTCAATCGGTAGCAAGAATCTTACGCCGCGTTTCTTCGCCATCTCGAGAAGCTCGCGCGCAAGATCGAGTTTATCCGATTCGACCTTGCTTGCGCCGACCGGAATCCCTTCCGCCTTTAGAAACGTGTTTGCCATAGCGCCACCAATCAAAATGACATCGGCCTTTTCCATTAGCGCCTTCAAAACGCCGATTTTATCGGAGACCTTGGAGCCGCCTAAGATGACAACGAAGGGCTTGGCCGGATTCTCAAGGCCGTCACGCAGGTGTTTCAACTCTTTCTCCATCAGAAAACCCATCGCCGATTCGCTCACAAATTTTGTGATCCCCACCGTGGAGGCGTGCGCGCGATGAGCGGCGCCAAAAGCATCGTTGACATACAGATCGCCGAGGCTGGCGAGCGCTTTGGCAAAATCGGGATCGTTTGCTTCTTCACCGGGCTGAAACCTCACGTTCTCGAGGAGCGCAACGTCGCCGTTCTGCATATGCTCGATGATTTTCTCCGGCACTTCGCCAACCGTGTCGTGACTGAAAATGACCGGCTGATGGATTAGCGAGTGTAAATAATCGCCGATCGGACGAAGCGAATATTTTTCAACCGGCTTCCCCTTGGGCCGGCCAAGGTGCGACATCAAAATCGTTTTGGCGCCGTGCTCTCGCAGATAGTTGATCGTGGGCAGAGTTTCGCGAATCCGCGTATCGTCGGTGATACGGACCTTGCCGCCGCGCAGTTCCGTCGGCACGTTGAAATCCACTCGAACCAACACGCGTTTTCCGCGCACATCGAGATCACGAAGTGAAAGCTTCGTCATTTCCTAATTGAAAACGATTACGAGCAAGATTGCAGGGCCTATTTCGCCAGCATTTCCATCAATTCCACGCAACGATTGCTATAGCCCCATTCGTTGTCGTACCAGCCGACCACCTTTACGAACCGGTTCCCAAGCGTAAGCGTCAATTGGCTGTCGAAAATGCAGGAGTGTGGATTGCCCACGATATCTTGCGAAACGAGCGCTTCATCGCTGTATTCGACCACGCCTTTGTAGCTTTTATCCGACGCAGCTTCTTTGAATGCGGCATTGATTGCATCCACGGTCGCGTCCTTCTCCAGCACGGCGGTGAAATCGGTCACCGAGCCGTCTGGGGTCGGCACACGAAACGCGCCCCCATTCAGTTTCCCTTTCAATTCCGGAATGACTTCGCCGATTGCCTTGGCTGCGCCCGTGGTAGCAGGGATGATGTTGATCGCCGCCGCTCGCGCGCGTCTCAAATCCTGATGCGGAAAATCGAGGATGCGCTGGTCGTTCGTGTAGCTATGGATCGTGCTCATGAATCCGTGCGCGATGCCGAATTTGTCATGCAAAACCTTCGCCATCGGCGCGATACAGTTCGTGGTGCAGCTCGCGTTGGAAACAATCTTGTCCTTTGCAGGATCGAAGACGTCGTCGTTCACACCGATACAAATCGTTACGTCGGGGTTTTTTGCTGGCGCGCTGATCAGCACTCGTTTGGCGCCTGCTTTTAAATGCAGTTCGGCTTTGTCGCGGCTGGTGAAGAACCCGGTCGACTCGAGCACAACATCAATGTCCAGTTTTTTCCAAGGCAGGTTCGCCGGATCGCGGTCCTTCAGGATTCTAATTTTGTGCCCGCGTACGATGATGTTTTCGTCGTCGTAACCGATTTCGCCGTCGAATTTGCCGTGCACTGAGTCCCATTTGAGCAAATGCGCCAGAGTATGCGTATCGGTCAGATCGTTGATGGCTAAGACTTGCTCGACTTGCTTTTGCGTCATGGCGCGAAGGACGTTGCGTCCAATGCGCCCGAAACCGTTGATTGCGTAGTTGGCCATAGGAAAACGTTAAAGGGTTAAAGGGTTGAAGAGTTAAACCGTTACGCGGAAAACGTCCAACGTCCAACTCCGAAGCGGTGGGTGGTATCGGCATCTGGCTGATGGACTCGGCAGAAAGCCGATGCCAGGGCCGGAGTTGAGAGGTGGGCGTTAAGCATTCAGTTTTTCGTTGTGAGAACTTGCATCGCACTACTTGTCGCCTGGTCAGTCTTTTCCCTTCAGACCGTCCACGCCGGCCCTACGAAGACGATCCTCATCCTCGGTGACAGTCTTTCTCAGGGTTTCGGACTCACGCCAAGCGAAGCCTACCCGATGTTGCTTGCAAAGAGGTTACGCGTTGCAGGCTTGAATTTCCAGGTAACCAACGCCAGCGCGGCGGGCGGCACCACAGAAGGCGGCTTGGAGCGGCTCCCGGCTCACCTGAAACGCAAGATCGACATCTTCATTGTGGAGCTCGGGATCAACGATGCTTTTCGAGGAGTGCCGGTTAATCAAATCCAAAACAATCTTCAGCAGATCATCGATAAGGTGACGGCGCGAAATCCACGTGTGCGAGTTGTGATCGCCGGAATGCAACTACCAAATTACGCAGCCGACGATTACGTTTCCGCGTTTGGCAAAATGTTTGCCGATGTCGCTGCCAAAAACGGCGCGACACTGGTACCGTACCTCCTGCAGAGCGTGGCAGGCGATCCCTCAATGAATTTGTCCGATGGAATTCATCCAAACGCAGCAGGCCAAAAGATTCTTGCCGAAACCGTCTGGCACGTGCTCGAACCCATAGCGCGCCAGATAGCGGTCCTCCCGAGCGCAAGCGAGGGACCTCGCCGATGATTCCTTGATCACACAAATGAGCTCGTGTGATCCACTAGCGAGCGAGAGATCCTTCTCCCGCGACTGCGGGATCAGGATGACAGCGCGAATAACACGACCGTTATCCGGCCGTCGCACGTTAGTTTAAGAAAAAGTCAAGAACCATGGACCCCGCACGACCAAACGAACCCGATCCATCCGACCCGTTCAATCCTGAGCGGGCCGATCACGCCGTCCTGGAAACGATCGAGATCGCCACTGAAGGCGAAGATTGCGATGATTGTGTGCGCAAGCTGCGACCCGTGCTGAAAAGAATTGCTGGCGTGAAGGATGTAAAAGTCGATCTGAAGCATG
>Ga0193730_1000503_pt1 | contig 11133 bp, 8 predicted proteins | sample U1a1metaG_FD_144919 | JGI IMG/M metagenome (GOLD analysis project Ga0193730, IMG submission 144919) | Soil microbial communities from a riparian zone of the East river system, Colorado, United States - U1a1 | ecosystem: Environmental > Terrestrial > Soil > Riparian zone | place: USA: East River...
ACTCCACATGACAGAACGTGCCCGCGCTTCCGATAAGAAGGACCCTCTTGCTGAGGAATTCCTGCGCTATCTCGCAAACGAGCGAAATGCTTCGCCTCGCACGTTAAAGGCATATCGTCAGGCGTTGACTGCTTTTCGCGTTGCAAACCAAACGCCGTGGAAAAAATGCCAGGGGGCCGATTTTCGTGATTACTTATTTACGATTGCGAAGCGCGGGCAGGCGCGTTCGTACGTGCGGTTGCAATTCTCAGCGTTGCGCTCGTTTTATCAGTTTCTGGCAGCTCGAAAGGGATTGCGCGGTAATCCTGTGCGCGAAGTACAATTGCCGAAAATCGAAAAGAAGCTGCCGCTGGTCCTCACGCGCCAACAGGTCGAAGAGCTTCTTGCCGCCCCAACACGCGAGACGAAAAGCAAGTCTGCGCCGGTTTGGATGCCTCTGCGCGATGTTGCCATTATGGAATTGTTCTACAGCAGCGGCTTGCGGCTGAGCGAACTGGCTGCGCTCGACGTGGCTGAGGTCGATCCTTACACAGAGTCTGTCCGCGTATTCGGCAAAGGCCGCAAAGAGCGGGTCTGCCCGGTGGGTTTGCCTGCTCTGGAGGCGATCTCGCGTTATCGCGTCGCGGCGAACGTGCATTCGGGACCGTTATTCATTAACAAGGCGCGAAGGCGAATATCGCCGCGCTCGATCTGGCTCGTCTTAAAACGTTATGTTCGTCACACATCAATTCCAATTTCAATCAGCCCGCACAAGCTGCGGCACAGTTTCGCGACACACATGCTCGATCGTGGCGCCGATCTACGCAGCGTTCAGGCGTTGCTCGGGCATGCAAGCCTTTCGACGACCCAAATCTACACCCACGTAACAACCGAACGGCTAAAGAAGGCCTACGCGAATGCCCATCCGCGGGCATGATTTTGGTGGGGCTTGACCGCCCGCCGAGCCGAACTCGCTAGCTCGCTGCGGGCGCCGCTGCGCTACCATGTGCCTGCGGCTCGGCGACGTGAAAGCTGAGCTTCCCGTCAGTAGCCATAACCTCGACGTGGTCGCCCGGCTTGACGTTGCCGCGGAGCAATTCCTCCGCCAGCGGGTCTTCGAGATAACGTTCCACAGCACGACGCATCGGCCGTGCTCCGTATTGAGGATCGTATCCTTTCTCGATGAGGAATTCCTTCGCGCTTTGAAGCAGGCCAAGATGGACATCCTTGGCTTTGATGCGGGTCAGTACCTTGTTTACTTCCAGCTCGACGATTCGCAATAACTCCGGCTTGCCAAGTGAATGGAACACGATGATTTCGTCCAACCGATTAAGAAACTCAGGCTTAAAGACGCGTTTGCTCTCGTCAAGAATCTTGTCGCGCATCGAATCGTAATCATGCCCTTCCAGCGGTGCACCGAAGCCCATTACTGTCTGTTTCTTCAGTAACTCGGCTCCGACGTTGGAAGTCATGATAATAATCGTGTTCCGGAAATCGATCTTGCGCCCTAACGAGTCCGTGATTTTGCCGTCCTCGAGAATTTGCAAAAGCAAATGCATCACATCGGGGTGCGCTTTTTCGATCTCGTCAAAAAGCACCACCGAATATGGCCGGCGACGCACGGCCTCGGAGAGCTGGCCGCCCTCCTCGTAACCGACGTAGCCCGGCGGCGAACCGATCAAGCGCGAAGCCGTGAATTTTTCCATGTACTCCGACATGTCGATCTGAATCAACGCGTCCGCATCGGCGAACATGAACTCAGCGAGCGTACGGGCGAGATATGTCTTGCCAACACCAGTAGGACCGAGAAACACAAATGATCCGATCGGTCGCCTCGGATCCTTTAAATCCGCACGCGACCGGCGCAAAGCCTTGCTAATCGCAGTAACGGCTTCCTCCTGGCCAATGACGCGCTGCTTCATCTCCGACTCCATCATGAGGAGTTTTTGTGTTTCTGCCTGTTCCATACGCTGGAGAGGAACGCCCGTGACTTTCGAGATGATGTGCATCATGTCATCCGCCGTTACCACCACCTCTTTCTCTTCTCGCTCCTCGCGCCATTTGGTTAGAATGGCATCAAGCTTTTCCTTGGTTTGCTTCTCTTTATCACGAAGCGCTGCGGCTTTCTCGAAATCCTGCGCTTTGATGGCACCTTCCTTTTCCAACCGGATTTCTTCTATCTCCTTCTCGATGTCCTTCACATCGGGTGGCCGAGTCATGGCATTGATGCGGGCACGCGCGCCGGCCTCGTCCATAACGTCGATCGCCTTGTCGGGAAGAAATCGTCCAGTGATATAACGATCGGAAAATCTGACGGCCGTTAGATGCGCTTCGTCGGTGAGTCTCGCTTTGTGATGAGCCTCGTACTTCGGGCGCAGGCCTTTCAGGATTTGAATAGCTTCATCGACCGTCGGCGCATCTACCTTGATCGTCTGGAAGCGACGTTCCAGCGCTGCGTCTTTCTCGATATACTTGCGGTATTCGTTCATCGTCGTCGCGCCGACGCATTGCAATTCACCGCGGCTCAACGCGGGCTTGATGATGTTCGATGCGTCCATCGCGCCTTCTGCAGAACCAGCGCCGACGATTGTGTGCAGCTCGTCGATGAAGAGGATCACGTTTTTGGAACGGCGGATCTCATCCATCACCGCCTTGATGCGCTCTTCGAACTGGCCGCGGTATTTTGTGCCCGCCACCATTAACGCGAGATCAAGCGTGATCACGCGTCTGTCTCGCAACAACTCTGGCACATTCCCGTTTGCAATCTCCTGTGCCAACCCTTCGGCAATTGCGGTCTTGCCCACACCGGCTTCGCCAATCAGAACTGGATTATTTTTTGTTCGTCGGCAAAGCACTTGAATGACGCGCTCGATTTCATTGCGCCGGCCTATTACCGGATCGAGTTCGCCTTTCTTAGCCAGATCGGTTAGGTCACGGCCAAACGCGCGGAGGGCTGGCGTCTTGACGTCTTTCTTTGTCGGCTCGCCGCCTCCTTCCTGTTCCGACTCGGAGGGCGTGAAATTTGGATCGAGCTCTTTGAGTATCTCGTTGCGCGTGCGTTCGATGTCGAGTTCAAGACTCTTCAGGACTCTCGCAGCGACTCCCTCCCCTTCGCGCAAAAGTCCAAGCAGAATATGTTCGGTGCCGACGTAAGAATGATTGAGCGCCTTGGCTTCCTTGCCCGCGAGCGCCAGCACTTTTTTTACCCGCGGAGTGTAAGGAACGTTCCCAACCATCTTGGTTTCCGGTCCTGAGCCGACCTGCTTCTCGACCTCCATGCGCACAGTCTCAAGGTCGAGACCCATCTTTTGCAGAACATTCACGGCCACGCCCTGGCCCAGCTTGATAAGGCCCAGGAGCAGATGCTCCGTGCCGACGTAATTGTGGTTAAACCGGTCCGCTTCCTTTCGAGCAAGCGCCAGAACCTGTTGAGCCCGGGGAGTAAAATTATTCATCGTTCGATGGCACGACAATCGAGTCATCGCCCGAGTGCCTCGCCATCTTACTAATATCAGGTTTAGGAAAGAGTTTCAAACGCTCGCGAATAATTTGGGCGCGCAAGTGGTCGCGCTCTTCTGCGTTCAGCTTCTGCTGAGAACTTTTCTGCAGATGCGCCGGCTGCGTTTCAATGAACAATTCATCGATTTGCAGGCGTCGATCTTCCGGAAACGCACCAAGATCCATCCCGAGTTTGATGATCGAGAGGAGGTTGAGCGCTTCCTTAGACGCCATCGCGTGAGCGTAGGTCAAAACCCCGTACGCGCGACCGATCTGATCCAAAAGCGTGTTTGGTTTTTTTTGAAGCAGTACTTGTCGCGCGTTGTGCTCCTTTTCGATGATTGTTTCAATTACTTTGCTCAGGCGACTGATGATTTCTTCTTCCTTCTCGCCAAGCGTGGTTTGATTAGAAATCTGGAAAAGGTTGCCCATTGCCTCAGTGCCCTCGCCGTATAGACCGCGGACTGCGAGACCGATTTTGCTCACGGCTTGAATGACTTGATTGATCAATTCACTCAGGACAAGCCCTGGCAAATGCAACATCGCGGAGGCGCGCATTCCAGTACCGACATTCGTGGGACATGCAGTCAGGTATCCAAGGTGGGGATCGAAGGCGAAGTCCAGTTTGCTTTCGAGCGCGCTATCGACTTTATCGACAAGTTTAAACGCCTGTTTCAACTGCAGACCAGAGCGAATCGATTGCATACGCAAATGATCTTCTTCGTTGATCATGATGCTAAGAGTCTGCCGACGATTCACGACGACCGCGCTTCCGGTACCCTTTGCAGCATGCTCGCGACTGATCAGATGCCGTTCCACCAGGACCTGTCTGTCCATCGCCGAGAGATCCTGCAAGCTTTCCGTGAAGGCCTCCTGCATTTCCGGAAGCGCTTCCACGCGCGACCTGATCAATTCCAGAATCGAACTGCGCTCCGCCTTTTTCGCCCAACCCGGAAAAGGACGGTTGCGCAAGTTTCGTGCGAGCCGCACGCGGCTGCTAATTACAATTTGGTGATGCGGCCCTTCACCGCGCAGCCATTCCCCGGCGGTGGTCAGCATATTGGAAATTTTCATGGCGATTTTGAGAGCTCGTTTTCGAGTTGTCTGATTTCATCGCGCAACGAAGCGGCCGTCTCGTAGTTCTCGTCGGCCACAGCTTTCTGCAGGTTCTCGGTCAAAGCACGCATCCGGTGGTTAAGGGCCACGGCCCGCTGCGCGCGCTCCGGGAATTTTCCAACGTGCTCGGTGCCCTTGTGCATCGCTTTTAAGAGCGAACCCATGCCGTCCGCAAACGTGGTGTAGCACTCGCTGCAGCCCAGCCGTCCGGTTTTTTTGAAATCAGCCTGACTAAAGCCGCACACCGGACATTTCTGAGTCGGTGCGCCTTTTTCGATTTCTTCCGCTGCTCCGATGCCAAGCAGCAAATCCGCAAGCGCGAAACCGGTTGGATCTTGGACGCCCTTCTCCTTCGAGCATGCGTCGCAGAGATTCACCTTTTGCATTTTGCCTTCCAGAATCTGCGTCAGGAAGACCGTCGCGTCATTGCATTTGCAAACGTCACACAACATCTCTCTCAATTAGACCTTGCTATTTTTGGAAACATTCAACCCCAATATTTCCACGACGTTTCTGCGTCAGAGCGGCTTTGCTCAATTTTTGGCGAAAATTGGTGTACCTGTTTCGTGCGTCACCTGACGAAATCGCGCGATGATGCGCGCGGTGATGGGCCCCGGCTTTCCGTTGCCGATCGATCGCCCATCCGCTTTTACGACCGGGACAATCTCTGCGGCAGTGCCCGTGAGGAAGCATTCGTCAGCAACAAAAACATCATGGCGCGTGATATCAGTTTCCCGAACTTTGACGCCAAATTCGGCGGCGATTTCAAACACTACCGCGCGTGTAATTCCCCGCAGCGCACCGGCCGCAACGGGAGGCGTGAAGATTTGGCCTTGCTTAACGATGAAAACATTATCTGCAGTGCATTCGGCAACGTTCCCCGCGTCATTCAACATGAGGGCTTCATCCGCCCCCGCCAAATTTGCCTCAACTCGCGCCATCACGTTGTTTAAATAATTCAACGATTTGACCGCCGGATTTAACGCCGCTGGACTGCTGCGCCGCGTTGCGCAGGTCACGATGGTTAATCCTTTCCGATAAAAGTCCTGATGATAAAGGGCGATTGTCGCCGCAATGATAATCACGCTCGGAGACTTACATTGCGTCGGGTTCAGACCCAAATTTCCAATCCCGCGTGTCACCAGCAGCCGGATGTAGCCGTCACGCAAATGATTCTGCCGAATCGTTTCCAGCACGGCCTCGGTCATGTCTCGCGTCGTCATCGGAATTTCCAGGCAGATCGAACGCGCTGAATCCCACAGTCGGAGAAGATGCTCTTCGAGTCGAAAGACGCGCCCGTTATAAAAACGAATTCCTTCGAAGATTCCGTCGCCATAAAGAAGACCATGATCGAACACGGAAATCTTGGCGTTGGCTTCCGAGTAGAATTTTCCGTCAATGTAAATCTTCGCTTCTTTGACACCGGTCGTCCGACGCGGTCGACTTTCGACTGCGGGTTCGATTACTGCCTCGGCACCAGGTTCGTGAATTTTAGGTTCGTCCAACACCGTCGCATCAGTGGTTTTCATAATCGCGAGAAAATCTCCAACGCTTAAGCGAGCAATTCAAGTTGCAAAATAGAAGCGTTAAAAAGGTTGAATAGTTAAATCGTTGAAACAGCTAACACTCCGCCCATTGTAACGCTCTAACGTTTCAATCTTTTGACCATTTAAGTTTCACTTTGCAACACTCCGTCTTTGATGTGCAACTGACGGTCACCGCGTGCTGCCAGGCGAGCATCGTGCGTCACCACCAGGAGTGTCATTTTCCGCGAACGCGTCAGGTCCATCAACAGATCAATAATTGCATCCCCGGTTTTAGAATCGAGATTTCCCGTTGGCTCATCGGCGAAAATGATTTCGGGATTATTCGTTAACGCACGTGCGATCGCCACGCGCTGTTGTTCGCCCCCTGAAAGTTCTGCTGGGAGATGCTGCATGCGGCCAGCCAAACCAACTGCCGTCAAGCTTTCTTCGGCGCGTTCCCTTGCAGATTTTCCACCGATCATCCCCGGCAGTGAGACGTTTTCCAGTGCAGTCAGCTCCGGCAACAAAAAATATCCCTGGAATATGAAACCCATTTTCTGATTTCGAAAACGCGCTTGTGAGGCGGACGTGCCGTTGTAAAGATTTCGTCCCTCGAATTCGACCGTCCCGGACTCGGGGCGCTCCAAACCTGCAAGCGTGTAGAGAAGCGTTGTCTTACCTGCACCCGACGCGCCGGAAAGAAAGACCGCTTCATTACCCGCAACCTCCATGGAGATACCCCGCAAGACCTCGATCCGGCGAGGCCCCATTCGAAATGATTGGAATAGATCCCGCGCCACTAGTTGCGGAGTTGTCGTTTCCATTCAGAAAGGTTTGTCCTCTTATCTGCAGCAAACACGACGCTAAGACAAGAGCGTGTCGGTCGCATGTACGCCAGAAAGCCGCCGTTGAGATAATCGACGGCGGCTTCCCCGTTAAGAGAACCTGTTACGTCATTCCCAACGATTCCAGCGTCGGCTGATCAATGGCTGAGGTCGTGTATAAGCCCTGTTCGGCCTGGTAAGCTGCAATCGCGTCGCGCGTAAGTGGCCCAAGCAGGCCGTCCACTTCGCCTTGATAATAGCCTTGCTGTTGCAGTGCGGCCTGAACGTTGGCGACCACCTGATCGGGCGGCAAGCTGTTATACCCATAGATCGGGCCATCGTAAGCATAATACGCATTGGGTGCGTAGCCCCAAGCCGGGTACCAATAGCCCGCGTTCCAAGCATACCACCCACCATATACGAAAACGACACGGTTGTAATGATTGTGCCACCAACCCCTGTCGTGCCACGCAGATCTGTAATTCCGGAAAGCCCAATAATTCCTACCCTGCCAGTTTTGGCTGCCTTGGATACGCCTGCCTTGCTGGAAGTTGACAGATGCGAATTTCGTCGGGCGCGTGTTCGTTGCCAAATTAAAGCGCTGTGCCTTGAACGGCTTGGCCGCTGCATTACGCGCTACCGCAGCGCGACCTGCCTGCGTAGTCGCGGGCTTGCCTGGCTTTGTCGCTCTTTGAAGCTGGGCCTGCCTGCCTGTTGTCGTCGCGGGCTTGCCTGGTTTCGTCGCTCGTTGAAGCTGGGCCTGCCTGCCTGTTGTCGTCGTGGGCTTGCCTGGTTTCGTCACCCTTTGGACCTGGGCCTGTCTGGCTGTCGTCGTGGGCTTGCCCGGTTTCGTCGCTCTTTGAGGCTGCGCCTGTCTGGCCGTCGTCGTGGGCCTGGCTGGTTTCGTCACTCTTTGAACCTGGGCTGGTTTGCCTGCCGGCCGCGATGTCCGCGCGGCGGGCGCAGCCCGTTTCGTTGGCGCCGGTTTCTTTTTTTCTTGTTGCGCGCCGCTCGCGGCGAATGCAAGCGCAAGGCTGCAGAATAATGCGAAAAGTATTCTCATAGTTTTTAGTTTTCTTCCTTCTAGGCTGTTGGACTCGTAAAGGGTCTCACTTATTCAACGTCACAGCGTCATTTTTTGGATGTCTCTCCGCGACTTGAACTCCCGCGGTGCCCGGCGGGTTGCGATATTTCTAGTCAGGCGTGCTGTTGGCGGACGGCCTCAAACAACACAATCCCAACAGCAGTAGCGAGATTTAGGCTGCGGGTTCCATGCATTGGAATGCAAATGGAGCGATCATTATTGGCCGAAAGCAAACTCTCCGGGAGGCCTTTCGTCTCAGGACCAAACACGAGAAAATCGTCGCGCTGAAATCTTGTTTGGTAGTAAGGCAGCTTACTCTTTGTCGTTAGAAAAAAGTAATTCGCATCCGGCCGCTGCGACTCTTGCAGCGCCTCGAAGGAGTCCCACATTCTCAAGTTTACTTCATTCCAATAGTCGAGACCTGCTCGTTTCAACTGTCGATCGTCGAGTGAAAAACCGAGCGGCTTGATCAAGTGCAGCGTCGATTGAGTCGCGAGACAAAGCCGCCCGATGTTGCCCGTGTTTGGCGGTATCTCCGGGCGAACCAGAACGACATTAAACATGCTACTCTTCTACTTTCGCTTAGTTCTAATCTCGCTCTCACACTCAGAACGTGAAAGGAAAGGAACAGCTAAAGGAAGAGCCAACGCTATAATTTGCTCGCGACGAATTTTTCCAGCTTTACCACATCCGCGGCGAACTTCCGAATTCCTTCGCCCGTTTTCTCGTAGGCCATCGCGTTCTCGTTCAGCATCCAGCGGAATGTCTTTTCATCGAGCTCGAGCTTCTCAATCTTTGCCGACTTCGCTTTTTCCGGAGTGAGCTTCCGCTCGACTGGCTCCTCTGATTTCGAAAGCTCGTCCATCAATTCCGGACTAATGGTCAGGCAATCGCATCCCGCCAGTTCCAGAATCTGTCCCACGTTCCGGAAGCTAGCGCCCATCACTTCCGTCGGGATATCGAACTTCTTGTAATACGTATAAATTTCCGTAACTGATTGCACTCCTGGATCTTCCACTCCTGTGTAATCGCGCTTCATTTCTTTTTTGTACCAATCGTAAATTCGCCCTACAAACGGCGAGATGAGCTGCACCTTCGCTTCCGCTGCGCGGACCGCTTGAGGCAACGAAAACAGCAGTGTCAAATTGCAGCGGATCCCCTCCCTTTGCAGCTGCTCCGCGGCTTTTAATCCTTCCCAAGTCGACGCGATTTTGATCAACACGCGCTCACGCGGAATTTTTCGATCCTCGTAAAGTTTGATCAACCGGCGCGCTTTATTGATCGAACCCTCAACGTCGTATGACAAGCGCGCGTCGGTCTCGGTCGACACGCGTCCCGGCACAATCTGGAGAATGTCGGTGCCGAACTGTACAAGAAGATGATCGCAAATGTCTTCGATTTGCGCGGGCCCCTTCAGACCTGAGTTCTTTCGATCAGCTATTACCTCCTCGACCAGATGCGCGTACTCTGGTTTTTGCGTGGCGGCGTAAACCAGACTCGGATTCGTCGTCGCGTCTTGCGGCTTGAATTCCTTCATGGACTCAAAGTCCGCGGTGTCAGCGACAACTTTGGTAAACTTTTTCAGTTGCTCGAGCTGATTCAGTTTCGCTCCAGTCTTTTTGTCTTCAGCAATAGCAGTGCTCATAATAAATTCTCCGTTTGGACTTCTTTTGAAACGTACGCCTCGATCAAAGGATCGACAACGATAAACTCTATCTACCGTCCATCGCGTGACTTCGCCGGCGCAAGCAAAACCGTATGTCCGGTGAGTTACGCAGAAACGGCGGGCCGCGCGTCGGCCGTGCGCTTTGAGCCAAGAGCAGCTTTGACGAAATTATTTCCAATCTCCCACATCGGTCCCGGGAATTTGCGGCATTCGGTGAGCACGTCGTCCAGGCCGTTCACGAACATGTCGACTTCTTTTTCGCGAATGATAAGCGGCGGTAAAATTTTCATCACGTCCATGGCATGGCCTGCCACTTGGGTAAGGATGCGGTGCTTGCTCAGCATTTGCGTCACGATCATTTGCGCGAACAGCACCTTGTCGATCTTGTGCAATAGCTTCCACGCCATTTTCAATTTGAACTCCTGCGGTTCATGAAATTCGATCCCGATCATGAGCCCCTTGCCGCGCACTTCTTTGATGAACGAGTGTTTCGCGCGTAGCGCATCCACTTTTTCCATCAGAAGCGCGCCTATCTTCGCGGAATTCTCAATCAGCTTTTCGTCGTCGATTACTTCCAGTGTTGCGAGTCCGCATGCCATCGCCAGATTGTTTCGCCCAAACGTCGTCGAGTGAACGACACAGCGGTCCATGCGCGAAAAAGTTTTCTGGTAAATGGCGCGTCGCGCCACGATTGCGCCGCACGGCACGTAGCCGCCGCTCAATGTTTTTGCCAGTGTGATGATGTCCGGCTCCAGATTCCAATGTTGAAATCCAAACATTTTTCCGGTGCGACCGAGTCCGGTCTGCACTTCGTCAGATATCAGCAATGTCCCGTATTTCCGGCAGAGTTCCTGCGCGCGAATAAAGAAATCGGTCCTGGGAGTTTGACAGCCTTTCCCCTGGACCGTCTCAATCACCAACGCCGCCACATCGCGCGAACACAACTGTCGATCCAGCGCTTCGACATCATCGAGTGGCACACGCGCATCAAATCCGTCCATCAAAGGGCCGAAGCCTTCAGTGAAACTTTCGCATCCCATCAACGATAACGAACCGAGGCTTAGCCCGTGAAACGCGCTTGCGAGAGAAACCACTCGCTTACGTCCTGTGGCAGCCCGCGCAAACTTCAACGCGCCTTCCATCGCTTCGGTTCCTGAGTTGCAGAAGAACACCGCATTCAAATGGGGTGGGGTTCGTTTCGTCAAAGCCTCAGCGAGTAACCCGCTCAAAAGCGAGCAATCCATCTGCACCATGTTTGGCAGATCGAGATCGAGGACATCCCGAATCGCCTGTTTCACCGCAGGATGATTCCGTCCGATGTTGAAAACGCTATAGCCGCTTAGAAAATCCAGGTACGGGCGATTATCCATGTCATAGAGGTACGCGCCTTCCGCTCGCGCATAGACCTTGTCGAACCCGATAACTCGCTGCGCCTGGACC
>Ga0193730_1000504_pt1 | contig 11132 bp, 10 predicted proteins | sample U1a1metaG_FD_144919 | JGI IMG/M metagenome (GOLD analysis project Ga0193730, IMG submission 144919) | Soil microbial communities from a riparian zone of the East river system, Colorado, United States - U1a1 | ecosystem: Environmental > Terrestrial > Soil > Riparian zone | place: USA: East River...
GATGGGTTCGTTTGTTCCCGCACGTTCAGCGCGACTGGGCGTGGTGGATCGAGTGTTCACTCGTATTGGAGCCAGCGATAACCTGGCGCGCGGGCGCTCAACTTTTATGGTGGAGATGACGGAGACGGCAGCCATCCTGCATACCGCCACCCCACGATCACTGATCCTGCTCGATGAAGTCGGCCGCGGCACTTCCACCTACGACGGCCTCGCAATCGCATGGGCTGCGATTGAATATATTCACGGGCGAACCCGCGCCAAGACGTTGTTTGCCACCCACTACTTCGAACTAACTGAATTGGCGGATCGCCTTTCGGGAGTAAAGAACTTCCACGTTTCAGTGAAAGAAACCGGCGGTGGAATCGTGTTCCTGCGCAAAGTTGAGGCCGGGGCGGCTGATCGTAGTTACGGAATCGAAGTTGCGAAATTGGCGGGACTCCCGGGCGAAGTGATTCAACGGGCTCGCGAAGTCCTGGCGGAACACGAATCTGCAGAGCAGCAGGTGACCGGACACTTATCGCGTGGTGCAGAAGCTCGGCCATCCCAATTGACTATCTTTACGCCGCTCTCGCAGCCAGTACTCGAACGGTTGCGAGAACTGGAATTGGACCGATTGACACCGCTAGAGGCACTGAATCTGCTTGCCGAGCTGAAGAAGCAAATTCAATAACTCAGTTTCAATTCTTTATCTCATTTGAGCCTAACTTGAGGTGCTAATTGAGGTATTCGAGATAAGTGGCTGACCCTAATAAAGAATCATCGATACCCCAACAGGCTGGACAGCTCTTGATCGTGGGCTTTGACGGGACTGGTATGTCTTCTCGCCTCAGTTCGCTTCTGACTCGCCTGCAACCCGCGGGCGTAATTCTTTTTGCGCGTAACATTACGGGGGCGGTGCAGACACATACTCTTCTCAAAGATTGTCAGCAGCGCGTTTCCACCCCATTATTCGCCTGCGTGGATATGGAAGGTGGCAGCGTCGATCGCTTGCGCAACGTCATCGGACCGTCTCCCTCTGCTGCCGACGTGTTTGCCACGCGCGACCGCAAGCTCTTCCGCAAGCATGGGAGATTAATCGGTGAATGTTGTCGAGCGCTGGGCTTCAACACGGATTTCGCACCTGTAGTCGATCTTGCATTTGAAACATCGCGCGCGGTAATGGCCTCGCGCGCGGTTTCCGCCGAACCCAAAAAGGTCATTGTTTATGCGCGAGAATTTCTCGCGGGATTGCGCTCCGCAGGCGTGCTCGGAGCCGCCAAGCATTTTCCGGGACTCGGTGAGGCTAACCTGGACACTCATCACGAACTCCCGAACGTCTCCAAATCCTGGAAAAACTTGTGGGAGCAGGATCTCTCTCCCTACCGCACCATGGTCCGCGAACTGAGCATGGTCTTGGTTGGGCATGCAAGTTATCCCAGAGTCACAGGCAAAGGTCTGCCGGCTTCCCTCTCGAAGAAATGGATTACGAGCGTGCTGCGGGAGAAAATCGGATATCGGGGACTGGTGGTTTCAGATGATCTGGAAATGGGCGGAGTGCTGAAGGCCGCTCCCATCGAGCAAGCAGCAGCGGAGCACATTCGTGCGGGTGGCGACTTATGCCTGATTTGCCATCAGAGGGACTACATTATCGGCGCGTATGAAGCAATCATTCGTGAAGCAGAGCGGGACAGTAATTTCGCGCGCCGCGTGGCTCAATCGGCTGCGCGTGTGCTGGCATTTAAGAAGAAATCCAAAGAGCTGAAGCATCACGTTTCGCCTCCCACTCCCACTAAGTTGGAAAAGCTCTCGCGGCAGCTATGGGAATTCAGCGAGCAAGTGCGGCTGGAAACACTCAACCAACAGGATCAGGCATGATCGTCGCCGGCGTGATGAGCGGCACTTCTGCCGACGGTATTAACGTAGCGCTGGTGCAGATTGACGGCGGCTTGGGTCGAACCAAAACTACAGCGAAAGAAACTGCAGCTCAGCCTCACTTGCCGCGGTTCAAGTTTCTGGCGCACGCCGAATATCCTTATCCAAAGAATGTGCGGCGCGCGGTGCTCGTGGCAATGAACGCGTCTCAGGCTAGTGTTGCTGATTTGTCGCGATTGAATTTCCTGCTCGCCGAGTTATATGCCAAAGCTGTTCTACTTACACAGCGTCAGTTCGGCATGGAAGTTGAGCTGGTCGGCTGTCATGGGCAAACTCTTTATCATCAGGGCAAGCCAGCGCCTTTTTTGGGAGTCAAAGTCGCGGCCACCTGGCAAATCGGTGAGGGAGCCACATTAGCAGCGCGTCTAGGTGTGCCCGTAGTCTCCGATTTTCGCCCAGCGGACATCGCTCGCGGAGGACAGGGTGCGCCGCTGGTTCCCTTCCTCGACTACCTGCTTTATCGCGACAAACGCGTCGGGCGCATTGTGCAAAATATCGGCGGCATCGCCAATCTCACCGTAGTTCCTCGCAACGCGTCCCCCGGGCAAGTTCTCGCATTCGATACTGGCCCGGGCAACATGGTAATTGATGCAGTCACTGAACAATTGTTTGGCAAGTCCTACGATCGTGATGGGAGGATAGCCGCTTCCGGCACCGCACTCGAAGCAGTGGTCACCCAAGCGTTATGTGGTCCGTTCTTCCGCTACAAGCCGCCGAAAACAGCGGGACGCGAGGAATTTGGCCGGGAGTTTGTCCGCGACTTCCTGAAACGTTGTGGTCGTGCGAATAGCCGTGATGTGGTCGCAACCGCGACTGCCGTGACCGCACGGTCGATTGCCGATGCGCTGAAGCGTTTTGTCGTCCGGCGGCGCGATACCTTCAGTGAGATGATTGTTTCCGGCGGCGGAACGAAGAATTCCACGCTAATGGCAATCTTGGCCAATGCAATTCGGCCGTTGGAATTGCGTCTCCGCTCCTCCGATGAATTCGGATTGCCTTCAGAGGCGAAGGAAGCCGCAGCTTTTGCTTTGCTGGCATATCAAACCTGGAACCGCCAGCCGTCGAACGTCCCCTCGGCAACGGGCGCGAAGAGCGCCGCCATACTGGGAAAAATCTCGTATGCGTAAGAATGCCCGCAGAGCTTTAGGTGGAATCTTCACCGCGCTTCTGCTCTTGACTAGCTTCTCCTGTTCCAACAAAGCTGACCCCGAAACCCTGGTGATGATTATTGAGAGCAGTCCCACGAATCTCGATCCCCGCGTGGGCCTGGACGCGCAATCCGAGCGCATTGATGACTTGCTCTTCGATGATCTGCTCACCCGCGATGAACACCTAAATGTTCAACCTGGGCTGGCTGAACGCTGGGAGATTCCGGATCCTCGAACCTATGTCTTCCATCTACACCACGGGGTAAAGTTTCACGACGGGCGTCCTCTAACTGCGCGCGATGTGAAGTGGACGTTCGATTCTTTGCTCGAGGGAAAAATCCGCAGCACCAAGTCAGGCGCGTATCGGCTCGTGGATAACATTGAAGCCCCAGATGACTCGACCGTTGTCTTCCACTTGAAAGAGCCGTTCGCGACTTTACTGTGGAACCTCTCGGATGGTGCCATTGGCATCGTACCCTTCGGCAGTGGCGATGAGATGAGCAGCAAGCCGATTGGCTCGGGCCCTTTCCGCCTGGTCAGGGCGCAACTGGACCGAGAAATTGTCATCGAGCGCAACCAGGATTATTGGGGACAAAAAGCGCATGTGAGCCGAGTTCGCTTTATTGTGGTGCCGGATACCACCACGCGCGCACTAGAGTTGCGCAAAGGCAGCGCGGACATTGCCATCAACGCGTTGACCGCGGACATGATCCTTGCACTTCAGCGCGAACCCAAACTGGAGGTTCTGCGCGCGCCGGGTACTGTGCTCAGCTACCTGGCGTTTAATCTGTGCGATCCGATCCTGAAGGACGTGCGGGTTCGACAGGCGCTGGCGTTCGCTATCGATCGCCGTCCGATGTTGCAATATCTAAGCCGCGGCTTTGCCCGTCCTGCCGACAGTGTTCTTCCTCCCGAGAGCTGGGCCTATAACGCGGAGGTCGCGCATTATCCCTACGACCCCGAGCGCGCGCGGCAACTCCTGGAGCAAGCCGGGTACTCAGCAGTGAATGAAGTGCGTTTTCATCTGACGATGAAGACATCCACCGAGGAAAGCACACGGCTGATGGCCGCGGTACTACAGCAGCAATTGCGTGACGTCGGAATCGTGCTCGATATCCGCACTTTTGAATTTGCCACTTTCTTCTCTGACGTCACCCGCGGCGCCTTCGAGCTCTATTCCTTGCGCTGGATCGGCGGAAATGAGGACCCCGATATTTTTGAGTACGTTTTCCACTCCGCCCGCTTTCCCCCGCATGGAGCCAATCGCGGCTACTATGCCAATCCCCGGGTGGACGCGCTGATCGATCAGGCGCGCAGCCAGCTCGATCAAAATACTCGTAAGAGGCTCTATGCTGAGCTGCAGAGCATTTTGGCGCAGCAGTTGCCTTACATCAATCTGTGGTATCAGGACAACGTCTTGGTGCACTCCAAACGAGTGCGGAACTTGACCTTGAATCCCTCGGGAAACTACGATTTTCTGAAGACAGCAGAATTGGACGGATCAATCGTCGCTCGTCAGTGATTTTCGGTCGCAGTCCAGCCTCAGACTACAAAACTCAGCGTGTTACCATCGAAGTTTAGGAAGCAGGAGCGCGTGCGCATTCTTTTCATCGGCGATATCTTTGGCCGGCCGGGACGAACCGTTGTCAAAGACCGTCTGCCCGGATTGGTGCGGGAACATACTATCGATCTGGTCATCGCCAACGGAGAAAACTCCGCAGCCGGCTTCGGTATCACGCCACCGTTAGCGGAAGATTTGTTTGAGCTGGGCATCGATGTCATCACTACCGGCAATCACGTCTGGGATAAGCGCGAGATCGTGGACTACTTTCAGAATGCAGATGGAAATGAGCACAGCATGGCGCGCCGGCTCTTGCGTCCCGCCAACTATCACTCAGACTTGCCAGGCTGGGGCGTCTACGAGGGCAAGAAGAAAGATGTCCCTTACGGGGTGATTAACCTGCAGGGACGAGTGTTCATGGCAGCCAACGATGACCCCTTTCGCGTGGCCGACCGATTGCTCGGTCAACTTAAAGCCAAGATCATATTTGTGGACATTCATGCGGAGGCGACGTCGGAAAAAATCTCGATGGGTTGGTATCTCGATGGCCGCGTTACCGCGGTTGTCCACAAATATGATCACGTTCCCACGGCGGATGAACGCGTATTGCCTGGCGGCACGGCTTACATAACGGACGTCGGCATGACCGGGCCCTACGATAGCGTCATCGGAGTGAAGAAAGAACAGATCATGGCCCGTTTCCTGAACAACATGCCGGTGCGATTCGAGGCTGCGACCGGAGACGTACGATTGAGTGCAGTGGTAGTGGACTGCGACGAAGCGACCGGCCATGCGCGGAAGATTCAACGCATCATGGTCAGTTGACTAGCACTTGACAATATTTTCTATGACGGCGACGCAAAATCAGGCAATCCCTTTGAGTGGCTTCCGCTGGATGGAAGCTGACGCCTATCTGTTCGACATCGATGGAACCCTGCTGGTCACCCGCGATCTGGTACATCGAAATGCGCTGCATCATGCCATGCGCGAGGTGTATGGGGTTGACACCACCATCGATGGCATTGCCTATCACGGCAAGACCGATCTAGGAATTCTTCGTGCCGCCCTTGAACGGACGGGGATCTCTGGCAAAACCTTCGAGGCAAAATTGCCGACCGCGTTGAACGTGGTCTGCCTTGACGTGGCAACAAACGCGAATCGAATCGTGGCAAATGTTTGTGAGGGAATCCCTGAGGTCCTTACCCAGCTAAAGGCCGCGGGAAAATTGCTGGGCGTGGCTTCGGGAAATCTAGAAGCAGTAGGCTGGCACAAAGTCGCGGCGGCTCGGCTGCGGCAGTTCTTTAGTTTTGGTTGTTTTAGCGATCGTTCCGAATTGCGGGTCGACATCTTTCGGCTAGGCGTGGTCGAAGCCCGGCGCCGACTCGGCGAGAACGCCACTGTCTGCTTCATTGGTGACACGCCGGAGGATATCCGGGCGGCTCGAGGCGTAAGCGCCCAAGTGGTCGCGGTCTGCACCGGTATTTTCAAGAACGATGAACTGGCTTGCCACGCGCCTGATGCCTGCGTCAGTTCATGCGTGGAGTTGCTGGCAGGTTAGTCTTTCCTGCGATTAGTCAGCGGCCGAGGAGTTTTGTCAGTTCTTTGCGGTTTCGAGCGGGTAGATACTGCAGCGCGGCTCGCGCCAGGGCCATATAAACTTCCTTGGCTCTGGGAATTTTCTGCAAAGTCCGCAAGTGTTGCCGCACAATCGACACATCGCCTCTCACAATCGGCCCACTAAATGCTCCAGCCGGACCCAAAGCACTGTAGTTGGCCAGGGTTTGTGTCACGATCGGAAGCATTATTTTTCGAGCTTGGGTGGTGGAGAGTCCCGCTGCTCGAGCCACCTGCTCGGCGGTCACCAGCATCGCTACCAGCAGGGGCGAGCTGAATCCTCCCCACGCGTGGTACGCAATCTTGTTAGTTTTGGAGATACGAAACGCCTCTCCTCCCAGGTCGCGGGTGATTCTCGCTGCGACGCGTAAAGCTCTGGCGTCGCCTTCCAGCGCAAATGCCACTCCTTTGAGAGATGGAATAGAGCCGCGCACGAATGTCATCATCGGATGCACGGAAGCCACCGCCGCTCCACGCCGGCGTAAGGCATTCAGTTCGCCGCTGGCCAAGGCTCCGCTGGAATGAAAAGCAACTTTGCCTTTCCACTTCGACGACCGAATCAGCGCGCGAGCCGCTACGGCAATCTCACGGTCGGGGACACAGAACCAGATCACATCAGAATCCAGGTTCGCTGTTTTTAGAGTAGTGGTAAACGATTGTGCGCTCTTGGCAATCTCCCGTGCTCTGTTCTGGGAGCTGAGAGTCTCGCGCGCAATAACTTCGTTGACCCGGTATCCTACTTTAGTAAGCGCTATCGACAGGGCACTACCGAGTCTTCCTGGGCCGACGATTGCGATCTGCGGTTTGGCCGGCATCGCGGCAGCATATCAGGCTGTTTCGCCGGAAACCAAGTTCGCTTTGTCCTGCTAGTCGGAAAACACCACAGAGTGGTCATTCGCATATATTGTGTGAATGCCCAAATCATCCCGCTCTTCAAACAAAGCTCGTGTACTCTCTTCGCGCGTTGCTTACCGCGGTCCGGTTTTCTGGATCACCACCGACTACGTGCGTGAACCGGGAGGTGTGCGTGTCCGGCGTGATGTCGTGCATCATTCCGGCTCTGTCGTGATACTCGCGGTAGATGTGCGGCGCTCTCAGCCCTATGTTCTTCTGGAACGACAATACCGCCATGCCGCTCAGAACTATCTTTGGGAACTACCTGCCGGGCGCATCGATAAAGGTGAAAACCCGCTGGCCGCCGCCAAACGGGAGCTGCTGGAAGAAACCGGCTATACCGCCACCCGCTGGCAGCGCATTCTGAAGTTCTACGCCAGTCCCGGCTTCGTTGCCGAGACCATGAACCTCTATCTGGCACGTGGTCTGCATGCAGGGACCGCGCAACCGGAAGCTGACGAGGTGATTCAGCAACGCCTGATTTCGTTAAAGGACGCCGTTCGTTGGGTAATGAATCGAACAATTCGCGATGCTAAAACGATCTCTGGCGTGCTCTGGCTCAGCCATCAGAGAAACTCGCCCAAGCCGTACCGGTAGCGGTTTTCAGCAGGCAATCCTTGACAGGCCCCTTTCCCGGAAGCACAATTGCAGCAAATTACGGGGCACGTCCTGGTAAGCGAATATACGTGCCGAGGGGGCGAACGTGGATCGTTTGCAAGGTACAGTGAAGTGGTTTAACAACGCCAAAGGGTACGGCTTCATTGGACGCGAAGATGGGCCGGATGTTTTTGTGCATTACAGCGCGATCACATCCGAGGGATACAAAAGCTTGCAGGAAGGCGACAAAGTCGAGTTCGAAATTACTCAGGGGCAGAAAGGACCGCAAGCATCCAACGTCAGCAAGGTGTGATAACCGTTCAAAACTCTTCGAATTTTCCCACCATTATTGTCGGCGGCAAGCGTCAGGGCCGCTCGTGCCGCAATCCACTTTTCTAGCTGACCATCTGGCCGTCCCGCGCTAATTTGTTTAATCTTTACCTCTGCATGGATAACAAAGCCATCGCCGGCATTCTTTATGAAACTGCCGACCTGCTTGAAATTGACGGCCAAGACTCGTTCCGCATCCGCTCGTATCGAAATGCGGCCCAGGCCATCGAGGCTTTACCGCAGCAGATCGCGGATCTGATTGCCGAGCCTAAGAAAGTGCTGGAAATACCGGGCATCGGAAAAGGCATGTTGCTTAATTTGCAGGAAATGTTTAAGGAAGGCCGGTTGCAACTGCACGCCGATCTGCTGAAGAGATATCAGCCTTCCATGCTTGATTTGCTGAAAATTCAGGGGCTGGGTCCGAAAACTATTTCGCTGATCTGGAGCGCTTACCAGGTCTCTGATCTTGAAGGTGTGGAGAAACTGGCGCGCGAAGGCAAGATTCAGATCTTGCCCCGCATGGGTGAAAAGCAGGAACAGAAACTGCTCAAGGCCATTCAAGACTATCGGCGGATCGCCGGCCGGTTTCTTCTCGACGTAGCCGAGAATGAAGCCAGCAAAATCGGTGACCATTTGCGCAATTTCCCGGGAGTGGAAAAAGTCACTCCCGCCGGATCACTTCGCCGGGGACGCGAGACCGTGGGCGATCTCGACGTGCTCGTCACCGGCAAGGCCTGCATTGATGACAACGACCGTGAACTATGCATCGATCACATCATCAAAATTCCCGGCCTGATGGAAATCATTGCTCGCGGCGAAAACAAGGTCAGCTTCCGCTTACGTGGTGGAATGCAGGTGGACGTCCGCTTCCTTTCGCCCGATTCCTTTGGTGCCGCGTTGCAATACTTCACCGGATCAAAGGCTCACAACGTTGCTCTCCGCCAACGCGCTTTGAAGATGGGTTACACATTGAGTGAATACAGTCTGGCGCGCCTGGACAACGAAAAAGCTGTTGCAGGCAAGACTGAAGAAGATATCTACGCCAAACTCAAGCTCGATTACATTCCACCTGAACTACGCGAGAATCAGGGCGAAATCGACGCGGCGGAAAAGCACACTCTGCCCGCTCTTATCACGCAAACTGACTTGCAGGGCGATGTCCACATGCATACCGTCGAAACCGACGGCCGGAAGACTATCGAAGAAATGGCCGAAGCGGCCATCGCGCATGGATACAAATACATGGCCATTACCGACCACTCCAAGAACTTGGCCTTTGCCAACGGATTGGACGATAAGCGAGCGGCGGAGCATATCCAACGCATCCGCTCTGCGGATACGAAGATCGATGGCATTAAGATTTTTGCCGGAATTGAAGTGGACATTCTCGGTGACGGCGCCCTCGACCTGTCTGACTCGGTTTTAGAGCAGATGGATTTGGTCATCGCCAGCGTGCATTCGCACTTTAATCAAAGCCCAGCAGAGATGACCGACCGGTTGCTTAAAGCCATCGGAAATCCAAATACGTCCTTTATCGGTCATCCCACAGGACGCATGTTGCTTCGGCGCGACGCCTATCAGTTCGACCTGGACGCGGTCTTGAAGGCGGCCGCCAAAAATAAAGTCGCCATGGAGCTGAACTCTTATCCTGACCGACTCGATCTATGTGATCGCCACCTGCGGCTGGCAAAACAGCATGGGGTGAAGATTGTGATCAACACTGATTCCCACCATACGTCTCATCTCGACAAGATTCGGTATGGAATACTTCAGGCCCGCCGCGCATGGCTTACGCGGAGTGACGTCCTCAACACCCTGCCGCCACAGCAATTCGCGAAAGCTATGAAACACCAATGGCCGTGACGAGGAGTAAAATCTCTCGCGGGATTCCCTATGCCAGAAGAAAAACCACCTGTACCGTCCACACCGCCGTCAGCATCCGCGACTCCGCCGCAGTCTGGCAGCAGCTTCGACATCAGCGAGGAATATGGCACGGCGGCCAAAAATTTGCCTCCGGCCAAAGTCGTAGCGATCGGTATCGGCCTTATCGTCGTGATCGCGGTGATTGTGAGCCTGGTGCAGCGCCCGCAAGGGTCGGCATCCGGCTCAATCGACGATGTGACATCGATCGAGATGCCCAACCAGAACGCAGTGATGGTGGCCCTTGCTATCTCCATCAAGAATCATGGCAAGAAGCCGTTCTATATTCACAACATTCAGGCCGATCTTGAAACAGGGACCGATAAGTTCACCGACGAGGCGGCGTCAGGGGTTGACTTCGAACGTTACTTTCAAGCGTTCCCCGCATTAAAGGAACATGCGCTTGCCCCGTTGAAGTCAGAGACGATGATCGAACCCGGAGGCGAGGCCAAAGGAACCATCATCGTGAGCTTTCCGGTTACTGCAGATGCATTTGCAAACCGCAAGTCGATCAAGGTGACGATCCGACCTTATGATCTGCCAGTGCCGCTGGTGCTGACCAAGTAGCACGGTCATTTCACTATTCTTGTTTTTTCAGGAATCTTCTATGGCCGTGGGGTTCGGCGCCAGGCTTGATGTCGTCATACTTCAAGCAACTAATCGAGCCGTCCACTTCCAGCACTCCTAACGCGACATCGTGATAGCTGGAGATCCCATGCGCGCGCAGTGCACGCTGCAATTCATCCATACTGACATGCTCTTTAGCCATGTGCGGTGCGATGATTTCGCCGTCATGAATCAGGAGGGAGGGCTGTCCTTGAACAAATTTGCGGAAGCGCCGGTTGAGACCCGAGAGTTCTGCTACTGCGTAGTTCAATAGCAGCAGAGTGGAGGCGGCGATCACGCCGCCTGAGAGCGACGTGTCTGGTCCGGTCATCGCGTTCTGCACTGCGTTGCTGATCAGAAGCAGGAGTGTGAGGTCAAAGGGCGTCATCTGCCCCACTTCCCGCTTGCCGCTGAGTCGCACACCCAAGAGCACGACGCCATAAATGGCCGCCGTGCGCAGCGTGATCTCAAGCAGAACACGCCCGCCAGGAAACAGCGCGTCCGACACTAGTTGGCCGTCACCGATATCGGTGCATTCTTCGGCGTGCTCA
>Ga0193730_1000505_pt1 | contig 11131 bp, 5 predicted proteins | sample U1a1metaG_FD_144919 | JGI IMG/M metagenome (GOLD analysis project Ga0193730, IMG submission 144919) | Soil microbial communities from a riparian zone of the East river system, Colorado, United States - U1a1 | ecosystem: Environmental > Terrestrial > Soil > Riparian zone | place: USA: East River...
ACAGAACAGCGTCGGTGGAGGTGCCAGTGCCGTTGCTCAATTTTGGATTGTAAGGAACTTGACCGGGGATGTCCATCCGCGTGTTGTACCAGGCATGGACTCCGCCGACCAATTTGTAGAATTTTACTTCAGCGTTGGAGCGACAGTTGGTGGCATCTTTTTCCGCGACCGAAGTGATCTTTCCCTGGCTGTCACACAAAGGGACGGTGGTATCGAGGGTCGAGCAATTGTCGGCCAGTGCACTCGTCCAGTAATTAAATGTTTGATCTTGCGAAGACTGGTTCACGGTGGGCGTCATGCTGCCGCAATAAGGAATTCCGGAATCCTGATCTCCGTGGAAGATAAGCACGGAAACCGGCGCAACCGATGCCGGGACGCTACGGCTGTCCGTGGTCGCAATCGCGTAAAGTGTCCCCTCCACCACGCCAATGGCTGCCACTAAATCCGACAGTTGAACTCCAGCACGATGGGCCATATAGCCTCCGATGGAGAAACCGCAAATGTAGATTTTTTTAGGATCTGGATGAATGTTGGCCTGGAGTGTATTGATCAGCTGACGAAGGAAAGCAACATCCTCCGGCGGTGTCCCGGTGAACGCAAAATCATTGTAAAAAACCGACCACAATGTGTGGCCCTCATTACTCTTCAGAGCGTCAGGATAAGCCACGGCAAAACCAACTTGATCCGCCTTGTTGCTCAACTCGCTGATGGTTTGCATTTGCGCTCCACTCTGTTGCGAGCCGTGCAGCGCGATCACCAGCGCACTGGAATTCGCCTGATAGCCGGGAGGAAGGTGCAGCACATAAGAGCGAGCTACACCGTTTACGGTGATGGAGCAATTTCCCCCGGCTTGGAAATCGCAACTGCCAGAAGAGCCGGAAGAGCCGCTGCCGCCTCCGCAGGAAAGCAACAACAACGCAACTGACATCAGCAAAAGCGCGAACGGAGCCACACTCCCCTTAGGTGAATTGTTTGACTCACAATTATTTGCCATTTACGGCGTCTCCTCTGGTTCTCCAGTAGCTCAGCGCTCGTCCGCGTGCCCTTCGCAAGCTCCAGAGTGAGCAATTAGCCAGCCGGAGAGGCGGCGTAGAGAGGTTATGAGTCAGGCGACTGGTATTTCCGCGGACTTGTCCTGGAGTGACGCATTCGAGTTTCGCGAATGCCGGAGAAGATATTCCTCGATTGTTTCCGCCACCTGACGAACTGCGGGCTCTCTCAGAAGAGCTCGATGCTCCTTCACTCTCACGAAGACTTCGTGAGTCTCGATCGTCCCCTTGACCCATCGTTCCCACCCTAATTGAGAATCGGGATAGGGGCCTTGATCGCGAACGAGAAGCATATTTCCCGGATACGGTCGGGATTGGTAAGCCCGTTCCGCGCGCCAATTGTTATGGAAAAAATAGCGCGTCCGGAGGAATTCAGGCAATGGAGGCCAGCGAAGAACCGAATAATAACTATAGAGTTGGCGGCAGAGCAGCGCAATCGTGTTGTGCCGAAGTTTTCTCCCTCTCCAGCGAAGGCCGCCTCGCATTCTTTGGAATAAGTAAGAGGGCAGATCGCTGAACGGGAGCGATTTGACGTCGTGCCAATTGCGGCTGAGCCTCACATCTAGCTTGGCGGCAGGATCTGGCTTGGGTTCCGGCTTGGCTTCCGGATCTGGCGCGGGTTCAAGTTGCGGAGGGCGATCATCATCAAAAATTGCCAACAGATCGACGCGTTCCCCTAATCGCTGGAGTTGCTGGGCCATTTCGAAGGCAACGATTCCACCAAAGCACCAACCAGCTAACAGGTACGGGCCACTGGCCTGAACGGTGCGTATCTCGTTAATGTAATGGGAAGCCATCTCAGCAACCGTCGTATGAGGCGGGTGTTTGCCATAAAGACCCTGAGCTTGCAGTCCGTAGACTGGACGCTCTGGTGCGAGCCGCCGAGCCAGGGCATGAAACAGCAGGATTGTGCCGGCACCGCCGTGCATACAAAATAACGGGACCTTGGAGCCCTGCAGCTGGATGGGCACAAGCGAAGTACATTTCGTTTTCTTCACCTTGTGCCGAAGCAAGGCCGCTAACTCGCCGACCGTGGGGGCTTGAAACAACGGAGCGGGCGGTAAATCTTTTCCGATGGTACTTTCTACGCGCGCGAACAGCTGCGCAGCCAGCAAGGAATTCACGCCCAAATCAAAAATGTTATCGGTGACGCCGATCGGCTTGATTCCTAAGACATTCTCCCAGATTCCGACTAGCTCCAGCTCAAGAGCATCGCGTGGAATCACATATTCGCGGTCAATTGCCGAGTTCTCGCGAGTTGGCTGCGGAAGCGCTCGGCGGTCGACTTTGCCGTTTGGCGTTAAGGGCATGCTGTCAACCACAACAAATGCCGAGGGCAACATGTAGTCGGGCAATTTCTGTTGCAGGTAAGCTCGCAACACATGGCCAACCGGTCGATGGTGGGTACTCGGGACGAGATATGCTGTGAGACGCTTATCTCCCGGGACGTCCTCGCGGGCAATTACAACGCATTGATGAATGCTAGGGTGCTGAGCCAGGACAGATTCAATTTCTCCCAACTCAATGCGGTAGCCGCGAATCTTGACCTGCTCATCCATCCGGCCGAGGAAAGCGATGTTGCCATCGGGCAGAAAGCGGGCCAGATCTCCGGTCTTGTAGAGCCTTGCTCCCGTTACAGTGCTAAAAGGGTCAGGAACAAATTTTTCTGCCGTCAAATCTGGACGGTTCTGGTAGCCGCGCGCCAAACCATCGCCGCCAATATGGAGTTGTCCTTCCGCACCGGACGCGACCGGTTTCATGCCTTCATCGAGAATGTGGAACTGCGTGTTGGCAATCGCATGTCCGATCGGCACCGTGGCCTTCTCCTCGCCCTTGACCTGATAAACGGCGGACCAGATCGTGGTCTCGGTTGGCCCGTACATATTCCACAAAGAACCGCAGTGCAGAAGCAGCTTATTGGCTAAGTCGCTGGGAAAAGCTTCGCCTCCACATAGAATCTTCAGTTTCGGATCGGCTGGCCATCCCGCTTCCAACAATAACCGCCAAGTCGCTGGCGTCGCCTGCATGACGGTCGGGCCGCAAACCTGCATACGGTGTCGCAACATCTTTCCGTCCGCCGCATCCGTCGCGCTGACGACAACAACGCGTCCTCCAGTGATCAGCGGTAGATAAATCTCCAAACCAGCAATGTCGAAAGACAGCGTAGTCACCGCGGCAAGGACATCTTCCTCGGTGAATCCCGGTTCCTTGCCCATGCTTCGAAGAAGATTAACCAGGCTGTCGTGCTCGATTTGGACACCTTTTGGTTTTCCAGTTGATCCCGACGTATAGATGACGTAAGCGAGATTTTCGCCTTTCGCCATGCTGCCGAGGTTATCCGTGCTGTTTTTGGCTATCTGTTTCCAGTGCGCGTCGATCAAGACAGTCTGCGCGCCGTGTTCCCGGAAGCCGGGCAGCAGCTCTTGTTGGGTTAGAAAAATGGGTGCGCGCGCGTCCTCCATGATGTACGCGATGCGGTCTTTGGGATATGCGGGATCTAGCGGGACGTACGCTCCACCTGCCTTGAGGATTCCCAACAGCGCGACGACCATGTCAAGCGAACGGCTCACGCATAAGCCAACCAGAACATCGGGTCCCACCCCAAGGGTGCGGAGATGGTGAGCCAATTGGTTTGCCCTGCCGTTGAGTTGCTGATAGGTGAGATTCTGGTCTTCAAAGACCACAGCGATTGAGTCCGCCCGGCGCTGCGCCTCGCACTCGAAGATTTCATGGACGCATTCAATATCCGAATTTGCGTCAGGAAGCTCTCGCATGGGTTGGCTCTGCATTGACATCGTAACGGGGCTGGGCGCCAGTCAAACGGCAGCTTAGTTCCGGCCTACCGCGGTAAGTAGCAATGAGTCTGCCAACTCGCGGTGTCCCAGTTTAGCGTAAGTCTAAGCGGCACAATAAGTAAGTGACGTTGGAGTTGCTCGCATCATCTGGCTGGACACCTAATATGCAGGAAATTGCACCACAGGCCGCATTCGCAAGGCAAGTTTGTTTTAAACTTGATAAGGCTTCCCTCCAATCATGAGATTGTCGGTCGTCATGCCGGTATACAACGAACGCGCTACCCTGCGCTGCGTGGTGGAACGAGTCTTGTCGGTTGCACCGATGGAACTGGAATTGATCTGTGTAGACGACGGCTCGCGTGATGGCTCCCTAGAAATTCTGGCAGAACTCCAGACTGAGCATGCTCAGCTGCGGGTGTTTCAGCAGCCACGCAACCTAGGCAAAGGAGCGGCGCTGCGCCGCGGTTTCGAGGAAGCTACTGGAGACTTCGTCATCATTCAGGACGCGGACCTGGAATACGACCCGCATGATTATCCGGCACTTCTCGATCCACTCATCCAAGGGAAGGCCGACGTGGTCTATGGCTCAAGATTTTTGGGCAGCGGGCCCCATCGCGTCCTTTATTTCTGGCACTCGGTCGGAAATTGGTTGCTGACTTTGCTTTCCAACTGCCTGACCAATATCAACCTGAGTGACATGGAGACCTGTTATAAAGCCTTCCGCCGGGAAATCATTCAGTCTATTCCCATTCAGGAAGAGCGGTTTGGGTTCGAGCCCGAGATTACGGTGAAAATTGCCAAGCGTCATCTGCGAATCTACGAAGTAGGCATAAGTTACTGGGGCCGAACCTACGAAGAAGGCAAGAAGATCGGGTGGCGAGACGGCGTACGTGCCTTGTGGTGCCTGCTGAAATATTCAATCAAGGAGCCGGCCGTCCCTGCCCCGCATCAGACACACTCAGAGACAGTCGTCAAAGCGCCAGCCCAGGAGAAACGAGTATCGAGTGCCAGCAATTAGCCGCGTAGCCCGGCAAGACTGCGGACACGCTGGCGAATCTCGCGGACGGCTTGCACGTCCGATAAAGGAATATCTGGTTGGGCGATGAGGGCGCGCAGTATCGTTTCGAAATCCTTCGCCATCTGAGCGATCGTCGATTCTTTGAACAGATCTGTGCTGTACTCAAAGAAGCCATCCTTCCCGGTCGCGGCTTCTAACTCCAACGCAAGATCAAACTTGGCGGTTCCAGTGTCGACGAATTTCGGCCGCGTGATGGTCAATCCTTTTAAGTGCAGAGTCGGCGCAGGTTCCTTCAATACCCGGAAATTGACCTGAAAAAGCGGCATGCGGGCGGCTTCACGGGGAGGGCGCACGGCTTCCACCAACTTATCGAGGGTCAGGTCTGCGTGGATAATAGCGCCTTCCACCACCGCATGCGCACGTGCCATCAGTTGGCGGAATGTGGGGTTCCCGGAAAGATCACTGCGCAACACCAGCGTATTTACAAAAAATCCGATTGCTCCCTGCATGCCAGGCCGCGGACGCGCCGAAACGGGCGAACCAATGGATATATCTTCCTGACCTGAATAGCAGTGAAGAAACACGTTGAAGACTGCATAGATTCCACGGAAAGGAGTGGTTCGGGCACTCCGACTGAGATTAATGCTTGCATTGTACAGTTCGACAGGCAGGATCACCGGGTAGCGAGTACCACGCAAGCTGGGGATAGCGGGCCGCGGTTTATCCGTTGGCAAGTTCAGTTGGGCAGCTCCCATGAGCTGCTGTTTCCAATAGGCGGTCAGTTTTTCCAATCGCTCGGCCTGCAGATACCGGGTCTGCCAAAGGGCAAAATCGCTATATTGAATGGTTGGCTCCGGTAGACGCGCTGGATTGTCTGTGCAAAATCCCTCATATAGCAGCGCTAGTTCCCGGTAAATGGTCTCTGTGCTACCAAACTCGGTCGCAATGTGATGGCCTACGTGGATGAACACATATTCGTCGTCCTGCAGCCGAATTAATGCGGCGCGGAACATAAGATCTCGAGCCAGATTAAAGGGACGGGCAGCCTCGCGATTCACAATGTGTTCGGCTTCGACTTCCCGATCTTGGGATTGCCGCAAGTCAAACTGCTGCAGTTCTACTGTCCATTTCTGCAGAACGATGGGAACCGGATTTCCCCCAGGTGCAAGAAAAACGGTTCGCAACACTTCATGGCGGCTCACGAGCACATTGAGAGACTTATGTAGCGCCTCGACATTGAGAGGTCCGCTGATTCGCATGACGTAGGGGTTGTTGTAAACGCCCGTGCCCGGCGTCAACTGGTCCAAGTACCACAATCTTCGCTGGGTAAACGAAACGGGACGAGGATCGCCCGGCTTTCTGCGTTCTAGAACCGGCTCAGCCCCCGCTCCGTGTCCTACCGCTACAGTCATGAAATCCGCCTGACATATGGTAATCTTCGATCAGCGCTGTAGCTAGGCACCCTCCCCGCGACGAGCCAAAGGTAGCAACGTTTGCAGCACATGAGTTTCCCTCCCCCGCGTTTGAACCGAGGTAATAGCAAATTCAAGGAGTAAAGTAGGCCTATGCCGGAACCATCTACCGCGGGATTTCAGCTGTCTCCGCAACAGAAACATCTTTGGAGCCTGCAAGACGGCCGGCGGCGGTGCGCGCAGGTTGCACTGTTGCTGGAAGGTTTGGTTGATGTCCAGCGCCTTCGGCATGCTCTGCAAGAGATAGTGGAACAGCACGAGATTCTGCGAACCACATTTCAGCGGAATCCTGGGATGAAATTTCCTTTTCAGGTAGTGGATGATGGCGCCGCTTTTCACTGGAGTCAGCTGGATCTTCGCTCGATCAGTGCGACATCACAAGAATGTCGGTTGCGAGAGCTGCTTGCAGCGAACGCAGACCTCGATGTGGAACATACTCCCACTCTTCAAGCCAACCTGGTCGCCCTGTCTAATGAGCGGCACGTCTTGATTATCAGCCTTCCTGCCCTGTGTGCTGACAGCACAACGCTTAAGAATCTATCTCTCGAACTGGCTCGTTTGTACGCAAATTCAACAGAGGTCGCCACTGAGTCGCTGCAATATGCCGACTACTCGGAATGGCAAAACGAATTGTTACAGAAAGGTGATGAATCATCACAAACGGGGAAAGACTATTGGAACAGCCACGATTTCTCAGCGACGCCGCCTCTGGCGTTGCCTTTTCAGCTCAAGCCTGAGGGGCACCAGGATTTTTGTCCTGCCACCATTTCAGTCCAACTCGATCGTGACAAGCTGCAGCAGATCAATTCGGTTTCATCGGAAGACGCGTGCAATCTCCTTTTGTGCTGTTGGCAAGGCTTGTTGTGGCGCCTCACCGGGCGGCCGGAAGTTGTCATTGGATATGTGAGCGACGGACGGACCCACGAAGACCTGAGCAGCGCGTTGGGACTGTTTACCAAAACAATGCCGATGCACAGCAGCTTCGAGCAAGATATTCCGTTCGCCGAGCTCTTGAAACAGGTGCGGCAAGCCCAATCAGAGATGGCCGATTGGCAAGATTATTTCCCAATGGCCCGGATGGAGCAGGAATTGCCGGTCGGCTTCAGCGTCAACAGTTTTTTCCAGGCGCAAACCTCAGAGCGTCTTTCATTCTCCGTCCATGAACAGCGCTGTCATAGCAGTCGTTTCCACCTCGAGCTTCGGTGCATTGTTGATGGAGCGTTGGCAGGCGCGGAGCTGGTTTACGACCCCGCATATTTCCCACGAGATGTGGCCGAGAGAATGGCCCGCCGGTTCTCGATTCTGCTCAATGCAGCGGTAGCAGATCCCAATACCCTGGTGGGCAAACTGCCCATCATGGACGCCGATGAACGCCGCGAAGTTGTAGTCACTTTCAACCAGACCGCGGCCGACTATCCGCGAGACAAATGCATTCATCAGTTATTTGAAGAACAGGCCGCCCGGACGCCCGACCTACCCGCTCTGCGGTTTGCGGAACACGAGCTCAGCTATGCACAACTGAATGCGCGTGCCAATCAGCTGGCGCATTTGCTACGCAATCGCGGCGTGAAGGCAAATGTATGCGTCGGCCTGTGCGTGGAACGCTCGGCAGAGATGATTATCGGGCTGCTCGGCATCCTGAAAGCGGGCGGCTGTTACGTGCCTTTGGCGCCGGACAATCCCAAACAACGCCTGGCGCACCAGTTGTCTGAGACCGCGGCCCCGTTGGTGCTCACGCAAGAAAAACTTTTACAGCATTTGCCAGAGTTCAGTGGCGACATCCTTTGTCTGGATCGAGATCGTGCTCTGTTGGAGAAAGAACCCGCAAACAACCCTGAGCAAAACAATACCCCTGAAGACCTTGTGTATGTGATCTACACGTCCGGCTCCACCGGACTTCCGAAGGGCGTGGCCGTCCAGCATCTCAATCTTGTGAATTACAGCAATTTCATTTGCCGTCGCCTGGGAGTGAATCAAGCTTCCCCTGGATTGAATTTCGCCACAGTTTCCACCATCAGCGCTGATCTGGGGAACACGTGCATCTTTCCTGCGCTAATTTCTGGAGGATGCCTCCATGTGATCGCTTATGAGATGGCGATGGCCGCCAACCTGTTCGCGAGCTATGCGGCCCAACATCCTATCGACGTGTTGAAGATTACTCCGTCGCACTTGAGCACGTTGCTCAACGCATCCGAGGGTAAGGAAATTCTTCCGCGCAAATTTCTAGTGCTCGGAGGAGAAGCTTTGAGCTGGCACTTGGTCAATCGTGTTCTGCAGTCTAGCGATTGCTCGGTAATCAATCATTACGGTCCGACCGAAGCGACGGTGGGCTGTTGCACGTTCGCCGTCCGGGATAATGACGTCAGCGCGTGGTCGCCGGCAACGGTTCCGATCGGGCGGCCAATCGCCAACGATGAGATCTATATCCTCGACCAGCACCTGCAGCCAGTGCCGATCGGAGTAGCGGGAGAACTCTGCATCGGCGGAACCGGACTGGCAAAGGGTTACATGAATCAACCGCAGCAGACGGCAGAGCGTTTCATTCCTCATCCTTTCTCCAACCATCCTTCCGCCCGCCTATATCGCACGGGAGACCTGGCGCGCTTTCTCCCGGATGGAAATGTCGAGTTCATGGGAAGGATCGATCATCAGGTAAAAATTCGCGGCTTCCGCGTCGAACCAGCAGAAATCGAGGCTGTGCTGAAGCTGCACCCGTCGATCAAGCAAAGCGTGATTGTCCCTTACCAGGATAAGTCCGAAGAGAAGCGGCTGGCTGCTTACGTGGTCGCGACGAAACAGACGAAGGTCGAGCAAGTACGCGCTTTCCTGCTTGAAAATTTGCCTGAATACATGGTCCCTTCGGCAATTGTTCTGATCGAATCATTGCCTCTGACGCCTAACGGAAAAATCGATCTTAAAGTGCTTCCCTCGCCTGAAGAAGGTTCGGCCCAGGAACAGCGTGAGTTCGTTACCCCACGCAATCCGGCGGAGCAAAACCTGGTCGCCATCTGGACGGAAGTGCTGAAGTTGGACCGCATCGGCGTGAACGACAACTTTTTCGAGTTAGGCGGACACTCGCTGCTGGCCACGCAAATCATTTCGCGTATTCGTAGTACGTTCCGCGTGCAACTCCCGCTGCATAGTTTCCTGGAAACCCCCACTGTGTCCGGTCTGGCAGAAAAAATTAGTCAGTGCCCCGTCGCGGAAACCGAGGATCAGGAAATGGCTCGTCTCTTGCAGGAGTTGGAAGGAGTCTCCGACGAAGAGGCGGAACGGTTGCTGGCAGCGGAGATGGAGAAAAATAACGATCAGGGGAGAGGAAGTTCCGAGCAGTGACATCAGTCTTCCTGGCTCAGGCTGGTAACCGGCCAAGTAATCTAGACAACTTCTCTGATTTGTGCGAATCTGCCCTTAGGGCGGCTAGGCTAACGTCTTTTTTGGCGACTTTAAATACAACAATCGATTGTACTTTCACGATCTTTACCCTTTGCTTGCTCCCTCCCCGACTGGCTCAGTGTTCGTCTCGCGCCGGAGCGCAATGATGTCTTCATTCGAGTTAACTATTCGTCCGCGTAAAGGGTGGCAGCCCCTGGATTTCAAGGAGATTTTTCTCTACCGGGAGTTGCTTAGCTTTCTGATATGGCGGGACATCAAGATCCGTTATCGGCAAACATTGTTGGGTGGTCTGTGGGCAGTGTTGCAACCGCTTATTGCGATGCTCATCTTCACCTTCGTGTTTCACCGCTTAGCTGGGATGAAGAGCGACGGACCGCCATATCCCTTATTCGCTTTTGCTGGCCTGACGGCATGGACTTTTTTTTCAACCGCAGTTTCGCAATCGAGCAACAGCCTGGTAAGCAATCAGCAGCTGGTTTCTAAGATTTACTTCCCCCGAATATTCATCCCTCTGGGAGCAGTGGGCGCTCTGTTGTTGGACTTGGCTTTCAGCCTGGCATTGCTGCTGTTGATGATGATCTATTACCGCTGGCCAATTTCCGTGAATATATTGCTGCTGCCAATTTTCGTACTCGGTGCCGTGCTCGCAGCCTCCGGGTTCGGACTGGTCTTATCTGCGCTCAACGTCAGCTTTCGTGACGTGAAATACGCCGTGCCATTCCTGGTCCAGATGGGAATCTTTGTCACCCCAGTGATCTACCCTATTCACTACATTCCAGAGCGCTGGCAGATGCTGATGGGATTGAATCCCATGGCCGGGGTGGTGCTGGGGTTTCGCTACGCACTGTTGGGCACTGAAGCTCCGTGGTCTGTCATGGGGGTCTCGCTGGCTGTGAGCCTGACGCTTTTTGTTCTTGGCTTATTGGTCTTCCGGCGCTTTGCTGACGTCATCTGATCATGCCGCCGATTATTGAGATCAGAAACTTGTCCAAGGAATACCGGCTCGGCCGTTCCTTGCAGCGTAACGAAAACTTCCGTGAATTTCTCAAACGGAAGTTGAGCGTGCCTATGCACGCGCTCAATGGCTCCAAGCTGACAGCTGGAGTAAACAACAATGAAAACGACCGGCGTTTCTGGGCACTGCAGGACGTAAGCTTCGACGTAGCTCAAGGTGAAATGGTCGGCCTTATCGGCCGCAATGGCGCGGGCAAGAGCACCCTATTGAAAGTCATCTCACGCATTACCGATCCCAGCTCAGGATCGGTGGTTGTGCGTGGGCGCATGGCGAGCTTGCTCGAAGTGGGCACTGGCTTTCATCCCGAACTTACTGGGCGCGAGAACATCTTCCTGAACGGCGCCATTCTGGGGATGCGCAAGGCGGAAATCGTTTCAAAATTCGAT
>Ga0193730_1000506_pt1 | contig 11123 bp, 6 predicted proteins | sample U1a1metaG_FD_144919 | JGI IMG/M metagenome (GOLD analysis project Ga0193730, IMG submission 144919) | Soil microbial communities from a riparian zone of the East river system, Colorado, United States - U1a1 | ecosystem: Environmental > Terrestrial > Soil > Riparian zone | place: USA: East River...
GCGGTCCGGCGGAATTCTACTCCGTGTCCGGACCCAAGTGTGCCCGCTAATTGTCGCGGCCTCAATACGGGAACGGCCATAGCCGAAGCTTCTCCTTGGCGATCGCCCACAGCCGGGCGAGGCCGTGCGGTTCGACGACCAGGAAAAACACGATCATGGCGCCAAACAGCATGAACTCGATGTGAGAAATCATCGCGGTCGATATCGCGATCCCGAGCCACGACGGCAACTGGTTGAGGAAAATCGGCACGAGCACAATGAAGGCGGCGCCCAGAAACGAGCCGAGGATGGTGCCGAGTCCGCCGATGATGATCATGAACAGCACCTGAAACGAGCGGTTGACGTCGAACGCCAACGGCTCCCACGATCCGAGCCGCAGAAAGGCCCATAGCGCCCCGGCGATCCCGATATAGAACGACGACACCGCGAAGGCCGAAAGCTTGGCATGCAGCGGCCTGATGCCGATGATCTCGGCTGCGACATCCATGTCGCGCATGGCCATCCACATGCGTCCGATCCAGCTGCGCACCAGGTTCTTGGCCGCGAGCGCGAGCACCACGGTCATCGCGAGCACGAGGATGTAGGTCTTGCCCGGCGTGTCGATTGGAACGCCAAACAGTTCGATCCGGCTCACCGCGACCGAGCCGGATGGCGCGTAGTTGGTAAACCACTTGACGCGTGCGAAGGCCCATTCCAGGAAAAACTGCGAGGCCAGCGTTGCGACCGCGAGGTAGAAGCCCTTGATACGCAGCGACGGCAACCCGAACAAGATGCCGACCAACATCGCCATCACGCCCGCGAACAAGAAGACCAGGATGATGTTGGTCTCCGGCAGCCGCAGCGCGAGGTTGTAGGCGGAATAGGCACCGACCGCCATGAACCCACCGGAGCCGAGCGAGAGCTGGCCGCAATAGCCGGTGAGGATATTGAGCCCGATCGCGGCAATGGAGAGAATAAGCACCGGGATCAACACTTCGGTATAGAGATATTGCCCGGCGAACAGCGGCACGCCGAGAAACGCAAATGCAACCAGGCCAATGACGAACCACCGGTCTTGTGCGATCGGAAAGATGGCCTGATCGGCCTTGTAGGAGGTCTTGAACCGGCCGACTTCGCGATAGAACACGGCGTCAAACCCGCTCGATGATGCGTTCGCCAAACAGGCCTTGCGGACGGACGAGCAGGAACACGAGCGCGAGCATGTAGGCGAACCAGTTTTCTATGCCGCCGCCGGCAAGATCGAAGGCGCGCACGAGCAGGGGCGCCAGAAACACTTCTGCGAGCTTCTCGCCTGCGCCGATGATCAAACCGCCGACGATTGCGCCCGGGATGGACGTCAAGCCGCCGAGAATAAGTACCGGGAATGCCTTGAGCGCAATCAGCGAGAGCGAAAACTGAACGCCGAGCTTGGCGCCCCACATCATGCCGGCCACCAAGGCGACGAGGCCGGAAACCGCCCACACCAGAAACCAGATCTGGTTGAGCGGGATGCCCACGGACTGCGCGGCCTGGTGATCATCGGCGACCGCACGCAGCGCGCGGCCGACCCACGTCACCTGAAAGAACACGGCGAGCACGAGCACCATAACGGCACAGATCGTCGCGGCAATAAGCTCGGCCGGATCGATCAGAAGCCCGCCGGGAAACACCGACTCCAGGATGAAGATGGGATTCGTCGGCAGCCCCAGGCTGATCCTATAGACGTCGCTGCCCCAGATTGTCTGCCCAAAGCCCTCGAGAAAGTAGGCGATCCCGAGCGTCGCCATGAACAGGATGATCCCTTCCTGATTGACGAGACGGCGCAGGACCAGGAACTCGATCGCATAGGCAAGCGCGATCATGACCAGGACTGACAGCGCAAACGCGAAGACGAGCGGCATGAACTCGGAGAGTCGCGCGAACGACAGCGCGGCGAACAGCACCATCGCACCTTGCGCGAAGTTGAACACGCCCGAGGCCTTGAAGATCAGCACGAAACCGAGCGCGACGAGCGAGTAGAGCACGCCGGTGAGAAGCCCGCCGATCAGCGTTTCCAGCACGGGTCCCATCATGGCGCCCTCAGCTCGCTCCGCCGGCGGCCCCAGCAGCGGTCGAACGCGGCATCGGCAAGGACGCGGGCGGCCGTCACGTTGCCCGTTATGGTTCTCATCTCGATGGCTCAGGCCCGAGATAGGCCTCGATCACGGCTTGGTTGCCCTGGACCTCGGCCGGCGTACCGTCGGCGATCTTGATGCCGTGATCGAGCACGACGACACGATCGGACAGATCCATCACCACGCCCATGTCGTGCTCGATCAGCGCGATGGTGGTGCCGTAGTGATTGTTGACGTCGAGGATGAAGCGGGACATCTCCTCCTTCTCCTCCAGATTCATTCCCGCCATCGGCTCGTCGAGCAGCAGGAGATCGGGCTCCATGGCAAGCGCGCGACCAAGCTCAACCCGCTTCTGCAAGCCATAGGGCAGCTTGCCGACCTGGACCTTGCGGATATGTTGGATCTTGAGAAAGTCGATGATCTCCTCGACGCGGTGGCGGTGGTGCGTCTCTTCCGTCAGCGCCGGCCCGAGCCGCAACAGCTGCCAGAGCAAGCCGCGGCGCATCATCAGCGTACGCCCCGCCATGATGTTGTCGAGCGCCGTCATGCCCTTGAACAGGGCGACGTTCTGGAACGTGCGGGCAATGCCCCCCAGCGCCGCCTCGTAGGGACGCATGTGCGGACGCGGCCTGCCCCTGAAAGTGATGCGGCCACGCTGGGGCTGATAGAAGCCGTTGATGACATTGAGCATCGAGGTCTTGCCCGCGCCGTTCGGGCCGATAATGGCGCGGATCTCGCCCTTGCGAATATCGAATGAAACGCCGGTGACCGCCTTTACGCCGCCGAAAGCGAGCGACACGTCCTCGACCGCGAGCAGCACATCGCCAGCCGCGATGTCCCGGCCGCCCGGCCTCGTTGCGCCGTGGCCCTCACCATCGTCATTGCGGCCCGACGAGCGAAGCGAGTAGCGGCCGGAATTCATGACCCCGGCCCGTGCACAAATATGCCAGGCTGGCCGGCGTCGCTTTCGCTACGCACGGAGGCGCATAGCCCGTTCATGCCACCTTCTCCAGGACGGGCACCGGCACCGTCTCGACATCGCGAATTTTCACGCGCGCGGAGAGCGTAACTTTGCGGCCGTCCTCGAATGTCACGTCGGTGGAGATATCGGCCTCGCGCGAACCGTCATAGAGCGCCTTGATGAAGGGCGCATAACGCTCGGCGACAAAGCCGCGGCGGACTTTCTGCGTGCGAGTGACTTCGCCGTCGTCGGCATCGAGCTCCTTGTGCAAGATGAGAAAGCGCCGAATCTGGGCTCTCGCCATGGCCTCCTCTTCGGCCAACGAACGGTTCACTTCCTCCACGTGGCGGGCGAGCATGTCGTACACCAGCGGATGCCCGGCCAGCTCTTGATAGGAGCCATAGACGATGTTGTTGCGCTCGGCCCAGCTCCCGACCGCGCCGAGGTCGATGTTCAACATCGCGCACACGAAGTCATGGGCGTCGCCGTGCACCACCGCTTCGCGGATATTGGGATAGTATTTGAGCTTGTTCTCGATGTATTTCGGCGAGAACAACGAGCCGTCGTTGAGACGGCCGACGTCCTTGGCGCGGTCGATGATCTTGAGATGGCCGGTCTTGGGATCGATGAAGCCGGCGTCGCCGGTTTTGACATAGCCGTCCGCGGTCATGACTTCGGCGGTCCTGGCCTCGTCCTTCAAATAACCTACGAACATGCCCGGCGACTTGAACAGGATCTCGCCGTTCTCGGCGATGCGCAGATCGACGTTGGTCATGGCTGCTCCGACGGTGTCGGCGTAGATCTTCCCATCCGGCTGCGCGGTGAGATAGAGGAAGGCTTCGGTCTGGCCGTAGAGCTGCTTCAGATTGAGCCCGATCGAGCGATAGAACGAGAACAGATCGGGACCGATCGCTTCGCCCGCCGTATAGGCGGTGCGCACGCGCGAGAGACCGAGCACGTTCTTGAGCGGGCCGTAGATGAGGAATTCGCCGAGCGCGTAGAGCATGCGGCCCGCGATCGGCACGCGCTCGCCATTGAGGATCTTCTCGCCATAGCGCCGCGCCACGCCGAGGAAGGCGTGAAACAGCCGCCGCTTGAGCGGACCCGCATCTTCCATGCGGATCATCAACCCGGTGAGCATCTGCTCGAATACCCGCGGCGGAGCGAAAAAGAAGGTCGGGCCGATCTCCCTCATGTCCTGCATGGCAGTGTCGGCGCTCTCCGGACAGGCAATGCAGAAACCCGCGACCAGCGCTTGCGCATAGTTGAGATAATGGTCCCCGACCCAAGCGAGCGGCAGGTAAGCGAGCGCCTCGTCGCCTGCGGTGAGCTGGTCGAAAGCGACCGTGTCGGAAGCGGCATTGATACAGCCGATGGCGGACAGTACGACGCCCTTCGACTGGCCCGTAGTGCCCGACGTATAGAGAATGATCGAACGGTCCGAGCCCCGGCCCGCGTCGATTTCGCGATCGAGCCCCTGGCCAAGCGCGGGCTCCTCGGCGAGCGCGCCGCGACCGTCCGCGATGACGTCGGCGATGGCGCGGAGGCGGCCATGGTCGTAATCGCGCAGACCGCGCCGCTCGTCGTAGACGATCCGTTCGAGCTTCGGCAGCCGCTCGGCGATGGACAGAAGCTTGTCGACTTGTTCCTGGTCCTCGACCGCGGCAAAGCGCGCGTCGGAATGGGCGAGCACAAAGGCGACTTCGTCGGGGCCCGCGTCGGCGTAGACCGGGACCGGGACGGCCCCAACCATCTGCGCCGCCGTCACCGACCAGTAGAGCTTGGGCCGATTCGAGCCCACGATGGCCATGGTGTCACCGCGCTTGAGGCCGAGGCGGGCGAGCCCTGCCGCATATGCGCGCACCTCCTCCAGTACCTCCTCCCAGGTCCAGACCTGCCAGATGCCGAGATCCTTGTGTCGATAGGCCGGCCGGCCCGCGTAACGGCGGGCATTTCGGATCAGGAGCTTGGGGAACGTGTCCGCGCGCGCCGCGTCGGTCGCCACGGCAATTCTCCCAGTCTACAGCGCCAAATCCCCCGGGCGCATCGGCCCTCGCCGCCGGTCACCGGCAGACTGTTGTCAACTCATAAGAAAATGGGCTTGCGCCGAGGTCAAGTCAGACTTGATGCAGGTCACCGCGCTGGGCACCTGTTTCCTCGCGCCGGGGGCGAGGCCGGCCAAGGCTACTCCGCGGCCTTGAGCAGCGGCGCGGGGCCGGCGCGAAACTGGTCGAGCAGGGCTGCTTCGTCCGCCCTCGCGGCCGCGAGGTGGCGCATCTTGACATGGCCGAAGCCGCGGATTTTTTCCGGAATGGCGGCGAGCCCCACCGCGATGTGGTGGTTGTCACCATTGAGCTTTGCGAGCAGCTCGTCGAGCAGCACCTCGTAGTCGCGCACGAGCGCCCGCTCGGTCTTGCGCTCGGCCGAATAGCCGAACGGATCGAAGGCCGTGCCGCGCAGAACCTTGAATTTGGCGAGCAACCCAAACAGTGGGAAAATCCACGGGCCGAACGTCATCTTCTTCGGCTCACCGGTGACCTTGTCCCGTCGGGCGAGCAGAGGCGGAGCGAGATGCACGTGGAAACGCAGCTGCTCGCCGCCGAGTTCGCTGTTCACCTGCTTCACGAAGGCTCCATCGGAGTAAAGGCGGGCCACCTCGTATTCGTCCTTGTAGGCCATCAACTTGAACAGGTAGCGCGCGACCGCTTCGGCCAAGCCGGTCTTACCGGGCACGCGGGCGGCCTCGGCCGCCTGCGTCCGCTCGACCCAGCGGCGGTAGCGCGCCGCGTAGGCGGCGTTCTGATATTCGGTGAGGAACGCGACGCGGCGCGCGACCACCTCCTCGAACGACTGCGAAAGCGTCCGCGCGTCACTGGTCGGCCCCGACCCCCGCGTGATGAGCGCCTCGACCACGGCCGGCTCCACTACCGCGCGGCGGCCCCATTCGAAGGCGGCCTTGTTCATGTCCACGGCTTCGCCGTTGAGCTCGATCGCGCGCTCGATCGACGCGGCCGCGAGTGGAATCGCCCCGAGCTGGTAGGCATAGCCGACGAGAAAGGTATTGGCGCCGACGCTGGCGCCGAACAGCGCGGTCGCGGCCCGCGTCGCGTCGATGAAGTGTGTCTTCTCGCGCCCGGCGTCCGCCAGGATCGCGCGCTTGAGCCGTTCGGTCGGCAGCGAAAAATCGGCGTTGCGGGTGAAATCGCCGGGCAGGAACTCGGCGAGGTTGATGACCATCTCGGTCTTGCCATGCTTGACCGCGGCCAGCACCTTCTTATTGCCGGCCACCACGATATCGCCGCCGAGCACAAGATCGGCGCCACCGGCCGCGATTCGGATCGCGTGGATATCCTCGGGCCGCTCGGCAATGCGCATGTGGCTGTAGACCGCGCCGCCCTTCTGTGCGAGCCCGGCCATGTCGAGCACGCCGACGCCCTTTCCCTCGAGGTGCGCCGCCATGCCGAGGATGCCGCCGATGGTGACGATGCCGGTGCCGCCGACACCGGTCACGATGATGTCGTAGGTCTGGCCGATCGCCGGCAGCGTGGGCTGCGGCAGCGGCACCGGGTCGTGGGACGCGGCAATGCCCGTGCCCCGCTTTAGCTTGCCGCCGTGCACGGTCACGAACGAGGGGCAGAAGCCCTTCACGCAGGAGAAGTCCTTGTTGCAGCTCGACTGGTCGATGGTGCGCTTGCGGCCCCATTCGGTCTCAAGCGGCTGCACCGACACGCAGTTCGATTTCACGCCGCAATCGCCGCAACCTTCGCAGACCAGCTCATTGATGATCACCCGCTTGTCCGGATCGGGGAAAAGGCCGCGTTTTCGACGGCGTCGTTTCTCGGCGGCGCAGGTCTGGTCGTAGATCAGCACCGTCACGCCCGGGATCTTCGCAAGCTCCTGCTGGACCGAGATCACCTCGTCCCGGTGGTGAATGGTCAGCCCGCGCGGCCAGTCCTCATGCTTGCTGTATTTCCAGGGCTCATCGGTCACCACGACGACGTGCTTTGCGCCTTCCGCCGCCACCTGACGGGCAATCTGCGGCACCGTCAGCCCGCCGTCATTGGCTTGCCCGCCGGTCATGGCGACAGCGTCGTTGAACAGGATCTTGTAGGTGATGTTCACGCCCGAAGCGATCGCGCCACGGATCGCCATATAGCCTGAATGGTTGTAGGTGCCGTCGCCGAGATTCTGGAAAACGTGCGGCCGCTTGGAGAACGGCGCCTCGCCGATCCAGTTCGCACCCTCCCCGCCCATCTGGGTAAAGCCCAGTGTCGAGCGGTCCATCCACTGCGCCATATAATGACAGCCGATGCCGGCATAGGCGCGCATGCCTTCCGGCACGACCGTCGACGAATTGTGCGGGCAGCCCGAGCAGAAATAGGGAATGCGCACCGCGACATCCTGGGTCTCGGCCAGAATCCGCTGCGCCTCCTTCAGCGCGGCAACCCGTGCTGCGATCTCCTCGTTGGGACCGACCCTCTGCAGGATGCGCTCGCCGATGCAGATCGCAACCTCGTTGGGATCGAGCGCGCCCTTCACCGGGAACAGCCAATTGCCGCGCTCGTCCTTCTTGCCGATGCAGACCGGCTGGTTGGCGGTGCCGTAAAGCTCTTCGCGCACCTGCACCTCGATCAGCGAACGCTTCTCCTCCACCACGATGATGAGCTCGAGGCCGTCGGCGAATTGCTTGAGGTCGTCCCGGCTGATCGGCCATGGGCATCCGATCTTGTAGAGCCGGATGCCGAGATCGTTGCACTTGACCTCGTCGATGCCGAGCTCGTCGAGCGCCTGGCGCACATCGAGATAGCTCTTGCCGACCGTGATGACGCCGATCTTCGGCTTGCGCCCGCCCGAGGTGATGTACTTGTTGAGCTTGTTCGCACGCACGAAAGCGAGCATGGCATCGCGCTTGTAGTCGTGCAGCCGCGCTTCCTGCCCTAGGACGGTGTCACGCAGGCGGATGTTGAGCCCGCCCTCCGGCATCGCGAAGTCTTGCGGGATGACGATGTTGACGCGCTCCAGGCTGCCGTCGATCACGGCGGTCGATTCCACCGTCTCGTGCCTGGACTTGAGCGCGACCCAGCTGCCGCAGAACCGCGACATCGCCCAGCCGTAGAGGCCGTAGTCGAGAATCTCCTGAACGCCGGCGGGATTCAGGATCGGGATCATGACGTCGATGAAGTGATATTCGGATTGATGCGCCGTGGTGGAGGATTCGGCGGTGTGGTCATCGCCCATCAGCGCGAGGACGCCGCCATGCTTCGAGGTGCCGGCGAAATTGGCGTGGCGGAAGACGTCTCCAGTGCGGTCGACGCCCGGCCCTTTGCCGTACCAGAGCCCGAACACCCCGTCGAACCTGCCCTCTCCGCGCAACTCCGCCTGCTGCGAGCCCCAGATCGCGGTGGCGGCGATGTCCTCGTTGACCCCGGCCTGGAACCGGACGTCGTATTTGTCGAGCGCGCGTTGCGCACGGATGAACTGCAAATCGAGGGTGCCGAGCGGCGATCCGCGATAGCCGGTCACATAACCCGCGGTATTGAGGCCGACCTGCCGGTCGCGCTCCTTCTGCATCAAGCAAAGGCGCACGATCGCCTGAAAGCCGGTGACGAAGATCCGGCTCTTGGCGAGGTCGTATTTGTCGTCGAGCGTGACGTGGTTGAGCGCCATCGCGCGCGCCTCCGCGGCATTGCGAGCCTGCGCGGCACGACGGCCGCCGGGATATTCGACTCGTTCCAAGGATATAGGCCGAGCGGGCGCGGCAGCAATGCCAAGAAGTTGAGAAGCCTGGCAATTTCACGGCGGGCACCGCCACGGCAACGAAGTTTCGGGCCATCGGCCCGCCGCGCATTTTGGCGCAATGCAGCACAACGGTTCGCATGCAGCGCGGACATCGCGCCAATGCCTTTGCGCGGGCTGGCCGCGGTCGGAGGCGTGCTTTACAAGCGGCGTCAAAGGTGACGGCGCACATGCCGCCGATCACGCATAAATCTAGGGACCGGAACGCCCCTGCCGATGGATGCCTACGCCGATCGCCGTGAGGCCACGCCCCTCACGCATCGACAGACCCTGCTGATCGTGCTGGGCGTGCTTTTGCCGACGTTCATGGGGTCGCTCGACCAGACCATTCTGGCGACGGCGCTGCCGACGATCGGACGCGATTTCGACGATGTGCACAACCTGCCCTGGCTGATCACCGCCTATCTGCTGGCGTCGACCGCGGTCATCCCGCTCTACGGCAAGATCGCGGACATTCACGGACGCCGGTTCACGCTGCGCATTGCGATCCTGACCTATATGGCCGGCTCGCTGGTTTGCGCGCTCGCACCGAACATGCTGGTTCTGATTCTGGGCCGCGTTCTGCACGGCCTCGGCGGCGGCGGCCTGTCGTCCATGGGCATGGTCGTGCTCGCCGATCTGGTCGCGCCCAAGGAGCGCGGCCGCTATTACGGCTACTTCGCCGCGACCTACACCACGGCCGGCGGCAGCGGCCCGTTGCTCGGCGGGTTGATCGCCGACCATTTGCATTGGTCGGTCATCTTCTGGATCAACATTCCGATGGGGCTTGCGGCGTTGGCGATCACGACATCGCTGCTGCGCCGCCTTCCGCGCTACGAGCGGCCGCATCTCCTCGACCTCCTCGGCGCCGCGCTGATCGTGGGCGCGAGCGTATCGTTCATGCTGGCGTTGAACCTGGCCGGCGTCCGTTATCCCTGGACGTCGTTGCCGATCCTGGCGCTCTTTGCCCTTGCGCTGATCATGGCCGCACTTTTCGTGCTGCGCTTGCTCACGGCGCCCGAACCGCTGATCCCGATCTCCATTCTCAAGAATCCGATCGTGCGTTGCGCAATGGCGGCCAATGCCTTCGGCTGGGGCTCCATCATCGGGCTCAACGTGTTTCTGCCGATCTACCTGCAGCGGGTGATGGGGCTTTCACCCAGCAATGCCGGTCTTAGCCTGGTGGTGTTCATGGTGGCCCTCAACACCAGCGCGGGCTTCGCCGGCCAAGTGCTCGGCCGCGTGCGCCACTACAAGCTGCTGCCGATGGGGGCGCTCCTCATCTCGATCGGGACGGTCGCGACGCTGGGATGGCGAGCGGACACTATGACTCCGCTATCGTTCGAGTTCATGCTGATCTTGATCGGAGCCGGCTTCGGGCCCCTGCCCTCGCTCACCGCCGTCGCCATGCAGAACATGGTGGCGCGACATCAGCTCGGCATTTCGGTGGGAACGATGAACTTCAGCCGGAACCTGTACGCCACCATGCTGATCGCGGTATTCGGAGCGATCGTCCTGGCCGGCACGGTAGTGGGTCAACCGCTCGACAGCGCGTTGCAGACGGGGATTTCCGCCACTGCTTTCGGATGGGTGTTCTTCGTCGCTGCGGCCAGCATGTCGATCGCACTGATCGCGATCGTGCTGATGGAAGAAAAGCCGCTGCAGACCGGCGCCGAGCTCGACGCGCAATAGGCCGCCGCCAGCGCCGGGCGGCTTACGCCACCTTGCGCTCGACCAATTCCATCTCCGCCGCCGCCACCTCGTCCGTATGCACGACGAAGCGCTTGAGCACGTTCGGCCCAAAGGTCGTGCTGAACGCCACGTCGGCGGCGTCTCGGCCGCGCGCCATCACGATGCGGCCGATGCGGGGAATGTTGTGGCGGGCGTCGAACGCGTACCAGCGGCCGCCGAGAAAGACCTCGAACCAGGCGCTGAAATCCATCGGCTCGGGCTCCGGCGGAACGCCGATGTCGCCGAGATAACCGGTGCAGTAGCGCGCCGGGATGTTCATGCAGCGGCACAGCGTGATCGCGAGATGGGCAAAGTCGCGGCACACGCCGCGGCGCTCGATGATGACGTCGGTCGCGGTCTTGGTAGCGCGGGCGTGCTGATAGCCAAAGCGCACGTGGGAATGGACGAAGTCGCAGATCGCCTGCACCCGCGCCCAGCCCGGCGGCGTCTGGCCGAAGCGCGACCACGCGGCCTCCATCAGGCGCTCGGTCTCGCAATACCGGCTGGCCAGCAGGAACACGAGGGCGTCGTGCGGCAACTCGGCGATTTCGTGCTGGCGCGCG
>Ga0193730_1000507_pt1 | contig 11120 bp, 12 predicted proteins | sample U1a1metaG_FD_144919 | JGI IMG/M metagenome (GOLD analysis project Ga0193730, IMG submission 144919) | Soil microbial communities from a riparian zone of the East river system, Colorado, United States - U1a1 | ecosystem: Environmental > Terrestrial > Soil > Riparian zone | place: USA: East River...
GGCGCCGAGCTTAATTAAAATGAATTTCCCCGGTCGCGCCATAGTTGTTCTCGCCATCGCTTTCACTATCCTCGGATCACCAAAGACCAGTCATGGACAGCGACCAGCCGGGCATCCTGGCGGTCAGGTCCTCGATTCCGTTCCCGGCCGCACGGATCTGTATCCCGCCAATGCTGACGCCAGGAAAGAGATCAACGAAGCATTACAAACGGCGTTGAATGAAAAGAGGCGCGTGTTGCTCATCTTCGGCGCCAACTGGTGTTACGACTGTCACGTGTTGGACCACGCGTTGCACGATGGCGATGCCGGAAAAATTGTGAGCGAAAAGTTTTTGCTCGTGCACGTTGATATCGGCGAAGGCGCAAAGAATGCCGAACTCGTAAGCAAGTACAAGATTCCCCTGGACAAAGGTGTGCCGGCGGTCGCTATCCTGGATGCCAGCGGGAAGCTGCTTTATGCGAGTGCCACCGGCGAATTCGAAGCAGCGCGCGAGATGATGAAAAAAGATCTGGTGGCGTTCCTGCAACACTGGAAACCGTAGCCGTAGCACGACGTCTGCCACACCGCGTCATTGCCAGGGCGGCCCCCTTAATTCAGACAGAGCACGATCCACGAAGGTCACACGAAAACGGACAAAGAAGGTTCGTGCTTCGTGACGCTTAGTGTGATTTCGTGGATCGTTCAGTTGCATAGCAGAGCGGTAGCGTTCCATTTAGTACACCGCTTGGGCCATAGCCACCCAATCTTAGGACACTATTAGCAGAGCTACGGTCTTGAGTAACCTTCGGGTTTTTGATAGTTTCGTTTCGTTCCCCAGACGTGCTCGGAATCATTGGAGAATCGTTTCATGAAGCTCAGACTAACTATTGTCACATCCATTCTTTTTGTCCTTACTACCATTACGGCAATTTCTTTCGCGCAAAGAACCCGCGACAACGATCGGCCCATCACCGGCGATTTCAAAATTACTATTAAGCAGAGCATGGGTAGTGGCCAGGAAATGCAGAGCACGACCATGATCAAGGGCTTGCGCGAGCGCAGCGAGACAAGCGTGCCGGGCATGCCTGCAGGGATGAGTGCCGGGATGGTGACCATTACCGAGTGCGATCTAAAGCGGACGATTCAAGTCAACGATCGGGCGCGCAAGTACATGATTACGCTGATGGATTCGGGCGACACAGAAGCTCCGGCGACGCCGTCGTCGGGTGGCCGCAGTAGCGGCGGACCTTCGCGTCGGGGCGGAGTGGTGACGATGACCGTCAACACGGTCGACACGGGCGAACGCAAAGAAATGTTCGGCTTCACAGCGCGTCATTTGCGGCAGACGATGATGTCCGAATCGTCGCCCGACGCTTGTGCGCAGAGCAACATGAAAATTGAGCGCGATGGCTGGTACATCAATCTGGATTACGGTTTGAACTGTGGATCTGATAGACCGCCGCAAGCGCCAGGCAGTTATCCGACAGGTGGTTGTCGCGATACGTATCGCTCCAAACACACCGGCGTTAGCAATCTTGGTTATCCGCTCATTGAGACCATGAAGATGCTCGGACAGGACGGCAGCGTGACCTTCACTATGACCAAGGAAGTGATTGAACTGTCGAAGCAACCGCTCGATGCGGCGTTGTTCGACGTGCCCGCCGGTTACACTGAAGCGAGAAGTCAGCAGGAAATGTACGCGGCGCCGTCCACGGCCGACATGATGGCGATGGGCCGCCAGCAGGAAGCGAATCAGAACAGCGGCGGAAACACGATGTCGAATATGGGTTCGAATCGGTCAAACCCGCCAGAAGCACGAGCCAAAGTGGGTGTCGTTGAGTTCAATAATAAGGCCAGGGGTTCTGTCTCGACTGACGATCTGCGCCAGCAATTGATCTCAACCCTGAGCGGCAACGGCATTGACGCAGTTGCGCTCAACGCGAGTTCGGCCAGCGAAGCAGCCATGGAAGCGAAAGCCAAGGGTTGCACCTACATTCTCTACACCGACCTATCGACGTTGAAAGCACCTTCGACCGGAAAAAAGATTGGGGGCTTGCTGGGTCGGGCAACGGGCGTCGGTGGCGGCGGTGAGTCGGGCAAAGCAGAAGCGAAGTTTGATTTTCGACTGGTGCCCGTGGGCAGCACTTCGCCGAAACTACAATCGTCATCATCCGGAAAGGAAGAGACGACCGACGCGAGCGTTAACGCGGCATTGCAGGAAGAGGCGCGCGCGGTCGCCGGCGCCGTCGGTGGGAATTAATCAATGACTGCCGAGCCGGCGACGCCTGAGCATCGCTGCCGGCTCTGGCATTTTTCGATCGTGACTTTTGATTGGTAAGCATGGGACGCGTTAACACATCAGCCGCGGAGCCAAAAACAGCCGGGAAAAAGCCGCGAGACAATCATTCACTCGAGCACGAGTACTCACAACTCAAAGAGGAAAATCGAAGGCTGCTTGATCTGGCGGAGTGGCGTTCAGCGTCAATGGCCCATCTTGCGCACGAGTTACGCACGCCGCTTACTTCGATCCTCGGCTTCTCGGAAATCCTCTTAAGCCAGGAGCAGTTGACTGACGCGCAGCGCAACTTCTGCGAACGAATTCAAAATTCGGCACAACAATTACAGCGGACACTGAATCACATGGGCGACCTGTCGCGGATGGATACTCCGTCGGGCGATAATTCATCGTCACGTTAATTATACAGGCCACTGGTGAATGAGGTCGCCACCGCTCCCGGTACTGACTCCGAAATCAGCGTGATATCATTCCGCCGTCCACCAAAGCTCTAGTATGCCGACCGAAACCGCTCTCAAAACTGGAAGCGCGAACGTTGAGATTCGCGAAGTGTCATCGATCCGGGAATACGATGAGTGCATTAAGCTGCAGCGCGAAGTGTTTGGTCTTCCCGATCTGGAAATCTCCCCACGTCGCCACTTAATCGTTTCGCATCGGGCCGGTGGCTGGACGCTCGGGGCCTTTGTCGACAACCATCTGATCGGCTTTGTTCATCATCTTGCCGCCGTTAAAGGCGACTACATTTTTGGCTATTCGCACATGATGGCGGTCGCTGCGGAATATCAAAACAAAGGGGTCGGCGCCCAATTAAAATGGGCCCAACGCGCGCGCACGCTCGCCGAAGGGCGTGATTTCATAAAGTGGACTTTCGAGCCGATGCGGGCCCGCAACGCGCACTTCAATTTGAATCGACTTGGCGTGGTGGTGCGCGAATACGCGGCGAATTTCTACGGCACCGACTATTCGACGAATCCGGCAGAGAAGGGAAGCGTCAGCGGCCTGGACAGCGATCGATTGTTCGCTAGCTGGCAATTAGATGACGCGCGCGTTGAATCATTTTCGCAGCGCAAAGACTTTTCGTTGGGCGCACCAGAGCGTGCGATCGAAATCCCCCCCGACTTTTCGTCGCTTTTGAAGAACGATCCTGAAACTGCTAAGCGCGAAGTGCTGCGCGTGCGCCAGGAGTTTGTCCAAACCCTCAGTGAAGGTTTCATCTGTCGGGCTTTCGATCGCGAGTCCATCCGGCCGCGATACCTTTTTTATCGAGACTAAGACTAGCCACAGAGACACAGAGTCACAGAGATCGGGAACCACACAAAATCGGAGAATATTTCGCCAGTCTTTCTCTGTGCCTCCGTGTCTCTGTGGCAGATTTGGACTCCAAAAACTTGCCGAAGCAACAATTGATAGAAAAAACGATCGCGAAATTGCGTGACGAGATTCGGCGTCACGACGAGCTGTACTACCTTCAGGAAAATCCGGAAATCTCCGATCGCGAATATGACGCGCTGATCGAAAAGCTGCGCGAGCTGGAAACGAAACATCCCGATCTGGTGACCCCCGACAGTCCCACGCAACGCGTCGGCGGCCGTCCCGCCGAAAGCTTTCCTGAATTCATTCATCGGGTGCCGATGTTGTCGCTTGATAACAGTTACAGCATCGATGAGCTGCGCGCATTCGACGAACGCTGTCGCAAATTAGCCGACGGTAAACCTCCCGAGTACGTTGCTGAACTAAAGATTGATGGATTGTCATTATCGGTCCACTACGAAGACGGTGTGTTCGTGCGCGGCGTAACTCGCGGTGATGGATTTCGTGGCGAGGATGTTTCGTCAAACGTACGCACGATTCGCAGCGTGCCATTGAAACTGCGTGACACGGGAAAACGCGCGTCGCGGGAAATCGAAGTGCGTGGCGAAACATATTTAGGCCGGCGCATTTTTGAACGCATCAACGCCGAACGTGAAGAAGCAGGTGAAGCCAGGTTTGCAAACCCACGCAATGCCGCTTCGGGAACGATTCGCCAACTCGATCCATCGATCACGGCGCGCAGGCGGCTGGAAATGTTCGCCTATGACGTGTTCGCGGGTCAGCGCAAAGCGTTCGCGACGCATTGGGAAGCGCTCAATTGGGCCGAGAGCGCGGGATTCCGGGTGAATGAGAATCGAGCCCTCTGTCCATCGATCGATGAAGTAGTCGATTTTTGTAATCGCATGGAAGCGAAACGTGACGATCTTGATTATGAGATTGACGGCGTCGTCGTAAAAGTGAATTCCACCGCTTTACAGGACCAGTTCGGGGCGACCGGCAAGGCGCCGCGTTGGGCGATTGCCTACAAGTACGCCGCGCGCCAGGCGACCACCAGAGTCAATGACATCGTCGTGCAAGTCGGACGAACGGGCGCGTTGACTCCCGTCGCGATGCTGGAGCCGGTGCAACTCGGCGGCGTAACAGTTTCTCGTTCGACTTTGCATAACGAAGATGAGATCGAACGGCTGGGACTGAAAATTGGTGATTACGTTTTGGTCGAACGCGGCGGCGACGTGATCCCAAAAGTAGTCAAGGTCATCGAATCAAAGCGCACCGGCAAAGAAAAGAAGTTTCACCCGCCGGTAAAGTGTCCCGTATGCGGTGGACTGATCTCACGACCCGAAGGTGAGGCGGTTTCGCGTTGTATCGCGGCCGATTGCGGGGCCCAATTGACTGGGCGGCTTTTGCACTTCGCGTCGCGGCGCGCGATGCGCATTGAAGGATTGGGTCTTGCTCTCGCCGAGCAATTGCTCGATCGCAAGCTCGTCAAAGACGTCGCTGACCTTTACACGCTGACGATCGACGACCTCGCTTCGCTCGATCGAATGGCGGAGAAATCGGCGTCGAACGTGCTCGCGCAAATTGAGGAGAGCAAGACGCGCGACCTTTGGCATTTGATATATGGGCTGGGCATTCGCCACGTCGGCGAGCGGACCGCCGGCATCCTGGCCAGGCATTTTGGCTCGTTGGAGCGTTTGGCGGCGGCAAGTGTCGAAGAACTCGACGAGATTCACGAAATTGGTCTGACGATGGCTGAGAGCATTCATGATTGGTTTGCGGATTCGGGCAACCGGGAATTGTGCGATCGGCTGACGCGCTCTGGCGTTCGTACCAAGTTGGCCGGTGCATCGACAGACAAGCAAACGGGTCAGCTTTTCGCCGGTAAGGTATTTGTACTTACTGGAACGCTGCCGGATATGACGCGTGACGAGGCTCGTGAATTCATCGAATCAAACGGTGGCCGGGTAACCGGATCCGTAAGTAAGAAAACCGATTTTGTTTTAGCTGGGGCTGATCCAGGATCGAAACTCGACAAGGCGAACCAGCTCGCGGTGAAAGTCATCGATGAGGCCGAATTCAAAAAGATGTTAGGATAGAGTCAATGGCATCAACTCAGAATCAAAAACTGGAACTGGCATATACGCTCTTCTGCGACGACGTGCGTTTAGAGTTAGGCAACAAACTTTCCTACATGGGCGTGTTTCAAAACATCGTGGTGCCGCAACTGCCGGTTTGGCTACCAAAGCTCGCCGTGGTTAATCATTGGCGCGGAGATGGGGCGCACCTCTCGGAGGTCAGAATCCTGATGCCGGATCGGCAACAGGCGCTGGTAGTGTCGCAGCCTGCGCGATTCGAAATCAATCACGGCTCAGCCGACAACATCAGCTTTTTTGTGAATGTTACTTTCCCGATTGCAGGACAGTATCTGGTGCAGACGCTGGTTGACTCGACCCTGGTTGACGAACGGATTCTGTTTGTTTCGGAGCAGCAGTTGATCGCTCCCGAAGAAGAATCGGAAGCGGTCAACTGATGCGGTTGGCGAGAAGCCTCAGGCCGTGGTGGCGATTTCGTAGGCCTTGATTTTGTAGTTAAGAGTAGTCGTTCCCAATCCCAACAGGCGCGCAGCGCGGGCCTGATTGCCTCCAGTTACCTCCAACGCCCGACTAATTAACCTGACCTCGAAGCGCCGCACTTCCTCAAAGAAGTCCAGCCTGGATTTGAGATTGAGATCCTCGACGGTAGCGGAGGTTTCCGCCAAACCGTTTTCATGATCCAGCGATTTAGCCTCGTCCATTAAGGCCGAAGCCAGGTCACGGATTTTGTTCAGACGCTCGACGGCCGTCGCTTTTCGCGAAGGCAGCCCGCGCAACTGAGGTTTCGAAATTGTTTCGACAATAGCAGCTTGACTGGTGCTCATGATGATTCCCTATATGTATGACGATCCCGCCTCGTAACCGTTAACACAGTCTGGGCTATTTTAGAGACGCAAGAAACGACTACCCGGTTCCAACTTTATTGTTAAGAGATGTTAAGTCTTTCGGGCTACTTTGATGCGAGAAAAGGGCATTTCGTTGTGTAAGTCAGGCGTTCTTCACCGAACGCTTCAGGGTTCGCGTGAGGAGCTGTTCGATTTCGAAGCGGAGTCCCCTGGGGAGTCCTGATAAGCCGAGTGAGTGTCGTCCGAGTACCGCATAAGCACAGAGTGCGTCAGTGAGTCCCGCGGAATCCATCGCGTTGATATGCTTTCTCGCCGTGGCGAGGTCCCCGCGCTTGAATGTTCCGGTGAGTGCCCGGGCAGGTTCCTGGTCGGACAAGTTCGCCAAAGTGCTCTGAACCAGCGGTAATAAGATTTGACGCCCCCGCCGGGGTGAAATTCCGCAGCGGTTGAGCATCTCCAGAGCCACGTCGAATAATGAGGTCAGATTTGGTGAAGCCATGAGAGCGGCCGCGTGATACAGAGGTTTGCTGCGAGCGTCAATGACAAAACTCCTCCCGCCCAGATCCTGTACCATGCGTTTCCCGAGGCGAACGGCCGCCTGCTCGCCTTCGAGAGAAAAAAAGGCGCGGGATAAGGGGTCACCCGCTCCATTCTTGTTGCTAATTGAAATCAGAGGGTGAATCGACCCGATGCTGATACCTTGCGCTTTCAGCGGGTGCAACACCCGCGAGGACAGCGCCCCGCTCGTGTGCACTACGACTAACGGCCTTGACGATCGCATGCCGCGGACGACTCGCAGTGACTGAAACGCTTCTGCCAGCTCCCTGGCGACGTCGGGAATCGCGTCGTCTGGTGTGGCCACAATTATGACCGAGCTGCTTCCAATTAACTCGAGAGATCGTCGGGCAAGTTTGGTTAATCCTTTCGCTCCAACATGTTCACCAGTCGTCTTGAGCCGCCTGGCGGCATGCTTTGCGCTTGCGGCGCTGCGTCCCACGACCAGATTGATGGCGTACCCCGCCTTACTCAGAGCGATTCCCAGCGCTAACCCCAAACGACCCGCTCCGATTATCGAAACCGAAATGGTGCGGCTTGATGGCGGTCGCGGACGTGATCTCTGGCGCTCTCTTTTTGTCGATACCACTGGCAGTGACAACCCTCTTCGGCGTCGGACTCTAGCATGCAGCCGACACTCAAGCAATTTACGTAGGTTTTTTGTCTTTGCTGGCTTATAATGCCGCGTGATGCCGGCTAGCTTGATGAATTGCGCGAATCAGGAAGTTGAAGCGCAACCTTCCGTAGCAAACATGGCATCATAGCGGTGCATTTAATCGTTGCAGTACCGCTGCCTCGGGTGCTGCCCCCGGAAAAACTAAGTGGTCGCCGACAAATCGATGCGGCCAACCGTGAGACGAAGCCCGAGTTCTCTCCCGGCCTCTTGAAGTTGGAGGTTCAAATGAAATTTCACCTCTCTCGCGCCGTAGTTGCAATCGGCTTGGGAGCCAGCCTGTGGTTCGCCAGCGTAAGTTCACTCGCCGCGCCGCAGCAGACCAAGGATCAGGGCCAGACTCAGACTAAGGACCAGACCAGTCAGCAGACCCCGTCAACCAGTTCATCAACTGATAAGAGCCGACTCAACCCACCGTGGCAAAGAAGGGTGGTCCGTTGGCGACTAATGACGACCCCGAGATGATTGGCAAGCGAAACATCAACAAGGGTCTCTGGGGCAAGTTGGCTGCCGGCACGGAAAAGGAAGTCAAGATGGGTCGCATGCTGGCCGCCCAGGTCGACAAAGAGGCAAAGTTTGTCGACGATCCAATCATCACCGAATACGTCAATCGCGTCGGGCAGAACATCGTGCTGCACTCAGACGCAAAGGTCCCGTTCACCATCAAGGTAATCGATTCAGACGAAGTGAATGCGTTCGCTCTTCCGGGCGGATTCTTCTACGTCAACAAAGGTCTGATTCTTGCCGCGGACAACGAAGCTGAACTCGCCGGCGTGATGGCCCACGAGATCGCGCACGTTTGTGCTCGTCATGCGATGGAGAACGAACGCAAGATGGAAGTGATGGATTACGGAATGCTCGCCGGCATTTTGCTCGGTGGTCCAATCATCAGCAATGTGCTTTACAACGGCGGCAGCTTCTTCGAAGGCATGGCGTTCCTGAAATTCAGCCGCGGCGCTGAAGAGGAAGCCGACAGGCTTGGCGTGCAATACATGTGGGCCGCCGGATACGATCCGGGCGCGATGGCCACCATGTTTGAGAAACTGGAAGCAAAGAACAAGAAGAAGCCGGGCTCGATCTCGAAGATGTTCCAGGATCATCCGGCGCCGGCGGATCGACGCGCATCGGCGTTGGCGCTCGCTGCTCGTTTCCCCGAGCGCGAGGAATACGTGATTAGCTCTTCCGAATTTCAGCGAGTAAAAAATCGCCTGCTGAGACTATCGAATGCGCGCGCATCTTCGAGTGGCGCGATTGCCGGGGCTGACGATGGCACACCTGGCCGTCCAACTTTGAAGCGACGAAACCCCACGCCGGACGATTCGACTACGACCAATCCGGACGGCACGCAGAAGACGGACCCGAACAAGTCCGCGCCGCCGACGTTGCGACGCACCCCGGAACCCCAGGCATCGCCAACACCGCAGCCTTAAGCGGTCGTGCTCAGGCAAAAGAAGAAAGGCTCTTCAACATTCGTGCTGAAGAGCCTTTTCATTTGCGGTAGTGTCGGAAGGCCGACCGCTAGGGAGGGCCCCTTCCCAGAAGTCACCGACCCGTCGAAGCCGGGGAGTCGGTAGGCCGGATCGCCTGCTTCTGCTTTCCAACAACGTCTGTAAAGAACTCTCGAAAGTAGCCCCACATAGAAATGAATGACGAAATGACCACGACCCAAAGCATCGCGCGCCCGGCGGTGTAAAGCAGAACCTGCCAATCATTCCATGTAGTTCTCTCCGGCCCAAACAAGTGCGACCAGGCCGTTCGTAACTCAGGTACTGTCCAAAACGTGATCGCGGGAAATGGTTTGCCGAAATTTGAAACGTGCGGTGATTGGCCGGGCGAGATTGAAAGAATCAGCAAACCAACCGTCACAACTTGCGCGACCATTTTGAACTTGCCCATCTTCGACGCCGAGATAACCACGCCTTCAGTTGCCGCAATCGAACGCAGGCCGGTGACCGCGAACTCTCTGCCGACGATGATCACTACCGCCCAGGCCGGCGCGAGATGGTTTTCGACCAGCGAGATCAAGGCCGCTGAGATCAAAAGCTTGTCGGCGATTGGATCGAGCAGCTTTCCGAGCTTCGATACTTGCTTCCTGCTCCGCGCCAATTTCCCGTCAAAATAATCTGTGAGCGCCGCAGCGACAAAAATTGATACGCCCACCAGATACCGCGGAACGCCCAACCAATTTTCCGACACGGGTGTGAGCAGCACCACTACCAGAAATGGCACAATGAAAATTCGGGAAAGGGTCAGTGCGTTCGGAAGGTTCATTTTGATTGCTTTGCGACGAACACTCGCAGTCTAGGTTTCACGTTTTCGAGTGTCAAGATGGCCGCTGTATAAAGGGCGACTTAGGTGCAAAGAAGCAATATGTTTGTGCGCAGGCAAGGAGCCGAGTAGAATTCGGCGTGAGGCGAAAAGGATGAATACGAACACTGAAGAAGCCACTTGGCGCCAGCACATCGTCAGCACTCCTGAGGTACTTAGCGGAAAACCACGGATTGACGGCACTCGCATTCCCGTAGCGTTGATTCTTGGTTACCTCGCAGCCGGAAAGACTTACGAGGAGGTTATCACTGAGTTTCCTGACCTGACACGCCAAGACATCGCGGCGTGCTTGGATTACGCGCGTGATCTTGCGGAATACAAGGTGGTGTGACTTTGCGCTTTTTCATCGATCAATGCGTTCCGCGATCAGTAAGCGAATCGCTACGAGATGCCGGCCACACGGTCGAATTGCTGCGAGTTCATTTGCCAATTAACGCGAAAGACCCTGACGTAATAAGATGTGCGCAGACGCTCGAAGCCGTATTGATCACGCTCAACGGTGATTTCTCTGACATCATCAACTATCCTCCCGCGCTTTTCGGAGGCATCATTGCGTTACAAGTGAGGAACCATCCGGAATCCCTGCCCGCGATCATAATGGGATTGCTCACATATCTTGCCGAGTACGTCGAGAAAGAACACTGGATCGGAAAGTTGTTCTTGGTCGAAGCGCATCGCATTCGAATTAAGGAATAATGATCGATCGAATCCCAGTTGATTTTATTCAAGATGACCCTTTCGTTGATTCTGCTTGCGTGCAAGCGATGACCGGCGCATGCACGGGCGAACCTTTTTTCGGCGAACACGACGGTAAGAGTTATTGCGTACTCCATCTGCCAGACGCAAACAAGAAAGAAGCTTTCGATGTTGCTGTGAAGAAGAAACTAGAATCTCAGGACTTCAACTATCTGGAGGTATGGTTTCCCAATAAGCTTCGATTTGGCGGAATTCAAATCGACCAGCCCGCCGATTTCAGCGGCGCAGTCTTTAACGAGGGAGCTTCTTTCTACAACTCAACTTTCAGGTTCGAAGTGAATTTC
>Ga0193730_1000508_pt1 | contig 11110 bp, 8 predicted proteins | sample U1a1metaG_FD_144919 | JGI IMG/M metagenome (GOLD analysis project Ga0193730, IMG submission 144919) | Soil microbial communities from a riparian zone of the East river system, Colorado, United States - U1a1 | ecosystem: Environmental > Terrestrial > Soil > Riparian zone | place: USA: East River...
ACAAACTTATTGTTACTTCGCCTCCTTATTATGGTCATAGACACTATGGTAGTGACGTACGTGAAGTAGGCCGAGAAAAGACACCAGAGATATTTATTGAGAAGTTGACAGAAATTTTTACACTCTGTAGAGAACTTCTTACTGAAGACGGTAGCCTTTGGATTGTAATAGGAGATACGAGACGTAGATATAGAAAATGTATGATACCGCATAGGCTTGCCCTCAAACTGATCGAAAAAGGCTATACCTTTAGAGAAGATATAATTTGGTATAAAAAAAATAATGTTTCAAGTAGCTCAAAGGATAATCTAGCCCAAGCCTATGAAGTAGTATTATTCTTATCAAAAAACGAAAAATGTTATACAAACATGGATACGATTAGGATAATGGGAAATGAGGCGCGAGAAGGTAAAAATAAAAAACCACCCCACGATATGATACAGTATACCCCTTTAAAACGAGATAAAAAGAAGATTACCAGCATCCTAGAGACTATCCATAATGCCAAGCCCGATACTGTGTTTGAAGATCTTCCTACAACGAGTGAAATCGCGGTTGCTTATGGATATGATCCGGAGAAATATTGTCCTACATGCTATCGTAAATTTAAGCGTCATGCAACTCGCAAAAGGATAGGGGATCATAAACACTATCCAATCTTTGCAGTCTGCAGTCCTCTCGGAAAAAATCCAACCAATGTTTGGGAGATAGCGACCAAAGCACACTATGGAAATGAACATTTCGCAATTTTCCCTGAAGAGTTAATTGTCAAGATTATCAACTTTGCTACTAAAAAAGGAGATTGGGTTCTAGATCCTTTCACTGGAAGAGGAACAACTGGAATAGTATGCGAGCGTCTAGAAAGAAACTTCACGGGAATCGAATTGTATTCAGATAATGTTGCCAAGGCAGAAAAAAATATTTCTCAGACTTATCTTAAGTGACTTTCTTAAGATGTCAAGATTTGTCCTAATTCTTGCGTCACTGGCAGCGGGCTCTCTACATTATTCTGAAAGATGCAAACACTCGCCACTACTAATTTTGGATATTTACTATTATTAGCCCTTTGGCCTTTCCAAATAAGTGTATCTTAGATTGCTGTTTTTACTTCAGTGATCCAGTCACATCTAATTCCGGACTTTTGATGATGTCTTTCAATTGCATCTCTGTTTGGAGCCTCAAGCAGACAAAAGCATATACCTATTTCTGTATTATAGAATATATTCACATGTATAACACCAAATTCGTCAACCGGGGAACGTTGAAGTTTATGCAAAGATTCTTCCCCAAGTGGGTTTAATGAATGAACATCAAGAAATGTAGGCATACCGCTATAATACGATAATAATTCGTTTTTATTTTAATTTGTGGGTGATTTTTTGGTGAAAATTCCTTCTGCAAGACAATTCCTCATAGATTTATTCAATGGTGGGCATCTTCAGCTCATTTTGAAAGATGTCGCTGCGGTTGTTGCTATTTAACCCAAAATAATATATCAAATCTGATTTGAGCTAGACATTATCTCATTTATTCGATCTAGCATTTCCTTATTTTCTATTGGTTTTTGAATAAAATATCTTTCACCTTCTTTAGGAAATACTTCTCTCCTAAATGATTCATACTCATGCAATTCGCTCAATGCCGTTAGAAAACATACCTTAACTTCGTTATCTATCTTTTTTATTTTTTCATACAACTCAAACCCATTCATCTTTGGCATCTTAATGTCAAGAATTAGTAGATCATAAGAGTGTGCTTTATAATTCTCAATGGCTACAATTGGATCGATATATGTGTCTACCATTAGACCATTTTCTTCTAAAGCTATCCTTAGAGTTAGATTGACATCAGGTTCATCATCTACGACCAAAATCTTTTTGGGCACAATGAAATTGAATTGGGTTATAAGGTATAAATAGTAATCAGCTATGCCCCTCATCTTGCTATCCTCAATGCACTCTGCATCAAATCGTCGTGGAAGCTTTTACCATTTGCATCTGCTTAAACATCGTCTGTTTAATAATTATTAAGTTTGAGTTGAGTTGGGATAAGAATCTATGGGATACTGGCATCAAATGGAATAATAGTTATGATGCAACGCTTCAATTGATATCTCATAATTAGGTACATAGTAGAGGCATGACAGCCTTGAAGAATTTTTAGCCAAGCATATTTCTATCTCTGAAGTGATAGGTTGTGAGCAAGAACCATATTTCTTGCTATCATGTGTCACCTGAGCAAATTTTCGAATGCCCATTTCTATTAGATTAGTTTAGTTTCGAGAATTTTCGTTCCAAAGGGACAAATAGCAAATATCCCCTGAATCGTTTGCAGCGGAATTCTTAATACATATAGAATCATAAAAATAAAAATACTAATGAAATGTGCATGTTGCGGTGCAGAAATGATGCTTAGTAAAGAGGATGGCCGTCTTATGATTTACAGATGCAATGAGTGCGGATTAAGTAACACCCAGTTGAAGGAAAATTCGAACAAATAGCTTACACCCTTTGATGACTATTTTTGCAGGTAGAAAGACTAAAAAGTTTATCAAATTTGTGAATGCAGATGTTAGAGAATTGGAACGGGAAAGTATAGCTCCTGTCTAGAGTATTTTAATCCGTAAGGTCATTTTAATTCAACATAGTTATTTACTGGTGTCCCTTTCTAGTTGATTATGTTGAAGACTCCAAGGTATACAGTCATAAGAATTCAAATTTTATGTGATAATGACACATATGAGAATCTACCTGCGATTCTCTGTGCGCAAACAATCTGACACGATAATAATTTAGCTACTCTCTAAGGAAAGAAATCACCTTGGTGGCTATGTGGCCTTGTGATGCCAGACTTGTTTAATGATACCTTGGCTTGATACCATGATCGAGATGTGTGAGTAATAGTATCTATGAGTCCTTCACAACAAAATCAAATTATTCCATACTTTCTCAACTGGCCATTGTGACAAAGGGCTGAATGAAATAACGACCAACTTTTGAACACAACTAGCAAAATTAATAACAGCTTTTATAAAGATTTTTAGCTACGCGTCTCAAAGATTTGAAATTAAGAGTAGAGCACTCCATCATGTCCTCAAGTTAAGGCACTAACTTTATCTTGTACCAGTTGCTCAATAGCCTCTATGGCTGATCAGGTGTTCATCTATGCTATAACCGCAGGCGTCTTTGTCGTACTTACTGCCATTCTGTTCGGATCAAGGGTTAAGAGAAATTCAGGCATCTCAAAACCAGCAGTAGAAGAAAGCAGTAGGTAGCGCTCCAAATCCCCTGTAGTATAACGTATTCTTAGTGTAAACTAAAGACTCGCCATTTTGTTTAGATAATTTGATAGTTATCTGAAAAATACAAAATTTATGCTAGCTATTAAGTCATTCCTAATATCAATCCACATTGTAGCAGAGTTTGTGGCAGCGATTATTGTTCGGGTTTGCTATGTGCACCGTACAAAACTTCATCAGGGTCAGACGTATATTTAGTCTGTAGGAGTCCTGCCTGCTATGCCTGGTCTCCCAATGGCATCAATAATTTCCATGCAAAGTTTATTGACGCACATACTACCATCCTCTTATTCCATAATAATTGTTGTAGTGCAATGATTTTCATATGAACGGCTTAAAATTAGGCTAATGGGTTTTTGGCCTCATAACTGCTGCAGTCCATTATCTCAAAGGCAGTAATTATCCTACTAGGTAGGAGTTACTATTAGGAATAAGAATATTTTAAATCTGCATCTAAAGATCAAGATATTTTTTTGTGTATGCTATATTAGATCGATTCCCTATTGACCATTATTTATTAAACGAGTAGTACCAATTCGTATGCTGCTATGAGATGTTTAGTCGGCTGATTCTTGTTGTTATATGTCAACTCTATTAATAATAGGTAATCACCAGGTTCTGGTACTTTCACATGGAAGCTATTTTTACCCAAAGTAGGTTTTTTCACTGCTTTGTCATACTGAATGGGAATTTCCACTACCTTTGGCCCTAGAGTTTTAATCTCCCCTAATGTCCCGTTCTTGTTGACAGATGCTTTAATAAGTTCGACTTTGACCTGCGCAGGAGTATTGCCACCTGTTATCTGTATTCCAAGCGATTCGTTCTGCTTAACTTTTAATGTGTTCAGCGCAACTGATGCTCCAGTACCCTTTGAGAAATTGCCAAGGAAAAAGTTTTCAGAAAGTAGACCAAGCAACTGGGTTCCTTTAACCGTGTTCCACGTCAAATTGCCCTCTGTCTGACTTTGCAGTGTTTCATTCTTTACCAACTTTACGCTAGGTATTGTCAGACCAGTCATATTCTTAGAAGGACTACTTGCATAGGTTGAAGAATCAAGTATACAGTTACAAACACCAGAAGCTACGGTTTCTGCATTAACAAACTGGATTTGATTCGATGCTATCGATACAGTCATAAGGGCAGTTATTATAGATATCAAGATAGAGACAACTTCTTCCCTGTTTGAATAGAAAATCCCCCTTAACACAAACAATAAAATCAGTAGTAGCTATAAATATGCTACTTTTATCATAATTTCAATATTATTGCATGATTGAGCTCTACTTAAATATGGCTTTAAGGTCTTTGCCTTTAACTGATCCACATTTGGCATTAGAGATTTCAGCATAAATGCTACCTAAGAGGGAACTATTCTATATATTGCTCCTTGCCCTAGTGAAACGACATAGAGGTAGCCATCTGGACCTACAACAAGGTCAGAAATTCCGCCAAACTCTGAGGCAAACACTAATCCTTGAGTCTCGTTGTCTGTATCTCCTACTTTATCCGCAAGCGGACCAGTAAGAGATAGACCTGTTCTATTATCATTCAATTTAAAATCATAGATTCTACCAGAATGAATATCGCCTACAAAAATGTCATTCTGGTATTGTTTTCCCAATTTGTCTGAAGTAAGAAATTTGATTTTGGTAGGCCCAATAGTATCCAACCAAGAAAATTCTGGATCACGGTATTTCCCGATGCCACCAAAGTCAACTAACTGATGAGGATCAAAACCAGGTGGTGCCTTCCCTTGCACTTGAAGCCATCCACTATTAAACCCAGGTTCAACAACGTTAATTTCATCGTTAGACCCGGCTCCATTCTCAGTGTCCCAAAGTTTTCCAGTCAACGGGTCAAAATCAATCCCAAAACTGTTCCGAATTCCATATGCATAGTACTTGTTAGCAGGACTGTCCTCTCCGATAATACTCTGAACTGGTTTACCGTCTTGGGTGATCCTGAGTATGCCACCTGTTCCGTCTGGTCTCCCACCATCGACAATATTTTGAGCTTCAGTGGTATGACCGTCAACGTCACCAATTGGAACATACAGATTATTATCAGGACCAATTATAATGGCACCTCCATTATGACGCGGTCCTGGTATGGCTGGAAGGTCCAGAAGTAATTTAGGATTTACCAATTTATTATTATTCAATTCGTATCTGTATAATCGATTTCCTAGAGGCATATTGCCCTGTTGAGCTGATGCCGCTTCTGTATAATACAAGAAGACATGAGTTGCAGTAGTATTATTTCCAGTCATATTTTTGGTATTTGAAATGGCAATTCCTAACATGCCCCTTTCAACTTCCGGAGCTACATTGACGTGAAGAAGAGGTTCTGACAACATTTTACCATTTATGATCCTGTTTACTGTGCCCTTTGATTTCTCTAGAACTAATATATCGTTTGGACCAAGAAACGCCATGGTAGTAGGAAATTCAAGTCCTCTAAAAACCAGCTCTGCTTTTAGCTTAGGATCTTTGATGACAGGAATTCCAGCACCACGTGAAAAGTTGGAACCGGGAATCGCCTTTTCCGTTACATTCTGTGCATTAACAATATTTCCAATTGCAATAACATTTAGAATGAGAGTTGCAATTAGAACTACTATGGGTATTGTCTTTATAGCTAGCCAGTCTGTCATAAATAAACCTAAGAATAGATTTCTTATTAGTACGTTTAATACTTTCTTATTGGCATTCACAATGCTACTATATATATTATCATATTAACTAATCCTCATTAATTCAGGTTTGAATTAATTGGCATCAAAAAAAAAGTATATCATTGCTGCCGGTGTTTCATTTGCGTCTGTAATTGTAGCTGGTGTAGTTGCCTGGAGCAGAAGATCCAAAGCTATTCACACAGAAATTGACATTCAAGCGTCTGATCGCATTGTCTGGCATGTCATTACAGATTTTCCACAATTTCATAGATGGAATCCCTTAATTCGTAGAATACAGGGAAACTTGAAGGAGGGATCAAAGCTAAAAGTGCGCATTCAAGCACCTGGCGAAAAAGGAATGACATTCAGACCAACAATTCTCAAAATAGAACCCAATAAAGAGCTTCGTTGGGTAGGAAGGCTTGCAATACCTGGGTTATTCGTAGGCGAAGAGATCTTCATGATAAAGCAACATACTAAGGATACTGTACGGTTTATCCATAAACAAACTTTTAATGGATTATTTGCTCTTCTTTATACAAGCAATTTCGATAATAACATACGACAAGGCTCAGACGCAATGAATCTTGCGTTAAAAGTGGAATCCGAACGAAAAGCCACTTCATCTGAGAAGTATTCCATTTGAAGATTCTGAGCTTTACCAGTCATGTTTCTGTTCAATACTAGTTTCTATATTCACCTTTTTTCTGCTATTGAGCCGCGCAACATTATTTATTTATTGATGTGCATACAGAGGTGCCAGTAAATGTTCCTTTTTCGCCATTAAGAGCAGAAAAAGATATTGCACTACGTGTACCACACTGACCACTTATTGTAATATCTATAGCTGAACCAATGATAGTATTGCTTCTACAAAGAATATCTTGTTGTTCTGTACCAGTTAAAATGAAGTCATGTGATTTTGTTATCTCTGCCCTATAGATAGATCCGGTTTTATTGGGTGCGGGCGCTGTACCTGACAATTCAATATCCCAGTTACCACTAGATACGTTTCCTTTTTTGTTCTCTGCCGATTCAAATTGAATTTGCGCATTATTGAATATTCGTCCATCTGGACATATAATTGAGCCCCTTCCTGACGCTTTTACCGACTCTAGGGCTGATGCTGATTGAACAAAATGGCCTGGTATCAACCAGAGAATACCAATCGCTGTTATGATTAGCAAACTGCCTACTAGTTCCGTTAAGTTTTTTCTCTCGCTCCACAATATTATTACAATGCGATATATCTTTGTATTGAATAAATCTAATAATTTTTTTGCACTATGTTGTCATATAGTTTAATAGCTGAAGTTACTATATTGTATACCTAAGCTGTCGCCTAAGTAACCTCTATTTGGAACCAATTTTCAAGTTTTTTTTTAAACATTAAACTTTGCTTTTATGATACGATGCTATGTTTTATAAAACTGTCTAAAGTTACAGAAATTACATTGACGAAAAACTCTTTTAAAGCAATAATATCGTGTCTTGGCATACTCAAGAAAGGTTATATATAAACAATCATTACCCTAGTACAATTGGCAAATTGTATTGCTTTTCATTCTTACAAAGGCGGCACAGGTAAGACAACTATAGCCGCCAATTTTGCTGCCTCATTAGCAAACAGAGGATACCATGTATTCTTGCTAGATCTTGATATTTATGCCCCGAGTCTCCAGTCTTATTTTGAAAAAGAACCTAAGAAATGGATAAATGATTTCCTATACTCTAATGCAGAACTTGAAGAGGTTTTGACGGACCTTACACCTACTGTAATTGAAAACAATAAAAATAATAGTGAAAATAATAGGAAAAAAAATAAGAAGAGCAATAATGGTAAGTTATGGGTTGCCTTCTCCAATTCTAAGAAAGAAGAAATATACAAACTTGAAGGAGGTACCAGTGGCGGAGGAGGAGCAGGCAGGCAAGATACTTCAAAAATACAGCTTCTACGAAGGTTTATACTCTTACGAGAACAACTGATTTCACAATATGATGCCGACTATATTATAATAGATACCAGTCCTGGTATAAGATATTGGTCAATAAATGCATTAGCTGTTGCAGATACTCTTTTTTTAACTCTTAAAATGGGTGATCTTGATATTGAGGGGTCTTTTACAAAATTTGGAGCCAAGTCATATCTTCTACTCAATAGGGTAGCTGGCTACTGTGTTCCAAATATTCGAGATGAGACGCCAATGGTATCTCCAGCTACTGTTTCTAATGATGATTCTACTTTGCATCTTCGCAATAATGGGCCATCTGGTCTAATGCAGTTGCAACAAGAACAAACTAAAAAAGATGTTAAAAATATGCTCTCTGATGAAGTGGGAATGAATATTATTTCTGCAATACCATGCTATTGCGATATTCAATTTACTAGAAAGGAATTCTTAACGGTCCTTAGATATCCGGACCATCCTTTTGCAAAACAAGTTGAACAGCTTATCGAATCAATGCAAGGGGTTTTGCAGACGAAAGTTTAATCGGAGTCCTATATGGTATACTACATTAAATGGAATCCATTTTGCCATACTCATCCTTTAAATAAACATGATAGCATTTGTCATTCTTGTTTCATTAATTATTATTATACTCCCCCAGAGAAGTGCTTGAATTTCTTGTGAAATAGTTTGCTAACTAATTGAGACATTGACAGGTCTAGCAACAAACTCGCCGTGACCCAAGGTGTTACTATTGACATGTCCATCTTGCATAATAATCTCTCCTCTTACCATTGTCAATACAGGCCACCCTTGTGCTTTCCATCCATCGTATATAGTATAATCTGAGTACGACTGTAGTATTTCAGAAGTGATTCTTTGCTCCAGGTCAAGATCAACTATAACCAGATCCGCATCTGAACCTTCTTGGATCGTACCTTTCTTTGGGTACATACCAAAGATTCTGGCTGCATTGTAGCTTGTAACTTCTGAAATAGTCTCCATGCCGATCCTGCCCTCATTTACTCCTTTACTAAGTAAAATAGGCAGCATAGTGGCTATGCCCGGGAAACCCGCAAGGACAGACCACATATCTCCATCGTCCATTTTCATTGATATTCTGTTAGCAACGTGATCTGTTCCAATAGTATCTATTATGCCATTTCGTAAAGCCGACCACATGGTCTGCGTATCACTCTTAGACCTAATCGGAGGAACTACCTTTCCAGCAAGATTGTCATAGTCAGTAGTGTGGGTCAAATAATGAGGGCATGTTTCAATATAGAGATTAGATTTACCCTTTTCTTTTTCTGCTAAAATCGCATCTATTGCAGCTGTAGAACCTATATGTACAAAATATATATTTGAACCAAACTTTCTTCCGTAACCTGCTGCTTTGGATATGCTATATACTTCTGCTGAAGGCGGTCTGCAATCTGACCAAATCTTTAACATTGTAGAATTTGTACCTAATTCTTTCTTTTCTTTTCTAGCTTTGTGAATAAGCTGAGAGCAAATTGTTGGATCTTCCGCATGTATAAGTATAGGAGAATGGACCATTGATGCTTCTTCTATTATTGAAGAAGCTAATTCATCAGTCATATTCACTTCACTCTCTTTCATTCTGTGAGTACCAGGTTCTTGATCTACGAAAATATGATTAAGATCTTCTCCCAAATTCATATAAATTTTGAATGAGTTAATCCCAAATTCTTTCCGCAGGATAGCAATATCCTTTACCTGGTCTGAACTTAAGATCGATGCATGAATCGAATAGTCAATATGATGAGCACACTTGCTCGCCTCAAGATGCTTTTTCACATTTTTATAACTCTCACGCAATCTGAGCATCCTAATCATTGTAGTAACGCCTCCGACTGCTGCAGATCGCGATTCAGTTTGTGCTGCTTCCTCTATTGGTGTATAGACGCCATAATGTACATGTGGATCTATCGCTCCAGGAAGGATATATTTTCTATTTGCGTTAATTTTCCTTGAGGCTTGAATGTTATCGATTGATTTCCTTAGAGCCTTAATCTTGCCATCTTCTATCATAATATTTGTTTGAACTATCCCCACCTTAGGTATAACTACCCCTGAAGCATTTGTTATTAGAATATCACAGGAATTTTGCATGAGATTTAATAATCTATTCTAATTATACCCATTTTATGATTTACTAATTCATGAAATTCTGTGAACACTACCAGCGAGTATTAAACCTATTATTAAATATGGTAAGTTGCTCTGGAATCCTATTATCGTAGGATAGGAGTGTAAATATACCAGGCTAATAAACCGCGTACAAAAAAAAAGACTAGATGATTTGCTACACAATTATTAATAATGTTGCTCACCATACCCCTCTTATATCTATCTATGAAGGGTGAGTAAAGACTATATCACTGCCAATAGACGAATGCGAGGAATGGATATGGGACATTTTAGATTGCACTAAAGACTGTGGTTTTGAATATATTTCCGATGAGGATAAAGAATTTCTGATATTCAATACAAATGATTTCTTTGCCGACACTAAAGCATTACAAAAAATTAAGAGACTTACGGGTATGATACTAGTGCAGATGAGTACTCATAATTGTCAAACACAGCTCTGGTTTGTTAGACCTCGTTTGTTAAAACGCACAAAATAGTTTGTATAGTGAGTTAACTGGTCTGATGCATTTAAATGAAGTTTGATACCACTCAAATAGATTTCTGATCAAACAAGAAAAACTTCTTTTATACTATATATTCTTATATCTCTTTATACTAGCTAATGAATCTATATAATGAGCCTTAATATTATTATAGAAAAGGATAACATGGCCAGGATAGCCGGTTGTGCTACTTGGCTTTTCCAGGATACATCACTAGGGATTTGGGCATCTAAATAACATTATAAACTTAATTTATCGAACAATATGATATCAACAAAAGGTAAATCAGATAATTTTTTAGTCGAAAGCAATTAGACTCAAGAATTTTCAGCATGTGATTATATCTAATATGGCTAAACCCAACAAGGAATCATGTATATAGATATCACTCCGACTATGTCAGTACTAAAGTTAGAGACCGGCTCCCTATGGCAGATTCCACTGAAGCTATTGGCAAATGATGTTTTGTTAGTTCAGATTGATTCAGGTGGGTTGTTAGCTTCTGCTAAAAGGATTATCGCAATTTTCG
>Ga0193730_1000509_pt1 | contig 11101 bp, 8 predicted proteins | sample U1a1metaG_FD_144919 | JGI IMG/M metagenome (GOLD analysis project Ga0193730, IMG submission 144919) | Soil microbial communities from a riparian zone of the East river system, Colorado, United States - U1a1 | ecosystem: Environmental > Terrestrial > Soil > Riparian zone | place: USA: East River...
ACCGTTTTCGCGAGTTCGCCCGCCGCCAGCGCGGGCAATAATGGCGTAGTCATGCGGCTTCCGCTTGTCCTAGCCCTTTCCTCGGTGCTGCTGCTGGCCGGTTCCGCCGGCGCGTCGTCAGACGGATCGCAGGCCGGGGCGACCGCAAGCGCGTTCGGGGTCAAGGTCGTTTCTCCGCAGGGCAGCGCGCTCTCGACCTCTGTTTCCGCTCCTCCGAGCGCGGTGGGCTACGGCTCGGGTTTTGCCTATCCGAGCGACGGCTCCGTGCTGACAACCGGCCCGCTCTCGGCTTCCGCGTCTACCGACGTAGCGAAGAACGCGCGTTCGACGGCCGCGAGCTCGGTCAGCTCGCTCTCGCTTTTCGGCGGCGAGGTGACCGCAACCAACGTCAGCGGCCATGCGCAGGGCACGACGAGCGGGCAGAGCGCGACCGGGAGCCTTGCCGGGGCGGCGGTCACGGGACTCGCGGTCGGCGGTGTCGCTCAGGCAGCGAGCCCGAATGGACGCGTCGCGCTTGGTGACTGGGGCTACGCGATCACGCTCGAGCAGGCCGAGGTCCGCGCCGCGGCCGGCCAGACGCAGAGCTACCGCGGCTATGTCACCGGCCTCGACATCCATCTGACGAGCGACCACGGCGGGCTGCCGGCCGGCAGCGAGATCCTCGTCGGCTACGCGGAGTCGTGGGTGCAGGCGGCGACGCCCGAGCCCGTAATCCCGACCGCACCCGGCAAGCCGACCCAAAAGAGGAAGCAGCCGAAGCCGGCTGAGCCAAAACCCGGCCAGACGCCGAGCCTCCCCTCGACTCTGCGCCCTATTCCGATCGGACTACAGCCGGAGCTGACCGCCGGCGGCTACGTCTTCCCCGTCTACGGGCCGCACTCGTTCTCGGACACTTTCGGCGCATTCCGTGGAGACGTGCCGGGCAATTGGCACCACGGAGACGACATCTTCGCGCCACTCGGCGCCCCGATCCTGGCCTGCGCCGACGGGACCGTCTTCTCGGTCGGGTGGAACGACGTCGGCGGCAACCGCCTCTGGCTCCGGGACGCCCAGGGCAACGAGTTCTACTACGCGCATCTCTCCGCTTACTCGCCTGCGGCCAGGGACGGAAACCGGGTCAAGGCGGGTGAGGTCGTCGGCTTCGTCGGCAATACCGGCGACGCGGAGGGAACGCCCTACCACCTGCACTTTGAGGTGCACCCCGTCGCCTACCTGGCACTCGGCTACGACGGCGCGGTCGACCCGACCCCATATCTGAACGCCTGGCAGCACCAGAAGGACCTCCGCCTCGCGCAGGTCGCGGGTTATGTGCTCGGGGTCGCCGGCCCGGCGCCGAAGCCCGGCGCGATCCTGCTCCAGGTGACCGACATCTCCGAGGCGAACGGGCTGGACCCCGCCTCGCTCAGGCGCGCGCTCCTCGCACCTCTCGCCGCAGGGGAAGGCGGGCAGCTCGCTACGGTGAGCACGCGGTTCGGCGGCGACTAGGCGCGCCTAGTCGCTATGAGTTCGAGTTGCCCTGGTAGCCGAACTCCTCGTCCTCGCCGAGGACAGCTTCCTTCAGCCACTTGCGGGTCTCGGCGCCGCTGATCGGGTTGAAGAGCAGGATCCCAACCGCGATCCCGGTGACGAGAAACAGGCTACGGCCTTTGTGGCTCTGCCCGTGTTGGATCCGATCGGCCGCGTTGCGGAGATCGTCGATCGCCGCGCGCAGGTTGTCACGCATGTCCTTGTCCGAGGCGACGCGAACGGCCTTGCCGCTGACGCCGCGCGGCCCCATCAGCTCGTCGTAGACGCCTCGAGCCGCGAAGAACGCGCTCTTCAGGTTGTCACGAAACTCCTCATCCTTGATCGCGCGCTCGACGTAGGGCCTCACGTCCGAGACTCGGTCCCTTGTTTTCACCATGCCGGTGTTCCTTTCGCTCGCTTTCGCGGTTCTCTACCCAGCGGAAACTAACCGCTAAACAGGTGACGCCGCTTGGCGTTCGGTCGCAACCGGGCCGGTGCGCTGGGCGAGACTTACTCCGTCGAAGGCTGCCGCGAGCACGTCGTCGAGCGTATTCGCGAGCACGAAGTCGAGCCCCTCACGGGTTTCCTTGGGGAGCTCGTGGAGATCGGGCTCGTTCTCGTGCGGGATGATCACTCGCTTGATCCCGGCGCGTTGGGCTGCGAGCGTCTTGTCTCGCACGCCGCCGATCGGCAGCACCTGGCCCGTCAGCGTGATCTCGCCGGTCATTGCGACCTCCTCGGAGACCGGGACTCCGCGCACGAGCGAGACGATCGCCGTCGCCATCGTGATTCCTGCGGACGGCCCGTCCTTGGGAATCGCGCCGGCCGGAATGTGCAGGTGGATGTCGTGGTCGGCGAACCAGGTGGGATCGAGCCCCAGCTGGACCGCATGCGAGCGGACCCAGGAATGCGCGGCAGTCGCCGACTCCTGCATGACGTCTCCGAGCTGGCCGGTGACGGTCAGGCGGCCCTTGCCCGGGTACGCGGTTGCCTCGATGAAGAGAATGTCCCCGCCCACGGCCGTAACGGCGAGCCCTGTCGCGACACCCGGATCGGAGGTGCGCTTGCGCACCTCGCCGGAGAAGCGCCGCGGCCCGAGCCATTTGCGCACCTTCGCCTCGTCGACCCGGATCTTGGTCTTCTTGCCTTCGGCGACCTCGAGGGCGGCCTTACGGCACAGGTCGGCGATCCGGCGCTCGAGATTTCGCACGCCGGCCTCGCGCGTGTACTCGCGGGCGACCAGTTTCAGCGCTTTATCGCTGATCGTGACCTGCTTGGGGCTGAGGCCGTGGGCCTCGAGCTGCTTCGGGACGAGGTACTTGCGCGCGATCCCGAACTTCTCCTCCTCGGTGTAGCCGGAGAGTGGGATCACGTCCATCCGGTCGAGCAGCGGGCTCGGGATCGTCTCGAGCTGGTTTGCGGTGCAGATGAAGAGCACCTTTGAGAGGTCGTACGGAAGATCGAGGTAGTGGTCGCGGAAAGTCTTGTTCTGCTCGGGATCGAGCACCTCGAGCATCGCGCTCGCGGGATCGCCGCGGAAGTCGGCGCCCATCTTGTCGATCTCGTCGATCAGCATCACCGGGTTGCTCGACTCGGCGTCGCGAATGGCACGGATGATCGTGCCCGGCATCGCGCCGATGTAGGTACGGCGGTGGCCGCGGATCTCGGCCTCGTCGCGCACGCCGCCGACGGAGATGCGCGTGTACTTGCGCTCGAGCGTTCGCGCGATCGACTGGCCGAGCGAGGTCTTGCCCACTCCCGGCGGGCCGACGAAGCAGAGGATCTGGCCGGAGGCGTCGTTGCGGAGCTTCGAGACCGCGAGGTGCTCGATGATCCGCTCCTTGACCTTTTCGAGGTCGAAGTGGTCCTCGTCGAGGATCTCGCGCGCGCGTGCTAGGTCGAGATTGTCCTGGGTCGTTTTGTTCCACGGCAGGGTGGCGATCCAGTCGAGGTAGGTGCGGATGACGCCGTACTCGGCCGCGGCCGACGGCAGCTTCTCGAGCCGGGCCAGCTCACGGTCGACGGCCTTCTGAATGTCCTCTGGCAGCTCGAGCTCCGCGAGCCGCTTGCTCAGCTCGTTCACCTCCGCTTGCTCGGCGTCGCCTTCTCCCAGCTCCTCCTGGATCGCCTTGAGCTGCTGGCGCAGGAAGTACTCGCGCTGGCCCTTGTCCATCTCGGACTGCACCTGCGACTGGATCTTCGAGCCGAGCTCGACGACCTCGAGCTCGCGGTTCAGGATCACGGAGATCTCCCGCAGCCGCGTCCCGACGTCGGTCAGCTCGAGCAGGTGCTGCTTCTCGTCGGTCTTGATTCGTAGCGTCGAGGCGACCAGGTACGAGAGCGCGCTCGGCTCGTCGACGTTCGCGGCCGCCAGCTCGAGCTCGTCAGGGAGGTAGGGAACGGAGGCGATCACGCGGCCGAAGAGCATCTGCACGTTGCGCGTCAGCGCCTCGACCTCAGGCGTCTCTTCGACCTCGTCGGGCACTTCGGCGAACTCGCCGATCAGGTACGGATCGTCGCTGACCCGGTTCTCCAGTCGGATTCGGCGCACGCCCTGGACGAGGATTCGCAGAGTCCCGTCGGGGACGCGGATCATCTTGTGGACGACGGCAGCCGTGCCGACCTCGTAGAGGTCGTCCCAGCCGGGCTGCTCGGGCTCGTTGTTCTTGGCGGTCACGAGCGCGAGCAGGCGATTGCCGTCGACTGCGTCCTCGACGAGCTTGATCGAGCGCTCCTGGCCGATCGCCAGCGGGGTCATCGATTGCGGGAAGACAACCGTTTCCTTGAGCGGCAGGACCGGCAGCTCGCCCGGAACCTCGAGCTCCTCGATTCGTTCCTCGGTCAAGAGCTCGCTCACCGGCGAGCCTTTGGCCCGTGGGCCCGGGAGGGGGACTCGGGAGCGAGCCGACGGCGAGCGACGCTCATGCAGTCCTCCCGATCTGGATCGAGACCTTTGCCTGAGGCTGCTCGCGCTCGGCGATCGGAAGCGTCACGGTCAGGAGACCGCGCTTGTACTCGGCGCGAGCGCCTGCGGGATCGACCTGCTCGGCGAACTGAATTCGCCGTTGGAAGGGGCCGTGCTCGATCTCCATGTGGAAGTAACGGCCGCCGTGGTCGGGCGAACGGGTGCCGGCGACGACGAGCATCTGGTCGTCGGCGAAGATCCGCAAGGTTTCCGAGTCGGCTCCGGCGAGCTCGATCACCACCCTGAACTCCGGCGGGTCGTCGGTGCGCACGACGTCGACCTGCGGCCGGAATCCCCGGCGCAGACCAGAGAAGCGCGGTACCTGCCAGAGCTCGTCGATCAGCTCCTGGATCTCGCCCTGCAGGTGGTCCAGCTGGTCTTTCTTTCTAGGCATGGTCACTAAGGGTAGAACGGTAGTTGCACGAGCGTCGATTCCCGTTCGACGCAGACTTAGGCCCAGGAGGGTGAATGGAGCGCTGGACGCGATTCGTGCTGCGGTTTCGCTGGCCGATCCTGGTCGGCTGGCTCGTTGTGCTGCTCGCGGGCGGTTTCGCCTTCACGCGGCTCAGCTCGCTGCTCTCGAACGAGTTCTCGGTGCCGGGTACAGACTCGGAGCGCGCGCGAACGATTCTCGAGCGGCACTTCGGCGACCGGAGCGACGGCGCCTTCACCGTCGTCTTCCGTTTGCCCGACGGCGTCGATCGGGCCGCCTATGTGCGCTTACAAGGCGATCTCGACCGCGCGGCCCGAACCGTTCCGGATTCGACGCCGCGCCGGCTCCTGCCGGCCGGGCGCCAGATCGTCTACGGAGACGTCGTCTCGACGCTGAGCATCGCCAAGGCCAAGGGGTACACCGACAACCTCTACCGAGCGCTCCCGCACGGGGGCGGCGTCCAGTCCTACGTGACCGGACAGGCCGCGATCCAGCACGACCTCGACCCGATCTTCTCCCAGGACCTTAGGAAGGGGGAGCTGATCGCGTTGCCGATCGCCGTGCTCGTCCTGCTCGCTGTCTTCGGGCTTTCCGTCGCAGTGACGATGCCGTTCATCTTCGCCGCCTGCACCGTGATGGCGACGCTTGGCGGCGTTTACGTCTACGCGCATTTCCTGACCACCGCCACGTACGTGACGAACCTCGTCTTCCTGATCGGGCTCGGGATCGCGATCGATTACTCGCTGTTGGTGATTTACCGCTTTCGGGAGGAGCTCCGGCGGCGCGACGACGTCGAGACGGCGATCGTGCGGACGATGCAGACCGCAGGCCGCGCCGTGCTCTTCTCCGGCGCGACCGTTGCGATCGGGCTCGCGCTGCTCCTTTTCATACCGCTCCCGTTCGTCCGCTCGATCGGGGTGGGCGGCTTCCTGATTCCGCTCGCCTCGATCGCGGCGGCGATGACGTTGCAGCCGGCGCTGCTCTCGATCTACGGCCGGCGTGGCGTGGCCCGGTTTCCGGTCTTGCCGAAGCGGTTTCGGCGGCACGAAGCCGACACCGGCTTCTGGCACCGGCTCGCCGGCGCGATCATGCGCCGGCCGCTCGCGTTCCTCGCCGGCGGCGCGGTGCTGCTCGTCGCGGCCGCCATCCCCGTCTTCGGATTGCAGCTGACACCAGGCTCGGCCTCGGGGATCCCGCAGTTTCCGCAGTCGGTGCGGGGGTTCGACCTGCTCAAGCATTCGATCGGTCCGGGAGCGATCTCGCCGACGCAGGTCGTGGTCGATTCCGGGCGGCCGGGAGGGGTGCGCGCGCCGGACGTTCAAACTGCGATCGGACGCCTCGCCGGGCGGATCAGGGCCGATCGGGAGACCGCGTCGCTGCAAGTCGCGCCGCGGCCGCCCTTCGTCGACCCAAGCGGCCGCTACGAGGAACTGGTCGTCGCGGGTCGCGACGAGTACGGCTCCGAAGCGGCACAGAGCTTCGTCCACCGCCTCCGGGGAAAGCTCGTCCCGGGAGCTGCGTTTCCGAGTGGTGTCGATGTGCTCGCGGGCGGGGGGCCGCCGCAGGGAGTCGATTTCCTCGACCGGGCGTATCGCTACTTCCCATGGCTCGTCGCTGCCGTGCTCGTGCTCACGTACTTCCTGCTAATGCGCGCGTTTCGTTCGGTACTGCTGCCGCTGAAGGCCGTGATCCTGAACCTGCTCTCGGTCGCCGCCAGCTACGGGATGCTCGTCGTCGTCTTCAAGTGGGGCGTCGGCCGCAGCGTGCTCGGGCTCTACGAGATCGGCCAGATCGAGGGCTGGATCCCGATCTTCCTGTTCGCGATGCTGTTCGGGCTCTCGATGGACTACGAGGTCTTCCTCGTCACGCGGATGCGCGAGGAGTGGGACAACGGCCGGGACAACCGGGACGCGGTCGCCTACGGCCTCGAGCGCACCGGGCGGATAGTGACGGCGGCGGCAATCGTGATGGTCGCGGCGTTCTCGGGCTTCGTCGCCGGCCGGATCGTCGGCCTGCAGGAATTCGGAATCGGCCTCGCGGTCGCGATCTTCGTCGACGCGACGCTCGTGCGGGCGGTGCTCGTGCCCTCTCTGATGGCGATCTTCGGGCGCTACAACTGGTGGCTGCCGGCCCCGCTGGCACGTGTCGTGCGGGTGCCCGAGTCGCCGTTGGAGCAGCGTCGTCGGCCTGCTCTGCGGCCCGCAGGCCGCTAGCCGACTACGATCTGCGCGCGATGAAGGGCGTCATCCTCGCCGGGGGCACCGGCTCCCGGCTCCATCCGCTCACGCGGATCACGAACAAGCACCTGCTGCCGATCCACGACCGGCCGATGGTCAACTTCGCGATCGAGGCGCTCGTCAACGCCGGCATCGACGAGCTGATGCTGGTCACCGGCGGGACGCACGCGGGCGAGTTCTTCCGGCTGCTCGGCAACGGCCAGGAGCACGGGATCGACCGGCTCTTCTACGCCTATCAGGAGGAGGCCGGGGGCATCGCCGAGGCGCTCGGGCTGGCAGAACGGTTCGGAGCCGGCGACCGGATCTGCGTGATGCTGGCCGACAACGTGCTCGAGGGTTCGCTCCGGCCGGCGGTCGAGAACTTCGCCGCGCAGAAGCGCGGGGCGAGGATTCTCCTCTCGCCAGTCGACGAAGTCGAGCACCTGCAGCACCTCGGCGTGCCGGAGCTGAACGGCGACGGCCGCGTCGTCCGGATCGTCGAGAAACCCACCGATCCGCCGAGCAAGTTTGCGGTGACGGGGATCTACTTCTACGACGAGTCGGTCTGGGACGTGATCCCGACTTTGAAGCCCTCGGGACGCGGCGAGCTCGAGATCACCGACGTCAACAATTGGTATGTCGAACAGGGTGCGATGGAGTACGACGTTCTCGAGGGATTCTGGGGCGACGCGGGAGAGTCGATCGACGCGTACTACGAGGTCAACGACTTCGTGCGCGCGAACGGAGTGAACAAGCAGTGATCGAGGGCGTCGAGTTGTACCCCTTGAGCCGCTACGAGGACGAGCGCGGCTGGTTCATGGAACTGATGCGCTCCTCGAATCTGCCGAAGCAGGTCAAGCAGTCGAACCTTGTGTTCTCACGCAAAGGCGTGATCCGCGGGCTGCACTATCACGAGCGGGGGCAAAGCGACCTCTTCGCGTGCTTGAGCGGAATGGTGCGCATTGTCGTGTTGGACCGACAGACCGGCGAGACATTCACGGTCGACATCGGCGACGATAATCCAGTGACGGTTTTCGTACCGGGGACGCACGCGCACGGCTACGAGGCGCTCACGGACTCTCTGTTTCTCTACCACGTGACGGAGGAGTACGACCCGGCCGATCCGGACGAGCATGAGATCCCCTGGGACGATTCACTCGTGAGGCATCTCTGGAGCACGCAATCGCCGATCCTGTCGAGCCGGGACCAGGCCGCAGCGTCCTAGTCACCGGCGCGCGCGGGCAGCTCGGGCGGGCGCTCGTCGAGGCGTTCGCCGGTGACGAGCTCGTCGCGCTCACGCATCGCGACTGGGACGTGAGCCTGCCGCCACCGGCCGGGGTGGGGCCCGCCGACCTCGTTCTTCACGCTGCCGCCTGGACCGACGTCGACGGCGCCGAGGACGACCCGCAGAGCGCCGCGGCCGTCAACGTCGGCGGGACGGAGCACGCGTCGGAGCTCGGCCCGCTCGTCTACTTCTCGACCGACTACGTCTTCGACGGGCGGAAGCGCTCGCCGTACGTCGAGTCGGACGCGCCGAATCCGCTCTCGGCTTACGGAAGGTCGAAGGTGTTTGGCGAAGCGGCCGCGGGCGAACAGGCGTGGATCGTCCGCTCATCATGGCTCTTCGGGTCGACCGGCCACAACTTCGTGCGGACGATGCTGCGGCTTGGGGCCGAGCGGGACGAGGTCTCGGTGGTCGACGACCAGGTCGGGTGTCCGACGTACGTGGGGCATCTAGCAGCAGCGACTCGAGACATCATCGAGCTGCCCTTCGGGATCTGGCACGTGGCCGCCGGCGGCGAGTGCACGTGGGCTGAGTTCGCGCAGGCGATCTTAGAAGAGGCGAAGCTCGAGTGCGAAGTCGTGCCCATCTCGACGGCTGAGCTTGGCCGCCCCGCGCCGCGGCCCGCGTACTCGGTTCTGCGGAGCGAGAGGCCGAACGCGCCGAGGCTGCCGCACTGGCGCGAAGGCCTGCGCGAGTGCCTCACCCGCCTGGGCGCCCGTTAGGTCATACAGCGCGGCTTCCTCGGACACCGCCGCACCTGCTATGTCCTGAGGACTGTCCACCCGACATGGCGCGCGCAGTCATGGCTAGTGGAACAAGACTGTGATTCTTTGTCCCTGGGGCACGCCCGTCGGTACATGCAGCGCCCGAACGTTCGTCCTCTAGGCTTCCGCCGATGCGGATTCTCGTCACGGGCGGAGCAGGGTTCATCGGCTCGAACTTCGTCCGCTTCTGGCTCGAGCGGCACCCGGACGACCACGTCGTCGTCCTCGACCTGCTCACCTATGCAGGTAACCGAGCAAGCCTCGATGACGTGGACGACCGGATCGTCTTCGTGGAAGGGGACATCGGCGATCGCGAGCTCGCCGAGCGAGTGCTGCGCGACGAGGAGCTCGACACGATCGTGAACTTCGCCGCCGAGTCTCACAACAGCCTGGCTGTCATCGATCCCGGGCGTTTCTTTCGCACGAACGTTCTAGGCACCCAGACGTTGCTTGAGGCGGCTCGGACGACGGGCGTGCAGCGGTTTCACCACATCTCGACCTGCGAGGTCTACGGCGATCTCCCCCTCGACACCGACGAGGAGTTCACGGAGGAGTCGCCCTATCGGCCGCGCACTCCGTACAACGCCTCGAAGGCGAGCGCCGATCACGCCGTGCGTGCGTACGCGGAGACGTACGGGCTGCCCGTGACGATCACGAACTGCTCCAACAACTATGGGGCGTACCAGTTCCCGGAGAAGGTGATCCCGCTCTTCGTCACCAACGCGCTCGACGATCTGCCGCTCCCGCTGTACGCCTCCACCCAGAACCGCCGTGAATGGCTGCACGCGCTCGACCACTGCACCGCCATCGAACTTGTTCTCGAAAAGGGCGCCGAAGGTGAGACGTACAACGTCGGCTCAGGGCTCGAGAAGAGCATCGAGGAGATCGCGGACGGAGTGCTCGAGCTCACGGGCAAGCCGGCGACCCTGAAGACGATTGTGCCCGACCGTCCCGGTCACGACCGCCGCTACCTGCTCGACTCGTCGAAGCTTCGGCGCGAGCTGGGTTGGGAGCCCGGCATCGAATTCGAGCGTGGGTTGCGGGAAACTGTCGCCTGGTACACGGATCACCGTGACTGGTGGGAACCGCTGAAGGACCGCGCGCCGGTTGAAGAGACGGCTTGGCGGTGACGGCTAGCAGTGCTTGGCGCGCTTGAGGGCGTCCTTGGGCTCGTGGCGCTGCGGCTCGAGCTGCTGGGCTAGCTCTAGATACGGAGTCGCTTCACTGCAGCGGCCGAGCTGGAGTAACGCGTAGCCGAGGTTGTAGTTCGCGTAGGCCTCGTATGGGTAGCCGACTCCGTTCAGCTTCGCAACCGCCTGCTGTAACAGAGGCAAGGCGCCGGCGTAGTCGCCGGCTTGCATCTTGCGGTAGCCGGCGTCGTTGAGCGAGGCACCGCTCAGGGAGCTGGAGGCGGGGCCCGTGGTCGGCGGTGGCGGGGGTGAGGTCGTCGGCGCCGTGACCGTCGTCTGGACCGTGCTTCCCTGACGTGTGATCGTCACCGTCCTTGCGCTGGGAGGCGCCGCGGCCTTCGGCTTGTTGTCCCCGTTGGTGAGCATGATCGCGGCGATAGCCCCGGCAACCGCGCCCAGCGCGAGCAGCGCGGCGAGTGCGGCCCAGCGCCCGTGCGAGTCTCGCCGCCGCGGAGCTCCAGAGACGGTTGGCGGCGCCGGCGCCGCCGACGCGACCGGCGGGAACGAGCGGGTCACCCCTGCGGCGTCCGCGAGCGCGGCCCGTAGCGCCGCGACGAACTCCGCGGCGGTCTCGAAGCGCTGCGCGGGATCCTTCGCCAGCGCCTGCCGGAAGACGGCATCGAGCTCGGCCGGAAGGCCCTTGCAGAGCTCGGCGATGGACGGCACCGGCGCGTTCACGTGAGCCGTTGCCTCGGCAGTGATCGAGTCGCTCTCGAACGGGCGCTTTCCGCTGAGAAGCTCG
>Ga0193730_1000516_pt1 | contig 11012 bp, 8 predicted proteins | sample U1a1metaG_FD_144919 | JGI IMG/M metagenome (GOLD analysis project Ga0193730, IMG submission 144919) | Soil microbial communities from a riparian zone of the East river system, Colorado, United States - U1a1 | ecosystem: Environmental > Terrestrial > Soil > Riparian zone | place: USA: East River...
TCCCTCGGTCGCCGCGGCGACCTCGGGATGACATTGCTGCTATGCTTTTTGTTTCTTCCACGCACTCAACACTTGCGTTTCGCGTTCGGGCGAGAGCCCGGCTTTCAGATGTGACTGGCGATCTTGCGGAAGCGATTTAAACCACGCGAGTGTGTCGCGCGCAGTCACGTCAAGTGGTCTAAACGTCAGGCCCTTGCTCAACGCGCGATCGATATTCGTCCGCGCAAGCGCATCTTCTTTCCCGGTCCAAACCGGCATGTCCGACCACGCCTGCACTTTCTGCTCAGTCAAAAATTCCTCGTTCACCCACGTGAGTTTCGCGTCCGCCTTCAATGCGTTTTTGACTCCATCGAGCATTTCGCCGATGCCCAGCGGTTTGGCTGGACCCGTTGCGTTATAGATCCCTGTCTCGCGGTTTTCGACCATGCGAATGGTCCATTCGGCGAGATCGCGCGCATCGATGAATTGCACCGGATCGTTCGGTGTGCCCGGAGCCAGCACTTCGCCGCCGCGCGCAACCCGCACCGGCCAATAGGTGAAGCGATCGGATTCGTCGCCTGGTCCAACTATCAATCCGGGACGAATGATCAGCGCTTTGCCCGGAAACCATTTCTCGGTCTCTTTTTCAGATTGTACTTTCAGCGGGCCATACAGTCCGTAGTTCGAAGCACGCAAAGTCTCCGGCGTCTCTTTCATTGCGTCCGCGCCCTTATATTCAGCCAATGGTCCATTCTCATCCGTGTTCACTTTGCTGACATCTGAAAAGACCGAAATCGTTGAAATGAAAACGTATCGATCGATGTTGCCTTTCAAAATCTGCGCCGCGTCGCGCACCCAGACAGGCAGCGTCGTGGGGATATCGATGCAGACGTCCCACTTTCTGTTCTTGAGCGCATCCAATTGTCCATTGCGATCGCCAATCAGTTGCTCCGCTTCCTTCGGCAGATCGCCCGGATGCGTCTTGCCGCGATTGAACACAGTGACTTTGTGTCCGCGACTGAGCGCGTATTTCACCTGGAACGGGCCAGTGAAACCGGTGCCGCCGAGAATGAGAATCCGCAAGGACTTCGGCGCCCTTCCGCTCGATCCGGGAGAATTGCTCAAGGCGGATACGCCAGGGACTAAGCCGAGGCCGACGCTGCCACCAACCAGCGCCGAGAGTTTAAGAAATTGTCGTCTGCTTGTAGACATCGGATTGCTCCTTGATGATTGCAAATGAGGTCAGTACCGGGAGCGGTAGCGACCGGGTAAAGATAGTATCAATATCGAGTCTCGCCATCAGTTGGCACCCGGTCGCTATCGCTCCCGGTACTGACCCCATGACAATCGCTCCTGAGATTTTCGAATCTAGATGATCACTATACAGAAAACCAAATCCGATTCGATACGCGTGCGCGCCCTACTTTGTTTCAGAGCCGAACTGATCGCTGGATAAAGATTACGCCATCTCCTCAGCATTCTTCGGCCAGTCTTCACGCAGCAGCCGCGACAGTGCGCGATCCGCGAGCAGCTTGCCGCCAGTCTGACAGTTTGGACAATAGTTTGTCTCGTTTGTGGCGTAACGAATTCTTTGAATCTTCGCCCCGCAGCGCGGACACGGTTCTCTAAACTTTCCGTGCGTCGCCATCGCTTTCCGAAACGCCGTCACCTTTTCGGGAAATGAACCCTTCGCCTCATTGCGCAGTCGCTCAATCCAATCGACGAGCGTCGCGCGCGTTGCCTCATAAAGGCGCCGCACCTCTTCGTCGGTGATCTTCTGAGAGAGCTTCACCGGCGAAAGCTGCGCTTGCCAAAGAATTTCGTCAGAGTATGCGTTGCCGATGCCGCTGAACAGACGTGGGTCAGTGAGCGCACGTTTGAGGGTGTGATTTTCTGATCGCAGAACGCGATTGAACGAGTCAAGATCGAGAAAGCGGCCGAGTCCACTGTTTAGTCGGTCCGATTGGCCAACAGCCTTCTGAAACAACTCCGCACCGCCGCGATCGAGCGCGTGCAGAGCATCTTCGCCTTGAACAACATGAAGTGAAGCGCGTCGTTGCGTGCCGGCTTCGGTTAGCGAAAGGATTCCGTTGTCGAATTGAAAAGTCGCGAGATGGTTCGTCGAAAATTTTGTAGGGGCCGGGCTTGTTCCTTCTCGAGCGCGAGCAGCTACATCGTCCTTCCAATGAAGTCGACCGGCGATCATCAAGTGCAGCACGAGCCAAAGCTCGTCTTCCAAGCCCATGCAGATACGTTTTCCAAGCCTCCGCAACTCGCGAATGCGCTTACCTTCTACCGCAGTGATGGGTGGCGTCGCGGTGCGCAAGAGAAACGGCGATGCGAGCTGAACACGTTCGAGTGCGTGACCGAGAATTCGCGTCTCGAGGGCTTCGATGTAGACCGTAATATCAGGAAGTTCCGGCATAAATCGGTGCGAAGAGTTTGACAGGATTTACATGATTTACAACCCAAAAGAAGATCAAACCATTTTTTAGCGCGAAGAGTGGAATAGCAAAATTCGTTACTTTACATGGGAGTTATTCTCTCAGCTTGTAAATGCTTCGCAATTTGACCACGGCAGAATCCAAGATGACAGATGACGAACTCGCAAAAGCAATTATCGGATGCGCTTATACAGTCCACAACAAACTGGGAAGCGGTTTTCTTGAGAAAGTTTACGAGAATGCTCTTCGAATTGAACTCGAAAGGTCAGGACTGAGGGTAAAACAACAGCAACCCATTGATGTTCTCTATGATGGTTATGTCGTTGGTCAATATTATGCTGACCTCTGGGTCAATGAACCAGTTGTGGTAGAGCTAAAAACTGTCCAGCAGTTGGTGAAGGAACATGAGATCCAATTAGTCAATTACCTGACCGCTACTAATATAGACTTGGGTCTAATACTGAACTTCGGATCATCAGTTCAGGTCAAACGGAAGTTTCGAGAATACAAACAAAAGGGTTCGCTGTTGAACTCCATCTTGCCTGATTGATTTAACTCTTTTGTAAATCCTGTCTATTAGAAAAGTGATTGTTGTCCACTCTTTCCGACATAGAAGCGCTTTCCGCGGGTGTCGTCAATCACCGTGCGGCCATCAAGCGAAGGTGAGATCGAGCGTTCGTGAGCGATCACTGCGTCGAAATCCGCTTGCGGTTGCAGGCGATTCTCAACTGAGCGCACAAAACGATTTAAGCGATGAAGCGCGTCAAGCTTTTCACGGCCGAACTCAACCCGGTCGCTATGGCTCCCGGTACTGACTCCATCACGCCCGGTCGCGGCAAGTCTGACAACCCTGGCGCGATCGAGCGCGGTGCGCAGAAAGTTCAACGACTCATCGTAAGTCCGTAGCGGTACGGGGAAAGGATGACCGTCCTTGCCGCCATGAGCGAACGAGAATCGGGCCGGATCGTTAAAGCGATTGGGCGTCCCGTGAATGACTTCGGCAACGAGTGCGAGCGATTGCAAGGTGCGCGGACCAAGCTTTTCGACTAACAGCAATTCAGCGAAGTTGTGAAGCTCGCGCTCGTAAGCGACCGCAAGTACGGCGCCCAGTCGTTTTAGATCGACGTCGGGCGCGCGCACATCGTGATGCGCGGGCAGGGAGAGATGGCGATCACCGAAACATGCAGGCAGGATGCCCGCGCTCCCAAGTGCGCTCAAAGTTTTCTCAGGATGTTCGCGCACGATGTCGAGCATCGCTCGCTGCGCTGGTTTCGCGTCCGCATCCACCAGATTCATAATGATCCCCTGATGCTGGCCGACAATTCCGGTGTGCGGCGCTTCAACAAAATCCTTCACCGTCGCCGAATGCCAGTGATAACGACGCGCCATTCCGCTCTGATCGTTCAAGCCCTGCTGCACAACTGCCCATTCACCGTTTGCGGTGACGACGAAACTGTGGAGATAGATTTGAAAGCCATCAGCGATCGCATTGTTATCGATGCGGGCAGTCAAACGGCTGGTGCGAACTAACGCTTCACCGTCAAAGCCGCGACGGTAAGCTATAGATCGCAATTCATTCGGGGTGTTACGAGAGAATTTCCCACGACCTCCGCAGACGTAAACGCCCAGTTCATCGGATCGTGGAGCGAGGCCGCGCTTCAAAGCACCCATTACCGAAGTGGTAATACCCGAAGAGTGCCAATCCATCCCCATGACCGCGCCGAGCGCCTGGAACCAGAATGGATCGCTCAGCCGAGAAAGAAAGGCTGACGTTCCGTAGTCATGAATAATCGCCTCGGTGATTGCTGTGCCAAGAAGAGTCATTCTTTGCGCCAGCCACTCGGGCACACGACCTCCGTGAAGAGGAAGATCGGCAATCCCAAAGCGTTTCATGCGTGGGATTGTATCCCAAGGAAGGGCGCAGAGTCGAAGAGGCGACCGTCAAGGAGGCTCAGCATTGAATGCTCGCGAGATGAGCGATCCCTGAGGGTCGGACTAGTGCTCGCTCAGTAGGGACACAAGTTTCATACGCCGCGGGCGGCGTTTACACGCGTCGGCCGGTCACCAATTGAATGACCAGAATGATCAGCGCGACTACCAGAATCAAGTGAATGAGGCCGCCGCCAATGTTCATCACAAAGCCGAGCAGCCAAAGAATGATTAGAATCACCAGGATGGTCCAAAGCATGTCATTTTCTCCTCTAAAGTCATGGCGGGTATTCGACTAATGGATCACCTCAACTCGCATACGATCACTCAATCGCCGTTCCTGGTAACTTTATCCAGTCTTTGCTTGCCATTGAGCGCGGGTTCGGTTCCTTTCCCGGCTGCGGTGACGCCGAACGCAAAGCAGACGATCCATTGGTCGGATCTGGATCAGGTGCAATGCTAGTGCCGAAGACACAACTGCGGATCAGATTTCACAGAGTTGAGAGTACAGGCGTCAGCTGGGCGCTGACCTCATTGCTTATCACTCATTCTCAGCCAGCTGGCCTCTACGGTAAATCGTGAAGCCAAACCAGGTGCCATAAAAGAAGGCGAGCACCGCGATCGCGGTGCCGATAGATGCCGGCACAGAATTCGTGACTTTATAGAAGACCAGGTACACGTCACCGCATATGCCGAGCGGCAGCGTAACCATTGCGGCCAGTAACAGAACACTTGCAACTCTATGCATGCGTTGCGTGTCCTCACCACGTTCAGCGATTCGGTGGTATGCGGCTGGAGTCATCAGAAGAATAATGGTGAGGGCCATCCAACCCAGGCTGATCATGTGAATGTACTTTGACGAGTTTGGCAGTTTGTCAAAACCGTCCATAAACATCGTGATCAGTTGAAACCCCAGCAATGCCTGTGCTCCCGGCAAGACGACGCGCGCTTCGGTCAAGGCTTGATCAATCTTGGTTTTCAAGTCCGTCGGATGTGCTCGCGGTTTCTTCTTTTTCTCGTTGCCTGATTTCCTTTCTTTCTTAGCAGATACCAACCCGAGGCCATACCAAAAAAAGAAGCCGGCGGCACCGATCGAGACGCCACCGATGATTCCTCCAGTCACGCCCACGATCCTCCCAGTCGCCAGGTAAATATCAAGAGCAAAGGCAAGCAGAATCGGCACCAGCGCGATGTCCATAACTGTCGTCGCGAACTGATGAACATCTTCAGCGTCGCTTCCGGCGCGGACAATCCGGTGGTAGGAACCGGGCGCCATAATTAGCGCCATCGCACAGAGCAGTACGACGAGCGCCGCCATCTTCAGCCACTGTGACGAACGCGGCAGGTGATCGAATGCCGGCTCAAATGCGGCTCGAAGATCGAAGCCCAAAAGTATCTGCGCTCCCAGAATGAGCATACGGCTCTCATCAAGCGCCAACTTTATTTTGTCTTTCAGTTCCGTCATTTGGATTGGAACCCTTGGCGATTCGTATGCCAGTTTGAATGGCGCGTGGTTTGCGAAGACGGCGGCAACAAGACGCTGCGGGGCTTTTCTGCGAGGAGTACTTATCGGGATTCGTACGAAGAGACAAATCCGCCGAACGGATTCCATACGTGCGGAGAATTCGATCAATCTACGTTCCCCTAATTCGAAGGAGATGAAACCATGAAGTGCCACAATGTCATGACTGACAACCCGGTCTGTTGTTTGCCGGAAGACAATGTGGGTCAGGCAGCGCGCCTGATGAGGCGCGAACGAATTGGGTCGGTGCCGATAATCAACGACGAATTCAAGAAAGAATTGATTGGCATTGTCACAGACCGTGATCTGGCGATTAAGGTCGTGGGGGAATCGCGCGATGCGATCCGCACCAGTGTCTATGACGTGATGACCGCCACCATCGTCGCTTGTCGTGAAGATGATGACGTCATCAGCGCTCTGCTGGCGATGGAAGAGCACCAGATCCGGCGTATTCCGGTAGTTGATTACTCGGGACGACTTGTGGGAATCATTTCCCAGGAAGACATCTCGATCCGCGTACCGCCGCCAATGCGGCTCGTCCGCAGTTTGGGACAGGCTGCGTAATTCACCTGTCAATCAGTGAGTAAGGGATGAGATTTGCGGCGGCGAAACCGTGCGCCCAGTTTGATTGAGGTAGGCGCGCACTTTCGGTGGAATGTGACGCCGGAGCAACGCTTGTCGCGCCTGCCACTGTTCCGCCGGAGTCATTTCCACGAGGAAGCGAATTTCCTTCGCTTCCTGCAGAGCGATCGGCACCCCGTCACGATAGAGAACTCGATTCGATGAAGACGGAGAAAGTCGTCCGGTGGGAACGACTATGCCAAGCAGATTGAGTGGATCAGCGGCGCTCACCGAAATCATCGAGCCGTCCAAGGCAGTGCGGCGAATCGAACGCAACAAAGTCACTGCGTCGGCTAAAGCGAATTGCTCGCCAGAGAATCCGCCGATGAAACGACCGCCACGAATCTCTCCGCGTGCTTCAAGACGGCGATACACTCGCAGCAGATCTCGCCAGGGCACATTAATCGATTCACGATCGAGAATCTTTCGGAACACCACGCCGTAACGTTGCAGCAGCTTGAGCGCAATTGCTTCGAGCGTGTCGCGATCGACTTCGGCATGCTGGCCTTCGACAGTCTGCCTGCTTGAGGCGCGTGTTTCCAGGCGAACCCATCGCCCGGCCTCATCCATGCTGTAGACAGCCTTTCGTTTTCGCCGTCGCTTCTCGATCTCGCGATGCGTCGTCTTGCTTAATGGCGTCAGCAACGCGCGCAAACCCGTGAAGCTGTCTGCCGTCACCATGCCGCGAAAGACTAATTCGCCTAAAGCTTCTTCGACCATACTCGGCAACAGTTCAGTTCCTGAAAGGATATCCACGAAGAACGAAGCGCCGTGCTCTTTCAAATACTCATGAACAGTTTCGGTGTTGGTGCTGAGTTGGGCGCCATTTTCGCGTGGCGGAAAAGCCCTGGTCCATGTAGGCAAATTCTTCCGATTGAGCAGGACCATCGGCGTGCTGCGGACCGGGGATGAAGTGTTGACCTTTTCCGGCGACAGGCGCGGCGGCGACATGCGTAACCAGGTCAGTTTGCCGGAAACACAAAGCGCGTCGAGCCAGGCGGGATCGTAATCCGTCACCCGCGCCGGAAGTATTTCCGATTCCCATGAACCAGCCGGAGCTTCGAAACCTTCAAGCTGATCAAGAATCGCGGCGACGCTCTGTGCGCCTTCAACTGTTTGTTCAGGCGTGACCTTCTGCCACACAAAAAGGAAGCGCATGAAGTCGGCGGCGGAAACCGGCTCGATCTCTTTACGCAGTCGATTCAGTGTGTATCGATGAATTCGCGCGAGCAAACGGCGCGAACACCACTCGATCGGTACGCGAGCGTCCTCGCTCGCAGTATCCGCTGTCGAAGCAGGCGGGGGCGCCTGCGTACCACCGGGCGTGAACTGTCCCTGCATCGCGAAACCCTCGCCTTCGAGTTTCGCGAGCGCCATTTCGATCTGATTAATCGGCAGGGAAAACGATTGCGCTAATTCACCCGCGGTGATTGGTCCAAGTCCTTCCAACCTGCCCCGCACGATCTCAACTAAAGCATTTTCGAAGGTCCATTCCTCCGCAGCATACGTGGATGGCGGATCGATCGGAGGTGTTGACGACGCTTGCTGATGAATCGCGCGAAGTAGATTCAGACGTTCCGCGGCAACCCAAAGACTTACCGCAGAGGACGCGGAGACATTCGCAGAGGGCAGCGAGATAGATTCTTCCTCCGCGCTTCTCAGCGAAGAACTCTGCGTACTCTGCGGTTTCGTATCGCCGAGCGGAGTCAAGACGGTTGCCCTCCGATCATTCACCAGCTCATCGAAGAGTGCCTGCCAATCATTTAGCTTTCCTTCTTCAACGGTAATGAATCCAAGTTGCATCAGCGCGTCGTGCAGCTCGTCTGCATTCTCAGCCGATGGCCAGGCCTCTTCGCGCACTCGATCGATCGCCGCTTGATCCAGCCGGCCCAAATCCGCGGCCGTCTCAGCATCAAGGAACCGGCGGTTCATCACTGCGAGCGTGCGACGCTCTTCCGCCGGCGCGTCATCGAGAAATGCGTAGGGCTTTGCGGTCAGAATCTCCTGGGCCAGCGGCGAAGGCTCATTCAGCTCGCGTGCAATCAGCGTGCGTTCTCCCCGCTCGATCGAGCGCAGCAGCTCTTCCAAACCGCGCAGGTCCATCGCTTCTTCCAGACAATCGCGGACCGTCTGCTCGACCAGCGGATGTGCGGGCACTTCGATTGGCCCAGTGAAATTTTCGGCGCACGCTAATTGATCCGGAAAAACCAGCGCCAACAAATCTTCCGCGGCCATGCGCTGCAGTTGCGGCGCGACCTTGCCGCCGCTGCGCCAGCGCGGAATCGCCAGCGCGCGCGTTGCGTTCCAACGCCAACGGATATTGAACATCGGCGCGTCGAGCAGAGCTTGAGTCAGCACGTCGCAGACAGATTTTGATTTGAGATAATCGAAGATCGTCTCTAACGGAAAACTGTGAGTGGGTCCAAGCGAAAGCACGATCGAATCTTCCGTGGCCGCAGCCTGCAATTCAAAATTGAAACTGCGACAGAAGCGTTTGCGCAGCGCCAGTCCCCAGGCACGATTCAAGCGACTGCCAAACGGCGCGTGAATCACGACGTGCGTGCTGCCGTTCTCATCAAAGAAACGTTCCGCGACGATCTGCTCCTGCGTCGGCATCACGCCGAGCGCGATTTTTGTCATCGCCAGATATTCGACGATCTGCCGGGCGGCGGCATCGCCGATGCCGACTTCGTTCGTCACCCAGTTCATACTGGGACCGCGGACGTCGTCGTCCGCATGATCGTCGTTCTCATCAAGCCGGTCGGCGATTTCCTTTCGCAGCCGCGATACCGAGTACGACAATTCTTCCGATCTCCCCGGCGCCTCGCCTAACCAGAAGGGAATCGACGGCGGTTGTCCGTGCGCATCAAGCACACGGACCTCGCCGGCGCCGACGCGTTTGATTTCATACGAGGTGTTGCCGAGTTGAAAGATGTCACCGGCTAGACTCTCGATCGCAAAGTCCTCATTCAGCGTGCCGACAAAAGTTTCAGACGGTTCGAGAATCACTCGATAATCCGAGGTGTCGGGAATCGCGCCGCCGTTCGTGATTGCGGAGAGGCGCGCGCCGCGACGCCCGCGAATCCGATGATTTACCGCATCATGATGCAGGTAAGTTCCTCGCCGGCCGCGTCGCGTACTGAAGCCTTCGGAGAGCATGCGGATGACTTCATCGAATTTTTCGCGTGAAAGATTTCTAAACGGATAAGCGCCGCGGACCATTTCGAAGAGCGCATCCTCGGTCCATTCCTCGGGCGCGACCGCGGCCACGATCTGTTGCGCGAGAATGTCGAGCGGCTGTTCGGGAATCGTCAGGTGATCGAGCTCGCCCCGGCGCACCGCATCCAGCAGCGCCGCACATTCCAGCAGTTCATCGCGTGAAAGCGGAAAGATGCGGCCTTTTGGAAAGCCGCTGACCGTGTGATTCGATCGGCCAATCCGCTGCAGCAGAGTTGAAATCGCGCGCGTCGATCCGATTTGAATCACGAGATCGACCGCGCCAATGTCGATGCCAAGTTCCAGCGACGCAGTCGCGACCAGCGCGCTCAGCTCGCCTGACTTCAGACGCTGCTCTGCTGATAATCTCAGTTCGCGCGCGAGGCTGCCGTGATGCGCAGTCACGTTTTCATCTCCCAGCCGTTCGCCGAGATGGCGCGCCACGCGCTCAGCCATGCGTCGAGTGTTGACGAAGACCAGAGTGGTCTTGTGCTCGCGAATCAGACAGGCGATGCGCTCGTAGATCTCTTCCCAGACTTCGTTAGACATCAAGGATTCGAGTGGCGAGCTGGGAACCTCGAGCGCGAGGTCGAGTCTGCGTGTATGACCACTGTCGATGATCGTGCAACGAGGTGTGCCGTCCCGTTCGATGTTCGAAGTGCCGACCAGGAAGCGCGCAACTTCTTCAATCGGTTTCTGAGTTGCAGACAAGCCGATGCGGACCAGCGGTTGATGCGAAGGCCGCTGGCCCGCTTCTGGATCACCGGGAGCAGCCGAGACGGCTGCGTACTTTGAAGAGACCAGTGCCTCGAGTCTTTCAATCGAAAGCGACAGATGCGACCCGCGCTTGTCGTCAACCATCGCGTGAATCTCGTCGACAATCAGTGTGCGAACCGTGCTTAACATGCGGCGGCCGCCTTCGCTCGTGAGCAGGATGTAAAAAGACTCAGGCGTCGTGACGATGATGTGCGGCGGTTTCCTCGTCATGGCCGCGCGATCCTTCGCGGGCGTGTCGCCGGTGCGCACGAACGTGCGAATCTCAACGCTGCTGATACCTTGTGATTCCAGATTCTGCTGAATGCCTTGCAGCGGCTGCTGCAAATTGATCTGAATGTCGTTGCTGAGAGCTTTCAACGGCGAGACATAAACGACGTGAGTTTCATCTGCGAGATCGCCACTCGTCGCCTTCCAGACCAAATCGTCAATGGCAGAAAGAAATGCCGCGAGCGTTTTGCCTGATCCGGTGGGTGCGGCAATCAGCGTGTGCTTGCCGGCCTTGATCGCCGGCCAGGCTTCGGCCT
>Ga0193730_1000518_pt1 | contig 10965 bp, 11 predicted proteins | sample U1a1metaG_FD_144919 | JGI IMG/M metagenome (GOLD analysis project Ga0193730, IMG submission 144919) | Soil microbial communities from a riparian zone of the East river system, Colorado, United States - U1a1 | ecosystem: Environmental > Terrestrial > Soil > Riparian zone | place: USA: East River...
GCTCGGGCGCTGCGCTCGAGGCGACAGTCAGATACTGACCTCTATCCGGCTCGTGCCCGGTGAGCCAGCCGCGATCGAAGATCCAGTGCGCGTCGCTCCCCAGTAGCGCGGCCATCGGCGCTCTCAGGATGACGCGGTCGAAGAGCAGATGGACGCTCACGATCGGCGAGAAGCCGAAAGCCCAGTCCTCGCCGAGCAGGCGCGAAGCCTCGTCGGGCGGCACGGCGAGGATCACCGCGTCGGCATCGAGCTGGTCGAGATCGTCCACGCGCGCGCCAGTTTGCACGTGCGCACCGGCCCGCTCCAGCGCCCGGCCGGCAGCCTTGCCGTGCATCGGCCCGAGCGGCGCAGTCGGCAACACGAGATCGCTCGCGGCACGACCCGAGCGGAGCGCTCGGAAGGCGGTGAACCAGGCGGCTGAACACGTCCCAGAACCGCTCGATCGCCGACTCCGTCTGCCCGTGACGGCGGAGAAACGCGCCGAAGGTCTCGCTCTCGCGCGGCTTCAGCCGCGGCAACCTCGCGAGCAGAAGCGCGACTCGCACCCGGTCGGGGAACGAGAGATGCCGGTAGCGAAGCAGCGAGCCGAGACCGTAGGCGATGTTCGCCGGTCGGCCCCGCTCGTCGATCACGGTCAGCTCGAAGGGCACTCGCTTGACATCCCCGGCGCTGCCGATCCGCTCGAGGAAATTCAGATAGTCCGTGAAGCAGCCGAGCGCGATGTGCTGGCCGTTGTCCGGCGGGGGCTCGGGGTCGCCCTCCCGCTCGGGCAGGGTCTGCACCTTGCCCCCGAGCGTCGGCCTGGTTTCGAGGAGCGTGACGTCATGCCCCGCGTCGACAAGCTCGAGCGCCGCCGAGAGGCCGGCCAGGCCGCCGCCGACCACCGTCGTCCTCATCTCGCGAGCGCGGCTCCGACCACGCGCAGCTTTGCGACCGGCGAGAGCCTCGGCGCGCCGCCGAAGACGTCGAACCCGTCGTGCTCGATCCGTTCGAGCGTCGAGCGATAGAGACCGGCGAAGGTCGCGACGCAGGCTGCGCTGCGCCGGTCGAGGTAGTCGAGGAGGGTCAGGCCTTCTGCGAGGTGTCTACGTGCTCGCTCGGCCTGGAAGCTCATCAGCTCGCGCCACTCCACCGTGACGCGCCCCGCGGCAATGTCGTCCTCGCCGACACCGAAGCGCTCGAGCTCGTCCTGCGGCAGATAGATGCGCCCAAGGCCCCAGTCCTCCGCGACGTCGCGGACGATATTGATCAACTGCAGGGCGATCCCGAGCGTCTCGGCACGTATGGGCTCCTCGGCTCCATAGACCGCCACGCAGGCACGTCCGACCGCTCCGGCGACAAGCGCGCAGTAGCCGCGCAAATCGTCGAAATCCGCATAGCGCCTCTGCTCGGTGTCCTGGACGCCTCCGTCGATGAGTGCCGAGAGCGCATCCTCCGGGATCGCGAATCGTTGCCGGGCGTCGGCGAGAGCCACGAGCATCGCCTCCTCGCCGGGCGGCCTTTCGAGCCGACCACGGAGCTCCTCCAAGAGGACGCGCTTCTCCTCGTCCGGAAGAGGCCCGTCGGCGATGTCGTCGACACGCCGCGCAAACGCGTAGACGGCGGCGATCGCCCGCCGCTTCGGACGAGGCAACAACATGATCCCGTAGGCGAAGTTGCGGGCGCGCTGCCGCGTCAGGCGCTCGACCTCCGCGTAGGCATCGTCAGCGATCACGGAACGAGCGCCCCGATCGCCGTTCGGGCGAGCCGCGCGCGGGACGGCTTCGGACGCCCGGAGAAGACATCGAACCTGGCCCGCTCGAGCGCGTCCACCGCCGCCAGTCCTCCGCGCGCAAAGGCGGTCACGGCGCGGCCCGTCCGGCCTCCGAGCTTGCGCCCGAGCGGCTCGCCCGAGGCGAGGAGGCCCCGGGCCCGCCCGGCCTGAAACTCGAGCAGCCGCCGGAGCGCCTCGTTCGCCCGGTCCAGCTCCGTGACGCCAAAGCGCCGCCGCTCCTCGGCCGGGAGGTAGACGCGGCCGAGCGCGAGGTCGCGTGGAACGTCCTGGACGAAATTCACGAGCTGAAGGCCGGTGCAGACGTTGTCGCTGAGCGCCACGATCTCGGGGTCGTCCCCGCGGCGCAGAACTGCGAGCACCAGCCGGCCACAGGGGTCGGCCGAATGGACGCAGTAATGCCTCACATCCTCCCAAGTTTCGTACTCCGAGACGCGCTGATCCAGCCGGTTCGCTCCGATCAGCCGCAGGAACGGCTCGCGGGGGACGTCGAACTCGCGGATCGTCGGCTGCAGCTCGACGAGCACGGGCCACGTCGCAGCGCCCTGGTAAGCGGCGTCGACCTCACGCTCGAGCTCGTCGAGTGCCGCAAGCCTGGCTTCCGGGCCGCCCTCGAGCTCGTCGCCCAGGATGTCGACAAGCCGCGCGTAGGCGTAGAGGGCCCGGATGTGCGGCCTCAGGTCGCGCGGAAACGCCAGCGAGGCAACCGGAAAATTCTCACCGCGCGCGCGCTTTGTGACTGAGGCAACGTCGAGCATCGTTGAAAGATCGCGGTTGGCGGTCGTCCAGCGCAACTTTCGCGCTTTTGACGCACCTCCGTATCCCACCCGCGCGCTTCCCGCCGTTAGGCTGAAGCCGGTGGGTGGTTCGCGGCCGGCCCCGAACCGGAGCCCGCCAAAACGGACAGGTCGAGACGCGAACCGATGCGGATTCCGCGGCGGTCTGCTTCATCCGCGGCGAGCTCGAGAACCGCCTTTGCCCTGCGTGCGGCGGCTGTGCGCCACGGCGGCAAGGCCCTTGCAACCTTGAGCACCTCGCCCTCGCGGGAGAGAAAGACGACGTCGATCGGGAAGCGCATGAAGAACGTGTGCACCGATCCCGTCGGCCGGAGCAGCAGGCCCTCCCCGCTCTCCAGCCCACGCCGTCCGAGCAACCCGCGCATCCGCGACCAGGGAGAGTCGGCAACGAGACACCGCTCACAGACGACGCGATCGTCGAGAGTCCTGAGCGAAACGGTCCTCATCGGCCATCGCCTCCCAAGCCCAGAAAGCGAGCAACCGACAAATCGCGGCGGTGGCCAAAGGCCGGGCCTGCCCCGCCAGGGGCGAAATCTGCGACGAGTGTCTTCATCAACCTCAGGAGCAAGCTCTGCGGAAGCCGATCTCCCCAAGCTTAGAACCAGCGACGAGGAAGTCGGCTGCCGGAACGCCCCCGTCCACGCGCCTTTCCCCAAACGTCGCCAATGGAGAGTGACGGCCGGCGCGCGGAGGCCGGCTTTGCCAGCCGGGAGCGCCAACCGAGGCCTGCATCACTCTCAACACAAGGAGGGGCTCATGGGGGGAAACCCGGTCTCCCCCATGATCAGGCCTTTCCCCAAACGTCGCCAATGGACCGTGACGCTCAGTGCGCGGAGGCCGGCTTTGCCGGCCGGGAGCGCTGACCCGGGTCCGCGTCGCTCTCAACATGAGGAGGGGGCTCATGGGGGAAACCCGATTTCCCCCATGTCCGGAAACCCGGTTTCCCCCATGGGTCAATAGCCAATGTGAATGTGGTCGTAGTGGTTGGCCAGCGGGAACGACGGCCCGCCGAGGCCGATCAGTGAGATGACCTGCTTCGGCATCAACCCGGGCGGCAGGAGGAGCACGTCGCGGACGGCACGCTCGGTGATCCCGCCCGGCTGTTGGTGACCAGTGATTGGCGTCCCGCCGAGCTCGCTGATGTCGGCGGCGAGGCCGTAGATGTGCGCCGAGATAACCCCCGGGCGCGCGTACAGCTTGTGGCCACTGATCAGGCAGGAGACCGTCACCTGGCCGAAGGAGTCGGCGAGGTACTCGATGACCGCGAGAACGCGAACGTTCACGCGCCCCGACTCAATGTCTCCGCGGCCGCCGGCGTAGACGGAGACGCGGGGGTCGTCGAGCACTTTTTGGCCGAGCTCCTTCTTCGCGGCGACGAGCCCGTTCACGAGGGCCTGGAGGCCGACCGCGCGGTAGTAGTGCGAGAGTGCGATCGCCTGGTCGGCGAACGACGCGTTGCTCGAAAGCGAGAACATCGCCGCCCACGGGCTCGCGTTCTGCACGCCAAGCTGCGACAAGCGAGCGGCGACGAGCCGAAGTCCGGCGACGTTTGCAGGTGCAGCGCCATTACGGCCTTCGGCCCGCAGGACTCCGAGCATGAGCGCCCAGCTGACGTGATTGACGCGGGCGACGACTTTGAGGTGCTTCGCGAAGCGAGGCGTCAGCCGTAGCGCCGGAGGGGTCGGGTCGGGCAGCGCTCGGTTCAGCCAGACCACGGCCGACTTCGCGCCGTCGAGCTCGGGAGCGGGAGCGCGCGGCGCTCGCTTCGGGAAGTGGTGCTGACGCGCCTCCGAGCGCATCGTGCGTGCGAACTGGCGCTGCGAACCGCTCTTGGAGCGAGCGGGCTTACGAGCGAGCGAGGCGGAGCCCGACTGCGTGGCGGCCTCTTGCACGGCGGTCGCGACGGCGGCGGCGGCGGGAGCTGTGACCGGCGCGGTGGCGGGCGGCGGAGCGGCCGCGTCGCCTGGTGCCGGCAGAGAATCGCCGGAATCCCCGGGCGCAGCGGCAGGTGTGGGCACAAGCGCGCCGCCGTCGGCGGCCGGATCGGCAGCCGGCACCGGATCGGTCGAGGCCGGCGAGGTCTCGGCGGTCGTCGTCCCGTCCGTCAAAGCCTGGCCGCTCGCGGCCGAGTCCTCCAGCGTCGAGCGAACCTGGTCGCCGGCAGCGGCCGAGAATGCGGCCCCGGCGACGAAGAGCGCTCCGAATGCCAGTGCCACCGCGAGGCGGCGGCGGCGCGAGCGCGGCTTCGCGTTCTCTGCAGCGACGACGGGTTCGTCCCGGTACTCGCCGTCACCTTTCTCGTCCCACTCGTTCCAGGCTCGCCCGTGGACGAGCCTGCTGATCAAAGAGTTCCGTAGTGGCATTGCCTTTTCGCTCCGTTGGTCGGGCGTCGAGGCCGCCACTTCGACGCGGATTCTTCTCTGACTTCGAGATCCGCGGGCCGTACGGACTGACCTCACTATCGACCGGCAAGCCGCGTCGCATTCCCCCGAAGTAGGGAGATCTCTAACCAATCATCAAACCGAGGGATACGCCGTCGGCCAGGTCGTAACGATGATCGGGCAACTGAGCCACCAGGCGGCGCGGCCACGCCGAGACACTACGGAGGATTTTCCGGCGTGACCAGCAATTGCCGCCAGCTTTTCAGGTTCGTTCTTCATTCAGACAGCCTTCTCTTCCCCGCTTATCCGGTTGGAAATTGGGCGAGCCCTCCCGGGCGCCCGTGCCGCAGCAGAAGGGAGGTGAACTAAATGTTGAAGCTCTTTGCTTTCGCGCAGAGTTGGGCGACGGACGTCGCCGAGTCGCTCAATAAGCGCGAGGAGGGGCAGACGATGGCCGAGTACGGCGTGGTTCTTGCCGTCATCACGCTGGTTGTGGTCGTCGCGATCACGGCGCTCTCCGGTTCGATCAAGGGCGCGATCGACTCCGTCACCGCAATTCTCCCCTAGTCACTAGGTAAGTCCAACAGAACAAAGGGCCCTCCTCCGGGAGGGCCCGCCCCCAAACGAAACAAACGAAAGATCCCGTGAAGAAGAATTCAAATCCGCAGTCAACAGGGCCAGACGATGACCGAATTCGCACTGGTGCTACCGATCCTGGCGTTGCTTCTCTTCGCCGTCATCCAGTTCGGCATCGTCTTCAACAACTACATCACGCTGACGGATGCCACGCGAGCCGGAGCCCGCAGGGCTGCCGTGAGCCGCCAGGACCCGAACCGGGACTCCGCCGTCACGAGCGCTGTCCGGAGCTCGGCTGCCGACCTCACAGGCTCGAAGCTCTCCGTCCCGCCGCCGAGCTCCACTTGGGACGCCGGAGCCGACGTCAAGGTCACGGCCTCTTACCCCTACTCGATCAGCCTCCTCGGCCTCGTCGTGAAGTCGGGCCGCCTCTCGAGTACGACAACGGAGCGAGTCGAATGAACGCACACGCGCGAAGTCAACAAGGACAGGCAATGGTCCTCACCGTGGTTTTTCTGGCCGTCCTACTCGGGATGGCGGCGCTCGTCCTCGACATGGGGTCGTGGTATCGCGCCGACCGCGACACGCAGTCGACCGCAGACTCCGCGGCGCTCGCGGGCGCGCAAGCACTTCCTGACGACACGAGCCAGGCCGCCGGCCTCGCGTCGAGCTACGCCGGCAAGAACGGAGGCGGGCTCGACACCGTCAGCTTTTCCAGCTCGTACGGAACAGACGACACGATCCAGGTGAAGGTCAAGAAAAGCGCACCTGGGATCTTCACGAAGCTCTTCGGAATCAACTCGGTCAACGTCGGCTCCAAGGCGACGGCCCGCACCGCGTTGATTTCATCGGCGAAGTACGTCGCGCCGATCGTCGTCAAGAACACTCACCCGAAGCTCCTCGGCACCCCTGGTTGTCCGTGCTTCGGGAAGCTGGGCACCAACACGAACATAACGACAATTCCGCTGGGCCGTAACGGCGCACCGGGCGCATTCGATCTGCTGAACCTCGACGGAACCAAGGGTGGAACCAGCGGCGGGCGCCTCTCGGATTGGATGCTTAAGGGCTATGACGGCTACCTGAACATCGGCCAGTTCTACAGCGACCCGGGGGCGAAGTGGGACGACAACCAGTTACACGACGCGCTCGACGCTCGGCTCGGCACCACCCTTCTTTTTCCCGTCTACGACCAGATCGTCGGCACTGGATCGAACGCGGAATACCACGTGATTGGCTGGGTCGGGTTCCACCTCCTCAGCTATGACGCCCGCGGAAGCAGCGGGTCGATCACGGGCTACTTCACCGAGGTGATCTGGAGCGGTCTGCAGTCCACTTCCGGCTCCGGCCAGCCGCCGAACCTCGGCGCACGGTCAGTCCAACTAATCAATTAGTCCTCGAACAGAGAAAGAACAGGTGACATGACTTATCGAGTCAGAAATATCGGGATCGCGGTCGCGCTTGCAGTCGTCGCGGCCCTCCTAACCAGCTTCTACGTGACGAATTACAAGCGTCACGTTCAGCGGGGCGAGGACCACGTGACGGTGCTCGTCGCCAAGCACGACATCCCGGTCGGCACCGCCGGCTCCGACGCCAGGGGGATGATCTCCACGGCGCAGGTGCCCCGGCGGAGCGTCGTGCCGGGGTCGATCTCGAGTCCTGACGAGATCAAGAGCCTCGTCGCCTCGCAGGAGACATTCGCGGGCGAGCAGATCACCACTCAGCGCTTCACCTCCATCGCCCAGACCGGAGTCGAAGGCCAGTTGAGAGGCAACCTGCGCGCGTTCCAGGTCGCGGGCGACCAGAACCAGCTCCTCGCCGGGACGGTCAAGGACAACGACCACGTCGACCTGGTCGCCGCGATCACACTGCACACGAGCGGCACCGACTACCTGTTCAGCCGAGTCGTCTTGCGCGACCTGAAGGTGCTCCAGGCCCCCAGCGGCCCGGCACCGGGCACCAAGATCACCGGCGGAGCGGGCCAGACGACTTCCGCGCTGCTCGCGATGACCGACAGCCAGGCTCAGAAGTACCAATGGGTGCTCGCCAACACCGACTCGTCGACGAGCGGCTCCTGGCACCTCGAGCTCAGGCCGGTCACGCGCGCTACCGACAGTCCAGACCACCTCGACAGCGTCAAGACGGTGCTCCGCGACGGCCTCAGCCGCAGCGCGCGCCGCGCCCTCGGCAGGTAGGAGGCCCTCGATGAGCATGAACGGAATGGAACTGAACGGCCGAGACAGCGTCCGCGTCTTCGTGACGGGCGTCTGCGACGGGCTCGCCGACCTGCGCGAATCGCTCGGCAAGCATGCCGAGATCGAGCTTGTCGGTTCGAGCGACAATGTTCTCGAGGGTGCCTCCACCCTGACCGGAGGTCACCTCCAGGTCGTGCTGCACGCAACCCGCAGTGCAACGCTCCCGGCCAACGACGTGGCCGCGATCCGCGAGTACACCAAGGCACCGGTGATCCTGCTCGCCTCCGGGGGCTCGCCGAGCCTGCTCGAGGACGCCCTCGACGCCGACATCGCCGATGTCCTGCTGCTTCCGCAGCTAACCGACAACGTCGTCTTCTCGATCAAGAAGGCCTGCCACACCGGTCGCAAGCAGCAGGCGAGCGGCGGTGGCCGGCAAGGCCGTCTGGTCACGGTGTTCTCCCCCAAAGGCGGCACCGGCAAGACGGTGCTGTCCACGAACGTCTCGGCCTCGCTGGCCAAGCACTGGGGCAAACGAACGCTCTTGCTGGACCTCGACCTGCAGTTCGGCGACGCCGCGATCATGCTCGGGATCGAGCCGGAGAAGACGATCTACGACCTCGTCACGGCCCCGGGCGAGCTCGACTCCGAAAAGCTCGCCGGCTATACGACGCGGCACGCTTGCGGTCTGGACGTCCTCCCGGCGCCCCTCCGCCCCGAAGACGCAGAGCTCGTGACCGAGGCCAAGCTGGCCCGGCTGCTGGAAGTCGCCCGGGAGTCGTACGACGTGATCATCGTCGACACCTCGCCGTTCTTCCACGGGCCGATGCTGGCGACTCTCGACCGCACGGACGAGTTGCTCCTGCTGACGAGCCTGGACGTACCGACGATCAAGAACGTCCGCCTCTCGCTGCAGACGCTCGAGCTGCTCTCCTTCCCGCAGGACCGGATCAAGGTCGTCCTGAATCGAGCGAACTCCAAGGTCGGCATGCAGCGCAAGGAGGTCGAGTCGGCGCTCGAGATGGGCGTCCGCCACGAGGTTCCGAGCGACCGGGCTGTGCCGTTGGGGGTCAACCGCGGCAACCCGGCCGTGCTGGCGGACGGCAAGTCGGAGTTCTCGCGCTCCGTGCGCGAGCTCGCCAAGTCACTCGTCACAGCCCAGACGGTCGCCAAGGAGCGCAAGAAGTTCCTGGCCGCGTTGGCAAGGGCGTAGTCATGGGCCTTTCCGACCGCATCAAGAGCAACGGCAACGGCTCGGCCGCCACCGTCGAGGCCTCCGGGCAGACCTTGCTCGCAGAGCAGACGGTGGAGCGCCGCGCTGTTGCCGACCCGTACGCAGAGCTAAAGACCCAGGTCCACCACGCGTGCATCGCGAAGCTCGGCCCGCAGCTGTTCACGACGCAGTCGGACGAGGAGCTCTCGGAGCGCGTGCTCCGTGCAGTCACCGAGCAGCTTGCGCTCGACCGGACGCCGTTGACCCGCGAGGAACGGCGGCAGGTCACCCGTGAGATCACCGACGACATTCTCGGCTACGGACCGCTCGAGCCGTTCCTGCACGACGACACCGTCAGCGAGGTCATGGTCAACGGCCCGGACGCGATCTACATCGAGCGGTCCGGCAAGATCGAGCACACGGGAGCGACCTTCGTCGACGACGCGCACCTGATGCGCATCATCGACAAGATCGTCTCTACGGTCGGGCGCCGCATCGATGAATCGTCGCCAATGGTCGACGCCCGCCTACCGGACGGCTCGCGTGTGAACGCGATCATCCCGCCCCTGGCGCTGCGCGGTCCGACGCTGACGATCCGGAAGTTCTCGCGCGACCCCTACACGATGGACGACCTGATCAACTTCGGATCACTCTCGCCGAAGGCCGCCCAGTTCCTCGCCGCCTGCGTCAACGGCAAGCTGAACATCCTCATCTCGGGCGGTACCGGCACCGGTAAGACGACGACCTTGAACGCAATGTCCGCCTTCATCCCGTATACGGAGCGGATCGTCACGATCGAGGACGCCGCGGAGCTCCAGCTCCAGCAGCAACACGTGATCACGCTCGAGGCCCGCCCGCCCAATATCGAGGGCGAGGGCGAGGTCCGCATCCGCGAACTCGTGCGCAACTCGCTCCGCATGCGTCCCGACCGGATCATCGTCGGGGAGGTCAGAGGCCCTGAGACCCTCGACATGCTCCAGGCCATGAACACGGGCCACGAAGGCTCGCTGACGACGATCCACGCGAATTCCCCGCGCGACGCGCTCTCACGGCTCGAGACGCTGGTGATGACCGGCGGCGTCGAGCTACCCCACCGCGCGATCCGCGAGCAGATCGCGAGCGCATTCGACCTCCTGGTGCAGATCACGCGCCTGGTCGATGGCTCTCGCCGGATCACACACGTTTCCGAGGTCCTCGGTATGGAGTCGGACGTGATCACGCTCCAGGACGTCTTCGTCGCGAAGCCGCCCGACGAGGAGCAGGCGAGCTCCACCACGTCGAAGCTGCTCGGGCCGCTCGAGTGCACGGGCCTGAAGCCGCATTTCCTCGAGAAGATGGCCACGAACGGCGTCGTCATGCCACCTCACTTCTTCAACGAGGAATTGGTGGGCTACGTCGGCAACGTGAACGCCTCGTACGGGAGCTTCCAATGATCCGGAAAACTCACGTTTTCCGGATCGCATTGGTTTCCGGCTTCGCTGCGCTCGCCACGATGGCAAGCACGGCTTCGGCAGGGGTTCGTCTGAACGGCGTTGACTTCGGCGCCTACCCGGCAGTCGGCGCCACCGTTGTCACCTCGGCGCCGTCGGCGGCGCCGCCGACGCTGTTCGAGAACGGACGGTCTGTGGTTGGCCTGCACGCGATCAACCTCGGCCGGTCGAAGAACGTCGTCCTCGCCCTCGACACGTCGCGCTCAATGGCGGGGAAGCCGCTCGCCGAGGCGGCGGCGGCCGCCACGGCCTTCGTAGCCGGGAAGCCCCCCTCGGACCGAATCGCACTCGTCACCTTCGGCCAGCATGCAGCACAGCAGGGTCCGTTCTCCACCGCCACGATCGATTCGGACAACGCGCTCCGGACACTCGCGATCGGAGCGAACTCGGGCACGGCGCTCTGGGACGCGGTCGATCTTTCCGCACGTCTGCTGGCAAGCCAGCAGGGAGGTCGCGTCGTCGTTCTGCTCACCGACGGCGACGATGTCGGCAGCACGTCCTCCGAGAATGCCGCCCTCCTGTCGTTGCACAAAGCAGGCGCGGTCGTC
>Ga0193730_1000522_pt1 | contig 10933 bp, 9 predicted proteins | sample U1a1metaG_FD_144919 | JGI IMG/M metagenome (GOLD analysis project Ga0193730, IMG submission 144919) | Soil microbial communities from a riparian zone of the East river system, Colorado, United States - U1a1 | ecosystem: Environmental > Terrestrial > Soil > Riparian zone | place: USA: East River...
AATTAGGCGCCGAAAACGTTGATTCTCGGACCATTCCAGACACGGATCTGCCTCGAAGATCGATATCGCGGCCGCGCGGGCACGTCGCATTAAATCCGCATCAGTCTTCAGGTTGCCGATCTTGAGTGTAGGCAGACCGCTTTGCGCGGTGCCCAGCAAATCCCCCGGGCCACGCAACCCCCAGTCTGCTTCGGCTACTTCAAAGCCATCCCGTGTTCTTTCTAAAACGGCGAGCTTTGCTGAGACTTCCTTCGCCTGAGCCGACGTCAGCAAGATGCAATACGACTTATGTTCTCCACGGCCGATCCGTCCCCGAAGTTGATGAAGTTGCGCCAGACCAAAGCGCTCTGCGTTCTCAACCAGCAGCACGCCGGCGTTGGGGACATCGACACCGACCTCGAGCACAGTCGTGCTGATTAACGCATTTGTCTCGCCGCGCCGAAAGCGTTCCATGATCTGCTGCTTTTCAACCGGCGCGATGCGGCCGTGAAGCAACTCGCAGCGAAACGGATGCAAGCGTTCCCGCCACAGCGTGTACTCCGCCGCTGCGGCTTTGACGTCTAATTTTTCGCTTTCATCGATCAACGGATAGATCACGTAGACCTGGCGACCTGCTTCCAATTGAGTTCGCAGAAAGGTAAGAATCTCAGCGAGCTTCGAGTCATCACGCACGGCGGTGACGATTTTGCCGCGGTTCCGCGGCATTTCATCAATCGTTGAAACGTCGAGGTCACCGTAAATGGTCATCGTCAGTGTGCGCGGGATCGGCGTGGCAGTCATTACAAGCACATCGGGCGACGGTTCGCGCGTCGTTAATCTGGCGCGCTGAGCAACACCAAATTTGTGCTGCTCATCAATTACAACAAGTCCGAGATTCGAAAACGAAACCGATTCGTAAAGCAACGCGTGCGTCCCGACGATGATGTGTGGGTCGTCAGCTGTCGGAGGCGTCTGGGGAGCGCACGCTTGCAGCGTGCTGGTCGCCGCATTTTGCAGCGACGAACTTCCGCTGAGCCGCATCTCATCTTCCGGCGTCCAGATCCACGGATAATCTTCATTTTGTTTGGCCACGCCCGCAGTCCATGGATTCCGCAGAATATAGTGGAACTTTTCCGTCAGATCGCGATCAGACCGAATGTAGCGGTCGAAAGTCTCTTTTTCCCACAGCGCTCCGGTTTTCCCTTCGCCGCGATTGACCTCGCGCGCAGTGAACGATTTCAAGGAACGCATCAACTCCGTCAACGACCAGAATGTCGTTTCCTCGCGCGAGGGTTCGTTCTTTGGCCAGGGCTGAAAGAGCGCGTGGACATGGTCGGGCATGACGCAAAGGGCAAAGAGCTCGTAGCGCGCGTTGTGAAAATGACGCCATGCGTTTAAGACAATCGTTCGAGAGTCTGGACTCAGCCAGCGCCGATCTGTGGTTGTGATTGTCATGGCGTAAATCGCCCAGGGCTTTTCGAAATGTGGGAGCCGACGACGCGAGTACTGAACGCCCGGCGTTGATTGCGGCGGACCAAAAGTTCGCGATGCCAGAATGCCATCGCCAGCACGCTGCAAGCGTGCGCTCCCCGGAGTTTGCGTGTCCCGCGCAAACAACGGGAGCGGACCGCTTTCTTCCTGTCGCGCGGCTGTTCGTAATGCAACGCGCACGCCCAGCGGATCGAGCCAGCGCCGCAGCACATCGTAGTGTTGCTCGGCCAGAATTTGCGTCGGCGCCATGAACGCGGCTTGATATCCGGCTTCAACCACAAGAAGCATGGCCGCTATTGCGACCAAGGTTTTGCCTGAACCAACGTCCCCCTGTAGCAAACGATTCATTGGGTGCACAGCAGCCAGGTCGCGCCGGATTTCCCCGATGACTTTTCTCTGCGCGGCCGTTAGTTCGAACGGAAGCGACTTCACGAATTCGCCGAACAATGTGCCGGGCCCGCAGTGTGCCTCGCCGACGCGGATCGATGCATTTGTCCGTCGCGATGCAATCAGGATCTGCATCGCAAAAAATTCAGAGAGGACCAGGTGCTCGCGGGCAGCCTCGCGTTGCTGCCAATCGTTCGGGAAATGAATTGCACGAATCGCTGCTGCCGTCGTCATGTCACTAATCATGAGTGTAGGCGGCAATAATGTTTCGAGTCCCCCAGACGCGGGCGGAACTTCATTCAAAAGCCGATAAATCATACTGCGCAGCACACGCTGGGAAAGACCCTCCGTGGCGGGATAGATTGGAGTGATCCTGCGAAAATGGATCGATATTTCCTCATCGTTCTCGATAACCTCGAATTCCGGATGATCCATGCAAATCCGCTTTCCTCGCAGACGCGGCTTGCCAAAAACAACCAGGCGTTGTCCGGTCGCAATCATCTTCTGCACATAATGCAGGTTGAACCATCGGCACACCAGCGGCTCGCTCAGAGCATTTGCCTGCGATTCTTCGAGCGTGGCCTCAAAGATTTTCTTCCATCCGCCAAAACGGCGCAGCGAAGTCTTGGTCACCTCGCCGCAGAGACAAATCGCAACGTCGCTTTCCTCACGCGGAAACTGCGGGAACTCTGCGCGATCTTCGTGGCGCCGCGGAAAATGAGTGAGCAAATCTTCCACCGTCTCAATCCCGAGACGCCGCAGTGCGAGGATTTTCGGGCGTGGGATCCAACCTAATTCCTCGAGTGATTGCGAGACCGCAAGGCCCGTGTGAGGTGATTTCGAAGTCGTTTGTGATCCAGGATCAGTAATCTGTGATCTGTTGGGCGATTTCACGCTGTTCACTGCTCACCGATCACTAATCACTTTCGCAGCGTTCCGTCGCTCGCAGCGCTTCGATGTGCATGGCAATTAATGTCTCACCCCCATACTCATCCGCACAAATTCGGAATGCGATATCCCATGGCGGCGGCGGCAACTGATTTGCCATCCCGTCAAAGTAAACGGCGCGGCGATGGCGATCACCCTGACGCAGACGAAAGATAAGATGTTTTTCCTTTACGACGCGTGGCGGCGCGACTGGCTCGATTTCGCGCGCAAAGAAAAGTGGCTGCGGATTTCCATTTCCAAACGGCTGCAACATTTCGTGCCAGCGCAGAAATTCGATGTCGATGTCAGTGAACGTGAGCTCGTGATCCAGTCGCAGGCAGCGTTGCAAAGCTTCTTCAGAAAGAAGCTCGCGCGCAGTGCTCCGAAATGCTTCGGCAAAACGATCGAAATTTTCCTCCCGCATTGCCAACCCGGCCGCCATCTCGTGTCCGCCGTATTTGTCGAGACTGTCAGCACAACGACTCAGCGCTTCGACCAAGTTCAATCCTTCGATGCTTCGTCCGCTTCCCTTCCCCACGCCGTTCCCGTCGAAACCGATCACAATCGCAGGCCGATGATATTTTCGAATCAGCCGTGACGCTACGATGCCGAGCACTCCTGGATGCCAGCCCCGCGCGCCCGCGACGATCGCCGCATCACGCGCCGCATTGAATTCCATGTCGATCTTCTCTGTCGCTGCGACGAAAATTTGTGTTTCTACTTCCTGGCGTTCGCGATTTTGCCGATCCAGCTCCGCTGCGAGCATTGCTGCTTCGCTTTCGTCCTGCGTAAGCAGCAGTCGCAAGGATTTCTCCGCTGTGCTCAAACGCCCCGCAGCATTCAATCGCGGGCCAAGCCGGTAACCAATGTCTTCGGGTAAAATTGGCGGATGCACTCTGGCGATTTCCATTAATTTCTTCAAGCCGATGCGCGAGGTCCGCGCGATCTCGATTGCGCCGCGCTGCACCAGAACTCGGTTCTCGCCACGCAGCGGCACGATGTCTGCGACTGTGCCAAGTGCCACCAGATCGAGATGTGATTTCAAATCGAACCCGGGTGTGGGCCGAGTTTTCAGCAACGCGTGGCAAAGTTTGAAGACGATCCCGACACTGCAAAGATATTCGAAACCGCACTCCGTCAGCTTTGGATTCACAATCGCGACGCAATCGGGCAATTGCGATTTTGGCTCATGATGATCTAGCACAATCACGTCCACCCCACGCTCGTTAAGAAGGGCAACCTCATTGACTGACGACGTGCCGCAATCAACGGCGATGAGCAATTGCGGCTGATGTTTTTCGAGACAACGCTCGACACTTTCCCGGCTCAAACCATAGCCCTCCTCGATGCGCAACGGCAGAAACAGTTGCGGCGCTTCGCCATACGCGCGCAACATTTCATCGAGCAGTGCCAATGAAGTCACCCCATCCACATCGTAATCGCCAAAGAGGACGATGCGTTCGTGCCGATCCAGCGCAGCGAGAAGGCGAGAAACCGCAGCGCCCATTTGCGGCAGCAAAAACGGATCGCTCAGCAAACTGAGCCGTGGGCGCAGGAAGTCTTCAACCTCCTCTGCGCAGCGAAACCCTTTTCGTGAAAGCAGGCGCGCGATGCATTCCGATCCGCAAATTTCGCTCCACGCAATCGCGCCGCCATTCAATTCCTCGCGCGACGCCAAGATCCAACGGCTTTGCGGCGTAAACGTCCTGGAGGGCTCTACGCGGACTTGGTCGCCTTCTACGCGGCTTTGCCGCGTAAAGCTTGCCGGGGACTTTTCATCTCTTGGCTCACCTTCTACGCGGCTTTGCACCGATCAGTTTATTCGCGCGTTACTTCCTGACAAGATTTTCGCACTTGCTCGCTCGCAACGAGCCTCGACAGAGAACAATTTTCATTGCAAATGGCTCGCATGATCAAAGCAATAGCGATTCTGTTCGTTAGCGCCGTGGCAATGATAACCGCTGGCTGCGAAACCAACAGGCCCGGGGAGTCAATCGTGCAATCTGCCGCCGCACAGCGAGATTACGACGTGCTGTCGGGAACCTGGCAGTTGACTCGCGGAGTGGATAATGGGAAGCCGGTACCGGCAAGTGTCGCGCGAAATACAATCCTGATTACCGATCATAATACATTCCGATTTCCAAAAGCGAGCGGCATTGGCACGCATCCGGCTGGACGCTTCTCGGTGAATCCGGACACCAGACCCAAACAAGTGGACACAATTGCAGAAGGCGGGCCGAATGCCGGTCAACTGACACGCGGCATCTACGAGATTATTGACGCCACCCACAAGCGCGCCTGTTGGGGTCCTCCGGGCGGCCCGCGTCCGACAGAGTTCAAGTCGCCTCCCGCAAGCGGACGCATCCTCCAATTTTGGAAGAAAATCGGACCTGTGCCGCCACGCTGAGCTTTGAGAGGTCTCGACACTTTAACAAAACCTCGGTACGGATGAAAGCGATGCGGGGACTCATCGCACTCCAACTCCGAAGGCGTTCGCGAGGCCGCACTTCGTGCGAAATGTATCCGCAGACATATCTACTGTTTCGCGACAACTTTGGGAGTGCGCGCGCGTCCTCGCGTCGCTTTTGTTTTCAAACATGCGTACCATTGAGGACGTCAGGGTAAAATGAGACTTATTCGCTGGGTCGCGCTCATTTGTGTTGTTCTTCTGCTGGCCTACGCAGCGTCGCCGTACTTTTCATTCTGGCGATTTAGGACCGCGTTGCGATCTGGTGACAGCGCCGCGATCAGTTCGCGTATCGATTTTCCGGCTGTTCGAGCTTCGTTGAAGAAGCAACTCGTCGCGCGGTTCGCTCGCGCAACGACTGGTCACAAGCGATGGAGCAACCTCGGCCCGACGCTCATTGATACGATCGTCGACACTTATGCGACACCTGAGGGAATCGCGGCGCTTCTTTCCAATCCAGGAGCCTTGAGGAACCTGCAAAGTCCTCAGCAGTTCAAATTCTCCACTGGTAACGGTGAAGACTGGTCAAAAATAAAATACGCGTTCTTCACAGGGCCACGCAGTTTTGTTGTGGAGCGAGAGGGAATAAAGCTAAGATTCCGCTTCAAAGCGCTGGGCTGGCAGCTCAACGATCTCGACCTCGGTTTTGGCGAGCCAACGGTTAATCAATAGCCCAAACAATCAAGATGCTGTCGTGCTACACGAGATCGAACGCAATTCCGCCCTCGGGAAGCAGACCACGCTTTGCGCAGAGTTGAGCAAAAGTTCGCAAACCTTCCTTCTCTGCTTTTCCAAAGCTGAATCGAAGATGTTCGTGGTAATAGGCACTAAGAAATTGGCGAGTGATCTCTGGGTGGCCGGGGTCAGCGACTCGGGCGACAGCATCTGCGATTAACTCATTTAGGTGGCCGAGATTCTCGTCACGAAGGCCACGCAGGCGATCGGCGATTTGTTTTGGAGCAACAACTTCGGGGCGAATCAGCCAGAGGGCGTAAACAAATGGAAGACCGATAAGTTTGCGCCATTGATCGCCAAGATCCCAAAATTGAAATTCATCTGCATGACTCTCGCGAAAGTGAATGGCTTGATCGCCTATGAGCAGTTGCGCCGGAGCAGCCGAACCTGATTTCACAGGCAAGATGCCTGTGCTACGTTGCTTCAAATGTGGATTTAATCCAAGCTCTCCGAGCAGACAACGCAGGAGATTGACCGCAGTCTCCGAAGCGGGATCGAGTTCGATCTCCTCGATTTGGGAAATTTCGTCCTGGTGCGCGACCACCACGCTGTAAACCGGTCCGTCAGATGAAATCGAAAGGTCATTAATGATTCGATAAATCGGGTTTCGCAGGAATTCGAAACTGGAGACGAGCGCAACATCAAGCTCGCCATTCGCCAATCGTTCGCAAAGCGCCGATGGATGATCGAACTCGACCTCGCCTGGCCAGCCGCGAATCAGCGGACGGGCGTTAAGATATTTTACGCAACCGATGCGGAGCATTCGTTGTGGCGGCGCGCCCGGTGGTCGCGCCTTATCAATTACGCGCAGGCGAGCTCGACTGGCGGCGAGGCTGCGTCTCTCTCGCTCGTGGGCCGTGGTGATACGTGGCGGTAATGACTGTCGCGCTGGACCGGCTCACGACCAGCTTCGCGGATCGCGTGTTCCAGCGCTGCTACGGTTTGTTGCTGCGGCGTGGTTGCACCGGCCATGTGGAAAATTTTTTCCTCCAGAATTGTGCCGTGCAGATCGTCCACGCCGTAACTGAGCGAGACCTGTGCCAGCGGGAGTCCCAAGCTTACCCAATAGGCAGTCAGGTGGTCGATATTGTCCAGGTAAATTCGGCTCACCGCGAGATTGCGAAGCTGGTCAAATGCGGAGGCGCGTTTGATGTGGGCAAGGATTCCGTGGGATTGGGACGGCTCGAAAGCGAACGGAACAAAACCGGTAAAGCCGCCGGTCTCGTCTTGCAGTTGCCGCAGCTGGCGCAAGTGATCGGCGCGGTGAGCGAGCGTCTCGATGTGTCCGTAGAGCATCGTGCACGTGCTGCGACCGCCCATTGAATGCCAGGTGCGATGCACGTCCAACCATTCGGCTGCGGTCTCCTTGCCACGGCAGATTTGATCGCGCACGCTCGGATCGAAAATCTCCGCGCCACCGCCGGTGATCGAGCCGAGTCCTTCGTCGCGCAGCGTTTCCAGTGTATCGCGGATCGGCATGCGAAAGATTCTTTGGGCCAGATGACGAACCTCGATCGCGGTGAATGCTTTGATGTGAAGCTGTGGATCGAGGGCGCGCAGTCGGCGCAAAAGATCCAGATACCATTCTTTTTTCAGCGTAGGATGCAGCCCGCCCACCATGTGCACTTCCGTAACCCCGAGGGGGAGCGCATCGCTCACTACGCGGACAATTTCGTCAATTGCATATTCAAAGGCGTGCGCATCACGCTTTTTGGCGGCGAAAGCACAGAACTGGCAGGACAAGATGCAGATGTTGGAATAATTGATGTAACGATTGTGAATGTATGTTGCGTAGTTGCCGTTCGCTCGCTCGCGCACAACGTTGGCAATCATTCCAAGAGCGTTAAGATCGTTCATACGATAGAGACTGAGCGCGTCCGCCTCTGAAATCCGCTGCTGCGCCTCAACTTTTTCGGCGATTGGCCTGAGTTCTTTCGGAATAAGCTTGTAATTCATGCGCAGGCTGAGGGTAACGCCCTCGGCAGCCAAGCATGCACAGGCCGCTCGTGGCTTGCAACAAAAACCATGGCCACGAATGCGATGCAGGCTAAATTTTGGCGAGGTGCGATTTTTCTTGCAAACCTTGTCCCGTGCGAACGTCTAAGAGCCTATTGAGATGCTCAGCCATGCCGCGTTGCTGCCGATTTTTCGTCTCTCCAAGACGCGAGGAGGGCGCATACCCGAAGTGGTCTGTAACCGACAAGCAACGCCGGAGAGGCGAAAGAGGGGCGCAACCCGGAGGGCGCGAGTGCTTTGGACGATCTGCGGTGTTGCTCGCTCCTTACCCCGCAACTACGGGACGAACATGCTCGTCGGTCGCGCCTTGCTACTCACTGCAAAGGCCTTCGTGCGCGACGTGGCTGGGTCCCTCGACAGCCTCTTGAGTGACCGATGTCTGGCAACGATCCAGGAAACCAGGGGAGATCGGACGAAGACGCTGACGACGTGCGGCTCATGCGGCTGGTGGGCCAAGGCGATGCCGTCGCCTTCGAGGAGCTCGTTGAGAAGCATCAGGCTTTGGTGGCGGGCACGGTCGCGCGCATGCTGGGCAGTAACTCGGACGTGGAAGACATTGCGCAGCAGGTCTTTATTCGAGTCTGGAAAAGCGCGCGCCGATACGTCCCACGCGCCAAGTTCACGACGTGGCTGTTAAAAATTACGCGTAATCTCGTTTTCAACGAAATGCGCCGCACTAAGCGGCACTCGCATATTCCGCTTCAGGCGGAACCGGGCGCAGAGGATCCACCTCTGAAGGACGAGATGAATCTCGCGCCGGATGCGTCGGTTTTGGAGATGGAACTTCAGCGGACGATCGAGGATGCAATTCTACAACTGCCGGAAACCCAACGGATGGCGCTGGTCCTGCGGAGGTATGAACAGATGAGCTATGAGCAGATTGCAGAGGTTCTCGAGCTGTCCGTGCCCGCGGTAAAAAGCGTACTCTTTCGCGCACGCACAGAACTACGCTCCCGCCTGAGCAAATATCTCGGTTAGAAATGACGAATGGCTCCGCCGCGTTGAAGGGTTAAAGCGTTGAACCGTTAGAGTGGGTAGCCCAGTAATTCATTAAGCTTTGCATCGTTACATCGGCTTCGCTTCAACGCTTCAACCCTTCAACCCTCTACGTTTCTCACCGCTCAATCACTCGTCCCCGGACACGCTTGATCTGCGTATGATGAGTGAGCACATGCACGCGTCCGTCGCTTCCGCGAAAAAATGCGCTCAGCAGCCAGCTGACGATCGAAATGATGATCGCACCGAAAAATGCGCGCCAGAAACCTGGAACTTGAAAACAAGGCATGATCTCACCGACAAATTTCAACATCAGCGCATTAATAATTAAAATGAAAACGCCTAGCGTAACGAGAATTAACGGCAGACTCAGCAGCAAGAGCACGGGGCGAATAAAAGCGTTGATGATGCCGAGGAGGAGCGATGCGCCAAGCAAACAACCGAGGCGGTCGCCGTAATTGATTCCAACGATCGGCGCAGCCACAAACACGGCAATTGTGGTCACCATCCAGCGGAAAACAAAATGTCTCATGCCTGTGAAGTTTCTAAATCTACTCCTCGATCAAAGAAGAGCGAGAAAGCACTTGCGAACCGTCCGATGAACGATAAACGAATTGGAACAATCAACACCAATCAATCTGTGCCGAAGAAAACGAAAATTGTCCAAAGTAAAAATCAAGCGCCACCGGAAGCCGGTGGGTCACCTGCTGAAATGAAAATCAGGAAAACGCCAGTACGGAGGACGTCGACCACACGAAAGACCTCTGGAGCCGCCGCGAAAAAAAGCCCGATCGCTGGGACATTAAAAGTCTCAACGGCTGCCGAAGCAGGCACGATGACGGAGCCATCGGACGACGCAATTCGTCTCCGTGCCTATTTGATCTCCGAACGCCGACGCAGATTTGCCCTGCCGGGTGATGCAGAATCGGATTGGGTCGAAGCGAAACGACAGCTGCTTTCCGAAACAGGCCCGCGCTGAACCCTAGCGGCATCTAACCACGAATCGACACTAATGAACACGAATTTGAAGAGAGTTTCCAAAATTATCCGTGGAATCCATGGTTTTTTAACTAATGGAAAGCGTGTTTCGTTAAAAAGCTAACCACGGATTTCGCGGAATGGGTACGGATAAGGTCATGAATTTAGAAGCGTTTGTTTTCTATCCGTGTCAATCTGTGTAATCCGTGGATCTTAAACCAATGGAAAACGCGACTCCGAAAGCCTTCGCGAGCCCCGATCATTTCGGGGTTGCCGATCTTAGAGACGCTCTAAGAGAACGTCTCGAGATCATTCACGACGAAGAAAGTCGTACTGATGAGGCAAAACACATCGCGCGATTGCGCGCAGTCTCAGAAAAGATCGACAAATTGCAAGCGGCGCTTCCGCAGCCAGTCGATCCGCGGCTGGCGCATTATCTGCAGCGCCGCAGCTACGATAAAGCGCTCGAGTTCCTCGAAGGTAGGGACGATTGACCTCAATCGTCCGGTCAATTGGGCAACTCGCGGCTCCTCCCCGCTCAGTGAAAATTCGGATGGAGAATCAGCAGGAGGAGAAACAACAACGCGAACAGCGCTCCCGGGATCGCCAGTAGCAGAAGAAGAACGATGGCAACAGCGTGCTGTCCGACCGAGCGCAAGCAAATGCTACCTACTACCACAGCTGCCAAAGCAGCTAAGATCGCCAGCTACGGCAGAATGTTGAATGCCCCTACCCTGCCGCCGGCAGCCAGCGAAAAAAAGAAATAGAGCGCCACCGCTGCAATAACAGCGTTGACAGCCCAGAGGAACCAAAACCAAAACTTCACGACGCCGATCTTAAGGAAAAGAGATAAACCACGACTAGCGTTGGACAACATTACGGCGGGAGTGCGTGAGCGCGAAGACGCGAATCGCACTAGGGAAGCCGGGCACCTGGATGAAATCCAGGGTGTCGTGG
>Ga0193730_1000523_pt1 | contig 10932 bp, 7 predicted proteins | sample U1a1metaG_FD_144919 | JGI IMG/M metagenome (GOLD analysis project Ga0193730, IMG submission 144919) | Soil microbial communities from a riparian zone of the East river system, Colorado, United States - U1a1 | ecosystem: Environmental > Terrestrial > Soil > Riparian zone | place: USA: East River...
CGCGTGCCCGATCTAAAGCAATATGTCGAGACGACCGGCCGGGACAGGGCTCTGCAAAGTTTCCTCTATCAGTTCAGCAATTTTGGACGGCTTCCGACGTCCGTGTTGCGCGGCATGATCGACAGATTAAAACCCATGACGATCGAAAAAGGCACTCTGATTATCCGTGAAGGAGACGATGCCGGTCCTCTTTACATACTGCAGAAGGGACGCGCGCGGGCGTTCGCCGGAATCGACGGCCAAACGCGCAATCTCGCGTTTTATCGCGAGGGCGACTTTTTCGGTGAACTGTCGGTCTTGAACGGCTCACCGCGTGCGGCCTCCATCGAGGCATTCACAGATTGCCAATTGCTCTCTCTCGAACCCAAGTCGGTGCAGGACTTGCGGCGACGTTTTCCGGAATTCGATAGGCTCGTGAGCGAGCGGCTCGCGCTTTACCAGGCAAAAACGGAAGCGCGTATTCCGCTTGATTTCACGACCGAACTGCTGCCTGCCGAAACACAGGTACATGACAAGGTTCAGCTGGACCGTGAACATCCTCCAGCCGGGGCCGAAGATAAAGAAGCTCCCTTCGCTGACGAGCAGGGCTTGTTCCGCAAACGCGGCAAGCGCATCCGCAAAATCGATCATGTGATGCAAATCGACGAGATGGACTGCGGCGCGGCGTGTCTCGGAATGATTTGCCGATATTTTGGACGAAAAGTGAGTCTGCCGCGGATTCGGCAGCTCTGCCACACGGCCACGGACGGCACGAGTCTGAAAGCGATTTCTCGCGCAGCGACTGAACTCGGGCTGGCCGCGCGCGCTTTGAAAATCTCGCTTCGCAATCTCCCGCTCACCCCGTTGCCGGCCATTGTGCATTGGGAGGGCAATCACTGGATCGTTCTCTATGATGTAGATGAGCAGTTCGTGCGTGTGGCCGATCCCGCGGTTGGGTTACGAAAACTCCCGCGCCGCGAATTTGAAGCGAAGTGGACAGGCTACGCGGCGCTGTTCGATTACACGCCGGCATTCGAACAAGCTCCCGAAAGCAAGCCAACGCTGGCGTGGGTTCTTCCATTTCTTGCGCGATTCAAGGTGATCTTGCTTCAGGTGCTGGGGCTGGCCGTCGCTGTCAGCGTCCTTCAACTGCTCTTCCCAGTGTTCACCCAGATGGTGGTCGACAAGGTCATTGTCGAAAACGATGTCGGCCTGTTGAAGACGATCCTGCTCGGCATGCTCGCGGCCATCGTCTTTGTGCAGTTCTCCACTCTCGCGCAGGAATATCTGCTGGCTTTTGCGGCAGTGCGCCTTGATACGATCGTTCTCGATTTTTTAAGCCGGAAACTTCTCTCCCTGCCGATGACTTATTTCACGAGTCGCCGGACAGGCGACATTCAACGCCGGCTCGATGGAGCGAGACAGGTTCGGCAATTTGCCGTCCAACAAGGAGTTGGCGCTTTGCTGGCAGCAGTTTTTCTCGTCGGCGCAGTGATTTTGATGGCGCTTTACAGTCCATTGCTCACCCTCGCGTTTCTGGCAACGACGCCGATTTATGTTGGGTTGATGATTTTTTCCGTAAAAGTGCTTCGTCCGCTGTATCACGGGGTGGAAGAAAGCCAGGGGAAATATAGTTCGCATCAGATTGACGCCATCAAAGGCATCGAGGCAGTGAAAGCGGCATCAGCCGAGAATGCCTTTCGTGACGCCATGCTGAACGAGTTTCTCTCCGTCTCACAAAAACTTTTCAAGGCGACCTTCATCGTAATGTCGTACGACAGCGTTCTGCAGAGCATCGGTCTGCTCTCTACTGCGATCTTTTTGTGGGTCGGCGCGACGCAAGTGATTCATGGACACTTGAGCGTTGGCGGTTTTGTCGCGTTCAGCTCACTAACGGCGATGGCCTACGCGGGAATTTTGCGCGCTCTCGGGGTTTGGGACAACCTGCAAAACGCCGTCGTCCTCCTGAATCGGCTGAATGACATCTTCGAGCAGGAACCCGAACAGGGCCATGATCGTTCTCGACTCGTCCCGGTGCATAGCCTCGAAGGGCACCTCCAGCTTCGCGGAGTTAGTTTCAAATACGGCGGCCCCGAATCGCCCGATATTTTAAAGAACATCACCCTCGACCTGGCGCCGGGGCGCATGGTGGCATTCGTCGGTCGCAGTGGCTGCGGGAAAACGACGCTCATTAAATTAATTGCCGGCCTGCTCGAGCCTACGGAAGGCACCATCTTTTTCGACAATGTCGATCTAAAAACTCTCAACTATCGCGATGTGCGCCGGCACATCGGAATCGTGCTTCAGGAAAATCACATGTTTAACGAAACAATCGCGCGCAATATTTCGTTTGGCGATCTGGAGCCGGATCTCGATCAGGTGCTTGCCGCCGCACAAGCTGCTGCGGCGCACGATTTCATCATGCGTCTTCCGCTTGGTTACGAGACAAAGATTGGCGAATCGGGTCTTTCTCTTTCAGGTGGCCAGAAGCAGCGCATCGCAATTGCGCGAGCAATCTATAATAATCCGCCAGTGCTGATTTTCGATGAGGCAACGAGCGCGCTCGACTCGGAGTCGGAGCGCGCGATCCAGGAAAATCTCGGTCGGTTAATGGCAGGCCGCACGACGATCGTGATCGCTCATCGCTTGAGCACGATTCGCGAATTGATGGCACAACGCGGTCTCTATTATTACCTTTCCAGCCAACAACTGGGGATCTGAGCCAATTCCTTCATGAGCTCACAATTAACCGAACGCGGTTCACTCGATGTGGAATCCGAGCTGCTGCCGCAGGAACCACCGCCTTGGATCATCCGCTCGACCGCATGGCTATTGCTGGCGGCCTTTTTGTTCGCGCTGCTCGTCGCAATCGTAATGCGGTTACCGGAAAGCGTCCATTGCCAGTTCGTCCTGATTCCCGCCACCGGCGCCGATCCAATTCAATCCCCCCGGCAGGCCATCATTAGTCATGTGGCAGTGGAGGAGGGCCAACCTGTCAAACTGGGCGAGACGTTGTTCGTTTTGCGCTCCGACGAAATCCGCGGTTGGGACATGCAATTTCGGACCCTTACCGAAGATTTACGCTCAAAAGAAGAAAGCCTCACTCAATCTGAAACTGCTTACGCTGCCCAACACGAGATTAAGAAAGCGGAAATTGAGCAGGCAAAGAGCGAAGTAAAGTTTCGCGAAAATCATGCCAGCACGAGCCGCGAGCTGGTGAAGCGCATGGAGAAATTAGCCAAGCTGGGCGGCGAATCGGAAATCGACCTTGTAAAGCTGAAACTCGATTTAGCCGGTTCGGAAAAAGATTTGAGCGTCGCCCAACGCACTGTGCAGCAGGTCAATCTCGACCGAGAGCGAATGGAGACAGAGCACGCGCGTCAACGGGCTGAGCAACAGTCCGAAATCGAGAAATTAAAAATGCGCATCGGCGCTCTGAAAACAGACCTCGAAAATACCCACCAGAACTTGCTGACAGTTCGGAGCCCATATGAGGGCGTGATCACTTCTATGGACCAACGAACCGTGGGCAGTTTTGTGCAGCAGGGACAAGTGCTTTGCCAGCTCGCAGCGAAAGATGCGAAACCGCGAGCTCGTATGACTTTAAACGAAGCTGGCCTCCCAAAACTCGCCATCGCTCAGCGCGTGCGCTATTTCTTCGAAGCGTTCCCTTACCAGCGTTACGGCGCTGTGACCGGAAAACTCGATTGGATCAGTCCGTCAGCGGTTACGACCACTGATGGCACCCACTTTGTCGCGTTGGGCTCACTCGACCGCTATGAGATATCCCCCCGCACAGGAGAAGTTTTGCCTCTGCGAGTCGGGATGAGAGGACAAGCGCATATCATCGTCGGTGGACGCACGCTGATTGAGTACGCCTTCGAACCAATTCGACAGTTGCGTGAGAGCATGAAGCAATAGATCACGACATGGCAATGCGAAAGGCGCTCTCCAACCTGAGAATTGAAGACCTGACAACAAGCAATCAGGCCATGGCTCGCTGTTTGCAGTTGGCGGCGCTGGCCGCGAAATCGGACGTCCCAGTGGTGCTGCTGGGTGAGACGGGCACAGGCAAAACTTTGCTCGCTCATGCCATCCACAACTCTTCTGCGCGCGCAGGCCGGCCGTTCATTGCGTTTAACGCCTCGGCAATCAGCGACACGCTGCTCGAGAGCCAGTTATTCGGTCATGAGCGCGGGGCCTTCACTGGCGCGCAGCAAAGCATCAAAGGCAAATTCGAACTCGCCGACGATGGCACACTTTTTTTGGATGAAATCTCCGAAATGAGTTCCCTCGCCCAGGTAAAAATCTTGCGCGTGCTCGAATACGGCGAATTTGAGCGGCTGGGCTCCGAACGAATGCTCACATCCAGGGCGCGGATCATCTGTGCATCAAACTGCTCGCTGCGAGAACGAGTGCGGCAGGGAAAATTCAGGGAAGACCTTTATCAGCGTCTCAATGGCCTTACCCTGCTCATTCCTCCGCTTCGCGAACGGTTTGAGGAATTGCCGGCGTTAATTGCCGCGGAATTGAAGACGGCCGGATTAAAAGAAGGCAAAAACATTAGCGCCATTCATCCCCAGGCGATGGACAAGTTGCTTCACCACAAGTGGCCCGGAAACCTTCGCGAGCTAAATCACACCGTGCGCACCATGACGCTTTTTTGCGATGGCTCGGTGATTATGCCCGAGCATGTCGCCTTTCCTCCCGACTTGGAGCCAAATCGAGCTGCTTCTGAATTCGCCAAGTCGTTTCCTACGGTGGTCAGTAACAACCAGGAGAACGACGCTGGTACCGATCTGTCGATGGAAAGCGCGATCAAAAGGCACATCCGATTCGTCTATCAGCAAGCAAATCAGAACCAGCGGCGTACGGCAAAGTTACTCGGTATTTCTCGATCAACCGTCGCACGATATCTCCGAGACATGGCTAAAAATAGAGCACCGTAGGCCTAAAAAACGAGCCGAAGTGGCCTTAGAATGAACTTCCACATTCGCTGTATCTGCCATGGCAGTTGCTTATTTTCGGTAAGGAAACGTTGCGTAACTGCTTCCGGGTTAAGGAGAAACCCGTCGCCCATTTTTATCCAGACCAGGTTTTGCGCGACTTGGCACGGATACTGATAACACAATAGCCAAAGTGAGTGCACCGAAGAACAAGAAGAATGCGCCCGCCGCCGGAGAATCAGAAAATCAAAGGCCCAAGCGCAAAGCGAAATTGATTCGTCTGGATGACCTGATTCCAAAAAAGGACGTTACAGGCGGGCAACAATTGCTGTTCGGTGTCACTGACCCAACCCAACCAATCAACAAGCCAACAAAGGACAAATAACAAAATGCGAAAGAAGACAAAACATATCAAAGTCCGTGACCTGCAGCCGAAAAAAGATGCCAAGGGCGGCCGCCAGATGCTCAATCGCCAGGTTAACCACCAACAGACCCATAACCAAAGCGTTAACCAGGGCGTTAACCAAGGCGTTAACCAGAGCGTTAGCCAAGGATAAGGTCAGGGATAAAAGAGCCGCGCCAAGGTTCGATCCCGCGGTGCAGTTCATATTTATTTCTGTCGCGACTCTCAACTAAGGAGAGTCTCGAGAAACAGAAGGGCGGCGGTTCTCTCCATTGTTCGCGGGCAGTTCTGGCGGCTAAAAGGGCCGCATCAGAGGCCGCTGAGCGCAAAACCGCGCGGCAAGTCGATACGCCGTGCGGTTTTTGATGTACGCAACTCGACTCCTACCCATTTTCACAACGCTGCGGATCGAGTCCCTGAATCATGACGAGCGCTTGCCTGTCTTAATTGTCCTTGGGCTCCTTGTTTGTAACGAACTCCGCGTCACGGGGGGCCGCGCGACGCTAGATCATGTCGACACACATGATTACTGCCTAGCTGCCGCTGGCCTGTAAACTCCTGGGTTAATCGCAGGAGGCAAGCTGCGGAGCCATGCTCAAGGACGCGCACAATTTGCCTCCCGGTGAAATCGTTTGAATGCCCTGCTTGTCCTCGAACGCGCGTTGCTCATGATGGTCCGTCAAACCCCAGCACGGCTCGACGCAGAGAAACGGCCCCCCGTCGGACCACAGAGTCACGTATGGCACGCCCGTGAGATCCAGTGTCATCCATCGGCCGCTCGGCGGATCGACATAGGAAAAGTTGCGCCTGCGAACATCAACCAGTTCGAGGATGATCGAACCCGGCAGTTCATTCTTTGAAAACGGCATTTCGCCACCAGGGAATTCGATGTCGCGCGTTTCCCCTGACAGATAATTATCTGGCGAAAAATATCTTCGATAACAACCGCGCGGCATTTGTAAGTGAAAACTTTCGAACGAAGTCGCGCCGAATCCGGGATGCAACCCAAACGCTACGTGCGCGGTCAATTCGGGTTCATGGTTCCGAAACTCGAAGAACACAGTCAATTTGTTGTTGTCGAGGCTGTAGGTCAGATCTACGCCGACTTTCAGCGGATACTCGCTTGGTGAAAAATCCTCCGGAGTAATGCGATATTTCAATGAAGCGCCGCTGCCCGCGCTGGAGAATCCCCCAAAGCGCCATGTCTTGGAGCGAAGGAACCCGTGATTTCCTCCTTTGATTTCGCGACCCCGGTAAAGACTTCGACCATCTTTCAACCGATGAAGATAATAGCCCATGACAGTCGCATGGTTGGCCCAACCCTGAGACGGAGTGGAGAGATCGTTGTCCCGATAAAGAAAGCCAGTCCACCGTCCGGCTTCGTTGATACGCGCGAGACTGACCAATTCCGCACCCAACTTTGAAACAATGATGCGGAGACCGTTCTCCTCATCAGTCAGAACGTCGAGGTGCCGACCGTCACGGTTTTCTTCTGTGTACGAAAACTTCATTGTATTCGGCTGGCAAGACGCTTTCGATTTCCGTCTCTGCCTAGCGTCCACCGCAATAAAGCTGGGCGACCGGAATTTGGAGTGCGCGGACATGTCCGCGCTTTAAAAGCGGCGACATGTCGCCGCACTCCAAAAGACTCATGGGAACAAACCGCGCACTTGTTTCGCTTTGATGACGCGTTCGACGCCGATGGCCATGGCCGCTGTGCGATGCGAAATTTTGTGTTCCTTGGCTCGCCTTATCACTTGTGCAAATGAATGCTCAAGGATGCGGAAGAGTTTGTCGGTCACTTCCGATTCGGTCCACAGAAATGCCTGCAAGCCCTGCACCCACTCGAAGTAAGAAACGATCACGCCGCCGGCGTTGCAGAGAATATCCGGGATCACGAAAACTTCGTCCCAGCGCTCTTCGAGAATCCGGTCTGCCTCCGGTGTAGTCGGACCGTTCGCTGCCTCGGCAAGGATACGGCATTTGAGTTGACCGGCGTTCTTTCCGTTAATCACTCGATCGACGGCGGCTGGAATAAGGATGTCGCACGGCAGAGTGAGGAATTGCTTGGGATCGACATGATCATCCTGAGCGAAGGCGCGCAGATTTCCCTTCTTAAACACGTGCTGCTCCGCGGCTTTCACGTCAATTCCCTTCGGATTGTAGATTGCTGCGGTGTGATCGCTGATCCCGATGACTTTGACGCCGCTTTTGTAGGCGAGCGACAGAGCTGCCACCGAACCGACGTTGCCGAATCCCTGCACGATGGCTGTGCACTTTTCAGGATTCAGCTTCAGCATGCTCATGGCCCGCTCGATGAGGTAAACAACGCCGCGCCCGGTCGCTTCGCGCCGGCCTTCAGTCCCACCGATGGCGACCGGTTTGCCGGTAACGATTTCATTGACGGCGTAGCCCATGTAAACGGAGTAGGTGTCCATAAACCAGGCCATGATCTGTTCGTTCGTGCCCATGTCGGGCCCCATGATGTCGGTGTGCGGCCCGACGAACGGAATCATTTCCTGCATATAACGGCGCGAGACCGCTTCCAACTCGGTGCGTGACAATTTGGTGGGATCAATAGCCACACCGCCTTTGGCGCCGCCGTACGGCAACTGCGCCAGCGCGCATTTCCAGCTCATCCACATTGCCAGCGCAGCCGTTTCGCCCATCGACAATGAAAGCGCGAACCGCGTGCCGCCCTTGGTCGGGCCGAGCGCGATGTGATGTTGGACGCGGTAACCCTGAAAGGCTTTGGTGCTCCCATCGTCCATGTGCACCGGCAACGTCACAGCGACCGCGCGCTTCGGATACGTCGCCCACTCGCGGTCGCCCTCATCGATGTTCAGGTAATCGGCGATGACACTGAACTGGTCGCACGCCATTTTGAAAACCTCGTCGTCGTAAATGGTCACGGATAAATTTGTCGAATCTCGGTCGTCCATGGGAAAGTTGCTATTTGCGCTGAGGCGGGATGGCCGTCAACTGCGAAAGTCAGCCAGTCGAACGGACTCGTCCTGTTGCGAAGCTTTGGAGTGCGGCGACATGAATCTGCTTAGCGCCAAAGGCGCCGTCTCACTTCGAGCCTGGGGCAACGCCCCAGGATCCAAATGCCCTACCGTGAGCAAGCGCTGAAGGCGCGCTTCAATCTGGTAGATGCTGTTTGATTCCAAGCTGGTGTCGGACGTGAATCGCGCTTTCAGCGCTTCTGACTGTTCTTCATTTCGCGATCTGGGGCGTTGCCCCAGCCTCGAAATGAGTTCGCGCCTTTGGCGCGACAAATTCTAAGGCGATGCCCGGGATTCGGCATAGCGAATCCGTCACTGTGGTGGATTACAGTGAATGCGGACTTCCGGCCCTAATACATACGTGCGGCGACATGTCGCCGCACTCCAGAGTCCGCGCATCCAAAATGCGCACAAAGCATCGACAATCATGTTTCAATTCCAGTATCGTCACGCCCGAAATGAAAATTGAAACCTTAGCCGTTCACGCAGGGCATGACATCGACCCTGCAACCGGGGCAGTCGCCACCCCAATTTACCTTTCCACCACATTCGAGCGCGACATCGAAGGCGGTTACCCACGCGGGTTCATGTATACGCGCAACAACAACCCAAACCGCGAGGCATTGGAGCGCGGGATCAGCGCGCTCGAAGGCGGCGCGGCCGCGGCTGCGTTCGCTTCCGGAACCGGAGCGACAATGTCACTCCTTCAAGCGTTGTCACCTGGCGATCACATCCTGGCGCACATCGACGCGTACTACGGCACATCGCGATTGATCCGCGAAATTTTTCTGCGCTGGGGACTCGAAGCCGATTTCGTGGACATGAGCGATCTCGCTGCGGTGAAAAAAGCGTTGAAGTCGAACACAAAATTGGCCTGGGCCGAAACGCCGTCCAATCCGCTGCTGAAAATTGTCGATCTCGCTGCCGTCGCGGAAATCGTGCACGATGCCGGCGCGCTTATGGTTTGCGACAATACCTGGGCGCCGGTGTTGCAACGCCCTTTTGATCTTGGCGCCGACTTAATCCTGCACTCGACAACGAAATATTTCGGCGGTCACTGTGATGTTCTGGGAGGAATTCTCGTTGCCAAAACAGAGAATGATTTTGTCGAGCGCATCCGCGGCATTCAATACGAGGCCGGTGCAGTCCCCTCGCCTTTCGATTGCTGGCTCATCTTGCGCGGCATGCGCACGTTGCCGTGGCGTATGCGCGCGCACTCGGAGAACGCCATGAAAGTTGCGGAATTTCTCGCGCGACACCCGAAAGTAGCGCGTGTCCATTATCCGGGACTCCAATCGCATCCAGGTCACAAGATCGCGGCGAAACAGATGTCGTTGTTCGGCGGGATGCTTTCGTTTGAAGTGACGGACGGACGCGACGCGGCCATGTCGGTCACAGCGAAAACGAAAATCTTCATTCGTGCCACGAGTCTGGGCGGCGTAGAAAGCTTGATCGAGCATCGCGCGTCGATCGAGGGGCCCGGAACAACTTCAGCCGAAGGTTTGTTGCGCCTGTCCATCGGCCTCGAAAACGCCGACGATTTAATCGAGGATCTCGATCAAGCGCTGGGATAAAAGGGTTTCAACGTCCAACGCTCAACGCCCAACGTCGAATCCAGATAAGTTGAGCGTTGGATTTAGCACCAAAGGTGCGCTGTCATCCGTAGCCTGGGGCAACGCCCCAGGAATCGTGCAATGAAGAAAAATCACGAGCGCTGAAAGCGCGATTCAATCGAGTCGGCGTCTTTTCAATCCCAGACATAGCGCTCGTCGAAATCAACGCCGTGTTTGCGCAACAACTCCCGGTATTCTTCTTGAAAAGTGCGAGTACGATGGTGCTCTTGTTGCGCCTCAATGTATTGCAGCACGGCCTCAAGCTGACTTGGGCTTACCGAAAACGCGCCGTAGCCGCGCTGCCAGAAAAAGGGCCGATAGCGAGTGTCAACCTCTTTGATCCACTTAGAGGACGCTTTCTTTATCTGCTCGATCATTTCGGCTTGCGAAAGAGTCCGCGGGAGCGTTGTCACAATGTGAACGTGATCGGAGACACCGCCGACGCGCACGAGTTCCCCGCCAAGGTCGCGGCACATTGTTGCCAGGTAAGCATGCAGGCGCGCCCGCATATTTGAATCGAGGAACGGCTCGCGGTCCTTTGTGCTAAAGATGATGTGAACAATAACTTTACTGAGCGATTGCGGCATGACGCCAATCATGCTGCAACTGGCGCCGGAAGTGAATCGCGCTGTCAGCGCTGGCGGCCTTTGCATTTTACAAGCCCTGGGGCGTTGCCCCAGGCTCGCAATGAGACCGCGCCTTTGGCGCTAAGCAATCACACAAACGCCCCGCTGTCCTCAGCGCAGTCCGGTATAGCGTGCGCAGTCCGCTGTAGCGTGCGCTGTCCTCAGCGCATTTGATATAGGATGAGAAGTTCCGCTGGGGACAGCGGACGCTACACGCGATTTCATTAACACCGGCCTTGAGGCCGGTGTCGCCCGGTGCAATGAACAAGCCGTTTAAACGGCTTCTACTGGGATGCTCGTGGATCACCGGCTTAAAAGCCGGCGTTAATGAAATCGCCGCCGGAAAACATCGATTATGTC
>Ga0193730_1000524_pt1 | contig 10928 bp, 10 predicted proteins | sample U1a1metaG_FD_144919 | JGI IMG/M metagenome (GOLD analysis project Ga0193730, IMG submission 144919) | Soil microbial communities from a riparian zone of the East river system, Colorado, United States - U1a1 | ecosystem: Environmental > Terrestrial > Soil > Riparian zone | place: USA: East River...
TCCCTCCTGCACGTCTAGCTCGCACTCGCGCAGCGCCTCGCGCACGTTCGCGGGATCGAGCTGGTAGCCGCGGCGGTCGCCGAACGACGGCGCCGACTCCGCCGCCTCCCGAAACGGCCCATAGAACGCCGAGGCGTATTTCGCGGCGTAAGAGACGATCGGGACCTGGTCGAAGCCGGCATCGTCGAGCGCCTCCCGAATCGCTCCGACGCGGCCGTCCATCATGTCGCTCGGCCAGACCATGTCGGCCCCGGCCTCGGCGTGGCTGACCGCGGTACGAGCGAGCAGTTCGAGCGAAGCGTCGTTGTCGATCTCGTCCCCGCGGACGACGCCGCAGTGGCCGTGCGAGGTGTACTCGCAGAGGCAGACGTCGGTCGCGATCACGAGGTCGGGGAGGTCTGCGCACAGCTCGCGGAGCGCGCGCTGGACGATCCCGTCGTCCGCGTACGCACCGGAGGCCTCGTCGTCCTTCTCCTCGGGGATCCCGAAGAGCAAGACCGCAGGAACACCGAGGCCCGAGAGCACTCCCGCCTCGACGACGAGCTCGTCGACCGAGCGCTGCGCGATTCCGGGCAGTCCCTCGAGCGGCTGGACGACGCCCTCGCCTGGACGGACGAAGAGCGGCATCACAAAATCGCCGAGATCAAGCCTTGTCTCCCGCACGAGCGACCGCAGCCGGCTCGTACGCCGCAGGCGCCGCAGGCGCGTCAAGGGAAACGTGCTCACGTCGACAATCTACGCCCGAGCTGCGGGCAGCGGCGCACGCGAGCTCATCGCTGCGCCGCGCTCGAAGGTGGCTCGACCGGAGCGATGTGGGTGGGGGACTCCGACTCGACCTCGATCGGGACCGGCACCGTCTCGGCCCCGGCCTCGTTCCAGGGCTCGAGCTCGATCCGGTCCGAGAAGAACTCCCAGATCGCGCGGCTCGCGGCGAGCAACGGCAGCGCGACGAGGACGCCCGGCAGCCCGTAGATCTCGCCACCCGCGAGCAGCCCGAAGATGACGAGCAGCGGATGCAGCCGCAGCGCGGAGCCCATCACGTTCGGGACGACGATGTGGCCCTCAATCTGGTGGATGAAGAGGAAGAGCAGGGCGACCCAGAGAGCCGAGATCGGATGCACGACCAACTCGTAGATGAACGGCGGCACCGCGCCGAGCCACGGACCGAGGTACGGGATCAGCTCGGTGAACGCGACCCAGGCGCCGAACAGGACCGCGTACTTCGTCAGTCCTGGCCCGAGTCCGAGCGTCCCGAGCAGCCAGAGCCCGAGGCCGGCGCTCACGCCGATGATCAGCGACAGCAGCGCCTGCCCCTTGACGTAGCCGACGAGCGCCTGCTCGATCTGCACGACGAGCGGCGGGGAGCCACGTGGCGGCGGAAAACGGCGGTTGACCCCGGCCGAAAGGCGCTCCATGTCGAGCAGCATGTAGATCGACACGACGAGGACGAGGACGAGGCTGAACAGGAGCTTCACCGTCCCGATCGCGGCGCCCTCGACGAAGTTGATCGCCCTCGTCGTGTACTTCTGGACGTCGTTCGTGCGGATGTTGTTCACGAAGTCGTTGGCCTGCTTTCGGATCTTGATTTGGCCCAGGCCATGATGGTTCAGCCAGTTCTGCAGGCGGTCGACATCCCGCTCGGCGTGGGTCTGCGGAGGTTGTCCGTGCTCGTTCGTAAAGTAGACATCGATCCGATGTGAGGACGACCTCGTCTGATCGACCACCACCGTCCCGAGCGCGATGCTCGCGGCCGCAACAAGGCCGGCGAACAGCAAATAGACGATTGCAACTCCCAGTCCGCGGGGTACCCAAATCCTCGTAATGCCCCGGACGAGCGGATTGAGGAGCAGCGCGATCAGTCCGGCGACGAGGAAAAGGAAGATGACATGACGGACGGCGCCCGCCACGGACCAGATCAGGAGCAGAAGCAGCGGGAACGTGACGAGCTGGATCCAGCGCGGGATCTGCAGCTTCGGGGGCGACTCGGCCGCCATCGCGATGATGATACGGCGCCCGTCGTCCAGCTCAGATCGTCTGTCCGGCCGCCTGCCTGGGACTGGTCTCTGGCCGAGGATGGCGCGCTAGCTCTGGACAGTTACGAACTCTGGGACGAACCTCAGGAACCACCACGGCTTCGGCTGTCACAAAGTCCGCCCGACCAAGCCGCCTTGCGGGTGGAGGGGCAACCCGTTAGCGTCCCGCCGATGCCCAGGGATACAGGGCCCTCCACGGCTGCCCGGAATCGCCGTGCTCACCATCAGACTGTCCGCCGACGCAGGCGCGTCGCCGGCCTCGTCGTGCTCGCGATCGTCGCCCTGATCACGCTGCTCCTGACCGCATTCGGAACCGGCAAGCCGTCCGTCCGGCAGCAGGCCACAGGCCCCGCGCCGGCGAACCGGTTGCTGCCATCGGGACCGCCGAGCCCGCAGGTCATCGCGCTCGAGGGCGCGTTGCGCATTCAGTTGCCGGTGGCGCAGTCCCGGCTCACGGCGATCGGCTATCACGCAAGCGGCGACGGCGCCGTCGCCCTGCAGCCGCTCGGCTCACAGGCCAACCCGGGCGCGTTCACGCGGCTCGGGCGCCGCGTCTTCGGCGGCGGCGGTCGCGGAGTGCGCTGGTACCAGCTCTCGGGCGGCGAGGGGCCGGAAACCGCTGCCCTCGACGTCGGCGCCCTTCCGGGCACGGACGTCTACGCGCCGGTCGACGGAACCGTGATCGGACTCACTCCGTACATTCTCAATGGCAAGCGCTTCGGGTCGGAGCTCGACATTCAGCCGACCGGCGCCCCGTCGTTTGTCGTCTCGATCACTCACCTCAAGCCCGACCCGTCGCTGACTGTGGGCTCGAGCATCGCCGCCGGGACATCGAAACTCGGCGTCCTGCTCGACTTCTCTCGCGTCGAGGAACAGGCGCTCGCTCGCTACACGCAGGACGCGGGCAATCACGTCGAGATCGAAGTCCGCCCCACCGCCGCCCTAAGCACCCCCTGATAACCGCGAAAATTGCTGCGCATTTTCCGCGGAGCTAGTTTGTCCCATCGCTTCGCTCGGGAGACCTAAACGAACATTCTTTTCGTAGCGGACGTCTTCGGCGTCCCCGGGCGGCGGGTGGTCGAGCAACGCCTGCCCGGTCTACGCGAGGAGCTTGACGTCGGTTTCTGCGTCGTCAACGGCGAGAACGCGGCGGACGGAGCCGGGATCACCCCTCGGCTCGCCGACCGCATCCTTGCCGCCGGCGCCAATGTGATCACGCTCGGGAACCACACCTGGCGGCGCCCGGAGATCGGGCCCTACCTGGCGGAGTCAGAGCGGGTGATCCGTCCCGCGAACATGAGCGGCGGCTCGCCCGGCCGCGGATTGACCGTCGTGCCGGCCGCGGACGGAACGCCGGTCGCGGTCATCAACCTACTCGGCCACCTTTTCATCGGTCCGCCGGTCGGACCTTTCGAGCTGGTGGACGAGCTCGTGGACGAAGCCCGGAAGCGAGCACGGGTCGTCCTGGTCGACTTCCACGCCGAGGCGACGAGCGAGAAAGTCGCGTTGCCGCGGTGGCTCGACGGCCGGGTCACAGCCGTAGTCGGGACGCACACGCACGTGCAGACGAACGATGCCCGCGTCCTCCCCGGCGGCACCGCCGCGATCACCGATGCCGGAATGACCGGCCCCCACGACTCGGTCATCGGCGTTCAAGCCGACCTCGCGATCGCGCGTATGCGAACCGGTATGCCCGTCCGCTTCAGGCCCGCCGAGGGCGGCGTCCGGCTCGAGGGCGCACTGGTCAAGTGCGATGCCGAGGGGCGCGCTACGTCATGCGAGCCGGTTCGCGTCGAGGGATAGCCAGCACCGCGACGAGCGCGACGAGCACGAGGTCGCGGGCGAGGACCAGCCAGGAGGCGAACGCGTCCTGCCGCAACGCCAGGTCCCAGTAGCGGTACGGGAACCAGAGCTGCGTCAACACAAGTGCCGCGGCGAGCACAGCCGAGGCCGCAAGCCCGCGCCGGCCACGGACGAGCGGGACGAGAGGGATCAGCCAGATCAGGAACTGCGGTGAGAGCACCTTGCCGAAGGCGATGAACGCGGCTACGCACGCGGCCGAGTAGCGGACGAGCCGTTCCGGCGCCGCCGGCCCGCGCGCGAACGCGATCCACAGCGCAATCACCACGACGGCCTGGAGGACGCTCTGGATTGCCGCAAGCGCATTCGCCAGTGAGCCGCCCTGGTTCTGCGAGCCGTGGCTCAGGTTCAGGTGAACCGTCCAGACCCCCAACTGATGGGCGACGAGCAGGAAGCTCGAGCCGAGGCTCTCGATCTGCAAGGGCCGGTCGGCCTGCCGCTGCAGGCTGTCCCAGACGCCGCCGGGCGAGAGGATGACGAACGGGAGGAAGCAAAGAGCGAGGACGCCCACGAAAAGACCCCCGCATATGAGCGCCTCCCGCCTCCCGTGGCGTCGCCAGACGTAGACGAGCGCCGGCGGCACGACGACGACCGGGAAGATCTTCGCCGCCGCCCCGAGCCCGAGTACGCCGAGGCCAGTACGCCTGCGCTCTGCAAGCACCGCGGCGAGCCCGAGCACCAGCAGCGCCGTCGGCCAGAGATCGAAGCGCGTCAGGATCACCGAGCCGAGCGCAAGCGGCGCCAGCGCTGCGAAGCCGAGCGCGGCGAAGAGACGGTCCGGCTCTGCCTGTAACGCGGTCAGGGCGATCGCAACGCCGGCGATCGCCAGCAAACCGCAGAGCACCATCAGCCGCTCGAAGTTCCGCCGGTACGTCCGCTCGTCGTGCCCGTCTCCGATCGCGGGCAGCAAAAAGACCGGCAGCGCCACCGGCGGGTACTCGACGCGGAAGTCGCGGAAAGGGACCTTCCCGTCCAGCATCGCATCGCCGTAACGCTGGTAGACCGGCGTGTCGACGATCTGGTCGCGAGCGTAGAAGCCGCGATGGAGCAGCGCCCAGGCGAAGCCGAAGACGGCAAGCGCAACCAGTCCGGCCGCAAGCGCCAGCCGGCGCTCAGCCGGCGGGGACCAGCGCTCTTGAGTCGTGCTCATGGGGAACGGGAACCTCAGCGGGAACGGCCTGACGCTCGACCATCAGGACGACAAGCGCGACGAAGGGAAAGAACCAGGGCAGATAGAGGTAGAACCAGTGCGTCAGCACGAGCTCGAAGCCGATCAGCAGGGCCGCGGTCAGCGCGGCGAGCTGCCGCACCGTCTTCCGCCGCGGGACGAAGTAGACGGCGACCGCGCCGACGACGAGCAGCACCTGCATGGCCCGCTGGACCAGGTGCAGGTCCGGGTAGCCGGCGCCGTACTGTTTCCAGTCCCAGATCGAGAACGGCGAGTGCCGGCCGATCTGAAACTTGATCGTTCGGTCGTAGAAGACGTGCGCGGCGTGTAGGGGGCTCGGCTCGAGCAGCAAGATCGAGAAGGCCGCCGCGGTCGCAAGCAGGAAACCGCCGAGGAAGACGAGCTTCTCGCGCGGGCGCGCGAACGAGTCCGGGTACGAGGCCCAGAGCGGCGCGACGAGCAGCGGCGCGAACTTCGTCCAACCGGCGAGCGCGGAAAACGCGCCGCGGGCAAACGACGAGCTGACCAGCCAGAACCCCCAGATCAGGAAGAGGGGCGGGAGGGCGTCGTTCGTGTTCGAGCTCGACACGTACTGGGTGAACGGCCACGCCGCCCAGGCAAACGCGAGCGTTACCGCGAGGCTTGCGCCTCCGAAGCGCAGACCAACCAGGGCGAGGCCGAGCAGACAGAGCAGGTCGAAGGCGATGGTTGCGGCGTGCGCGGCGGGCAAGCTGTCCCACTTGCCGCTCCAACCGAAGAGCCAGTAGGCGGGAAGGTACGCCTCGTAGGCGACCGGGCCGTACGTGTCTCCCTGCGGGTTCGCCGACTCGCAGCGACCGTTCGTCTGGATCCGGTCGCGGATCTCGCCGTCCTGGTCCGTCGGGCCGCAGGGCTTCCGCTGATCCTCGACCGGAAAGTTCCCATAGGGAGACTCGCCAGACGAGATCCGCTCCGCGCCGACGACGCCCGAGAAGCCGACGTCGATCACGTTCGAGTTCTCGACGTTCAACCCGATCCGAAAGCCGACGAGGAAGACCGTCGCGGCGGCCAGCAGCCACACGGGCCAGACCGGGCGCGCCGCCGCGACCCCGCGGCCGCGCCAGCCGCTCCAGACCATCCGTCCAAGCAGATAGACGAGCGGCGGGTAGACCAGAGGCATCGCGGTGAAGACGTGGCCCTTGTTGAAGTACCAAAGCGAGACGCTGAACGAGACGAGCGCGAGCAGATCGAGGTTCCGTACCGACAGCAGCCGGCGGAAATCGGCGAGCCCGATCAGGAAGGCGGCGCAGAACCCGAGCCAGACGGGCAGGCTGTTGATCTCCTTGCCGCCGAACGCGCCCTTGTAGCCGCGCGCCATCTTCCAGGCCACCTGCGGGCCGGTCCAGGCCTCCGTGACCAGACCGGTCGAGTCCTGCACGCGCCCGGTTGCGACCTCGCCGACCTTGTCGATCGACGTCCAGACTTTGATCGTCCAACTCCCGTACTGAGCGCTATAAGTGGCGTCGGTCGTGCGAGTTTTCGGCGGGAAGTGTCGCAGCCAGCTCGCGACCTTCGGGTTGGCGAGGAAGATCGCCGTCGCCCGCTGCTCGGTCAGCTTCGATTTCGGCGCGGCCCCGGCAGCGGGAACGAGCAGCAGCGCGCAAAGGGCGGCGACTCCCAGCCGGCGCATGGAATCAGGCTAGCGCCTGAAGCTCCAGAGCTTGTTCCCCAAGAAATTAAGTGGTGTCACGAGCACGATCGCGATCGCCTGAGCGAGCACCTTGTTCTGCCCGAAGGCGATCAGCGCGCTGAGGATGCCGAGGTTCGCGCCGTAGGCGACCAGGGCGACGACGAAGAAGCGCAGCCCCTGGAAGGCGACATGGCCCCGCTCGTCGCGGAACGTCCAAAGGCGGTTCCAGAGGTAGTTGTTCGTGACGGCGACCAGGAACGAGACCGTGGCCGCGTAGATGTAGTGCCAGCCGGCCCCGCGCAGGAGCGCCGTGTAAACGCCGAGGTTGACGATGTAGCCGGTCGCGCCGACCGCGGCGAATTTTGCGAGCTGCATCCAGTTGTCGGATCGGCGGAGTGCACGACCAGCTCGGGCGCGCGCGGTGACGACGGCGGACGGCTCCGGAGCCATCGGCGGGCGAGGCTATCAGCGCTTACTCGTGGAAGCCTTCGGCGCCGACGAGCGGAACGAAGCGGCACGGGACCGAATGGATCATCGCCGGCCCTTCGGGGCTCCTGACCGCGACCTCGAGCCGCTGGCCCCGTGCGGTACCCACCGGGACGACGAGCCGGCCCCGCGGCTTGAGCTGTTCGTACAGGGTCTCCGGAAATCCGGGGGCCGCCGCCGCGACGGCGATTCCGTCGAACGGCGCGTACTCGGGCAGGCCAAGGGTGCCGTCGCCGAGATGCACGTGGACCCGGTCGTAGCCCGCCGCTGCAAGCCGTTCTCGGGCCCACTCGGCGAGCTCCGGGATCCGCTCGATCGTGTGTACCTCCGCGGCGAGCTCGGCGAGCACCGCGGCCTGGTACCCGGACCCGGTGCCGACATCGAGGACGCGCTCGTCGCCGGTCAGTTGCAGGGCCTCGCAGATCCGCGCGACCATGTACGGCTGGGAAATCGTCTGGCCCTCGCTGATCGGCAGGGCGACGTCTTCGTAGGCGCGCCGCCGCTCGCGCGCGCCGACGAAGAGCTCTCGGGGCACGGCCTCCATCGCGCGGAGCACCCGCTCGTCGACGATGTCGCGTCCGCGCAGCTGGGTCTCGACCATCGAGCGCCGGCGCGCCGCCTGCTCGTCTTCAGGCGACATTGGCGAGAGCCCGGGTATAGGCCGGCGGATCGACTCCGAAGTGCTCGAGCGCGAGCGGCGCCAGGTCGATGATGCTCCGCGGCGCCGCGTCGAGGCCGACCGTGAGCAAAGGCACCTCCGAGTCGGCCGCGGCGAGGGCGCCGTGGCTGCCGCCACCGAGGTGGCTGCGCCCGGCGAGGTCCGCGAACTCGACGCCGTCGCCGGCAGAGACGAGCAACTCGCCGGCGTTTGGATTGTGCAATGCGGCCCAGGCGCGCGCGAGCGCGTCGGGCTGCGGAAGAAGCGCAGGGTCGCCGCTCGTCTCCCAGCCGCCTGGTGACGGTGCGAAGCGCAGCTCCTCGCCGCCCCGGCGGGCGATCGCCTCGCTGCCCTCCAGGAAGAGGACCGCCTCCGCGCCCGGCTCCGCGTCGAGGCGCGCCGCCAGCTCGCGAGTGTCCTCTCGGGCGGCGTCCGTCCGGTAGACCATGCCGGCCCGATTGGACGCGGTCACGATCACGCCTGCATCCCGGAACGACCCTTCCAGGCGGACGGCCCGGGCAATCCGCGTCTGTCCGTGGTCGGCGCAGAGGATCACCGCATAACGCTCGAGGAACTCGTCGGGGCCGCCCGCCGCCTCGACCAGAGCCCAGATCGCTGCGTCGCTCCTCGTCAGCGCCTCTCCCGCCGAACCCGGCCCTGCCGCGTGAGAGGCGAAGTCGTAGTCCGGCAGGTAATGGACGAGGAAGTCGAACCCGTCGCGTGTCACGAGCCAGCGGCCGACCGCGGCCGCGTAGGCGTCGATCGACCCGGCCGAGCGCCCGAAGACGGCGAGCGGGGCGCCGGTCATGTCCGACTCGAACAGGTTGAAGAAGAAGAAGCGCTTCGGCCCGAACGCTGGGCGACCGACTCCGGGCACCACCGGCGCATGGCGCGTGCGGCCGCGGTAGCACGTGAAGTTGATCGCGGCCGTCGTGTAACCCGCGTCCTCGAGCGCCTCGAAGACCGTCACGGCTTCGGCGGCGAGGTGCCTTTCGTTCATGTTGAAGACCGCGTTCAGAAGCGAGCGGCGGGTGCCCGCAGCGCGGGCCGCTGCGAACGAGGATCCGTATTCCTCGATCCGCCCGCGGGCCCGGTCGTACCAGACGAGGTGCGGAATGTGGTGGACGTCGGGGTGAGCGCCGGTCGCGATCGACGAAAGGCAGACAGGCGTCAGCGACGGGAACGTGGAGATTCCGCGGGCGTAATTGCCGTTCGCGGCGAGGAACTTCAGTGCCGGCGTCCGGTCGTCCTCCGCGGCACGCTCGAACTCGGCCGGGGTGAGGCCGTCGATCACGATCAGGATCAGCTTCTTCACGGGCCGGTCAGTCGCGCGCGAGCGTGCGGAGCCCGGCGTAGCGCTCGGGCTCTCGACGCCGGGCCCGGGCCGCGAGCGCGGGCAGCGCGAGCGCTTCGAGGTAGCCGAGGAACGGGATGAGCGCGAGCGCGGCGATCCCGAGCCCGGCGAGGCCGATCAGGATTCCCGTTCCAACTGCAGTGCCGCCGCGGCGGAGCGTTCCCGCGGCGAGCGGAACAGCGCCGAGACCGCCGAGCACGCCGCCGATCGCTCCGCCGACGGCGTCCTTCCAGTCCCCGAGCCCAAAGCCGACCGCGATTCCTACCCCGGCGCCGATCACCACCGCCAGAATCGCGCCCGGGCGTGTCCGCGCGAGCCAGCCCGCAGCGACGACCGCGGCTCCCGCGCCCATGCCCGCGGAGACGCCGATTCGGTACCACTCCCACATGCGCGCCAGTGTAGGCGCAGTGCCTGTTGTGCCCGAAACTCAGGCGCCCGGCGGAGCCTGCGGCCCGGCGGACTCAAGGCGGCGGATAACGGCGAGGCCGAACTCGGCCGCCCGCGCACCGTCGACCACGCGGTGGTCGAAGGTGACAGCGATCGTGCCGGTCGGGCGGGCAACGACCTGGCCCTCCCGAACGACCGGTCGCTCCCCAACGCGGCCGATACTGAGGATGCCGACCTCGGGGTAGTTGACGATCGGCGTCGTCAGCAGGCCGCCGAGCTTGCCCGCGCTCGTGACGGTGAAGGTCGAGCCGCGGAGCTCCTCCGGCTTGAGCTTGTTGGTGCGCGCCGCCTCCGCGAGCCGAGCGACCTCGTCCGCCAGCTCGTCGACAGAGCGTGTGTCGCAGTCGCGGATGACCGGCACGACGAGGCCGTTGTCTGTCTGCACGGCGACGCCGAGGTCGTAGCGCTCCAGGTAGACGATCTCGTCGCCCTCGAGCCGCGCGTTCAGCTCCGGTACTTCCTGCAGCGCCTCGGCCACGGCCTTGAGCGTGAGCGGGACGATTCGCTTCAGGTCGACGGCGCCGAAATCGCATTCCTCGACCCAGGTAACAGGCGGAACCTCGGCGTGCGCGCGCTTCATGTGCTCCGCGATCAGCTTCCGGACCCCGCGAAGCGGCTCTCGGCGTCCCTCCGGGGCGTGTCCCGGTGCCAGACCCGGAGACCCGGCCGCGGATCGCACGTCCTCTTCGGTCACGCGGCCCTGAGACCCGCTGCCGTCGAGCGTTTCGAGGTCGACGCCGAGCTCTTGCGCGAGGCGACGGACGAGCGGCGTCGCGCGGACGCGTCCCGGCGCGGCGTGTCCCGGCGCCAGACCCGGGGACACGTCCGAAGCCGCCGCTGCTTCCTTCTCGGGCGCCTCGTTGGCGCGCGGCTGCTCGTCGGGAACGGGCGCCGCGCCGTCCTCGCCGATCACGACGAGCACCGTTCCGACGGCGACGGTCTCGCCCTCGGCGACGAGGATCCGGGCGACCTTGCCGGCGGCCGGCGAGGGAATCTCGACGGTGGTCTTGTCGGTCTGGATCTCGACGAGCGGGTCGTCCTCGCCGATCTCCTGTCCCTCCGCCACGAGCCAGCGGGCGATCTCGCCCTCCGTCAGGCCCTCACCGAGGTCCGGCAGCTTGAACTCGTAACTCACCGCGCTGGAATCTATCCGGGCGTTGCGATCAATGAGCGTTCATCAGCGGGCGCGCCGGCGAAGCCGGCACACCCTTTTAACCGGCATCGCAAACGATGCCTCAGGCCACGCGCGTGAA
>Ga0193730_1000525_pt1 | contig 10927 bp, 10 predicted proteins | sample U1a1metaG_FD_144919 | JGI IMG/M metagenome (GOLD analysis project Ga0193730, IMG submission 144919) | Soil microbial communities from a riparian zone of the East river system, Colorado, United States - U1a1 | ecosystem: Environmental > Terrestrial > Soil > Riparian zone | place: USA: East River...
ATGATCAAAGTGGTGACCATCGCGGCCTTTATCGCTATCGGCGCGGCATTGCTGCTGACCGGACATGTGACCCCGCAATATACCGCGCAAGGTGGTTTTCTGCCCAAGGGCTGGGTCGCGCCCTTGCTCGCTATGGGATTTGCCATGTACACCTTCGGTGGGGTTGAAATGGTGGCAATCAGTACCGGCGAATCGCGCAGCGCGCGCGATATTCCTCGCGCCGTTCTTATCACCTTCGGGCTGCTCACTTGTCTGTACATGGGCGCCATTATCGTACTGGTTGGCGTGATGCCATGGAACCATGCCGGCGTCACGGAGAGTCCCTTTGTCACCGTATTCCGTAACGCCAAAATTCCCGCCGCGCCGGACATCATGAGCTTTGTTGTACTCACGGCTGCGCTCTCTGGAGCCAACGCCGCGCTGTATGTGTCGTCGCGCATGCTGTTCTCGCTCGCGCGTGGAGGCTGGGCGCCGGCCGTGTTCGGACGTCTCAACGCAGCCGGATCACCTAAGCTCGCATTGCTGGCGTCATCCTACGGAATTGTGGTCGCGATTATTTTGCAGAAGTGGCTGCCCAAAGATGCTTTCGTTTCGATACTGGAAGCGGCTCTCGTGGGCATGATGTTGTCGTGGCTGGTCGTCCTCGCTGCGCATGTCAGCTTTCGAAAGCAACTTTCGCCGAATCAGCTCGCAGGGTTGCCGATGCGCTCACCTCTGGGGGCGTGGGGATCGGTATTGGGATTGGTGCTCATCGTTGTTTCAATTCTTGAAATCGGGTGGAGTTCGCATCTCACGCTGATCAGTGGCGCCGTGTACATTGTCGTGCTCAGCGTGGCTTACTGGTTGATGAAGAAAAACCGCTCTGAACGTAGAATGTAGTGGCCATGCCGACGTCCGACAATCTGCTGCGTTATCGCTCCGAGTTTCCCATCCTCGAGCGCACCACGTACTTAATCAGCAATTCACTGGGCGCGATGCCGCGCGCTGTGTACGACGCCATGAAGGGATACGCCGATACCTGGGCCACTCGTGGCGTGCGCGCCTGGGAAGAAAGATGGTGGATGCTGGCAGCGGAGGTCGGAGATGAGATTGGCACGCTGATGAATGCAGCCAAGGGCTCGGTCTCTACCCATCAGAACGTGACGACTTGTCAGGCTATCGTTGCATCCTGCTTCGATTTTTCCGGCAAACGCAACCAAGTCGTTTACAGCGACATGAATTTTCCCTCCGTAATGTATTTCTGGGAGGCGCAACGAGCCCACGGAGCGCAGGCTCGGATGGTCAAGACCGACGACGGAATCACAGTTCCAACCGAACGATTGCTGGATGCCATTACTGACGAAACATTGCTCGTGCCAATTTCCCATGTGATTTTTCGAAGTTCTTACATCAATGATGCCAAGGCCATTATCGAGAAGGCTCATAAGGTAGGAGCACGCGTGGTGCTGGATATCTTCCAGTCATTAGGTACGTTGCCGGTTGATGTTGGCGTTTTGGACGTTGATTTCGCCTGCGGCGGGGTCTTGAAGTGGCTGTGCGGTGGGCCGGGCGTTGGCTATTTGTATGTGCGTCCAGACTTGGGGAAAAAGTTGGAACCGAAGTTTACCGGCTGGACAGCCCATCAAAACCCCTTCGGATTCGAAATCGGTCCCATCCGCTACACCGACCCGCCTTACCGCTTCATGAATGGCACGCCGCATATTCCTTCCTTAGAAGCGGCGCGGCCCGGGCTGAAAATCATTGCGGAAGTTGGCATCGAAAGAATCCGCGAAAAATCGAAGCGGCAGACTGCTCGCCTCATCGAGTTAGCCGACCAGCATGGCTGGCGTGTGAATACTCCGCGGGATCCCGAAAAACGCGGTGGAACAGTTTCCATTAACATGCCGGATTCGCAGGAAGTCTGCAGCCAACTGCTGAAGCGCGACATTCTTGTGGATTGGCGGCCCAAAGCGGGCGTGCGCATGTCGCCGCATTTCTACAATACGGATCAGGAGTTGGAAACGGCAATATCGGCTGTCGAGGAAATTCTGAAAGGTCGCACCGTGGCCACGCGTTAAATCCCTTCGCTCTTCATCGCATTACCAACGTAAGCCAAAATCCGTGTTTTCTGCTGCTACCTCTAATTCCTCTCGGCTACGCTCGGGCCGACACCTTCTGCTGTCGTTAAGGCCGAAGTGTCGGGATCGAAACCGTGATTCTGGCCTTCATTCTGTATTCCAGAGAGTTCGATGGTTGGGTATGGCCCGTAATTGGAGCCTGCGCCGGAGTGTACCTGTTCTATCGCGGCTTCCGAATGCTGCGCCGAAAGCGTCTCATCCTGAACACACCAACCTCAAAGATCCGCAGCGCTGCCATGGGACTGGTGGAAGTGAATGGGCTTGCCGTAGGGCCATATGTCATGAACGCTCCCATCAGCGGACTACCCTGTTACTACCACCGAAGCATAGCCTGGCAATGGAAGCAATCGGGCAAAAGCAAATCGTGGCAGAAGGTCGCCGACGAAAGCCGGCATCTTCTTTTCTTTCTGGATGACAACACCGGCCGGGTGCTGGTGAATCCGGAAAACGCGGAAATGGATATCCATCGCGACTTCCACGAGGAATACAGCACATCGTTTTTCTCCAGCAGCGTCGATGTGCCCGCGAATGTCTCAACCTTCCTGATGCGGCATGGCGTTTCCACGGACATAAAAACCAAGGTCGAGGAATACTGCATTAAACCGAAGAATGCGCTCTACATTCTGGGAACACTGTCCGAGAATCCGGGCTTACAGGTTTCGTCGGATCCGGCCGTGACCGAGCATGGGGACGTGTTGACCGCGTCGATGACCTGGGGCAAAAAGACTCTCTCTGCGTTCGCCGGAAATAACGGGGCGGACATGATGCCTTCACTGGGGGCGCAGGAAATCATTCGGCTCTCACCGGCCACGAAGCCCTCAAAATCCATGGATATGTCGCAGCAAACCAAGATTTCAGCGGCCCTGATGAAGGCGGGCATCACGAATCCGGCGGCGTGGGCGGTTGCCGGAGTCGAGTCTTCTGGCACAGCGCTTGATACACAAGCGAAGAGCTCTGCTGTTGCCTCCGCGGAGAATTTCGACCTCCAGCCCAAGACCGTTCTGATGAAAGGCGCGAATGATCCCGCCTTCTTTATTTCGTGGCACAGCCAGCGGGACGTGGTGAAAGCACTGAGTTGGAAATCCACCTTAATGATTTGGGGCGGACCCGTACTTACTTTGTTGTGTTTCTACATTCTGGCAGCCGAATTCGGCTGGCTGTAAGGGGAGAAAAAAAATCTTATGGACACCATTGTTCTGCTGATGTTCATGTTTGCCATTTTCGGCGTGGTTGGATATGTAGTGATGATCTACAACGGGCTGATCGCGTTGAAAAACGATATCGATAAGGCGTGGGCGAACATCGACGTCATGCTCAAACAGCGACACGACGAACTCCCCAAGCTGCTGGATGTCTGCAAGGGATACATGAATTACGAGCGCGACACGCTGTTGAAGATTACCCAGGCTCGCAGCATGTATCAGCAGGCAGTCACCATCGACCAGAAGGCGCAGGCGGACCAGAGTATGACCAGTGCCCTGCGTGGGTTCTTTGCCGTAGCTGAGAATTATCCCGAGTTGAAAGCCAACAATAACTTTCTGCAACTGCAAAAACGGATCACCGAACTGGAGAATCAGATTGCCGACCGGCGCGAGTTTTACAATGACTCCGTCAATACCTTCAATATTCGCATTCAGGTAATGCCCGATACATTTGTGGCCAGCTTCATGAACTTGCAGCCACGCTCCATGTTCAAGGTGGAGGAAGCCGACAAGGCGGACGTGCCCATGACTTTTGGGGCGGCTCAATAATTCAGTGGCTAGTGGTTTCAGGACGATGATCTTTTCGCAAAAAACAGTGCACGTAATCGAAAGCCCAGACACCGCAAAAGCAAAGCCACGTCGGTTGCCAGATTGGTGCCTTGTCACTTGGTTTGTCACTAGCGGTTTAGTCTGCGATTGGTATTGCGCCTTTGAGTGGTTCACTGGAAGATACACTCATTTCTCCGGGCCGGTACTTGGTGTGATGGGTTTGATTGTGGTGTTTTGCGCCTCCATCGCATTTCTCGCGATTCGTCTGTTTGGAGGAAAATGGCGAGCGGCCGTGCTGGTCTTCTCAATCGCCTCGTACACGTTGAGTGGGGACATTCTTATTTGGTGGGATATACATCGGTAAGTGGTTTGTGGTTCGATTCGCCCTAGGGGAAGCGTGAATCCAGCCCCCTGACTTGCCCCCCTATTTCTTTCACGGGAGAATACACTGCGCCAGAAGTCTTCTCAATTAGAATGGGACGGTGAGCGACGCGGTCCGCATCGGAATCCTGGGCGACTTCAACCCTGAGTTTCGCTCCCATCATGCCACCAATGAGTCGCTACAGCACGCCGCAGCGAAGTTGAATCTTCCAGTGGAATCTGCATGGATCTCCACGCCTTCCGTCCTGGAACCCGACGCTCAAAAAATGCTGGAGAGCTTCGATGGAATCTGGGCCGCGCCGGGTAGTCCTTACAAAAGTTTTGACGGGATGCTGAAAGGCATCGAGTTCGCGCGTCGCCGCGACTGGCCTTTTCTCGGCACCTGCGGAGGTTTCCAGTATGCGTTGATCGAATGCGCTCGCAATGTGCTGGGCATCAAAGATGCCGACACCGCCGAAAACAATTCTGGGTCGAAGAACATTGTCATCTACCCGGTGGCTTGCGCCGTTCCTGAACGCGGGAAGGATGCGCCCAAGCTGTCTGGGCCGATTCCAGAGATCCAATTGCGCCCCGGATCTTATCTGCAGTCGTTTTATATGAAGGACACAGTCGAAGAAGAATTCTTCTGCAACTTCGAGGTCAATCCCGACTACGAATGGGCCGCGATGGAAGCCGGCTTTCCCGTCGTAGCTCGCGGACCGCAAGGCGAGATCCGCGCCATTGAGTCGCCTACCCACCTTTTCTACATTGCGACATTGTTTCAGCCGCAGCTTTCCTCTAAGCTCAAAAAACCGCATCCGCTTGTGCTGGCATTCGTGCAGGCTGCGATGGATTGGAACAGGAAAAGATTGGACGACAGCATCCTGGTATAACCGGCACTCCCGTTCTGCACGGGTTTCGCCAAACCCTTGACTTCGCCTTTTATTCGCTTACAATTCAGACATGGCCATCACTCGACGACAGCGTCAGGTGTACGACTACATTTCCGACTTCGTGCAACGCAACGGCTACTCTCCTTCCTTCGAAGAAATTGGAGAAGGGATGGGACTGAGTTCGCTGGCGACGGTGCACAAGCACATTAGCAATCTGGAGAAGAAGGGTTTACTCACGCGCGATTACAACCGCAGCCGCTCCATTGACCTGCTGCCTCCCAAAGGCCGGCTGAAACAAGCTATGGCGGTGAACACGACGATGGTCCTGCCGTTGCTGGGAAGGATCGCAGCCGGCCAGCCGATTGAGGCGGTGCAGAACCCGGAGACTATTTCGCTCGCTGATTTCGTGCGCTCCAAAGAAGTATTCGTGCTCGAAGTTCGTGGCGATTCCATGCAGGATGAGCACATCATGGACGGCGATTACGTTCTGGTGGAGAAAATCAAGACCGCACATAACGGAGACATCGTGGTAGCACTGGTGGACACCACGGATGCCACTCTGAAGCGTTTCTATCGCGAAGGGGACAACATACGTTTGCAGCCGTCAAATGCCGCCATGCGGCCGATCATCGTGCCCGCGGCTTCGGTGGAGATTCAGGGAAGGGTGATCGGAGTATTGCGTAAATATTAATTGACTTCATCGGTAACTCTTAGCAGGTCCCTTCTTGCCAGAGTGTCTTTTATGAAGCAGAAAACGACATCTCTGTTCGGGTTGATCGCGGCAATCGCTCTCTCGGCAGTTTATGCGCTGGGTCAGTTAACGGTAGATGCGACAGGGCCGCTTCGCGATCGGCTTAGAAAACCAACAGCCGGGCATGGCGGAAGCATCGGCCGCGAGTTGCCGCTTAAACTCGGCGTTGACGTCCTTGGCGGTTCACTCGATCCCGCTATAACCACCGAAGTCGAGTTCATTCTCACGAATTCTGGGAAAAAACCCCTCACCATTCCGGTGTCACCCAACCCGGGTGATTTAGAACCCGCCGACCCGAAGGTTCGTTATTCTGTCAGGGTTCTTAGCCTTTACATAACGTCGGATAGGAAAAGGGAGAAGAGAGTTCCGGGTGGCGTGGAGCTGTATGGTAACCGTGGCTGGCCGGGCACTCTCATGTCTCTTGCCCCCGGTGAATCAGTTCGGGTGCTGGCTCGGGTGGCAGTGCCCCCAATTCCGATCCCAGACCAGGACAGCGGAATGGTGTTCGTTGGTCATGCGGTCCTGGATAATCAGGCCGTACATACGGTTGACGGCCAAACGTTTGAGGATACGCAGGAAATCGGATCGGCAACCTCAACCAAGTTTACTCCCCAGTGATTCTTGACGCGACGCGATTTCGTTTGGAAAGTCGCGCCGTTATTGTCGGCTGAAAACTCCTCTAAACAACAAAAACGCCCGGCACGAGGCCGGGCGTTTTTATGAATAACTGCTGAGACTTATCCCAGGTGTTTGTCGATGGCTTTCTGGATCTGCTCTTTGGGAACATAGCCCACGATCTGCTCTTTCACCTGACCGCCCTTAAACACAAGTAAAGTCGGGATGCCACGTACGCCGTAACGCATAGGCGTCGCGCTGTTGTGGTCCACATCCATTTTGCCTACCTTCACTTTACCTTGATACTCGTGCGCGAGCTCATCCACGATCGGAGCGATGGCGCGGCAGGGGCCACACCATGTGGCCCAAAAATCCACCAACACGGGTGTTTCGCTCTTCAGGACATCCTGGTCAAAATTCGAATCAGTTACTTCAAAAATAGCGTTGCTTGCCATCATGCCTCCAGTTGCGTAAGCCAGTCAGCCTGAACCGTCCCAAGCCGCCTTTATCCTATCACCTGCATTAGATGCGCCACAGCCATAGAGGTCGCAAGTGGCTGGTGGGAGCTGTTCGCGGCGGAGTTGCCCAAAATAAAAAGCGCCCTAAACTTTTCAGTTCAGGACGCCTCGGCAGCCCTCCCCCAGAACTGCCAAACCACGATTGGATAGTAGGCGGAGCCTCTCTGCCTGTAAACGTCACTTCGGTAACACAGCAGTTTTTCGCGGTAACCTGCGAACGCTAACGCAGGTAACTGGGTGGGAAATCGAGCTCGATGGCACTAGATGCTCAGCGGGCTGAGAACTGGGAACTCAGAACTGGGATCTGCTTTGCCTGACTCAGTTGGTTTCCCAGGTTTGACCGGCATCAGCGGTAATCCAGATCTGTTCGTCGGCGGTAGTTAGTTTGCCATGATTGGCATCAGTGAATTCCACTCCAATAATGTCGGTCGTCAACATCTTGCCGCCGGTCGCGGGCTTCACCCTCAGCCAGTGCTCACCGGCATCGGTAGATCGATAAAGTGAGCCTCCGGAACCGCCTACCCAGATGTTAGCGCCGACCGCTGCCAAAGCCCGAAAGACAGAATTGCCGGCCACCGGGATTGTCGCCCAGGTCTTACCCGCGTCAAGCGAGCGTTGCAGCGTGCCATCGGAGGACAAAGTCCAACGAGGCACCATCGTCCCTCGAGTCCGCAGTTCACTGTTCTTGATCGAACTAGCGTCCGCGATGGTTCGACTGGTAGTCGCCGGGCCGCTGGAGCGCACCAAGCCCGCTGGCGCATCCTGCGCTTTCAGAGGGGCATCCTTGGCTTTTCCGGGTGTACTCTCAAGCTCGGCCGGAGCAGCTTTGGCCTGCCCAGCAACGACTTCATTGGACACGGCCACTTGCATATTGCTTGTCTGCTCATTTTTTAATTCCGCCTGTTCCTCATCCGCCGACTTGGCCGAAAATCGCGGCGACGCAGGGACCGCGGCTCGCGACATCGGAGATGCGGAGTAACCCTCGGCAGCCTTGCTCGATCTTGATGGCTTGGGAACGCGTCCGGCGTTCTGCCGATCGGAAAATTCATCCCTTTTCGGTCGCTTGGCAACGGAATCTACTTCAGGCGCTCGGTATGAGGGTGACGCGGAAGCGGCAAGCTTATCGGCCGGTTCGTCCATCCGCGATTCCGGTGCGTTCCCTTTCGAATCGGTCTGAGCCGACGGCGTGGGAGCAAACATCGAGAGATGACGCGGCAGTGTAACCGCAACGGTTACGACCGCTACACTAGCTGCCAATGTGCCCCAGCGTAGTACGGGCCCACGTAGCCATCCCGAGCTTGGAGCCGCAGTCACGGCTCCAGTAGGTTCAAATTCCGGAGTTGCCAAGGACACGATGTCCCGACAATCGACGCATCTTGCCAGATGCTCCAGCACCTGCACCCGCTCGGTTTTGGCCAGCGCCTTATCGGCAAAAGCGGCAAGCAAGTTCGGGTCGGGATGGATTCCACCATCCTTGGCCGTCGCCCGCAAGCGTTGCCGAATTAATTTGGAAAGCTGCTCCATTGCTTAGTTCTTCTACCTCTGTGGTTTACGCCTGCTCAGACGGATCCTTCCCCAGCCGGGGCTTCTGCCTTCTTATCAGGGAACGCAGAACTAGTCCTTTCTTGCGTCAGCCGGCTGCGGATATTCACCCGCAGGTCACGTACATCGACCTCCATTGCCTCTTGGGCCTGACGTCGGCTCATTCCTGTTCTGCCTAAGGCAGCCAAAATCTGTTTGCGCAATGACTTGGCCAACTTCTCCACCTTGCGGCTAATAGTGGACTCATGCACTCCCAGGGTGCGCGCAATCTCCGCCAGGGTGCGGTCATCGAGATAATAAGAAGCCAGGATAAAACGATCTTCGGCCGGTAGTGCCGCCAGTGCCTCGTCTATGGCAGCCTCCAGCCGTACGTCAACAGTCACCACCGGTTCTGGATCGGCAGCTGCGAACTGCGCACCTTCTTCACTTTCCTCATCCAGGCTGACGTATTTTCGGCCGCGGCGATAGCGATTGATATATTCCTGCGCCATCACGGTACGCAGCCAACCTTCTAGCGAACCTCGTCCGGTATAAGAGGCGAGCTTAGAGACGCGTTGGCCCTCACGAGTTACAGTCCCGTACAGGTCCGCGTAAAGCGAATCTGCCAATTCGCGCGCTGCAGAGCTTTCCTTAGCGATATACGAGCCGATGTCATAGAGCTTTTCGCGATAACGCAGCATGAAGACTTCCCAGGCGCGCTCGCTACCGGCGGCACAAGCACGGGCCAGCGCCAGTTCTTCCACTCGCAAGCTGAAGTAGAGTTCGATTATGTCCTGTTGTGTAGCAGCAGCGGGTAGATACTTCTCGGAAATGTTTTTCAGGATGACGGCGAACTGCTCCTTGGTTAGACCAAGTTGCTCGCCTTTGCTCTTGCTGTAGAGATCCAACACGGCGGATTCCAATCCCAAAGCCACCTCTGCTACGGATTGGACACCGTGGCTCATCAACGCGGATACCTCCCCCTTCGGATGCTACCAATTTTTCAGATGCAAGAGGCTGAAATTTTGCCGTTCGATAAACAGTCAGGGTTGGAAAGGGACACTCCGAAGATGCGACCTCCCCGCGGATGCCGGAGTGTCCCTGGACGCCCTTGGAGGACCAACATGAGTTTCAAGATATGGATCCCAATTCTGGTGCTTGCGGTAGTTGCAGCGCTGGCTGTCATTCTGCCCTGTGTGGGTGGCGAAGTTCCTTTAACCTCAGGGTACAAAGTGTTGTCGCCCATCCGGCATGGCAACCTCACCGTATTCCCGGTGGCGGCTGCTTCCTCACATAACACCCAGTCTTTCCTGACGCTCGACGAGGGACTGCGGTCTGGCGAGGTAATCGTCACTGAGGCTGGCAACGTACAACCGCTGATGAGACGACGCCCCAGACCGGTCACTCACGATGGCGCGCAGGTGAACCAACTGGTCCTGGTAAACAATTCCAAGCGTCCGCTGATTTTGTTGGCGGGCGAAATCGTAACCGGCGGCAAGCAGGATCGCGTGATTGGCAAAGATCGTCTGGTGCCGGCCGAGAGCGATCCCATCGATCTTGGTGTTTTTTGCGTAGAGCCTGGGCGCTGGGTGGCGACGTCGGCGAAGTTCGGCCTCGGCCCACCGGCACCGATGGCCTCACCTGCAGTTCGCGCTCGCGCCATGTCGGACAAAGACCAAGCCAAAGTCTGGTCGGAGGTGAGGAACGCGCAGACCGCGGTTGCTTCGCGCGTCCCGGCTCCTGCCGCCGCTGAGGTAGCAGGAACCAGTTCTTACGCTGGAGTCATGCAGAACGAAGAAGTGAAGCACCAAGTAGATTCAATTGCCGAACCCATCCAGCGCAACTACCAGAGCCTGATTCAGCAACTACGAGAGCGGAATGCCGTGGGTGTGGTGGTTGCAGTGAACGGCGAAATCATCTGGGCGGATATTTTTGCCAGCACCGCTCTACTGGAAAAATATTGGCCCAAGCTGGTGCGCTCGTACGCGGCGGAAGCATTCGTAGTCACCAAAGCCAAAGGTCGCGAAACAGATGTGAAGTCAGCCCAGGAATTTCTCGACACCATGGAAGGCCGCCGCGAGACCGTGGAAAGCGAGCCCGGTCTCTACCGTCACACGGAAATCACCGGCGATGGCTTCAAGGCATTCGAGCTTACGGCTCTGCTGCCAAAAACTGGCTTTGATCTACATCTGGCAAAGATGGCGGAGTAAAAGAAAGCCGCTGTCGTTCCCCGGCGGCCATCTCTTTCATTTTTAATGCAAACGAACAGGTGTAGTGCGGGACGGATGACCGGAATGCGCGCGTCACAGCAAGCTGATCCCCTCTTGGAGCGTGGGGTATCTCAGGACGGGCAGCAGTTCACGTTTCATGCGTGAGTTGTCAGCCACGCAGGAAGTCATTC